>Ga0302319_10002250_pt1 | contig 42125 bp, 34 predicted proteins | sample Bog_T0_2_FD_203319 | JGI IMG/M metagenome (GOLD analysis project Ga0302319, IMG submission 203319) | Peat permafrost microbial communities from Stordalen Mire near Abisko, Sweden - Bog_T0_2 | ecosystem: Environmental > Terrestrial > Soil > Wetlands > Peat | place: Sweden: Abisko, Stordalen Mire...
ATTCCATGAAAGTTGTGGGTTAGATTATCGCTCGCCTGATGGCGTCAGGGTTAAGCAGCGTCGTTCGACTGACCAGGCTGCATGGTGAAATAAAGGTGTACGCCGCACGATTTGCAACCTCTACCCACGTGCGGCTATTGGATTCACACATCTCGAAAAGCTGCTCTCTTTCAATCTTTGAGGGTCCGAGATGGCGGTTCGCAACCCTATCCGCAGGATCTGGTGGTTGTCCTCTCCATGAACACGCACTTACCGCGCATCATAAACAGTTGTCATCGCCCGGCTTGACCGGGCGACCCAGTACGCCGCGGCTCCTCGATTGACCTCAAATCTCTCTGGAATACTGGAGCGCCCCGTCAAGCCGGGCGACGACAGCTGTGGGCGGCGCACCGTCTCGAACCCTCTCCATGAACAGCGTGTTCATGGAGAGGGTTCGAAAAGTCCGGGTCGACCGAATCAAATGTGTGAATCCGACAGCCGCGTGCGGGGAGAGGTGCACGGCGCACGATCTGTAACCTCTCCGGAATCTCGCGGATAGGATTGCCCAACGGATGAGGACGTCGAAATTACTGCACTCAGCCGGCGCGCATGGCATTCAGGAAGCGGCCGACCTCCTGCTTGAGCCGCTTGCCATCGGCGACCAGCGATTGCGACGCCGACAGCACCTGCGCGGATGCTGATCCGGTTTCGCTGGCGCCGCGTTTGACGTCGCCGATATTTGAACTGACCTGCTGGGTGCCATGCGCCGCCTTCTGGACGTTGCGGGCAATCTCCTGGGTCGCCGCGCCCTGCTCCTCCACCGCCGCCGCGATGGTCGAGGAAATCTCCGACAGTTTTTCGATGGTCCCGCTGATCTCCTTGATGGCGCCGACCGATTCCAGGGTCGCGGCCTGGATGCCGTCGATCTGCTGGCCGATCTCGCCGGTCGCCTTCGCCGTCTGCTCGGCCAGCGCCTTGACTTCGGAGGCCACCACCGCGAAGCCGCGGCCGGCCTCGCCGGCACGCGCGGCCTCGATGGTGGCATTCAGCGCCAGAAGATTGGTCTGCCCGGCGATGGTATTGATCAGTTCAACGACATCACCGATGCGGCTTGCCGCTTTCGACAATTCGCTGACCCGGTCATTGGTCCGGCGGGCCTGGTCCACGGCCTCATTGGCCATCCGTGCCGATTCCTGAACCTGGCGACTGATCTCGTGGACCGAGGAGGTCAGTTGCTCGGTCGCTGACGCCACCGACTGGACGTTGCTGGAAGCTTCCTCCGAGGCCATGGCGACCGCGTTGGTGACATCCTGCGCCCGCCCCGCGGTCGCACTGAGCCTGCTGGCGGAGGTTTCGAGGCCGCTCGATGTCGAGGACACGGTCTCGATGATGTCACCGACGGAGGATTCAAACTGCTGGGCGAGCCGGTTCATATCGGCCTTGCGCTGCTCGGCGGTGACCTGCTCCTGCCTGAGCTTGGCGTCCACCTCGTCGCGGGCCTTCATCTCGGCCTTGACCTTGAAGCTCTCGACGGCCTGCGCCATGTCGCCGATCTCGTCGGCGCGCGAAAGACCGGGCAGCACGACGGAAAAATCGCCGGACGCGAGCTTCAGCATGCCCTCTTTGAGGCCGCGCAACGGCGTCGTGATGCTGCCCGCCGTGAAGAAGGCTGTGGCCAGCCCGACCAGCAGCGACAGCGCGATCATGATCGTCATGGACCAGCTGACCGAATCCGCCGAGGTCCTGGCGCTCTGGTTGAATTCGGCGGCTTTCTCGCGGGATAGCCGGACGAGTTTCTCGATACGCTCACTGGTGCGCTCGATCTTCGCGTAACCGGCCGCCTTGATCAGTTTGATCGCCTCTTCCGGCTTGCCCTGTTTGACCAGGCCAAGCACCTGGTGGGAGGTCGGCCGCAAGTCGTTGACGGCCTCCTCGGCCGCGACGAAGTCGCTGGTGTCGCCGAGGAACTGCTGCTTGGCCAGTCTCAGATTATCGTCGATCAATCGTTCGGACTTTTCGACCTCAGTGATCGCATGATCGATATTGGCCGGATCGCTGAAAACCAGGGCGTCGCGCACATCGCGCTGAATAGCGATGAGTTCACCCTTGGCCACCAGCAGCGCCTCGGTGACCTTGAAAGGATGCTCGTATAGATTTGTCGTGAAGCCGCTCAGCGCGTCGATCGACCGCATCGCCGTCACACCGGTCACCGCGATCATCAGCGTCAAAACACCAAATCCGAGTGCCAGCCTGGTCCCGATCCGCAGACCACTCTTCGACTGCGCTTGCGTCATTCTACGCTCCATGATGCCTGGGGCATCTTTTTCGATGAAAACTCTGCCGCGCCGCCGCACCGCGCGGCGTACTGACGGTTCGAGGCGCTACCGATCGACCGGTTACGCAGTGACACTACAGACAGGTTTGCAGCTTATAGTTAACGCTGGCTCGGTAGGACTACCGAGCCAGGTTGGACCCGCGCTGGACCGCGGCCCGCCTCTGATCGGCCCGCAGTCCGGCGTTGCCGCCTATGGTTCCTCAGACTTCCGCCGCACCAAACGCTGGCGGACCGGGAACAGCTGGATCTCCCAGCGCGCGGCGGCGCTGCCCCAGAGGCCGCGGCGCAGGAACAGCATCACGGCGATGGCGAGCAGTCCCAGGATCAGCAGATACAGGCTGCCATAGCCGGCGAGATTGAACTGCAGCGCCCATAGCACGAGGACGCCGAGGATCGGGCCCTCGATGGTGCGGACGCCACCGATCACGACGACGAACAGCACATAGGCCGTCCAATCCACCACGCTGAAGGCGGCATCGGGCGAGATTCGCGCTTTTTGCAGATAGACCAGCCCGCCGACGAGGCCGGTGGCAAACGCAACAATGACCCACAGGCCATAGCGGATGCGATCGGTGCGGACGCCAACGCTGCGCGCCGCCGCGTTGTTGTCGCGGCTAGCGGCGAGGCCAAGGCCAAGCCGCGAGCGCACAAACACGTAGATCGCCGTCGTGATGCCGAGCACCAAGACCAGCGCCATCCAATAAACCACGACATCGCGCGCCGCCGCCGGCCGCAGACCGAACAGCGCCGCCGCCCATTTGGTTCCGGTCATATTGGCCAGCGCCGCGCCGGACAGCGACATCCCGGTGCCCCCGCCAAGCGGCTTGAACTGCGCGCAGAGCAGCCGCAACGCTTCGGCGACCACCCAGCTGCCAATGGCAAAATACGGGCCTTCGAGGCGAAACATCAACGGTCCAAGCAGCGCGGCGACCGCGGCGGCGGCTACACCTGCGAGCAGCACCGCGAGCAGGGGGTCAAGCCCTGACAGCGTCACGGCGGCGAACAACGCATAGGCGCCTAGCCCGACAAAAGCCTGCTGCCCGACCGAGATCAGGCCGCCCCAACCCGCCAGCACATTCCACAATTGCGCCAGCGCCAGCATGGTGAACACGAAGATCAGGTCCTGCAACAGATTGCGCGACACCCAAGCGGGCATGGCGAACAACAGCGGGACCGCGACCGCGGCGGCGATGCCGGCGATCCGCGACAGCCTTGTGGCGGATTGCACGCGCCAGCGCGGCTGCTTGTGGCCCATGGCTGCGCGCTGGTCGGATCGCTCCGGCAAAATCGTTGTCATCTGCGCCGCGCCGGAAACAGCCCGCGGGGGCGAACCATCAGCACCACCAGGAAGGCCAGATGGCCAGACAGAATCTGCCATTCCGGATCGATGCGGCCGCCGATGGTCTGCGCCAGGCCGAGCACGATGCCGCCGGCCAGCGTTCCCCACAGGCTGCCGAGGCCGCCGATGATGACCGCCTCGAACGCATAGAGCAGCCGCGCCGGCCCGATCGACGGATCGAAATTGGAGCGGATGCCGAAGGTGACCGCGGCGATGGTCGAGACCGCGAGCGACAGCCCGACCGCGAGCGCATAGATGTTGCGCTGGTCGATACCCATCAGCTGGGCGATCTCGGGATTGTCGGCGGTGGCACGAAAAGCCCGGCCGAGCGCGGTCCGGTAGAATAGCAGCTGCAGCAGAGCCACCACAACAACGGCGGTGATGAGCGCGATCAGCGGCGCCAACCCGACGCTGAGGCCCGGCGCCAGCGGGACCGACACCTGTTCGAAGGCGCCGGCCTGCAATCTCCGGCTGTCGGCGCCGTAACCGAGCAACAGCCCGTTCTGCAACACGATCGAAAGGCCAAAGGTGACGAGCAGCGGCGGCAGGATGTCGTCGCCCAGCACACGCTCCAGCACCAGCCGCTGCAGCGCGAACCCGATGACAAACATGATGACCATGGTCAGCAAGGTGGCCACACCAAGCGACAGGCCCAACGCCAGCGTCGCGGTCAGGATCAGGAAGGCGGCAAACACGATAATGTCGCCATGGGCGAGATTGACCAGCCGCATGATGCCGAAGATCAGCGACAGCCCGACCGCGAACAGCGCATAGACGCCGCCGAGCAGCACGCCTTCGACGATGCTATCAAGACCGCCCATGACGCCGTCAGGTCCCGAAATAGGCCATGCGGACGGCTTCCGGCGCGATATCCGCAGGCCTTCCCGAAAGCGTGACACGGCCCTCCTGAAGGCAATAGAAGCGGTCGCAATGTTTCAGCGCCCGCGCCACGTCCTGCTCGACGATCACGATGCTGGCGCCGTTGCCGCGGATCAAGGGAAGCGTGCGGTAGATGTCCTCGACGATGATCGGCGCCAGGCCGAGGCTGATCTCGTCGCACAACAGCACGGTTGGATTGGACATCAGCGCACGACCGATCGCCACCATCTGCTGCTGGCCGCCGGACAACAGCGTGACGTCGCTCAGCCGCCGCTCGCGCAGCACGGGAAAGACCTCGTAGACGCGGTTCAGATTCCAGGGCGAGCGGCGGCGATCGCCATAGCCGCCGATCAGGAGATTTTCCTCGACCGAGAGCGAGGGAAACAGCTGCCGCCCCTCCGGCACCAGCGCCAGCCCCATGCGCACGATGCGCGCCGCTGGCTGATCACCGATCGGGCGGCCCTCGAACTGCACCGCATCGGCGCGGCTTCGCACCAGACCTGCGATCGATTTCAACAGCGTCGATTTGCCGGCGCCATTGGCGCCGATCACGGCGACGGTCTCGCCGGGCGCAAGTTCGAGGTCGATGCCGAACAGCGCCTGGAAGTCGCCGTAAAAGGCGTCGAGCGCGTGGACGCGCACCGCGGCGGTCATGCCGGCACGCCCATATAGATGGTCTGCACGTCGCTGGACGCCATCACCGCGGCGGGATCGCCTTGGGCTATGATCCGGCCGAAATTCAGCGCGATCAGTCGGCCGACCGAGGCCAAGAGCGCGTGCACGACGTGCTCGATCCAGATGATGCCGACGCCTTGCGCGTTGATGCTCCGGATGGTCGCGATCAGCAATTGGCATTCGGCCTGGGTCAGGCCGCCGGCGATCTCGTCGAGCAGCAGCAGGCGCGGCCGGGTCGCCAGCGCCCGCGCCAGTTCCAGCCGCTTGCGATCGAGCAGCGGCAGGCTGCCGGCCAGCCGGTTGGCGCGGGCCTCAAGCCCGGTCAGCGCCAGCGTCTCGCCGCAGAGCTGCACGCTTTCAGCCTGCGACAGGCCGCCGCCGAACATCGCGGCAACCGACAAATTTTCAAACACCGAGAGATGTTCGAACGGCGCCGGGATCTGGAACGAGCGGCCAAGGCCGGCCCGGCAACGATCCTCCGGCGGCAGCGCGGTGATATCCCGGCCGTCGAGCAGGATCTGGCCGCGATCCGGCCGCAGCATGCCGGTGATCAGGTTGAACAAGCTCGACTTGCCGGCGCCGTTCGGACCGATGATGCCGAGCGTCTCGCCGCGCGGAAGCGAAAACGAAATATCGTCGGCAACCACCAGCGCGCCGAACGCCTTCGAGACGCCCTTGACCTCGAGCATCAGTGGATCCCAGCAAGATGCGGCGGGCGCCGAAGCAGGACGAGCCTCATATATGCCAGCTTAATTGAAATCAGATTGTTTCCGATCAACGAGTATGGCTGCTTACAACCTCTCCCCGCTTGCGGGGAGAGGTGTACGGCGTGCCCTCGTGGGCGCCCTTTGTTTAACGTGACGCGCTGCGCTGACAATGACGGGTTTCCTTTAAGCCAGCGCCTGCATCTGGCCACCGAGCGGAATCTGCGGCGCCTGCTGGTTTTCGGTGATCACCATGTTGTACTTGCTGCCGTCGAGCCGCCATTGGCCGCCGACCAGCGGCGTCTTGGCGATGTTCTTGGCGGCGAAGGGCGGGACCTTGTCGGAGCCGAACGCGATCGGCCCGACGATGGTGTCGAGCTTGGTTGCACCGATCGCTTTGGCCAGCGCCGCGCTGTCGCCGGGGTCCCCGGCACGCTTGCAGGAATCGATCGCCACTTCGAACAGCGAATGCACAAACCCGATGGGCTGGGTCCACTGCCGGCCGCTGGCCTGCTCATAGGCCTTGGCAAGATCGGCCGCGCTGATGCCGGTGAGACTCGATTTGTAGGGATGGCTCGGCGTCCACCACACCTCGGTCGAGATGTTGTGACCGGCCTTGCCGAGCGCAGTCACCGTGGTCGGGAACAAGAGCGCCTTGGCCACCGATACCACTTTGGGCTTGAAACCCTTCTGCTGGGCCTGGTTCCAGAAGGTCGTAAAGTCCGGCGGGATCACCACGCCGGTGACGATCTCGGCGTCGGCGCCGCGGAACGCTGCGATCTGGGCGCTGAAATCGTCGGTCAGATTCTGGAAGCGGCCGGGATCGGTCAGCTTGTAGCCTTGCTTCGCCAGCACCGGTGGGAAGCCGACCACCTTGTCACCCCAGGCATTGCCGTCGCCATCATTGGGAAACAGGGCACCGACCGACTTGTTGGTCGCGACCTGGCCCCACATGCCGGTGAAGACGCCGATGACGTCCTCGAGGCCCCAGAAATAATGGAAGGAATAGTCAAACGGCTTCCAGCTTTTCGGATCGCCAGGATTGGCCTGCCGGGCAATGAAGTTGGTCTGCCACGGCGCCACCGAGGAAATGCAAGGGATCTGTTCCAGTTCGCATTGGGTGGCGACCGGGTTGTTGGTCTCCGGTGTGGCGCCGACCACGATCAGTCCGACATTATCGCGGGTGATCAATTCCTTGGCCACCTCGGCGGCGCGGTTGGGATTGGACTGGCTGTCCTTGGTGACGACCTCGACCTCATAGGTCTGCGACCCGACCTTGAGGCCGCCCTTGATGACCTTCCTGAATTCGCCGAGCACGAAATCATCGGCCTCGGCAAAGGCGGCGAGCGGCCCGCTCTTCGGCGAGACATAGCCGATCTTGATCGATTTTGCGGCGCGCACCGCCGGAGCAAACAGCGTGGTGGCGCCCGCCGCCGCCACGCTACCGGCGATACCACGAAGAATCCTGCGGCGGTCGTAGGCTGATTTTGTCATGTTCATCTTCTGCATCTTCCCCTCCTGATGCGGTTGTTGAATGCAACCGCTTGGTTTGTTGTCACATCACCCGCCGGTTAGCCCGGCTTTATTCGGCGGCGACCGAAGCCGCCTTGATCGCGTGGCCAAGCAATTGCGCGAACACGCCGATCAGCACGTCGGAAGCCCCGGCCATCGCCTCGCGGGCGCGCCAGCCGATATACATGTCGGGACGAACCAGCACGCAGCCGTCCTCCTCGACCTCGCTCTGGCGATACCAGTCGGCATAGATGTCCTGGGCGTCGCAGCCCGCGGGCCCAATGCTGACGACATCGACCACGACGCCGAATTTGGCGGCGACTGCCGCAGCCGCGGTCTTCCAGCAATCGCCGCCGATGCCGGTCAAAATCACAAATCGGCCCTTACCGGCGAGATCGAGCGTCGACTTGCGCACGCCGTTCTGTTCGACCCAGACATGGGGCAGATGGGCGCCGGGCCAGGTGGTGGCCTGATAATACAGTTCATGGTCGCGTTGCCAGGCCGGCATCGGCGTCCCATCGGAGACAACCGCGCTGGAAGCATAGCGCTGGTTCATCTCGACACCGTGGCAGTTGAACTCGTAGGATTTGTGGGCGATCGCTTCGTAAAGCTTTTTGCGGCGCGCCTTGCCCTCCGGGGTCGCCGCCTTCCGCGCCTCGATATTTTGCCTCGCCTCCAGGGGATCGGTCGAGGACAACAGCCCGACCGCCTCGAAGATCGGCGGGAAATCACCGATGCTCTTGTTGGCGCGGCTCACAATCTGCTTGCCGACCGGCTGGCGCTCGGCGGAATAGCTGTCGAGCAGCGACGCCTGCGCCTTGCCTTCCAGCACATATTTCAGTTTCCAGCAGAGGTTATAGGCGTCCTGGATCGAGGTGTTGGAGCCGAGCCCGTTGGTCGGCGGATGGCGATGCACGGCATCGCCCATGCAATGCACCCGGCCGCGCGAATAGTAGCCGGCATACATCTCGTTGACGGTCCAGGTCGAGGTCGAGGTCACCTTCACCTCAAGCTTTTCGTCGCCGACCAGGTTGCGGACAATCGACACCGCCTCTTCGTCGGTCAGCTTGCGCTCGCCCTGCTCGATATCATACCCCCAGATGATCAGCCATTCGTACCACGGCCGCACCATGCGCACGAGGCCGGCGCCGATACCGCCGATCTCAGCGCCTGGCTGCAGCACCCAATACAGCACGCTCGGCCGGTGGGCGACATATCTGGAAAGGTCTGCCTTGACGATGATGTTCATGCTGCCGGCGCGGCCCATCTGGCCTTGCATCGGCAGTCCGATCACTTCGGCGACCCGGCTGCGGCCGCCATCGGCGCCGATCAGATATTTGGCGCGGATCTCATAGGTCTCGTTGGAGATGCGGTCCTTGACCTGGGCGGTGACGCCGTCATCGTCCTGGACCAGGTCGAGCAGTTCGGTGTTGAAGCGGATCGTCGTACCGCGCTGGCCGGCGGCTTCCAGCAGGATCGGCTCCAGATAATTCTGCGGCAGGTCGCAGATCCGGGTCGGGCTGGCAAGATCGTAGTCGGCCTTGCGCTGGGGATGGTTGCCCCAGGAATAAAGCCGGCCGAGTTCCTCGCCGGCGATGCTTTCGCAGAACACGTTGTTGGCCATCAAGGGCTGCGGCGTGGCCTTTTCGATCGCGAGATGTTCGACCCCGAGATCCCTGAGCACCTCCATCGCGCGCTGGTTGGTGATGTGGGCGCGCGGGGTGTCGGCGAGCCAGCCATATTTGGTGATCAGGACATGCTTCACACCATAGAGCCCGAGCAGCGCGGCGGAAGTCGCGCCGGCGGGGCCACTACCGACCACGAGCACATCGGTTTCGATCTTGATTGCCATACCTTCCCTCTTGCCGTCGCTTTTGCCGTTCCCTCGTGTTATTTTCTTTGCATCATTCCGCGGCGGGCATCATCGGCTGCGGTACCGCGCCCCTGCCCGGGTTCATCTTGAATTCATAAGTCATGACGTGCCACGGACTCTCCGCCTTGGCACCGTCCGGCATCACCGGCTCGGTGTGATGTTCGATGCGCGCGACCAGTTCGTCCTTGACCCCGAACACCGCGTCGGAATCGAGATATTGATCGCCGTCGATGAAGACATGGGTCACCAGCGGCTCGAAGCCCGGCGCGTCCACCAGGAAATGAATATGCGCGGGACGCATCGGGTGCCGCCCGGTGGCGCGGATCAATTCCCCGACCGGTCCATCGGTCGGCACCGGATAGCTGCAGGGCAGGATCGTCTTGAACGAAAACCGGCCGTCGCTGTCGGTAACAAAACGGGCGCGCAGGGAGGGACCATCGCTGGCGTAGGTCGGCTTTTGCGAATCGTAGAAACCGTCGTCGTCGGCATGCCAGACGTCGATGGTGCAGCCTTCGATCGGCTTGCCATCGACGTCGGTGACGCGGCTGTTGACGAACATCGGCTCGCCCCTGATCCCAGTCGAGATATCGGTGCCATGCGGCGTCACCCGATGCTCGCCGACATAAAACGGTCCGAGCACCGTGGTCTCCGTGGCACCGTGCCGCTCCCGGTGATTGACGGCATCCACCAGCATCGACACACCGAGCACATCCGACAGCAGGATGAACTCCTGCCGCACCCCGGTGGAGGCCTGTCCGGTCCGGGTCAGGAAATCGATCGCCGTGTTCCACTCATCGAATGTCAGGTCGGTCTTGCGGACAAAGCCGTGCAGCGCGCCGACCAGTTCGGTGAGGAGGAATTTCAACCGCGGGTTGGTCGTTTGCGCCAGACTGCGGATCACTTCAGCCGTGAGGGCTTGATCGTCAAACTTGGCCGCGGAACCCGGCGGCTTGGCAGAAGCCATGGACATTTCAATCTCCCTCATCAAGGCTGCGTCGTTGACGGACGGCCTTTATTGACAATCAGCCTAACCGGTTCGCTGCTGGATCGCCTGCACAAAACCGACGCAGTCCTGCACAAAGCTGGACGGCAAATCACCGACCGTCCGGGGCCGAACCTTCCGGTACCCCTGCGAGGCCATCAATCGAGCCCGCGCCGGTACTGCCCCGGCGTGACGCCGGCAGAGCGCCGGAACAGGCGCGACATGTGTTCCTGATGGGAAAAGCCGCAGACCACCGCGATCTCGGCCAGGCTCTGGCTGTTTTCGGCAAGCAGCGCCTTGGCGCGCTGCACCCGCCGCTCGATCACATATTGATAGGGCGAAACGCCGAGCGTGGTCTTGAACAGGCGCACGAAATAATCCGTGCTCAGCCCACAGACCGCGGCCAAATGATCCAGCCGGATTTCGCGATGCAGTTCGATGTCGACGAAATCCCTGACGTTGCGCAGCTGCCTGGCCGAGAGCTGACTTTTGCGGCGCACTGCGGCCTGCGACCGGGCCTCGCCGCTGAGCACGATGAACCGATTGGCGATCGCCTTTACCAGCGGATCCACGAACAGCGACGACGCCGTCTCGCCATCCCTCAGCACTTCGCCGATGGCCTCGCCCAGATGGGCCAGCACCGGATCGGCCTGGCCAAAGATCGGCGCCAATCGCGTCGCCTGCGAACGCTTGACGCCGCGGCAGTCGACGAACAGATCCGCGCGCAAATAGATGTGAATGGTGTCCAGGTCGGCGTGCAGCGCGACATCGCAGGCGTGATCGGCGGGCAGGAAAAAGATACCACCCTTCGGAATATGGCGGGCGATGGTTCGGCCTTCCATCCGGAAGGTGACATCGACTGGGCCGCCGCGGTGCAGCACCATCAGGCAGTCGGAGATTGCCTCAAAGCGCCCCTCGAACGGTTTTTCGCGCTGCAGCGAAGCAAATGCCGATGTCCAGCCCAGCCCTTCGCTGGTCGCGGCAAACTCGGCGTGGAAGCGCCGCAGCACGCCATGGGTATTGTCGATACTGAAGACCGATTTCGGTGGCATCGAAATCCCCTGGGAGCCCGCTCCATGGACGGCTTCAGTCAAACCCAATTCCGATCCGAAAACAATGGGATCGCCGCGACTGATGTCGCAACGCAATATTCGAAGGCGCGCGAGCGTCGTTAAAGCTGTATCGACCTCGAATTGCACGCCGTGCATGAACTTTGTCGCGGCCGGAGCGTGTGTGGTCCATGATGCGAAGCCAGCCGGGCATTCCACATGCCTACTAATTGGGACAATCTGCCCACAATACAAACAGGTATAGAAACTTTAGGTATGTTAAACTGTCTTTATGTCGATGCGGCTGGAGGCGAATATGCCGATTGATTTTACGCTGACATCCTATCAGCGGCGCCTGCAACGAATGGCTCGCGAATTCGCCAACGAAATCCTCAGTCCGTTGGTGCGTGAAGCCGATGAGAATCCGCATCCGCAGAGGGCATTCCAGGCGGTCAAGGGCGCCTACGTTGAAAGCTACAAACTCGGGTTTGCCACCGGCTTCATTCCAAAGAAATACGGTGGCGGCGGAATCTCAAACCTCGATCTTCAGATCGTGGTGGAAGAGATCTGCGCGGTCGATCCGGGCTTCGCCACGATTTTGCTGGTCAACGGACTTGCCTTGATGCCGCTCGTCTGGTTCGCGTCCGAGCGGCAAAAGCAGCAATGGCTGGTGCCCGCTACCAGCGATCCGCGCGGCGAATATCTGGCCGGATGGACCGTGAGCGAGGCTGCCGGCACGCCCGGCGGAACGGCGAATTTCGACGGTCCGGCGCCCTTCCCGGCCGGCATTGGACTGACCGCAATCCTCGACAAGAAGAACGGCGAGTACGTCCTCAACGGGCGGAAGCATTGGCCTGCGAACGCCGGCGGCTGGGATCTGCACGGGGCGGACGTCAACGTCTGCATCGTCCGGACAGCGCCCGAGGCCGACGGATCGCGTGGCCTAAGCGCAATCATCATTCCGCGCGGAACCGCCGGCATCACTTACGAACAACCGATCCGTAAGCTCGGCCACCGCATCTGCCAGAACAATTCAGTGGTTTTTTCGGACTGCCGCGTGCCGGAGGAGAACGCGTTCGCCGTGGGCGACGGCGACCTCGTCGTCAACAAGGCCTTCACCTGGTCGGGACCGGTCGCCGCGATCGCGTCGGTCGGCGTCGCGCGTTCCGCCTACGAATTCGCGCTGGCGTGGGCCAAGAAATACACCGGCGGCGGCGACAAGCCGATCATCGACCACCAGATCGTCGCTTATACGCTGGCGGAAGTCGCGATGAAGATCGAGGCCGGCCGCGCGTTCGCGTGGAAGGCGGCGCACTACCACGACGTTCACAATGCCGATGGCCATGCGGTCGGCCCGATGTCGAAGGTGTTCTGCGGCGAAATGCTGTTCAACGCCGTGTTCCAGGCGATGAAGGTTGTCGGCGTCAACGCGCTGGACAGATCCAATCCGCTGGAGCGCTATCTCCGGGAAGCATCCGTTTTCCCGCTGTACGACGCGGGCAACGTCGGCATGCAGATGCGGAAGATCTGCGCGGTCATGGCCCATCCCGACTTCGATCCACGCGCCATCGCGGCCTCGGCCGCGACGCCCTTCGGGAAACAGGCGCCGCCGCCCGAGATTCAGGCCGTGGGAAGAAACCTGAAGCGGCAGGCCTGACCGCCCCGCTGCATGCACTCCTGATGCTCGATCGGCGCGCCCATCAGGCCGGACAGGAAACCGAGATCGAACTGGCAGACCTCGGTGTAGTCCTTCGACAGATCGTGGAACACGCAGTTCTTGCATTCGATGCAGGGTAGTTTTTCGCCCTTGCCGGGCGAGGTCACGCGCGCCGCGAACCCGGTCTCGTTCATGATCTTTACGATCTCGACGACGCGTTCCACGCGGGTCTTTCCCACCAGCCGCGGGATCGCCGCCGCCGACATGTCCACCCCAAGTTCGTACATGTAGGCGCCGAACTTCGAGGCGCCGACCTTCTTGCGCAGGCTCTCGAACATGACGCGCGAGAACCACGAATAGCGCTTGGGGAACAGGTCGATACCGCTTTCGGTGAGCGTGTAGAGGAAGCGCGGCCGGCCTCCGCTCTTCGAGGAGGTGTGCTGCACATATCCAGAGCGCTCCATGCCCGACAGATGCTGCTTGACCGCGCTGCGCGTGATGTCGACCGCGGCCGCGAGCTCGTCGACCGTAAGTCCGGCCTTGGCTTCCAGAAGTTTAGCCAGCAGCTTCTGCTGGGTGTCGCCGACGATCACGCAAAGCCTCCGATCAGGACCCACCACACCAGATGTAGCCGAAGAAAATGGGCGGGCCTGCGTCAATTTCAACCACATCATGCCCAAAACGCTGACAGACTGCACGGCCTTACAGCATTTTTACCACTTTAAATACTTAATACTGCCTAAAGTATCTTCTTGTCGTTTTCATCCGGCGGCGGATGATGGGTGCCGTTGAAGCAAGCCCGGCCGGCCTCGCCTCCAACGGTCTGTAACGAGCATTCAACGGAGAACGCGAATGGCGATTGATTTCACGATGTCCGCAGAGCAGCGGAAGATTCAGAAGTTTGCGCGGGAGTTTTCGGAAAAAATTCTGGCGCCCGTTATCCCGGCGGCGGACCGAGAGCCGGATCCCATGCTGGCCTATCAGAAGACCAAGGGCGCCTATATCGAGGCCTACAAGGCGGGTATCGCGATGGCCATGCTCCCGAAGGAATACGGCGGAGCCGAGATGTCCTGTCTGGACTACGTGATCGCCTGCGAGGAGATCACATCGATTGATCCGGGCTTCGCCTGTACTTGTCTCTGCAACGGTCTCGGCCTGATGCCGGTCCTGTGGTACGGCTCCGACGAGCAGAAGAAGCGCATCCTGGGCGCGGCGACTTCCGATCCGACCGGCACCTATCTCAGCGCCTGGACGGCCGGCGAACCTCCGGGCGGCACCGGCGGCACGGCGAATTTCGACAGCCCCTTGCCGAAGGCCGGAATCGGGATGACGGCCGTCAAAAGGGGCGACCGCTACATTATTAATGGCAAGAAAAAGTGGTCGTCCTCCGCGGGCTGGGACGGACTGGGTACCAACACCCAGACCGCGATCATCCGGACCGACAGCAGCGTCGGTGGGACCGAAGGCCTGTCCGCCATTGTCATCGAGCGTGGCACACCGGGCGTCACCTGGACCTTTCTGAACAAGGAAGGCCATCGCACCACCTCGAACGCGTTCGTGGTGTTCAAGGATGCCGAAGTTCCCGTCGACAATCTGCTGCCTGGTGCGGCCGGTAACGGCGACCTGGTGATCAATCGCAATTTCGCCTGGTCCGGTCCGGTGGCGGCCATCGCCGCGGTCGGCGTGGCGCGGGCGGCGTACGAGGACGCGCTGAAGTTCCTAAAGACAAACACGGCGGGATCGCTCACTCCGATCATCCGCTTCCAGAACGCCGGCTACATCATGGGTGACGTGGCCGCGAAGATCGAATCCGCCCGGTACTTCGCCTGGCGAGCCGCCGACTACCTTGACAAGCATTCGCATCACGCCGAGCTCATCGGAGCGATGTGCAAGATCAATGTGACCGAAACCATGATCGATTGCGTCTACAAATGCATGCAGGTCGTCGGCGTGAATAGCCTCAGTACCGAGTACAAGTTTGGCAAGTATCTCCGCGAGGCTTCGATCCTGCCGATCTACGATGGCGGCAACATGGGCATGCAGCGCCGCCGCGTGCACGGCATCATCGCGGACGAGAACTTCAATCCCCGCGCGATCATGGACGACGACTTCGTGAAGTTCGACAAGTCGATGGAGGCCATCGATACGGTCGCAGATCCGCTACCCAGATCGCGCGGGATCATGGAAGCGGCCTGATAGATCGCGTGTTCGGGACCGGTCCTATGGCGACCGGTCCCTTCCACCCGATGGTGCTTTTATGGCCATCCAGCACTATCGCAACGCTGCAACGGCCTGTATGGTGATTGGACATTATTGATGCGATCATCCGTGCAGCCACGGAATCATCATGAAAGCATCATTTTGTTTCATATGCCGCCTTGTTTCATATGCCGCCACGATTTGCTGTTGGGTCGTCCCGATGACGCGATGGATCATCCTGCTTTCGACCAGCCTGCTGCTCAGTTCATGCTGCGGGCTCGGTGGCGGTTGCGCGGTCGGTCCGTCGGCGTCGCTGGCCGCTTCGGATGACCAGGATCCGGGCGTCACCGAACCGCCCCTCAAGCGAGCGCCGCGGATCGTGGCCGGCCAACCGAGCGTTGCGGCCGTGAGCGCCGAGCAACAGGCGGCCGAGCAAGAGGCTGCCTTGGCCAGATTGCCCAAAAACTCTGCCGAATGGTGGGCTCTGCACGATAAGATCCAGGCCGAAAACGACGCCAAGCTGTCCAGGCAATTAGTGATCTGCAGCGGCTGCTTGCCGCCCAACGCCGCCAACCAAACCAGCGCCGCCAAATGAGCTGGCGCTTCAAGGCCCTTTATGGAATTGCGGCATTTGAGATATTTCGTGGCCGTCGCCGAAGAGCTGAGCTTCAGCCGCGCGGCAGAGCGGCTGCACAAGGCGCAGCCGCCGCTCAGCCGGCAGATCCAGAACCTCGAACAGTCGATCGGCGCAGCATTGTTCGTGCGCGGCGGCAAACGTCTGGAACTGACTTCGGCCGGTCAGGCGTTTCTGCGGGAAGCCCGGCTGACGCTGCAGCAGAGCGAGCGGGCAATCCTGTGCGCGCGACTGGCGGCCGCCGGAACCACCGGCACGATACAGGTCGGCTACATGGCGCTCGGCCTCTATGCAGACAGCGTGCAGGGGATTTTCCGAAAATTCGAGGCTCAATATCCGACCATCCAGACCTCGTTCACGCTGATGCCTCCGGCGGCGCAACTCGACGCCCTGCAGGCCAAGCAGATCGATCTTGGCATCATTCACGCTGATAGCGCGCCGAAAGAGCATTTTTGCAGCGAGCGCATCAGCGACGAAGCACTCGAGTTCATGTTTCCAATGGGTCACCCGCTTGCAACCAAGCGAGAATTGAGGCTGCGCGACCTTGCCGATGAGCCGTTTGTGATGTTTCCACGCGCCATCAGCCCGGTGTTCTACGACCGGCTGTTCAAGGCCTGGGAAGAGGCCGGCTTCCGGCCGCGCATCGTACGCGAATCCGACAGTTTCCCGACCACCGTCGTGGTTGTCGCCAATGGCGGCGGCATCTCGTTTGCCGGGCGCAACAGCGGCGCCCAGTTGTCCGCCAACGTCGTGATCCGTCGTGCGGTTGATTTTGGCTACCAGATCGGCACCGACCTGGTGTGGCGCAAGCGGGACAACTCGGCGACGTTGTCATTGTTTGTCGGTTATTTCGAGCAGGCGCGAAGCAGGCCGCAGCGCGGCGTGGAACGGGCAGAAAACCCCGCATCGCCGGACCAGGAGGCGACCGGCTTGCAGTAAACATTCCAGATTCACCCGGCCTCAGTGATCGGCGACTGCCCGAATCGCGCAGCCCAAGCGGCGGCGGCTTGCCTGCTTAAAAGGTCGCGTTCAGGCCATGTTAACCATGACCATGGCATGGTCAGGCGCAGGGCCATGCGATGTCCCGGTTCGCATGTCCGCAAGGTCTGCCCATGACACGATGGATCATTTCGCTGGTAACCGCCTTGCTGCTCAGCGGATGTGTCGGCGGCGGCTTTGGTGCCGCTCCCTCCGCCCACTCATTGGCCTGGGATGGTCACGAACCGAACAACAGCTATCGACCGCGAACCAAAGCCGGCCAACCCGCAACAGCGGTCTCGGCAACGGCGCAACAACCCACCGCACAGGAAGCGAGGTTGGCTACGCTGTCGCGCAACTCCCCTGAATGGTGGGCCCTGAACGAGGCGATCGCGGCGGAAGCCGATGGCAAGCTGTCCAGGAAACTGGTGATTTGCCATGGCTGTCTGCCGCCAGAGCCTGACAAGCGAACCGTGGCGATCAAGTGAAATGGACCCGCACGGCGCCGGGCGTGCCTCACATGCCCCGCACCGCGATATCAGGGCCGCCGCCTCACAGACTGAACTCCTTCACCGGCAATCCAAAATAGGCCTGCGCGATGCGTGGCGCGACGAAATCGGCCTGGTGCGTGGCGTTGTTCTTGAAGGTGGCGAGGTCACGGAAGTAGCGCTGCATCAATTCGCCGTCCATGGCGCTGGTCGAACTGGCGGCGCGGAATGTTTCCAGGCCGGATTCCCAGGCGAGCCGCGCGGCTTGATGCTGCAGGCCCTGCAATTGCAGCGCATCCGCGAGCGTGAAGGGGCGGCCCTGGGTCACGCTGAGGCGGCATTTTTCCATATAGATCTCGCCGCTGCGCAACAACACCGCCTCGGCGGCCTCGGTCATCGACAGTGCCAGCCCGAAGATCCTCTGCCAGTCGTGATGCTCGTATTTCAGCATCTGCTGGGCAAAGCGCGGCCGCGTGGTGCGGATCACGCGCTCAAATTCCTCGAGCGAGGCCCGCGCCGCGCCAACCTGCGAGCATACCAGTTCGCCAGCGGCAAAACCGAAGAACAGGCCGCCATACATCGGATTGCCGTGCAGTCTCACACCGGGGGTGTCGCCGTTCAAGGCAGGCGCCAGCGTCAGGTCCGAGGTGAATTCAGCCGGGATGACCGCTTCGTCGATGACGACGCTGTTCGATCCGCTGGCGCGCAGGCCCAGGATGTTGCCCCAGTCGTCGAGCATGCGATAGGCGCCGTGCGGCACCACGATGGTCAGGGTTTTCGGCGCACCGCCGTTGTCGCCGGGCACCTTGGCGAGCCCCATGAAATGCGTCGAATAGGGAACCCCCGAGCAATAGCGCCAGGTGCCGCTGACGCGGTAGCCGCCCGCAATCGGCACGGCCTTGCAGTTCGGACCGGTCCCGGTCCCGCTCAGCGGGGCGATGAAATGACCGTCCGGCCCAAAGATTTCGGCTTGCGCGGTGGCGCTGAAATACGAACCGATCTGCAGTGCATGGCCGGAACCGAGGCAGAGCCCCCAGCCGATCCCCGGATCGGCCGTTGAAATTTCCACCATCACCTTGAAAAAGGTCGGAATATCGAACTCATAGCCGCCGAACCGGCGCGGCTGTAATAGTCGGTAGAAGCCGGCCTCGACGAATTTCTGGTGCAGCTCCGGCCCATAATGCCCGCGCTTCTCGGCGTGCGGCGCCTCTGCGCGGATGGCGTCTTTCAAGCGGCGCGCGCGATCGATGATGGCCTCGGGGGTCAGGTCCGGGTCTGGTCGCGGGATTTCCCTGGGCGTCACGCGATGGTCCATCGTTTTGCTCCCGGATTATTCGTGGTTGCCGACAAGCTAGCGGATGCAGAGGCGGCGCGCACAATACTTTGTGGGTCGAGGCTAGAACCCAAAAGGTATACCGCCGCACGCCCGGACCAGCCTGCCGCAGCGCGTCAAGGCTCGCGCATCGTCGGCGCGCATGCGTTCGAGGTATCGGTGACAACCTTTCAGGTATTTCCTCCCCGCGCGCGCCCCGTCTAGGCTGGCATCGCGCGTCATGTCATGCTTGTCTAAAGCAGGGCTTGCCTTGCGCGACAGGACCGGATCAGAAAGTCATGGTCTGGCCGACTTGGCCTGCCATGGCGACTAAAGCGCGATGGCGTGCGGTCAGTCCATCAACCAAAGGGCGGTCAACAGCCCATCGTTCATTCCGGAGGGGGAAATGATGAGAACAGCATTATTAGCGATCCTGTTGACGGCAAGCCTGACGCCTGCCATGGCTCAGGACGCGGCCAAGGACAAAATCGTAAATATGAAGGTGTCGGTCTGGCTGCCGCCGGCGCATCCGTTGGTGCCGTCGACGCAGGCCTGGGCCGCCGATATCGAGAAGGCCTCCGGCGGCACCATCAAGCTGACGGTGTTTCCCTCCGAGCAGCTCGGCAAGGCATTCGACCATTACGACATGGCGCGCGACGGGATCGCCGATGTCACCTATGTCAGCCCGGGTTACCAGCCCGGCCGGTTCCCGGTCATTGCCCTGGCCAACCTGCCCTTCGTTTTCGCCGACGCCAAGAAGGGCGTGCTGGCGCTCAATGATTGGTACCGCAAATACGCCGCCACCGAGATGAAGGACACCCATTTTTGCTTCGCCTTCATGCACGATCCCGGCGCGCTGCATAGCAAGCGGAAGATCCTGCTGCCGACCGAACTCAACGGCCTCAAGGTGCGGCCGGCGCAGAGTTCGATCGGCGAAATGGTGAAGATGTTCGGCGGCACCAATGTGCAGGCATCGGCGCCGGAATCGCGCGACGCGCTGGAACGCGGCGTTGCCGACGCGATCACCTTCCCGTGGGGATCGCTGCTTCTCTTTGGCATCGACAAGGCCGTTAAATTTCACATGGACGTGCCGCTCTACACCACGACATTCACCTACAATATCAACCTTAAAACCTATAATTCGATGTCACCGGCGCAGCAGAAAGTCATCGACGATCATTGCACCGCCGAATGGGCCGCGAAGATCAACGATGCCTGGGCGGACTTCGAGATCAATGGCCGGCTCAAGCTGAAAAGCATGCCGGACCATGAGGTCTATCCGTTGACGTCAGAACAGCTCGGCGAATGGAAAAAGGCGGTCAAGCCGCTGCACGACAACTGGGCCGAGGCAGTCAAGAAGGCGGGCTACGACCCCGTAGCCATCGACGCCGAGCTGCAGGCCGCGCTGAAGAAATACGAAGCGGGGATATGAACATTCAGCTTGTTTGAGAGGACTCTCGTTCAATGACGTCTGATGGAACTTGGGGCGCGCTCGCCGGCGTGCAGGTGCTGGATCTTTCGCAGGCCTTGTCGGGTCCGCTCTGCGCCCAGATGCTCGCCGATCACGGCGCCGACGTCATCAAGGTCGAGCCGCCTGGCGGCGACATGGGCCGCCAGATCGGCGGTTATCGCGACAACGACAGCGAACACGCCTATGGCGCGCTGTTCGCCAATTGCAACCGCAACAAGCGCAGCATCGTGCTCGACCTGAAATCGGCCGAAGGCAAGGCAACGCTGCTGGCGCTGGCCGATCAGGCCGACATTTTGATCGAGAACTTCCGCGCCGGTGTGATGGATCGGCTCGGCTTCAGCTACGAAGTTCTGTCGGCCCGCAATCCGAAACTGGTCTATGCGGCGATCCGCGGCTTTGGCGATCCGCGCAGCGGCAAGAGCCCTTATGTCGAGCGGCCCGCCTTCGACCTGGTGGCGCAGGCCATGGGCGGCATCGTCTCGACCACGGGCACGGATGCCCCGGTGCCGATCGGCGCGCCCTGGGGCGACTCTGTTCCGGCGGTCATGACCGCCTACGGCGTTGTGCTGGCGCTGTTGACCGCCAGGACCACGGGTAAGGGCCAGTTTGTCGATGTCAGCATGGTCGATGCGATCGCAAGCCTCTGTCACGAGCAATTTCAGGCCTACTCCACGGCGAACAAGGTGCCGCAGCCGCAGGGCAGCCGCAACCGGCACTTGGTGCCGTTCGGGATCTTCAGGGCGTCCGATGGCTTTGTCGCGGTCTGCGCCCCGCATCGGCCGCAATGGATCGAACTGTGCCGGGTGATGCAGCGGCCCGATCTCCTGGATGATGCCAGGTTCGCCACGGACGCCGCGCGCCGGTCCAACGCCACCGAGATTGAAGCCATCGTCGAGGCGTTCACCTGCCTCCACACCCGCAAGCAGCTTGACGGCATGATCGATGGCAGCTTTCCGTTCGGTCCGGTGTTCGATGCCCATGATATCATGACCGATGAGCATTTCAGCGCGCGCGAGATGCGGATCAGCCTCGAACAGCCCGGCACCGAACCGGTGATCGTGCCGGGCATCCCGGTCAAGCTGTCGCAGACGCCAGGCCGGGTCGAGCGCCGCGCGCCGCGCCTCGGCGAACATACCGACGCCATTCTCCGCGAATTGCGAGCGCAGGCGAAATGACGGCGCATCCGGCGCGTTATCAATTCGCCTATCGGCGCAGCCGCGACCAGGATCGCACGACCGTAGCCCGCCACCCCGTGGTCGTCATCGGGGCCGGTCTGGTCGGACTCTGCGCCGCCATTGACCTGGCGCAACGCGGCATTGCCGTGCTGCTGCTCGACGAGTCCGACCGGATCGGCGCCGGATCGCGCGGCATCTCCTACGCCAAGCGCACGCTGGAAATCTTCGACCGGCTCGGGATCGCGCGACGCTGCCTCGACAAGGGCATCACCTGGAAGGTCGGCAAGCTGTTTCAGGACAGCGAACTGCTCTATGCCTTCGACCTGCTGCCCGAGGACGGCCATGCGATGCCGGCTTTTGTCAATCTGCAGCAATATTACCTGGAGCATTTTCTGGTCGAGCGCGCCTGCCAGCTCGACCAGCTCGAGATCCGCTGGCTCAACAAGGTGACCGCGATCGCGGCGCAACCCGACGGCGTTGCGCTGAGCGTCGAGACGCCCGACGGCGTCTACCCCCTGGAGGCCTGTTGGGTGATTGCCGCTGACGGCGTCCGTTCGACCAGCCGCGGACTGCTCGGCCTGGATTTTCCCGGCGAGGCCTTCGAGGACTGCTTCCTGATCTCGGATGTCAGGATGCGCGGCGCGTTTCCGACCGAACGCTGGTTCTGGTTCGATCCACCGTTTTTCAAGGGCCATTCGGTGTTGCTGCACAAGCAGCCGGACGATGTCTGGCGCATCGACGTCCATCTCGGTCCGGATGCCGATGTCGAGGCCGAGCGCTCGCCGGGGCGAATCATCCCGCGGCTCGAACGCATGCTTGGACACACCGATTTCACACTGGAATGGGTTTCGGTCTACCGGTTCCAATGCCGAAGGCTGCGGCAGTTCGTGCATGACCGGGTGATTTTCGCCGGTGACGCCGCGCACCAGGTGTCGCCCTTTGGCGGGCGCGGCGGCAATTCCGGCATCCAGGATGCCGAGAACCTGGCCTGGAAGCTGGCACTGGTGATTAAAGGCGAGGCCCCGGCGGACCTGCTGCAGAGCTACCATCTCGAGCGCGCCGCGGCCGCCGATGAGAATATCGCGCAATCCACCCGCTCGACCGATTTCATCGCGCCGCGCTCGCAAGCGGAAATGCGTTACCGCAACACCGCGTTGGCGCTGGCGCGCCAGACCGATTTTGCCAAGCGCATGGTCAATTCGGGTCGGCTGTCCACGGCCTATGCCTACGCAACAGCGCTGTCGACGCCGGATGGCGACAGCTGGAATTGTCCGACCAGACCGGGCGCGCCGCTGCTGGACGCCCGCATGACATCACTCGGCGGTGGCAGCGCCTGGTTGCTCGAAGCCGTCGGTGGCGAGGAGACCGTCCTTTACGTGGACGACGGGCGCGCGCCGCCCGACCTCCCCGGTCGGAAACGCCTCGTCATCGGCCAGGACCTGCACGATACCGAGGGTTTTTTCGCCCGCCGCTATGACGCAACGCCCGGCGCCACCTATCTGGTGCGGCCCGATCAGCACCTCGCCGCCCGCTGGCGCCAGTTTGATGCTGCGGCGATCGAACAGGCTTCGCGCCGCCTGCGCGGCTTTTGAACAGGAGGCTGCCGCCATGAAACTCGCAACCTTCGAACGCGCCGGCGAGCGTCATATCGGCGCCCTGCTCGCCGACGGCGCAACGCTCTCGGACTTTACGGCATCCGAGCCGGCCGCGCCGGCGTTCCGCGATATGCTGGCGTTGATCGATGGCGGGGCTGCCGCGCTCGACGCGGCGCAGCAACTGGTCCGCACCCCCAAACAGCAGGTCGGCCTCGCCGAGATTCGCCTGCTGGCGCCGGTTCCGGAGCCGCGGCAGATGCGGGACTTTCTCTGCTTCGAACAGCATATCCGGCAGGCCCGCGCCAACCGCTATCTGTTCGGACAGGGCGCGAAGCTGGATCCGGCCAGCATCGAATTGCCGGAGGTCTGGTACCAGCAGCCGATCTACTACAAGTGCAACCGGTTCAGCGTGATCGGCACCGAAACCGACGTCCAATGGCCGCGCTATTGCGAGAAGCTCGACTATGAGCTGGAATTCGGCGCGATCCTCGGCCGCGGCGGCAAGAACATCCGCCGCGAAAATGCCCGCGCGCATATTTTCGGCTATTGCATCTTCAACGATGTCAGCGCCCGTGACGCGCAAATGAAGGAAATGCCGGGGCAGCTCGGACCCGCCAAGGGCAAGGATTTTGACACCGGCAATATTCTTGGCCCCTGGCTGGTGACGGCGGACGAGATCAAGGACCCCTACAATCTGACGATGGTCGCCCGCGTCAATGGCGAGGAATGGTCGCGCGGCCATTCCAGCAGCATGGGCCACCGGTTCGAGGATATTCTGGCCCATGTTTCCAGCGAGGAAACCCTCCATGCCGGCGAGTTCTTCGGCTCTGGCACCGTCGGCAATGGCTGCGGCCTGGAGTTCGGCCGCTTCCTACGGGATGGCGACGTCGTCGAGCTGGAAATCGACGGGCTGGGAATCCTGCGCAACCGGGTGGTCAAGCAGTCCTGAGCATGAGACGTTCAATGCGCCGGCGAAGCGAGCTTTCCGACCAGTTCAGCCAACACGGCGTCCGCGCGGTCGTTGTCGACCTGACAGGTTCCCGCCGCCTCGTGGCCTCCCCCGCCATAGCTGAGGCAGAGCGCGCCGACGTCGACCGGCGAGCTGCGGTCGATGATCGACTTGCCGATCGCGAACACGGTGTTCTGCTGCTTGACGCCCCAGAGCACGTGCACCGATACGCGACACTGCGGATACATCGCGTAGACCATGAAGCGGTTGCCGGCAAAGATGGTGGTCTCGTTGCGCAGATCGAGCACGACGAGGTCCCGGTAAATTCGCGAGCAACGCATCAATTGGTCACAAAACTGCGCCTCGTGCTGGCGGTACAGTTCGACGCGCTCCGCGACATCGGGAAGCGCGAGAATCTGCTCGACCGAATGATCGCGGCAGTAGTCGATCAACTTCATCATCAGTTCGTAATTGGAAATGCGAAACTGACGAAAGCGGCCGAGCCCGGTGCGGGAATCCATCAGGAAGTTCAAAAGCGCCCAACCCTCGGCGCGCAGAATCTCGTCGGTTGCGAACCCGGCCGAATCCGCCTTGTCGACCGCTTCCATGAGGTCCTGACCGATTCTCGGAAAGGAGGACAGACCGCCGAAATAGCGGTAGACGACCCGGGCGGCTGACAGGGCTCCGGGGTCGATGATGTGGTTGGCCGGCTTTTGGCCGCCGCCTCGCTCGATCTCGCTCGAGTGATGGTCGAATGCCAAATGGCATCCCGGAACATAGGGCAGGTTGGTGGTAATGTCGCGGGCCGATATGGCGATCTTGCCGTCCTGCATGTCCTTGGGGTGCACGAAGAAGATTTCGTCGATGAGGCTCGCTTCCTTCAAAAGAACGCCGCACACCAAGCCGTCGAAATCGCTGCGGGTCACCAATCGAAATTTCGTCGCGGTCACAGGTTTCTCCCCCATCTGAACATTGTCGTTATGGCCGGAATTGCTGAAGAACAGGTTAGCGTCCGAAGCGGGCTGCGCGCGCTACCGGTTCGCCGTGCTGCAGATCGCATGAAACTGGGCGACACTCACCTCGCGACGATTGCGGTACGATTGCGGGGGGAGAGGTAAAAAAAAGCGCTGCTAATCGGTCTCCGAAATCGAAGAGCTGGGAATCCTGCGCAACACGGTGGTAAAGAACTGCCTAGCGGTGAGATTAAGAGCCTAGCCAAAAATGCCAGCAACCCTGTTTGATAAGATCTGGACTTCGCACGTGGTGGCCGAACTTTCCGGCGGGGTGTCGCTGCTCGCCATCGACCGCCATCTGCTGCACGATCTGGAGGCAGGCCCGGGGTTTACCCGGCTGGCCGAAAAAGGCTACGCCGTGCACAGCCCGGAATTGACGTTCCTGACCCCGGACCATGCGGTCGCAACCGACCCTGGTCGCCATACCGACACCAACAAGACTGGCGGCCGGCTGTTGCGCGAGATGCGGCGCGGCGCCTTTGCGGCCGGCATCAAGCTGTTCGATCTCGGCGGCGAAGACCAGGGCATCGTTCACGTCATCGGCCCGGAACTCGGATTGACCTTGCCCGGCATGACCATCGTCTGCCCCGACAGCCATACCTGCACCCATGGCGGGCTCGGCGCGCTGGCCTTCGGGATCGGCTCGACCGAGGTCAGCCACGTGCTGGCGACCCAGACGCTGCGCCAGATCAAGCCGAAGCGGATGCGGATCAGCTTTGACGGCGTCGTGCCGCTCGGCATCACCGCCAAGGATATCATTCTGGCCACCATCGGCCGGATCGGCACCGCGGCCGGACGCGGTCACGCGGTCGAATATGCAGGCCCTGCGATCTCGGCGCTGTCGATCGAAGAGCGGCTGACAATCTGTAACCTGTCGATTGAACTCGGCGCCAAGATCGGCATGATCGCGCCGGACGAGACGGCCTACGGCTACATCCGCGGCCGGCGCTATGCGCCGGAAGGCGCGCTGTTCGATCAGGCCTGCCGCGCCTGGGAAAAACTTGGCAGCGACCCGGACGCTGCCTTCGATAGCGAACATCGCATCGATGTCGCCTCGATCGCGCCGCAGATCACCTGGGGCACCAGCCCGCAGGAGGTGATACCGGTCAATGGGCGAATCCCGGATCCGGCCCATGAGACCGACCCGCAGCGGCGCCAGAGCATGGCAGCCGCGCTCGGCTATATGGGCCTCGTGCCGGGAGAGGCGATCGAGGGGACGCCGATCGATTGGGTGTTCATCGGCTCCTGCACCAATGGACGGCTGTCCGATCTGCGCGAGGCCGCGCGCCTGATCGAGGGGCGCCAGATCGCGCCGACCGTGCGCGCCTGGGTGGTTCCGGGCTCGGAAGCGGTGCGGCGCGCGGCGGAGCGCGAGGGCCTCGACCAGGTGTTCAAGGCCGCCGGCTTCGACTGGCGGGCGCCGGGCTGCTCGATGTGCCTTGGCGCCAATGGCGACATCATCGCTCCCGGTGCGCGATCGGTCTCGACCACCAACCGCAATTTCGTTGGCCGGCAGGGCCCCAGCGCCCGCACCCATCTGGCGAGCCCGGCCATGGCCGCCGCCGCCGCGATCACCGGCGCGATCACCGACGTTCGCAAGCTCCGCGGGTAACCATGCCAAAATTCACAGACGTCACCGGGCGTGCCGTCCCCCTGCTCCGCGCCAACATCGATACTGACGTGGTGATCCGCATCGATCGCCTGATTGGCAATAAGCGCGGTCAGCTCGGACCATTCGCGTTCGAGGCCTGGCGCTACCGAGCCGATGGCAGCGAGAATCCGGACTTCGCGCTCAACCAGGCCAAATACCGCTTCAGCGAGATTCTGGTCGCCGGCGAGAATTTCGGCTGCGGCTCCTCGCGCGAGGCCGCGGCCTGGGCGCTGATCGATTTCGGCTTTCGTTGCGTGATCGCGCCAAGCTTCGGCGACATCTTTGCGCAGAACTGTTTTCAAAACGGCGTGCTGTGCATAACCTTGGCCAAGGCGACGGTCGAGGCGATCGCCGCCGAACTCGAGGCCGCGGCGGATCCGCGCGTCACGGTCGATCTAAACACCCAGACCATTACGACGCCAACCGGAACGGTGATCCCCTTTGCCATCGACAGCGAACGGCGGCTGGCCCTGCTCGAAGGGCTCGACGAGATCAGCCTGACCCTGAAACTGGTTGACCAGATCGACGGCTTTCGTAGCAACGACCGGCGCGAGCGCCCCTGGATCTATCGTTCAAAGGAGACTGAAACCATGCAGCGCGTGCTCATCCTGGCAGGCGACGGCATCGGACCCGAGGTGCTGGCCGAAGTGCGCCGCATTGCCGAATGGTTCCGGGACAGCCGAAAACTTGGCTTCGAGCTGCGCGAGGAGCTGTTTGGGCTTGCGGCCTGGGAGCGTCATGGCAGCCTGATGCGCGAGGCGACCTGGCAGGAGATCCTGGCTTCCGACGCCATCCTGTTCGGCGCCATCGGTTCGCCCGATTATGCAAAACTGCCCGCCGAGGCACGTAAGGTCGATCAATTGCTGCGGATCCGCCGGGAGCTCGATCTCTTTAACAATCTGCGCCCGGTTCGCACGCTGTCAGCGCTCGCCGACACCTCGACCTTGCGGCCGGAAGTGATCGAAGGCTGCGACATGGTGATCGTGCGCGAGCTCTGCGGCGGCATCTATTTCGGTACTCCCCGCGGCATCGAGCCACTCGCGGGCGGCGGCGAGCGCGCCGTCAACACCACGGTCTACACCACGGCCGAGATCGAACGCATCGCGCGCGCCGCGTTCGAACTGGCACGGGTGCGGCGGGGCCTTCTGTGCTCGGTGGACAAGGCCAACGTGCTGGTCGAGACCGGCGGCCTGTGGCGCAGAGTGGTGCAGGCGCTGCACGACCGCGACTATCCGGATGTCGAACTGAGCCATATGTATGTCGACAATTGTGCCATGCAGCTGGTGCGCAACCCCCGGCAGTTCGACGTCATGGTGATGGAAAACCTGTTCGGCGACATCATTTCCGATTGCGCCGCGATGGTCGCCGGTTCGCTCGGCATGCTGCCCTCGGCCTCGATCGGGCCGCGGCGCGCAGACGGCAGGCAATACGCGCTGTACGAGCCGATCCATGGCAGCGCGCCTGATATCGCTGGCCTTGGCATCGCCAACCCGCTCGGCGCGATCCTGAGCTTTGCACTCTGCCTGCGCCACTCGCTGCAGGCGCCGCAGGAGGCCGATCTGTTGGAGCGCGCGGTCGAAGCCGCCATCGCCAAGGGCGCCCGCACCGCCGACATCGCGGCACCCGGCATGGCCGCGATCTCGACGCGGGCGATGGGCGAGGCGGTATACGCCGAGCTGACACAGGCTGCAGCGTAAGACGACGCTCGCTGCGGTAGAACGCAGCTGTGGTCGCTTGATGCGAGAGCCGGGGGCTCATGGTTCGAGACGCCCGACCGCCGACCTGCGCGGAGCGGCTGCCGCCGCGGTCAGGCGCTGAGCAATTGTTCGTCCGCCGAATCGCAGCGGCCGGTGAGCTTGGAATAATAGGCGATCGGCTTGGGACGCCCGATCAGATAGCCCTGCAGCTCGTCGCAGCTTTCGGTAGCGAGAAAATCAAGCTGGGCGTTGGTTTCGACACCCTCGGCCAGCACCGGCAGATGTAGCCCGCGCGCCAGTCCGACGACGGCGCACACGATGGCCGCGGATTGCGGATTGCTCTTCACATTGGATATGAACGATTGATCGATCTTGATCTTATCGAACGGGAACGACTGCAGGTAGGACAAGGATGAGTATCCGGTGCCAAAATCGTCCATCGCGATGCGGACGCCGAGCGCCTTCAGACGGCGCAGGATGGCGAGGCCGCGGTCGAAATCATCCATCAGCACGCCTTCGGTGATTTCCAGCTCCAGCCGGGCCGGTGCGAGCCCGGTTTCAAGCAGCACGGCGTGCACCAGGTCGGCGAGGTCGCCATGACGGAACTGGATCGGCGACAGATTGACCGCGATCTGCAGCGGATGGGGCCAAGAAGCGGCTTCGCGGCACGCCTGCCGAAGCACCCACTCACCGATCTGAATGATGAGCCCGCTTTCCTCGGCGACCGGAATAAACGTCACCGGCGGAACCGGTCCGCGCTGGGGCTGGTTCCAGCGCAGCAAGGCTTCGAACCCGATCACCTCGCCGTCGATCTTCGCCTGCGGCTGATAATGCAGATCCAATTCGTTGCGGCTGATGGCGGCGCCGAGTTCATGTTGAATGGCCCGCCGCTCGCGCAGCCGCTTGTCCATCGCGACCTCGAAGAAGCATGCCTTGCCCCGACCGGCGGCCTTGGCGCGATAGAGCGCGGCATCGGCATTATTGAGCAGCGTGGTCGCATCAGTGCCGTCCTGCGGAAAAATCGCCACCCCGATGCTGAGGCCTGTGCGCAGACGCTGGCCCTTGATGTCGAGATCGACCGCGATCGCATCGAGCAGTTTCGCTGCGATGGCTTCGGCGAGCGCCGGCTGGTCGCCCTGCGGCGTGATCAGGATGAATTCGTCGCCGCCCAGACGGGCCAGGAAGGCATCGCCTGCGACCTCTAGCAGCGCGCGCGATAATTCCCGCAGCAGCTCATCGCCGACCGCATGGCCGAACACATCATTGACTTCCTTGAAGCGATCGAGGTCGAAGCTGAGCACGGCGAACGGCTCCGCATTTCGCCGCGCCAGCTCAATGGTGCTGGCGAGATGGGCCGCGAACGCAGCGCGATTCGGCAGGTCCGTCAACGGGTCGTAATTCGCCATATGCTCGAGGCGCGCCTCGGCCTGCTTCCGCTCGGTGATGTCCTCCGAAAGGCTGAGCAGATAGCGCGGCTCGCCGACCTCGTCTGATATCGAGAGGTTCTTGGTCGCCAGCACGCGGCTGCCGTTGTGAGGGGTGTCAACCACATGCTCGTCGATGACCTGTAGATCGCCGGAATGCGAGGCCTCGCCGCCGAGCGGAAACAGCCCCCGCCCGACCGCCTCGTTGGCGGGGTCGTTGACAGGCCTGCCAATCAGATCACCGCGCGCCATGCCGAAGATGGTTTCGGCGGTCCGGTTGATCAGGACGTAGCACTGATCGCGCGCATCCTTGACGGCGATCGAAACCGGCATGTTTTCGATGATGGTGTCGAGAAAATTCCGGGTGCGGCCAAGCTCGGTCGCGGATGCGCCGAGCGCTTCGAGCTGGCGGAAATGAACCAGTGAAATCATCAGTCCGGCGAGCGCCAGCGCGACAAACAGGCCTGCCCCGATGCCGGCGCTTTGCCACGCCACGGCATGCATGAAGGGCGTGACAGGCACGTCGATCACGAACGCGCCCATCACATCGTTGACATGCCACAATGGCTTGCCGGGCTGCAACGCGTTGTGGCAGCTGACGCAGCTCTGTTCCTGCGCCACCATCGGATAGACGGTACGAAACACCTGTTCACTATTGAGATCGATCAGCTCGGACAGCGGTTTTGGGTCCAAGGTCGCTGCGAAACCCTCGATCGCCTGCGCCATTCCAGCATCTGTCGGCGGGGTTGCGATCTCCCGTCCCGAGCGGCCGACCGAGCGCAGGCGAAAATCAGCCGTGTCGCCGATGCGCTTATTGAAGGCCTCGATGGCGTGAGCCCGGAATGACGCCGGGACCGGCGCGTCTTTACCGAATTGCGACCGCAGCGATGAATAGTCGGTCACGAAGGCGTCCACCAGTCTGAGCGCCGTGACTTTCTCTTCGCTCTTATGCGCGATGAACCAGCGCAGGCTGAAATGGTGGAACCCGAAGCCGACCGCGGCGGAGAGGATAACACAGATGCCCAAATGCAGGAAAAAACCTCGGCCGGACCGCGACCGCAGGAAACGCCTTACTGGCGAGACGCTGATCATTACGTGACCCCTTTTTCGTCGCGGCGCAGGCTGGGGCAAAAGCGTTAAAGGTTTATTTGACGCCGCGCATCTCTCCAAATGCATACAATTTATGGTTGAAAAATGTGAAAAATCGGATTTCGCCAGCGCGCCGGATCACCAGCAGAGTCCGAGGATTTTGAGCCGGCAGGATGGCGCCGACGCCGGCTCGGTGGTCCCGACGACCCGCGTGCCCTTGCCTGCCGTTGGCGGCCGCGCTTCATAGTCGCCGGCGATCACCATGGCCCAATAGACGCGGTGCGAGCTGGCGCTGGTGGCGTTGGCGATGCCGACGCGCGAGGCCTTGGGCAGCAGCAGATTGTTTCGATGCTCGATCGAAGAGATCCATTGCCCCAGCGTCTTATCGAAGCGGTCATAGCCATAGGCAATATTCTCCGCGGCCCGGCCCGCGCGCGCCGGCGCGATCCGTGACCGGAACGATCCCAGCACGTCATGGTCGAGCGTGTCCTTTTCCGCCATGGCGCTCGCCTGCTGCTGCGCAATCCGGTTCAGCGTAGCATCGAGAGTGACACGGCCCTCGCCATGCTGGAGTCGAAAATCCGAGATCATCGCGGCCGGCGACGTTTCCGCCGCGGCCAAGCCGTCGCAACTGGCAAGCCAACCAAACATTGCAAGCAACACACCGCTCAAGGCAAAGAGCGCTTTCAAAAGCGAGGGTCTTCGCGGCCGGCCACCATGCATCGGGGGTACGTCCTTGTCGTTCAGGCTTGCACCGAGCAAAGCTGGCAGGCGCTGGTCAAGATTTCGGTGCAAAGCCGTCAACATGGCTTGCCGTGTCATAGCTCACATCCATAGCATTGGTACATGATTCCGGGACGGCCAACCGTCCGCTGTTTACTCAATCGTCGATCGGATCGGAGCGTTACGGTGCCCCTTGTTCATAGCCGACACCGCGCGCTCAGGACCATCCTCCGTGCAACGTTCCTCGTGGCAATGGGGTCGGCCAACGCACACGCCTTCACCCAGGCCGATCAGCGCCGGCTGTGCATCGGCGATGCCTTTCGGCTATGTGCCTCGGAAATTCCAAATATCGAACGAATCACCGCCTGCATGCGCCGGCAGCGGGCCAACCTGAGCGAGGGCTGTCGCAGCGTGTTTGGAAAGCCGACCGAGCAATCGGCCTCGGCCAGCGACCGATGAGCTTTTCTTGTGATTTTTTCGCGACCGTCCGCCGCCCGTCATCGACCGCGGGCCGGCTGCCGTCGATACGGCTCAGACGGTGGGAACGTAGGAGCGACCTCGCCACTCGACCTGCCGGCCCCTGAGCCAGCCCAGCAGCGCCCACCACTGGATCGCCAAGGTGAGGATGACGCCGAGCGGATGCAGCACGACGGCCTGCCACGGCTCCCGGCATTTTGCCGATTGCACGATCCGCGCGGCGATCAGCAGGGCAACGGAGATAATCAGAGCCGCGCCCGCGGGGCTTGCGGCGGTGCCGGAAACCAGCGCCACGGCCAATGCAATCCAGGGCAGCAGGTGACCGCCGAACAAGAGCAAGGTCCAGACCGGCAGCGCCACCGGCTTCGCCATGCCCTCGGTGGCGTTTTTCGCAAAGCCCGCGAACACCGCCTGCGGATGATCATACATGCGGCATTGTGCGAGTTCGGTGCCCAGCACGAGATCGGTGCCAAAGCCGTGGCGCCGGAACAATCTTGCCAGTTGCATGCCGTCATGCATGAAGCCGGCAATCGCACCATGGCCGCCAACCTGCCGGTAGGCACTGGCGCGCACCATGACCATCTGGCCGCAGGCTGCGGCCAGCGATTGCTGCGGATTCCGGCGCATCAGGGCCACCGGCAGATAACCAAAGATCAGGCTGTTGATCATCGGAATCACCGCCATTTCGATCGCGCCCTTGACGATCTGGCGCGGCACGCCACTGACGAGATCGACTCCCGCGGCCGGCACCAGGCGCGCGGCGGCAGTGGGAGCCAACCGCACATCGGCATCAACGAACAGCAAATAGGGCCGCTTCGTCAATTTCGACAGCGCCTGGCAGGCATGCGGCTTACCCTTCCAGCCGTCGGGCAGCGGCGGCGCGGCTTCGATCCGCAGCCGCTGGTCGCGCTTGGCGCGCGCCTCGACGATGGGCCGGGTGCGATCACGAGATCCGTCATCGAGCACGATCACCTCGATGTCGGCGCCGATACTGGTCAAGGCGGCGTCGACGCAGGCCCCGATCACCGCCTCCTCGTCGCGGGCCGGAATCAGGATCGCAACCGACGGGCCGGCTCCCGGCATCGCCGGCGTCTGCAATTGCCAGGCATTGAACAGCGTATTCAGTGCCGGCAGCAGCGTCAGCGCGGCTGTAATCAGAAGCAGCACGGTCATGGCGGCGCTCCATGCTGCGCGCGAAAGGGTCGTCCCGAAAGTCGCGCCAACACCCTCCGCCACAGGTCATAGAAGAAATTGATGCCGCCCTCCCCAACCAACAAGATCTCGAAGGCCGCGTCATTCCGGGCGATCGCATCTTGCGCCAGCGCATCCATGGTCTGCGTCAGCGCTCTTTCCAGCACCGCGAGCCGCGCCGACGAACGCTGGCCGGCCAGTTCGACGGCGGGGATGACCCGGCCGAAGCGCAGCAGCACTTCGGGCCGCTTCTCCAGCCAGTAACTATATTCGATCGCGAGCGGCAGATAACTTGCCTGCGGAGCGACCTCCAGGATGTGCGCGATCCCCGGCTCGAGCCGTAATGGCCGCTCGCGGCAATCGGCGAAACGGCCCTGCGCGGTCACCACCAGTACGTGGCGGACATCGGCAAGAATGATCCGGCAGGCTTCGAGAAAGTTTCGCGCGCCGTTCATCGAATGCTGCTCCACGCCGAACGCCCCGATCCGCCCCATGAAGCCGTAGCGCTCCAGCATGGCCTGATCGATCGGAGCGAAGGCCACACGGCCCGCGAGCAGCCGGTCGGCCAGATACATCAAGGTAATACCGTCCCACCAGGAAGCGTGGTTGCAGAAGATCACCAGCTGCGGCGCCTCCAGCACCGCAGCCGCCGGCCGGTTGGCCAGACGCACCGCATCAACGCCGTGGCGCAAGGTCCGACGAAAGATCCGCGCGAACAACCAGAACAGCATTGGCGACCGCGCGGCGATCCGGCGCTGCATGGTCGCCTGCGCGCGCTGGCGGCGCTCCAACATCTCAGGAGGCGGCCTTCACCGCCCGGCTGTCGGTGTCCAGCGCATCGGCGGCAATCCATCCGGACATCATCACCATCGGCATCCCCGGACCGGGATGCGCGGCGCCGCCCGCCAGATAGAGCCCTTTGACAAAGCGGCTGCGATTGCCCGGCTTGAAGGCGCCGGTGAACTTGCCGTGGCTCGCCAGTCCATAGATTGCCCCCTTCAGCACCTTGTAGCGCTCGTGGATGTCCTGCGGGGTGAGATAGCGGTCGACCACAATGCGGTCCTCGATATCGGTCAGCTTCGCGGTCCGCTTCAGCTTCTCGATGATGGTCCTGCGGTAGGCGGGATACATCTTCGACCAGTCATGGTGATCACGCAGATAGGGCGTGTGCACCAGGACATAGAGCGCCTCGCCGCCGTCGGGCGCCACCGACGGATCGGTGCGCGCGGGTGCGGCGACATAGCAGGTCGGATCGTCGGCCGGCTCACCGCGGTCATAGATCTGCTCGAACTCCTTCTCGGCATTGTCCGAGAACACGAAATTATGGTGTTCGAGATGATCGTAGCGTTGCTTCAGCCCGAGATACAGCACGACGCCAGAACAGGCCGGCTCGAAGCCGGAGCGACTGTAATGCCGCGCCGCCGCGCCGCCGATCAGTTCGTCATAGGTGCGCAACGAATCCATGTTGGAAATCACGGCCGAGGCCGCCAGGCGTGAACCATCGGTCAAGGTGACGCCGACGACTTCATCGCCTTCCATGACGATCCGCTGCGCCTCGCGGCAGGTCAGGTATTCGACCCCGAGCTTCTCGCCCAGCGCCCGCAGGGCTTCGGCGACGGCCCGGGTTCCACCGACCGGGTACCACACCCCACCGCTGGTCTGCATGTGGGCGATCGAGCAAAGTACCGCGGGCGATGCGAACGGCGACGATCCCACATACTGCACGAAATGATCGAGCATCTGCGCCACGCGCTCATCGTGCACCAGGCCGCGGATGGTACCGGCCACCGATCGTCCCATCCGTAGCGAGAGTACATCCCGCAACGTCGCCGGATTCATGTTCTCGCGGATGTTCATGGTGTCGCGGATGTCCTCAACCGCCCGCCAGAAGAAAAACCGCTCCGACACATCGTGCAGATGGGCCGAGATACGCTGGAATTTACGGTAGCCTTCCGCCAGCCCCTTGCGGCCGGAAAAGGCCTCGGCGTTCTCCGCCATCCGATCGACGTTCTCGATCAGATCAAGCGTCTCGCCCTGGTTGAAGAAACAGCGCCATTGCGGGTCGAGCCGGATCAGCGTGAGCCAATCCTCCATCTTCTCGCCGGCCTCGGCAAAAATCCGCTCGAGCACCCGAGGCACCGTCAGGATGGTCGGCCCCATGTCGAAGCGGAAGCCAGATTCGTTGAGCACCGCGGCCTTGCCGCCGAGCCACTCGTTCTTGTCGATCACCGTCACCTTGTGGCCCCGCGCCGCGACGACTGCCGCCGCCGCAAGGCCGCCAAGGCCGCTTCCGATCACGATAACGGGCGCATTGTTCTTCATCGCACAACTCTTGTTTCATGCATCAAGGCGCGCGAAAGCGCATGAAAAACTTCCTCCGCAGCCGATCGCCACTCCAGGTGTTTCAGCATCATGGCCCGAGCACCAGGGAAGAAGACACCGCCGCCTGGGGATCGGCGGCTGGCAGGCGCGCCGGCGCGATGCCGAGATCGGCCAGCAGCAGATCGGCGGAGATCCGGGCGCCCTCATAGATCACGGGAAGGCCCGACCCCGGATGGGTTCCGCCGCCCACGAGGTAGACGCCCTCGACATCCTGCAGCCGGTTATGCGGCCGGAAATATAACATTTGGTCGAGACCATGGGCGAGGTTGAAGGTGGCCCCGAGATAGATCGACGACTGATCGCGCCAATCGTCGGGCGTCAGCATTTTTTCATAGCGGATGCGCTGCCGCAGATCGCTGAAGCCGAGCCGTTCGAGCCGCTCCAGCACAAGGTCGCGGAACGGCTGCTTTTGCGTCGCCCAGTCGATCGTGCCGCAATGGCCGACCGGCACCAGCACGTAGAGGGACGACGTGCCATTCTGTGCGAAGGCGGGATCGGTCCGGCCGGGATTGGCGACATAGATCGAGGGCTCCGCCGGAACCACCGCCGCGGCCTCGATCTCGGCGATGTTCTGCGTGTAATTGCGCGACAGGAAGATATTGTGGTGATCGGCATCGTAGCTGCCATCGACACCGAGATAGAGCATGAAGGTCGAGCAGGAATATTTCATGTCCGCGACGCGCTGGTCGGACCAACGCTTGCGCAAATGAGACGGTATCAGGTGGGTGACCGCATGGGCAAAATCGGCATTGACCACGACCGCATCCGCCGCGATGGCGGAGCTGGCGGAGCGTATGCCGGTGGCGCGGCGGCCATCGAACTCGATCGCCTCGACCGGCTCGCCAAGCCGGATCTCAACGCCAAGATCGCGCGCCGCCCGTGCCATGCCGTCGCTGACCGCGCCGCAGCCGCCGACCGGGTGCCAGACGCCGAATTCGTATTCGAGAAAGGCCAGGAAGGTGAAGAGGTTCGGACAGCGGAACGGCGACATGCCAAGGTATTTGGTCTGGAACGAAAACGCCAGCCGGACGCGCGGATCCTTGAAATAGCGACCGAGTTCCTGATCGACCGTCGACAGCGGCACGATGTGACGCAAGGCCTTCAACACAGAAGGCGCGAGATAGTCGACCAGGCTGGTGAAGGAACGCTGCAGGACGGGGGTGAAGTCTGCGAGCTTGCGCCGGTTGAGGTCGATGAAGCGGCGGATCTGCCTGGCGTCGTCGGCATCGATCTTGGAAATCTCGCGCTCCAGTTGGACCAGATCACTGCCGATACGGACGTCAGGCCCATCCTCGAAAGCCAGCCGATAAGAAGGATCGACCCGCGCCAAGCTGACATAGTCGGACATCGTCAAGCCGCAGCGGACGAAGATCGATTCAAGAATCTGGGGGTATAGGAAGAAGGTCGGGCCCATGTCAAAACGGAACCCGCCGTCGTCGAGGATCTTAGTGCGCCCCCCAACCCGGCTGTCCTTTTCGAACAAGGTGACATCAAGCCCGTCCTTCGCGAGCATCATCGCCGCGGCGAGTCCACCGGGACCAGCGCCGACGACGACGGCCCTCTTTCTGGAGGGCATCTTTTTGAAGGCCTTGTTTTCAAGAGCCTTATTTTCAAGAGCCTTGTTTTCAAGAACCTTGTTTTCAGGGGCCTTCCTGCCAACGGCCTTGTTGCCCTTTGCATCGACCTGAGGGCTTTCAGCCCTGACTGTTTGCCTCTTCATATCAGAGATTTTCACCGTCTTGCGATTACACCGATAGCAGGCCCTGCTTCGAGCGGATATAGCGGAAGCCAAAGCGCGACAGTTTGTCCGCCCAGAACACAAGCGAAGGGGAATTTACGATGGCTGTAAATGCCGGTTTCACATCTGCTGCAATTTTTTTTGCGACTGTGCTCTCCGCGTCGGCCGGCGATGTCTCCGTGGTCGTCGGCGGGATCGTTCCGAACGGCACCATCGTCCATGTTGCCCTTTGCGCCGGCGCCCTGGAGCCCGGCGCCTGCCTGATCGGTGACAGCCAGCCAGCGCAATCGCCGAGGATGAAGTTCGTGCTGCACGACGTCTCCCCTGCCCGCTACGCCGTCGCGGCCTTCCAGGACCTCGATGGCGACGGAGCCATGGGGCGCTCAAAACTAGGCCTTCCGCTCGAGCCCTTTGCTTTCAGCAACGATGCCGGCCGTGTCCGGAAGCCGACATTCGAAGCGGCCGAAATATCGGTCGGCCCGGCCGGACGCGAATTCGAACTGTACCTGCGCAGCATCAAGGCCGGTCACGCCCAATAAGCGAGACGGCGTGACGACAGCCAGGATGCAAGCGCCGTGCTGACCAGACAGATCAGGCCCAACACCGCCCAGGGCAGGCCGAGTTCGTCCAAACCGGCGGGTTGCACCGCCAGGTCGCACGCACGGATGATCCAGGCGTTAGGGGTCAGCCATCCGACTTCCTGCAGCCATGGCGGCATCAGATAGCGCGGCACCATGCTGCCGCCGACAGCCGATAGCAACAGCACGCCGAAGGTTGTCAGCGTTTCGGCCTGCTTCCGGCTTTGACAGGCCGCGCACATCAACAGGGCGAGCGCGCTCGAAGCCGCCGCCGCCAGCGTGCAACTGATGAGCCAGATACCGATCCGCGCCGGGTCGAACGCGGCATCGTAGATGACGTAGGCGGTCGCGTAGACAATCAAGGCCTGGGCAATGCCCTGCAAGGTCAGAAAACCGAGCTTGCCGACCACCGTCGGATCGAGTGGCCCGGCGCCGATGGCGAGGCGTTCGGCGATCCCGTTGGCGCGCTCGTCCAGCAGGGTCAGGGCGCCGTGGACGCCGGCGAACAGCAGGAACACCGCCACCACGGCGCCGGCATAGTTCAAGAGATTGCCGTGCTGGGATCTTGCTGCCGATGCCACAACGCTTCGGGCGATGACATTGGAAAAGCTGAAGGACGCGCCCTCCTCGGCGGCATGGGCCCGAAACGCATCGTTGAGGAATTCGCGCTCGTCTCTGCCGATCGCGCCGGAGGCCTCGACATCGGCCAGGATGCGGCTCAATGCCACATCCGGAAGCTGTTCGTTCAAGGTCCGCATCACCTGGCCAAACGCGATCGTGGCCGCCAATGGCCGGACCGGATTTTCCACCAGCAGCAGCGGCGGCGGCCCCTGATCGGGCCTCTGCCTGGGATCGCCGCGGATCAACAGCCCGGCGTCGGCAAAGCCACGCCTGACGAAGTCGGTCAGCGCGCTCTCGTCACCGGATTCCAGGGCAATGAAGCGAAAGCTGTGCTCGGCTTGCAGGGCCCGTACCAGGCGGATCGTCACTTCATTGCCGACCGTGTCGAGCAGGCCAATCCGCAGCTTGAGGTCGCCACCGGACGTTCCGGAAAAAATCGCGGCAAACACCACGAATAACAGCGGTGGCAGCACAAAGGACATCAGCAGCGCGGCGCGGTCCCGTAACGTGGAAAGGGCGATGATCCATGCAGAAGCCAGCATCATGCCAGGTCGCTTCCGCCGAGATGCCGATAGAGCGTACCAAGGCCGGGATTACTGATCATGATTTCCTTGACCGCGACACGGCCGTCATGCAGCGCCGAAAGATACTCTTTATCGTCGCCCTCGAGATCCCTGAAGGTCTCCCAGACCAGTTCGGTCCGGGCCGGGGTCGCCCCCAGCTCGTTCAGCCGCAGCCGCGCCTCTGGCGCAGGCTTCGAGGCGAGTACGATCTCGATGTGCTTCCTGGTTCCGAAGGCGTCCGACAGCAGATCGCGCGGATGCCCTTCCTTGACCAGACGGCCGTCGAACAGGAAGCCGGCGCGGTCGGCCAGCGCGTCGGCGTCGTCGAAGTCATGGGTCACGATCAGGATCGACATGCCGGATTGCTTCAAGGCCTGCAGGGTTCGAGCAATCACCGCTTTGGCGTCGGCGTCAATCCCGACCGTCGGCTCGTCCAGAATCAACAGCCGCGGGTTACCGACCAGCGCCACCGCGATATTGACCCGGCGACGGAAGCCGCCGGACAGTCCGCCGACCCGCCGGGAAGCGACCTCCGCGCAATCGGTGCGCTCAAGCGCGCGATCGGCGAGCGCCGCCGCCTCACGCCAGTTGGCGCCGGCCATTTTGGCAAAGGCGATGCAGTTTTCCCGCGCGCTCAACAGCGGAAACAGGGCGATATCCTGCGGCACCAGCCGAACCGCAGTGCTTTTTCCGTCGATCGCGCAGGCGCCGGTCAAAAGTCCCTGCGCCGGCTTCAGCCGCCCGGTGAGAACCCGGACCAGGGTGGTCTTGCCGGCCCCGTTCGGACCCATCAGGACGTAGATTTCCGAAGGCCGCAGCGTCAGCGAGAGGTCGCGGAGCACCGGCTGCCGGCGATAGCTCGCATCGACATGCCGCAGCTCGGCGACCGGCGCCGTCGCGGCGGCCACCTGCTTGCTCGCTTCCGTGATCAATTCTCGAACAACCCTTGCGCGCAACGATTCCAGGTCTACGCCAGCCAAGCCCGCCATTGGTGACACAAATGCCACCCTGACACGGTTTTATTGCGCCGAATCGCGCCGTCCACGACCCTGCGAGTCCTCTTCACGTCAGTGGGACGATAGACCTGACGGCCTGATGGTTTGCCTCAATTCAACCAGAAGGTGCAGTCATTAAATTTTGACGCAAATCTTCCAGGGGATCCAATCATGGCGATACAAACAGGTGGGTATGACCGCACAGTCCTATATAGGAGCCCCGATGGGGTGGATGGCCCCGATGGCGTAGAGGTTGTAAGGTTTGTATGGCCTCCGGGCTCCCGAACTCCGAATCATGACCATAGCGCAAGCGGAATCGTCATCGTACTTGAAGGAACTCTCTATGAGAAAAAAGCCGGCCAGACGGCACACGTCGCAGCAGGCAATCTTCTGGTCGAGGTCGAGATGGACGTTCCACATATCGTCGGCAATGACGGAGCGGAGCCAGCGGTATCCATTCATACCTATTTCACGAGGCAGCTCAGGATGAACAAATATCCTGATCCAGCAGGCAGCGCCTGACCGCGGCCAGGATCGCGGCGCGATCCATCTCGGCCGCCAGGCCGATGCAAACCAACCGCCCCGGCCCATCGATCCACGCCGGCGCCGTGTCAAGATAAGTGCGGCGGCCGACGATCTGCAGCGACACGAGACCGCCCTCCAAGCAGCGCAGGAAGCCTTTGGCGCGCAGCAGCCCAAGCCTGGGATCGACCAGCGCGCGGGCGACCTGTTTGGCATCGACGGGTCGATCGATCGCAAGGCTCAGCGTCTGATAATTGTCGATCTGATGCGGCGGCAGCTGGTGCTGGCATTGCGGCGGCCGCGGATGGCTTCCGAGAATGACATCGGCCGGCACGCTCGCGTTCTGCGCCGGCAGGATGCGTGCGCCGGGCACGGTTTTGGTCAGCCAGTCGCTGACAGCCCGAGCGCGCTCAGGCGTCACCAGATCGATCTTGTTCAGAACAATCAGGTCGGCGCCGTTCAGCTGCGCGCTCACCGTGTCGCTCATATAGCGATCGCCCGCGCGCTGCTCGACCGTCTCGGCATCGGCCAGGATGATCACACCATCGAGCTTCAGGCCCGGCAGCAGCGACAGCGTGGCCACGATCGAGTCGGGCAAGGCAACGCCCGAGGTCTCGATCAGGACCTGGTCGATTGCAGCGACGCGCGCCCGCAGTTCGCCGAGCGCTACGACCAGATCGCTGCCAAAGCTGCAGCAGACGCAGCCGCCGGCAAGGCTGAGCAGATTATCGCCTTCGGCCTCGATCAGATCGCCGTCGATCGGCAACGTCCCGAACTCATTGACCAGCACGGCCAGACGCCTTCCGGCGGCGTTGCGCAACAGCGCATTGACCAGCGTGGTCTTGCCGGCGCCGAGATAGCCGCCGATCAAGGTCACCGGAAGGTGAGACGTCATATCGCGGCCGCGGCAAACGGATGGCCGCCGAGCACCGTGCCCCAGATCCGCACATCCTTCAGATCCTCCGCGCCGATCTCGGTCGGGTCGTCCTCCAGCACGGCAAAATCGGCGCGCTTGCCGCATTCGATCGAGCCGATCTCGGCGTCGAGACCGAGCGTATAGGCGGCGCCCAGCGTGATGGTCCGCAGCGCCTCCGCGACCGAGATTCGCTCCTCGGTTCCCAGGATCCGTCCGCTAAAGGTCCGCCGGTTGACGGCGCACCAGGCGGTGAACAACGGTCCGAGCGGCGTCACCGGCGCATCGGAATGAATCGCCAGCGGCACGCCATGGAAGAGCGCGGTCGCGCAGGCGTTCATGCGCTCGGCGCGCTCCGGCCCGACGGTGAGGGCATAATGCTGATCACCCCAATAGAAATGATGATTGGGAAACAGGTTGACGCACATCCCGAGCGCGCGCATCCGGCGAAACTGCGCCGCGTTGGCGAGCTGACAATGCTGCAGGGTGAAACGATGATCCGGCGCGGAGTATCGGCGCAGCACCTCGGTCATGGTATCGAGCACGAGTTCGGTGGCTTCATCGCCATTGGTGTGGCTGTGAACCTGGACGCCGGCCGCCAGCGCGCGCTCAAAAATCTCGCGCAGCTGCTCCGGCGCGATGTACCAAAGTCCGTTGGCCGCGCCGTTGTAATAGCCCGGCGCCAGCAGCCGCGCCGAAAAGCCCTGGATCGAGCCGTCGACGATCACCTTGACCCTGCCGAGCCGCAGGCGGTCGGAGCTCA
>Ga0302319_10002256_pt1 | contig 42068 bp, 35 predicted proteins | sample Bog_T0_2_FD_203319 | JGI IMG/M metagenome (GOLD analysis project Ga0302319, IMG submission 203319) | Peat permafrost microbial communities from Stordalen Mire near Abisko, Sweden - Bog_T0_2 | ecosystem: Environmental > Terrestrial > Soil > Wetlands > Peat | place: Sweden: Abisko, Stordalen Mire...
GCTTCCGCATTTTGCCCGTCTATCCCGCCATGCGAGCGGCGATTGAGTGGTTCCGCGCCAATGGCTATGCACCCCAGGGCAGGTCCTAAAGCATGAAGCGTATCGCCATTGTTGCGGCGTTGCCGGGCGAGCTAAAGCCTCTTGTTCGCGATTGGCACCACGAGCGCCGCAACGGCGTCGACCTGTGGCGCACCACACAGCCGCAGGCCGAGTGGATTGCCGCATGTGCCGGCATGGGGCAGGACGCAGCCACGCGCGCCTTTGCGGAGATCGAGAAGGATGGTCCCATCGATCAAGCCATCTCCATTGGCTGGGCCGGATCGATTCGCTCTGACGCCCTGGTGGGTAAGGCCTATCGCGCCACTGGTGTGTTTGACATGAAAACAGGCGAGCGATTCTTTGAGCCCGGCTGGCAGAGCAGCGACATGACCCTGGTGACCAGCCCCAGAGTCGTAGCTGGCGTGAAGCAGAAGCAGGCGCTTGCCATCGAATATTACGCGGCCCTGGTGGACATGGAAGCGGCGGCCATCGCCAGGCTGGCGGTTATGCGTGGCATTCCATATACCTGCATCAAAGGCGTCAGCGATGGTTTGGAAGGGAATTTGCCTGATTTCAATCGTTTTATCTCGCCGCAGGGCAAATTGGTCTTGTCCCGGTTACTCTTTTTTGTACTTCCGCGCCCCTGGTACTGGCCTGCACTCATCCGGATGGGCGAAAATAGTAAGAAGGCTTCCCAGGCCATCAGGGAACTACTGCTCGAGTATCTGGCAGAGCAAACCCTCTAAGCACTATGGCCCAAGCATGGCACTATGGCCCAATCAGGAGTAATCGCAAACCGGAATGGCAACTCAAATATCTCGCGCTGAAAGCCGCATCGAGCCGAAGATCCCCTCTACCATGCGCGCAGTCGTTTATCGCGGCATTAACGACATGCGTGTGGAGACCGTAACTGTGCCCACAATCGGCGCGGGCGAACTGCTCGTGAAAGTTGCTACGTGCGGCGTTTGCGGCACCGACCTGAAGAAGATTCACATGGGCTCGCATTCAGCTCCGCGCATCTTTGGCCATGAGATGGCCGGCACAGTTGTGCAGGTGGGCGAGGGCGTTACGCAGTATGCCGTGGGCGACCGCGTGATGACCTTCCACCATGTTCCCTGCGGCAAGTGCTACTACTGCCGCAAACAAACCCCCGCGCAGTGCCCGCTCTACAAGAAGACCGGCGTAACCGCTGGATTTGAGCCTTCGGGCGGCGGATTTGCCGAGTACATCAGGGTCTTCGACTTTGTCGTTGCCAATCGCGGCGTTGTGAAGATTCCCGACGGGGTTCCCTTTGAGCAGGCAGCCTTCATTGAGCCGGTGAATACTGTGCTGAAGGGCGTGAAGCTGCTCAACCTGGCCGCCGACGATACGGTTCTGGTGATCGGCCAGGGGCCCATCGGGCTGATGCACGCAGCCTTGGCCAAGCGGACTGGAGCCCGCGTGCTCACTTCCGATCTGTTTCCCGAGCGTCATGCCATTGCCGCCCGCTTCGGGCTCACTGAACCCATCTACGCCGATAAGGAAAATGTAGCTGAGCGCGTGTTGGCCGCTACTGAGGGCCGTGGAGCCGATGCGGTCATCCTCGCGGTGGGCGGCAATGCCCTTATCAAGACGGCGATGGATGCTGCGCGTCCCGGCGGCAAGGTGATGCTGTTTGCCCAAACCCAGCACGGCGAGGCGGCCTTTGATCCCGCCGCTGTTTGTGTGGACGAGAAGACCCTGCTCGGTTCATACTCATCATCGTTCCCGATTCTGGACGAAGTTACCAGCCTGGTTTTAGGCGGCTACCGGAATGGGTTCGATTTAACTCAACTGATTTCGCACCGCTTTCAGACGGAAAGAGCGGTCGAGGCCATCGACATAGCATCGCACCCGCAGCCAAGCTCAATGAAGATTATGATTGAGCCGGTAGAAGGCGCGGGGGCAGAGTAGGAGGGACCTGATGGCGACAACCATGAAGGCCGCAATCCTACACGGCCGTGAAGACATTCGAATCGAGCGGGTTCCTGTCCCTGAGGCGGCGCCGGGCGAGTTGATTGTCCGCGTGGGCGCGGCCCTAACCTGCGGAACCGATCTGAAGGTCTTTCGCCGCGGATATCATGCGCGCATGATCGTGCCTCCGGCACTGTTTGGCCATGAACTGGCCGGCACGGTGGTGCAGGCCGGCGAGGGCGTAACGGGATTTGCGCCTGGCGACCGCGTGGTTGCGCTTAACTCCGCTCCCTGCGGCCACTGCTACTTTTGCGAGCGCGGGCAAGAAAATCTGTGCGACGATCTGCTCTTCAACAACGGCGCTTACGCTGAGTTCATCCGCATTCCCGCGCGCATTGTGGCCAAAAACACTCTCCACGTTCCCGATCATGTCCCGCTGGAGCATGCTGCGCTGACTGAGCCGCTGGCCTGCGCCGTGCATGGCTTCGAGGACTCGCGCCCGCGCAAAGGCGATACGGTTGCCGTGATCGGCGGTGGGCCGCTGGGCTTGATGATTCTGCATGTGGCCGCGTTGGCCGGCTACAAAGTGATTGCGCTGGTGCGTCACGACGGCCAGGTGGAAGCGGCAAAGCAGCTAGGCGCGGAGCATGTGGTGCAAACCACCAGCATTCGCAAGGCGATTCGCGAAACCCGCGCTCTCACTCCCAAGGATCGCGGCGTGGATATTGCAATAGAAGCCGTCGGCGTGCCAGATGCGTGGCAGGAGGCGGTTGACCTGGTGCGCAAGGGCGGAACGGTGAACTTCTTTGGCGGATGCGCCGCGGATACCAAGGTTACGCTCGACACAAACCGCATTCACTATAGCGACATTACCCTGCGCGCCACCTTTCACCACACGCCGGAGATCTGCCGCAAGGCGCTCGACCTGATTGCGGGTGGCCGCTTTCAGGCAGGAGCTTTTATCACCGGCCATGCTCACCTCTACGAACTCAACCGCGTTTTTGAGAAGCTGATGAACCGTTCGAGCGAGATCAAGACCGCCATTGTGCCTTGAACCTTGTCCTGGCCCGTATCCTGAGGTGATCCTGAGTGAACTCCGCAACCGTGCAGCCGGAGACGAATACTGTGAGCAGTGAGACCGCGCCCGGCGGCGCGCAGCCGAGCCGCGACGAGTTGCTGGCTCAAGGCTGGGCGGCGCTGCCCGCGTCTTATCGCATTCCAGACACTGCACCCACGCTGGAGCGGGCGCGCGCATGGTGCCGCCATCTAGCCGAGACGCACTACGAGAATTTTCATGTGGCCTCGTGGTTTCTTCCCGCCGCGCTCAGGCCACACTTCCACGCGATCTACGCTTACTGCCGTGTGTCTGACGATCTAGGCGACGAGGTTGGTTCGACGGCGTCGTCTCTCGCGCTGCTTGACCTGTGGGGACAGGAGCTAGACGCCTGCTACCAGGGCCGTGCGCGTCATCCTGTATTTGTTGCACTGGCCGAGACCATCCGCGCGCGTTCTATTCCCAAGGAGCCGTTTGCCGATCTGCTCGTCGCCTTTCGTCAGGATCAGACCGTCACGCGTTACGAAACCATGGACGACGTGCTCCGTTACTGCCGCTATTCGGCGAACCCGGTTGGGCGTCTTGTGCTTTACGCCTGCGGAGAAGTGACGCCTGAAACCATTGAAGAAAGATTTCGTCTCTCCGATGCAACGTGTTCCGCATTGCAGCTTGCGAACTTCTGGCAGGATGTGCGCGTCGACCTCGCCAAAGATCGCGTTTACCTGCCGCAGGCCGACATGCGCCGATTCGGCGTGAGCGACGAAACCATCGCTGGCGGAGTGGCGACGCCTGCATTCCGCGAGCTGCTCCGCTACGAAGTCGATTACGCGCGTTCGCTCTTTGAGCAGGGACTGCCGCTAGTCGGTATGGTTGGCCGCGAGCTCGCTCTCGATCTGGATCTTTTCAGCCGCGGCGGTTTGGAGATTCTGCGCGCCATTGAGCGCTGTAACTACGACGTGCTCAGCACGCGCCCGGCTATCACGAAACGCACTAAACTTGCTCTTGCCCTCAGGGCATTGAGCGGCAAGGCGATTCCATTTCTCCGCCTGGGAAAAGGCACGGCAAAGAAGGCGGCTTGAACCAGGAACCGACAGTGAACGCACCCACGCTGAGCCAGGCCTACGCGGCTTGCCGCACAATCGCCAGGCGCGAAGCCAAGAATTTCTATTACTCATTTATTGCGCTGCCGCCGGCGCGGCGCAACGCCATCTGCGCCATCTACGCATTCATGCGCCAGGCCGACGACCTTGCCGACGATGAGAGCCTTTCACGCGATGAGCGCCGCCGCCGGCTCGATGCGTGGCTGAGCAGTTGGCGTGCGGCCAGCCAGGGCGCGGCGTCCGCCGACCCTGTCTTTATTGCAGTGCGCGACGCAACCGAGCGGTTTGCTATCCCTTTAAGTCTGCTCGATGAGCTGGTTGCCGGCGTCACCATGGATCTGGACCACGCGCAAACCGGTGCGCCCGACACCTACGCCACATTCGACGAGCTCTACCGCTATTGCTACCTGGTTGCATCGGTCGTGGGCCTGGTCTGCATCCGCATCTTCGGTTACACGGATGCGCGCGCCGAGAAGCTCGCCGAAGAAACAGGCATCGCCTTCCAGTTGACCAACATCCTGCGCGATGTGCAGGAGGATGCCGAACGCAACCGCGTCTATCTGCCGCTTGACGATCTCGCGCGGCACAATGTCTCGCTCGATGCGCTGCTCCATCGCGCACCCGGCGCGCCGCCAACCGCCGCCGAGCGCGCATTGCTCGTGAGTATCGCCCAGCGCGCGGAGAAGTACTACGAGTCTGCCGCAGCGCTGCTTCCATATATCGATGCGGAGAGCCGACCGGCGCTGCGTGTGCTGGTGGACATCTACCATTCACTGCTCAAGCGCATTGAGCGCGCGGACTACGATGTGTTTTCGCGCCGCGCCTCTGTGCCCACATCGCAAAAGCTGGCGATACTGCTGGCCGGCCTGGCGCGCATGGCCTGGGCGCGAATGTTCTTGAAGCAGGGAATCAACTCTTGACCCGCGCGATCGAGAACTCGCAAAAATCCGTCACCGTTATCGGCGGAGGTGTGGCGGGCATGAGCGCGGCCTGCGCGCTGGCTGAGGCGGGCCTAGCCGTGCAACTGGTCGAGCGCCGTGGCTATCTGGGCGGACGCGCCAGTTCCTATCTGCATCCCGGCGTCAACGAGGTCATCGACAACTGCCAGCACGTGCTCTTCGGCTGTTGCACAAATCTCTCCGGCTTCTATCGCCGCATCGGCGTTGACGACCGCATCCATTGGACCAGCGCGATGACGATGATCGAGCCGGGAGGAAGGCGTTCGCAGCTCGGGCCCTCGTCTATCGCCGGCGTGCAGTTGCCGCCGCCGCTGCACAGTCTGCCCAATCTGCTGGCGGCTCATGCCTTCACGCTTGCTGACAAGCTCGCGCTGGCCCGTGCTTTCGCGGCGTTGATGCGGCCGGTTCCGGCAGACTCGCGCGAGTCGCTCGCCGATTGGCTTAAGCGACAGGGACAAACGCGCGGAGCACTCGACCGTTTCTGGCGGCTGGTGATTGCCAGCGCGCTCAACGCCGAACTCGATTCCATCGCGCTGCCCTATGCGGCCAAGGTGATCCGCGAGCTGTTCATGAGTTCGGCTTTTGCCGGCAGCATGGGCATGAGCACCGTCCCGCTCAGCGAGCTTTACGCAGGCGTCGGTCCCTTCATCGAGCAACGCGGCGGCAGCGTTCACCTGAACACGTTTCTTGAAGGCGCGGCGTGGAATGAGAGCGCTGCGCAATGGCGCCTGCGTACCCGCACAGGTGAGCTGACTTCCGATTTTCTGGTGATTGCGCTGCCCTATGAAGCTACGGCACAGCTATTGCCGCACATGCCCGCAGCCGATGGCAGCCAAGAGCTGGCGCGCAAGATCGACCAGCATGAACACTGGCCCATCTGCAGCGTGCATCTCTGGTTCGACCGCGCGATTACCGATCTCGATCATGCCGTGCTTCTGGACCGCGAGATTCACTGGATGTATAACCAGTCGCGGCTGCAAACCGGCCGCGGCGGCCACTACATTGAGTTGGTCGTCAGCGCCACGCGAGCCTTCGCGGCTCTGCCCAGAGAGCAGGCGATCGCGCAGGCTCTGGCGGAGCTGAAGGAGTTCTTTCCCGAGGCCGCGAACGCCAAGCTCTTGAAGGTTGCGTTGGTGAAAGAAGTGCGCGCCACCTTCGGCGTTCCGCCGGGCATCGATGCCGCGCGGCCTGCTGCTGTCTCCCCGTGGCCAAATTGCTTTTTGGCCGGCGACTGGACGGCTACCGGCTGGCCCTCGACGATGGAAAGCGCTGCCCGCAGCGGGCATCTCGCCGCTGAAGCTCTCTGCGCAAGCATCCGCGACCCGCGGAGTTTTCTTGAAGCAGATCTGAAGCCGCAGGGGCTTATGGGTTTTGTAAAGGGCAGCCGGTAGACAATTGCTCAATGCACAGGTAGCCGTGCAGCCGAGTGTCAGAGCTGAAGGCTGATAGCTGCTTTATTAATGCGCCAGCAGATACACGCCAATGCACACCAGCACGGCCGAGGCCCAGCGGCGGCGGTCGACATTTTCCTTGAGGAAGATTTTGCCGGCGACGGCGTTGGTGACCAGCGTGAGCGAGGCTGAGGCCGGAGCCACCAGGCTCAGGTTCATATGATTGAGCGCGAATAGTAGCGAGAAAAATGAAAGAGCCAGAAAGAAGACTCCTGCGAAAAACAGCGGACAGGTAATGACCGCGCGGATTGCGCCTTTCATGCCTGCACGCGCGCGAATCTCATCCAGGTCACCGATGGACTTCATGGCGGCGGCGGTAAGCACTTCGCCGGTAGTCGAAGTGAGAACGATGGCGGCGATCATGGCGCATGCGGGCCAGAATCCAGGAGCGGTCATCGTACTTGCTCCTCTTCGACTTCAAGTTCCTCTGGCGCAGCAACCGGTGCGGGCCGCTCAGTGAGTGATGGCCCATTTGCGACAGATCCCACACCCATGGTGATGAGCAGAATGCCCGCCCAGCGCTCGATGGAGATGGCATCGCCGAGCCAGAAGTGCGCGAGCAGCGCAACAATCACATAGCCGAAGGCGGTAGCAGGAAGCACAAAAGTGAGGTCGGCCCAGGAAAGCGCCGTAAGATAGCTCGCGAAATAGCCGATAAGCAGTACGATGCCCAGCGCGACCCACGGCGTGAAGACAGCGGCAATGAGCGTTCCCGGATGCGCGAGCGAGATCGCCGGCAACTTGGCCATGCCTCGCGAAAGAAAGGCGTCGCCAAGAGGCGCGCTAATGGCAACTAATCCAAGAATTCCGTATTGCCGTGCGGTGAGTTTGTGATCGGCCATCGTTCAATTAGATGCAGAGATTCCTAAGGAATCCGCAAAGAAATCGAGGGCGGACGCAACTGCGCCGCCCTCGGTTCGTGGAATCACGTTGAGCTACGCGCCTGCGTTTACCGGCTTGTTCGGATCGACCTTTTGGCTGCGCGAAACTTTCACGGCCTTGTTGCGCTGCGAGCGGAGCTTCATAAACGACTTTGCTTCGACATAGAGCCGAGGCAAATCGCGGTTAAGCACCGCCTTCCACACCACGCGGAACGCTGCCTTGGGACGGAAGTAGTACTCGTCGTAGAAACGGTGCACCATCTCCATCACGTAGTCGGTGGGCAGGCCGGGATACTCGATGTGCGCCATCTGGTGGCCGCCGCCGTCTTCCATTTTTTCGTTGGTGATGAAGCCGTTCTTTGCCGCGTACTCGTAAAACTCGGTGCCCGGATAAGCGTGCGCAACCGACACCTGAATGGTTTCGCAATCGAGCGACTTGGCAAAGTTAATGGTGTTGCGAATCGACTCTTTGGTTTCGCCCGGCAGGCCGAGAATAAAGTCGGCGTGAACGGTCAGACCAAGCGCGTGGCAGTCGCGTGCAAAGTCGCGCGCGCGCTCAACTGTTGCGCCCTTCTTGATGTTTTTGAGAATCTGCGGATCGCCCGACTCAAAGCCGACGATCAACAGGCGGCAGCCGGCTTCGCGCATCGCCTTCAGCGTCTCGTAGTCGGTGGTTACGCGCGAGGTGCAGCTCCACGTTATGCCCAGCGGCTTGAGTTTTTCGCACAGCTCAATGGTCCGCGCCTTCTGGATGTTGAAGGTGTCGTCGTCGAAGAAGAACTCCTTCACCTCGGGGAAGTTCTCCTTGGCCCACTTCATCTCCGCGGCAACGTCGTCGCTTGAGCGCTTGCGCCAGGCGTGTCCGCTCAGCGTCTGCGGCCACAGGCAGAACGTACACTGCGCCGGGCAGCCGCGTGTGGAGTAGAGCGCGATGTAAGGATGCAGCAGGAAGGGCACGTTATAGCGCGTCACGTCCATGTCGCGCTTATAGATCTTTGTTGCCCAGGGCATCGCATCCAGATCCTCGACCTGCGGACGGTCGGGATTGTGGAGCACCTTGCCATCCTGCTTGTAGCTGATGCCGAGAATCTCGCTCAACGGCTTGCCGTTGGCAAACTCCACAACCGAGTAATCGAACTCGCGGCGGCAGATAAAGTCCAGCACAGCGCACTCGTTCAGAGCGCGGTCGGGATCGGTGGTGACCGGCGGCCCTACGAAGGCAATCTTGATCGCGGGATTGGCCGCTTTGATTGCCTCGGCCAAACGTTGATCGCCTTCCCAGCCAACCGTTGAAGTGAACAGGACCAAGAACTCGAAGTCCTTGCAAATCTTGATGGTTTCTTCGGCAGAGACATGGTGAGGCGGCGCATCGAGCACGCGCGAACCCTCCAGCAATCCAGCCGGATAGGTAAGCCACACCGGATACCAGTAAGATTCAATCTCGCGCGTAGCAGGCCAGCGCGAACTCGCGCCACCGTCGAAATTCTCAAACGAAGGCGGGTTCAGGAAGAGTGTTTTCAGGGGCATAGACATCTCTCTCATTCTAGCATTCGGCAGGTATTTTACCCAGAATTCGAAGGGCTTTCTTGGGGCCGTGTATCTTGCTCGACGGGTGCCGTTCTCCTCGAACTGTCTGCCGTCGCCGATAGCTCTAATGCAATTGTTTTGAGAGGGATGCAGCGCATGTGTATTCTCATTGGCTGGCCGGAGTGACGAACTTGGCGCGCTTGCCCAACGCACAGCCAGCCCAACTGCGGGTAAACTGGAAGCATGGCAGAGATTCGGCGCAGAAAAACTCCCACGGTTAAAATCGGCCAAGTTCGTGTTGGCTGGGAAGTCCCCGTCGTTGTCCAGTCGATGACCAACACCGACACGGCCGACGCACAAAGCACCATTGAGCAGGTTGCCGCACTGGCGCTTGCCGGCTCTGAGCTGGTCCGCGTCACGGTCAACAACGAAGAGGCGGCCGCGGCTGTTCCTGCAATCGTCGAAGGGCTCGACAAGCGCGGCATCCGCGTGCCCATCATCGGCGACTTTCACTATAACGGCCACTTGCTTCTCAAAAAGTTTCCTGAGACGGCCCGCGCTCTCGCCAAGTACCGCATCAATCCAGGCAACGTTTCAGTCGGCCGCAAAAACGACGACAACTTCCGCACCATGGTCGAGTGCGCCGCAGAGAACAAGAAGCCAGTGCGCATCGGCGTCAACTGGGGCTCGCTCGATCAGTCATTGCTCACGCGCATGATGGACGAGAACAGCAAAAAGGCTAATACCGAGCCGGCGCGCGACGTAATGATGGAAGCCATGGTCGTGAGCGCCCTCGACTCCGCCTCTGCCGCCGAGCGTTACGGCCTGGGCCATGACATGATCATCCTCTCGGCCAAGGTCAGCGGCGTGCGCGACCTGGTCGATGTCTACACCAACCTGGCCGCGCGCTGCGACTACCCGCTCCATCTTGGACTGACTGAAGCCGGCATGGGCGCCAAGGGCCTTATCGCCTCCACCGCCGGTCTTGCGCCGCTGCTGCTGGCCGGCATTGGAGACACCATTCGTGTGAGCCTTACACCCAAGCCCAACGGCGACCGCACTGAGGAGGTGCAGGCCGCGCAGCAGATTCTGCAATCGCTCTCCATCCGCAGCTTTATGCCGCAGGTCACCAGTTGCCCCGGCTGTGGGCGCACCACCAGCACATACTTCCAGGAGCTTGCCGAGCAGATCCAGACCTACCTGCGCACCTCAATGCCCGAGTGGCGCAAAAAGTATCCCGGTGTCGAGGAGCTCAAGCTGGCCGTTATGGGATGCATCGTCAACGGCCCCGGCGAGTCAAAGCACGCCAACCTCGGCATCAGCCTTCCCGGAACTTTCGAAGATCCCGTTGCCCCGGTTTACATCGATGGCAAGCTCTCGACTACGCTGCGCGGAGACTCCATCGTAGCCGAGTTCAAAGACATTCTCGACAAGTACGTCGAGAGCCACTACGGGCAATCCGCAAAAGCCGGTGAGCTAGTCGGAGCCCGCTAAAAATAGGGCGCGGGGCCACAACCCCGCGCCTGTTCGCCTGCTCCGTCACTTATCCCGGAACCTGTAAAGACACCCTCCACGTGACTTTGGGCACTTTCCTTCGCAGCTATTCCACGCTACCCTCCTTGCAACAACTCCCATGAGGCTTTCTACGCTCTATATCGCGCTGGTTTTCGCACCCACGCTTGCGTTCGCCGCAGCAAAGCCATGCGTGCAGGCTGGCGAAGCTTCAACGCTCATCAACAAGGATGTTTGCGTCACCGCTCACGTCTACGATGTGGTGGAGCTGAGCAATGGCACGCGCTTTCTCGACGTATGCCCGCCTGCCACGCCGGACGACGCCTGCCGCTTCACCATCGTGAGCCTGCGCCAGGACCGTGACGAAGTAGGCGAACTGCGCCAGTACAGAGATATGGACGTGAACATCCGCGGCATTGTGCAGCCCATGCACGGCCGTGCGGGAATGGTGCTAAGCCACGCGCGCCAATTCAAAGGCGGTCCGCCCAAGTTCAGGCCCAACCCATTGCTTGCGCGCGGCTTCTCGGCAGAGGACGAACGCGCGCCTATCGGCGACCCCAATCTCCGCTCCCAGGGCGCGCACCGCGCATTCATGAACACCCGCGACCAGGAAACCCGTCCGGCGAAATAGCCGTTGTGACTGGCTTCACTGGTTGCGGAAAAAGGCAATGCAGTTGCCTTGGTGCGAAGGGAAACCGAGCAGGGGCTAAAAGCCCCAACGATTTATCTTCAATCATTTGTGGCCTGGCTGAAGCCGTGCCCTTGTTACAAAACCGTTGAATCTAGTGGCCAGGATTAGTTTCTTCTCAACTTGTTGAGCGGCGGCAGGCACGGCTGTCGTTTACCACCCTCGCCCGGCGTTGCGGCGAAGCTCTGCAAGTGAATAACGCGTTCCCCGCCAATCCACGCCCTTCCGCACCAGCGCCAGCACCGTCGACCGCAGCAGCGCATAGAGCAACACTAGCGTGGCGGGCGCAAACAGCACGGCAAGCCACGCCGGCGTCTGCGTCACTTTACGATTCGCCCAATACGTTATTGCGATGGCCGCATAGCTCAGTAGGGTCGCCGCAAGCGCCCATCCGCCCGCAGCCATAGCCGCCAACGGCAACAGCGCAAGTGCCGCAGTTCCCAGGCACGCCAGCAGCGCCTGTCCCGTGCGAAATCGGAAGGCCGCAAATCCGTTTTTCTCGGCAAGGCGCACAACGCCCCATGCGCCCTGCAGCCATCGAATCCGCACCAGCCCCGGTCCCACCACGACGCGCTGCTTCAAGCCCGCACGCTTCACCAGCCAGCCGAAGCGCACGTCGTCCAGAATTTCCATCTTCAGCGCTTCAAATCCGCCCAGCCGCTCATAAACTTCGCGCCGCACAAGGTTGAATCCGCCCACACCGATAAAATCCCGCGCGCGCCTGTCCTGCACCTTCCACAGCCGCACCATCCATTGGCCCATAAAGTTCATCGCCGCCAGCATAGCTGCTTCGCCAGTCGTTTCTAAGATGAGCGATGGAATCAGGACCAGGTGATCGGCATCAAGTCTCTTGGCCGCGCGCAGCGCCAGCGCCAGCGCCCGCTTATCGAACAGCACGTCGCCATCGGTGAAGAGAATCCACGGCGAAGTGGCCTGCCGTGCGGCCATCGCCATTGCATGGGGCTTGCCCAGCCAGCCCGCCGGCAACTTCTGCACGTGAATCACGCTTAGGCTGTGCGGACCGCCGCAGACCTGCGTCTCGGCCGCCACGCGATCCATGCAAGCGCCGGTTGCGTCCGTCGACCGGTCGTTCACCGCGATAATCCTCAGCCGCACTCCGGTTGACGCAAGCAGCGAGCGCAGCGAAGCTTCAATAGCAGCCTCTTCATTCCGCGCGGGGACCACAACCGTAATCTCATCGGCCCCGGATGCTGACGCCAGCGCCTCGCAGTCTTGCGTAATGTCTTCTATCGACGCCATGCCGCGCCACGCGTCAATCGCGCGCAACCCCAGCACTGCGGCCATCAGCCAGTTCAGTGCAATCAATATTTGCATGGGAACGATTGCAGCGATCACTCTGCCAGTATCGCCGAATCGCGCAAGATTTGAGAGAGCCGTTCAAAAGGTCCGCAAAGATCAGGCAACCGGCATCTCTTCAACCGGCATCTCTTCGAGCGGCGGCGCATAGCGCATGCCCAACCGTAAAATCGCCGCGGAGACGACCAGCATCACCAGCGTCGCGCCCAGCCCGATGCTCAGGTTCGAGCGGTCAGAGATGGCGCCGATAATCTGCGGCGAAAACGTGTCGCCGAAAGCGTGAATGCAGAAAAGCTCAAGCGAGATCGCCGTCGCGCGCACCGGTGCAGACACTGAATTCACGATGGCCGCGTTCAGCGGGCCCGTATTCAGAAACAGGAAGAACTCGGCGGCGAGCAGGGAAGGGATGGTCCATGCCTTGGGACCGAAAAACACCAGCGCCCCGCAGGGAATCGTCAGCACCACGCTCCAGAACGAGAGCAGGTAGAGCGCGCGGTGATTGGTGCGCAGCCACATCTGCGCAATCCATCCGCCCGTAAGTGTTCCGGCAATGCCGTCGACAATGGTGATAGAACCCACGGTCAGGCTGGCGTTTGCTACAGTCAGGCCTACATACCGATGCAGAAACGTCGGCATCCACGCTGAAATCCCTCCCATGGCAAAGGTCAGCGTGGCCATGCCGAACGTGGCTGTCAAAAATGCTGCATTGGTGAACAGTCCCCCAAATGTTGCGCGCGTTGCGCTCGTCTTCACATGGTCCGCCGCGCCGCGCTCCGGTTCCTTACCCAACCCCAGATACAGCGCCGCAATCACGAGGCCAGGAATCGAGCAGATCAAAAATGGAGAGCGCCATCCCCACGCGCTGCCCATCTCGCCTCCCGCCAGATAGCCCAGCGCCGCGCCTACCGGAATGGCGAGATAGAAAATCGAGAGGATGCGATTGCGGTCGCGTTCGGGATAAAAATCGGCCAGCACCGAAGGCGCATAGATGCTGAACGTGGCCTCGCCGATTCCCACAAACCCCTGGCGCAGATAAAACGTCCAGTAGCTGTGCACCCAGATGGTCGCCAGAGTTGCCAGGCTCCATAGAGTAGCTCCGGCAATGATCAGCGGCTTGCGTCTGAAGCGGTCGCCCATCCAGCCGGTCAGCGGCGCGGCCAGCATATACACCGCGAACATCGCCGTGGTCAGCGCGCCCATCTGCTGGTCGGTCGCGTGAAACTCGCGCTGGATGAGCGGCTGGGCTCCGGGCAGAATGTAGCGGTCGATATAGTTCAGCAGGTTCAGCCCGATGAGCAGCAAAAACGTGCCCAAGGCTGGGCCAAAGCGGGCGCGGACGTTGGATGGGGCAGGGGACAATGGGGTGTCAATCGCACAGGCCGGACGATAAATCGAATCTTACACCGCATTCGGGAGCAGCCGCCGCAGCCTGTCTCTGGCTTTACGCAGTTGGCCGGGGCCAGCGGGCTTCCACCGTGGTGCCGATGCCCCCGCGCGGCCGGAACTCGCCGCGCACCACCGCCCACACCGGATTGCAGGCCTTCACCACATCTTCCAGCACCTGGTTTACGATGTTTTCTTGAAAAATCCCTAGATTGCGGTAGCAAAAGAGATATTCTTTCAGGGATTTCAGCTCCAGGCAGCGATCGCGCGGCATGTAGCGGATGGTGAGCACGCCAAAGTCGGGCAGCCCGGTCTTAGGGCACACGGACGTCAATTCGGGATCGTCGATCAGGATCTCGTAGCCGGGAAACTGGTTTTCCCACGTCTCAATCGCCGGGAAGGCAAAATCGAGTCCCGCCTTGGCATGCTCGTCGGTGTAGCGCGGAGAGTTTTTGGGGCCTGTCGCCATAACCTTATTGTACGGTCAGCCAATCGGGCCCCCTCTCCGGCTTCCGCTACATTTTTTTGCTCCCTTTGCCCAAGTTTTGAGTCAGATATACTGACTCTGGTTAGATAAATGGCTGAAGAGAAAAAGCAGTCGTACCGGCTCCGTCTCTGGTTGTGGCGAAGTCTGGCCGTTGTCCTCATCCTCGTGTTCTTCGCAACGCGGTACATGCTCCGTACCAAGCTCACTGTGCGTGCGGCGCAAGTTGGCCGGGAGGCGTTGAGCAGCACCAACAGTACCGACGGACGCGTTGAACCGGAAAACAACTACCAGTTCTTTAGTCCCATGTCGACCACGGTAAAAGCCATCTACGTTCAGCCCGGCGACAAGGTTCCAGTGGGCAAGTTGCTCATGGTCCTTGACGACACTGACGCGCGGGCGCGTGTGGCTAGCGCCGAGAGCGCGGAAAAGGCCGCGCAGGCCTCTCTTGACGCCGCACTGCATAGCGGCACACAGGAGCAGCAGCAGATGTCCGCGGCCGATCTTGCTCGCGCTCAGCTGGAACAATCCCAGGCGCAGCACGATCTTGACGCGCTGACGAAGCTCAATCAAGCCGGCGCAGCCTCGGCCGGGGAGGTAAGCGGCGCGCGAGCACGTCTGCAATCGGCGCAGGCCGCTGTATTTGCCGCCCAGCAGTCCGCAACTAATCGTTACTCATCGTCGGAAATAGCCCGTGCGCGCGCAGCCGTTGCTGACGCCCAAGAAAATCTTGCCGCCGCCCGCCATGTTCTGGCGCAGACTGTTCTTCGCGCGCCCATTGCGGGAACGGTTTTTGACATCCAGGTTGCGCGTACTGCTTTTGCCGAGCAGGGCAGGCTCCTTCTGCAGATGGCCGACCTTAGCCACGAGCGCGTGCGCGCCTATTTTGACGAACCGGATATCGGCCATTTGCAAGACGGTCAAAGCATCGTGATCAAGTGGGATGCCAAGCCGGGCCGCGAGTGGCGCGGACACATTGAGCGCATCCCCATCACCGTTGTCACCTATGGCAACCGGCACGTCGGCGAAGCGTTGATTGGCATCGACGGCCCTGACGGCGGCTTGCTTCCCGACACCAACGTCAACATCACTGTCACCACCTCCAGCGATCCCAACTCGCTTAGCATTCCGCGCGAGGCATTGTTCTCACTTAAGGGTCAAACGTACGTCTTCAAAATTGTCGGCAATACTTTGGTGCGCACGCCGGTCACTACCGGCATTGTCAATCTGACGCACGCCGCCATCATCAGCGGACTCCAGCAAGGCGATTGGGTGGCCAGGGGAACAACCACAGGGCAGCCTTTGCAGGAAGGCGTTTCGATCAAGGTTGTCAAGTGAACACGCTGGCCGCGTCTTCTCTCCGGCTGGCCGTGGGGCTGCTTGCGGCCGCCACAGTTGTGCCCGCCACGGCGCAGGTTGCCGCCACGGCGCAAGCGCTTGCCAGAGCTAATCAGGCTCTGCAGGCCGGGCAGGCCGACGTCGCACTGGCCCAGATCGGCGCGCTTCCCCTGGCCGGCGCAAACATTGCCGAAGCGCAGAACCTCGAATGCCGCGTCCACTTCGCCTTGCAGCAGTGGGACGCTGCGATCGGCGAATGCCGGCGGGCGGTCAGCCTCGATGGCCAGAACTCCGACGATCACATGTGGCTGGGCCGCGCGCTTGGCGAAAAGGCGGGCCGCGCCAGCTTTTTGAGCGCCTACTCCCTGGCCAAACAGGTGCGGTCTGAGTTTGAAACAGCAGTCCGTCTCAATCCGCGCAATGCGGAGGCGCTGATGGATCTGGGCGAGTTCTACAAAGACGCGCCCAGCGTTATCGGCGGCGGCCTGGACAAAGCTGACGGCGTTGCCGCAGAGCTTGACAAGGTAGATCCCGCAAGCGCCGGTGAGTTGCACGCGCACATTGCCGAGGCGCGCAACGACTTTGGCGCAACTGAGCACGAGCTGAAGCAGGCTCTCGCCGTGTCCGCACATCCCGCGCTTGTTTGGACATCGCTGGCCAGCTTTTATCGCCATCGCAAGCGCTGGGATGAGATGGAGTCGGCCGTGAAGAGCGCAGAGAGCGCAGCCAGCCGCGACAAGCACGCAGCCATTGCCCTTTACGACGGAGCAGGCATTCTGATTGAGACCAGTCGCGATCCAGATGTTGCTGCCAGAATGCTCGAAAGCTATCTCAGCAGTCAATACAAGACTGAGGAGGCCCCGGCCTTTGAAGCGCACTTGCGTCTCGCTCGTCTAAAAAAGCAAATGGGCGACATGGCCGGCGCTAAGCGAGAGCTGGCCGCCGCACTCGAGTTGGCCCACGACTACAAACCCGCACTCGATTTTAGAATCTGAACGGAGCCAGGGAGTGTTAATACCAGCAGCTAGATTCTTGAGCAAGCCAAACATCCCGCGCCGCGCATGGACGCAATTGTTCACGCGAGCCTTGGCTGCGCGACTTGCGCAAGCGCCGCTGTTCTCTCTGCGCCGGTTTTTCCGTTTGAGCCTGTTGGTTCTTCCGTTTGCCGCGCCATCATTGCTGCCCGCGCAGGTTTCGCTCGCCACTTTGGTTGACATGGCAGCGAAGAATAGCAGCGTCGTCAAACTTGCCCAGGCCGACCTTGCCAAAGCGCATGCCGTCTTGTCTCAGAGCCGCGACGCGTTCATCCCTGTCATGTCATTCGGCTCTGGGCTGCCTGCCTTCCCTGAGATTGGATTCACGGGCAACTTGCCCACGCTCTGGGATGGCAACGTTCAATCCATGGTCTTCAGCATGTCGCAGATCAACTACATCCACGCAGCGCGCGCCGGGGTAAATGCTGCTGAGCTAAGTCTGAAGGAGGCGCACGAACAGGTGGCTCTCGATACCTCAACCACCTACATCGAGCTTGATACCGTGAATAGCGATCTTGCCGCCGTGCGCCAGCAGGAGGAGTTCGCGGGCCGGCTTGTGGAGATCGAGCAGCAACGCGCCGAAGCCGGCGTCGATCCGCTGAGCGACCTTTTGCAGGCGCAGCTAACCGAGAAGCAAATTAAGCTCAAGCGTATTCATCTTGAATCGCGCGCCGGCACTCTGGCCAGTCAGCTTTCTGCGCTCACCGGTCTTCCCGCCGGCTCCATCGTTCCCGACCACGCCAGCATTCCTGTGATTCCCGCCGTCAGGGCGGATGAGGCTCCGCGCTCAACGCCGGGAATCGAGTCCGCACAATTCATGGCGAAGTCCAGGGAGGATGCGGCCAAGGCCGATGCTTTTCACACCCGCCTGTTTCCTGAAATCACTTTCGGCGCACTCTACAATCGCAACACCACGCTGTTGAACGACATCAACAAGTACTACAACACGCCTCTTCCTTCAACCGATTTCAGCTCCGGTTTCTCAGTTCAGTTGCCCATCTTCAGCGCCATGGCTCACGCCAAAGCCCAGGAATCCGCAGCAGAAGCCTTGCGCGCCAAAGTCGAGGTGGAGCAGGCGCAGCGGCAAAACGATGTCGCCATTGCCCAACTCACCGGCAGCCTGCGGGAACTCGATACGGTCGCTGAGATCGCCAGCCTCAAGCAGCAAATCGCCGCCGAGCAGTTGAAGGCTGTGCTTGCGCAACTTGAGTCGGGCAATGGTTCGGGCATTGGCCCCGGCGCAACGCCGCAGCTCTCGCCCAAGGCCGAGCAGCAGGCGCGCATCAACGAGCGCCAGAACTATCAGGACTCGCTCGATGCCGGCCTCGATCTGAGCAAAGCCCGCCTTAACCTACTGCGCGCTCTCGGCCACATGCAAGACTGGCTCGACGAACTCCACGCCAAGTAGGTTTCAGTAAGCAGAGAACTGCTTGGCGTCGCGCTCCGTCCCTACACTTCGATCTTCACTGGCCAGGTCTTCCAAATATCCGAGCAGTAATCGCGAATCGCGCGGTCCGACGAGAACTTGCCGATGCGCGCCACGTTCAAGATCGACATGCGCGTCCAGTGGTCCGCGTCCTGGTAAGCCTGGTCCACATGGTCCTGGCAATCGATGTACGACTGATAGTCGGCAAACAGCATATAGGGGTCTTGCGTAAGCAGCGATTGCGTTAGCGGCTCAAACAGCCCGCGGTCGCGGTGCGAAAACTCGCCGCTATTCAACGAATCGATAATCTCGCGCAGTTGCGGGTTTGCCTCGTAATAGGTGCGCGGATTGTAGCCCTCGGCCTTCTTCTGTTCCACCTCGGGCGTCGTCAGTCCGAAGAGGAAGAAGTTCTCTGCACCCACTTCTTCGCGAATTTCGATGTTGGCCCCGTCGAGCGTGCCGATCGTCAGCGCGCCATTCATTGCAAACTTCATGTTTCCGGTGCCTGAGGCTTCAAGCCCGGCCAGAGAAATCTGTTCGCTCAAATCTGCGGCGGGATAGACGTGGTGCCCTAGCTTCACGTTGTAATTAGGCAGGAAGATGACCTTCAGCCTATCGCGAACAATAGGATCGCCGTGAATCGTTTCTGCAACAGAGTGAATCAGTTTGATGATGAGCTTGGCCATGCGGTAGCCCGGCGCTGCCTTGCCGCCAAAGACAAACGTGCGCGGCTGCATCGCGATATCGGGATTGTGCTGAATGCGCTTGTAAAGGCTCAGAATATGCAGCACCTTCAGGTGTTGGCGCTTATACTCGTGCAGCCGCTTCACCAGCACGTCAAACATTGAGTCGGGATCGACAGCGATGCCCTGCGTCTGAAAGATGTAGGCTGCCAGCCGCTGCTTGTTGTAGTGCTTAATGGCGCGCCACTCGCGCGCCAGATCCTGGTCGTCTACGGAGTGTTCCAGCTTACGCAGCTTCTCCAGGTCGTGAATCCAGCTTTGTCCCAGCCGCGCGGTCAGCAGGTGCGCCAGCCGCGGATTTGCCAGCACCATCCAGCGCCGCGGAGTTACGCCGTTGGTCTTGTTGCTGAACTTCTCCGGCGAAAGCTCGTAGAAATCGCGCAGTACGTTCGTCTTCAGCAGTTCCGTGTGCAGCGCGGCCACTCCGTTAATGGCGTGGCTGCCCAGCGAGGCCAGGTGAGCCATGCGCACGTAGTGTTCGCCGCTGTCGTCGATAATCGAGAGCCGCCGCACGCGGTCCTCGTCGCCGGGGAACCGCATACGGACATCTTCAAGATGCCGCCGGTTGATCTCGTTGACGATCTCCAGATGCCGCGGCAGCAGTTTGCCAAACAGCGCCACCGGCCATTTCTCCAGCGCCTCCGGCATCAGCGTGTGGTTGGTGTAGGAAAGCGTGTGCGTAGTCACCGACCACGCTGTGTCCCAATCCATGTCGTTCTCATCCACCAGCAACCGCATCAGTTCGGCAACGGCAATGGCCGGATGCGTGTCGTTCATCTGGATGGTGAAGTTGCGCTGCAATTCTGCCAGAGGCCGATCCGCCGCCTTCTGAATCTTCAGAATGTGCTGCAGCGAGCAGGAGACAAAAAAGAACTGCTGCTCCAGCCGCAGCACTTTGCCCTGAATCTCTTCGTCGTTGGGATAAAGAATCTTCGAGATGTTCTCCGAGTCCACTTTTTCCCGCACCGCGCCGAAGAAATCGCCCGTGTTAAAGCTCTCAAAGTTGAACGACTCCACCGCCTGCGCCGACCACAGCCGCATGGTATTGGCAGTGTTGGTGTGGTAGCCCAGAATCGGTGTGTCGTTGGGAATGCCACGCACCAGCTTGCCGGGAATCCAGCGAACGCGGAACTGACCGCTCTCGCCGGTGTAGGTCTCGGTGTGCCCGCCATACTTCACCTCGACTGAATCCTCAGGCCGCTCCAGCGCCCATGGGTTGCCTAGCCGCAGCCACTTATCGGTGGTCTCCACCTGCCAGCCGTCGCGAATCTCCTGGTCGAAGATGCCGTACTCGTAGCGGATTCCATAGCCTACGGCGGGAATGTCGAGCGTGGCCAGCGAATCCATGTAGCACGCAGCCAGGCGGCCCAGTCCGCCATTGCCAAGGCCCGGCTCCGCCTCCTGCTCGATCAAGGTTTCCAGGTCCAGGCCAAGCGTGCGCATGGCCTCTTCGGCCTCTTCGTACATGCCCAGGTTGATCAGATTGTTCGCAAGGTGCGGACCGGTCAGAAACTCGGCGGAGAGATAGCACACCACGCGCACATCCTGTGCGCGGTAGTTCAGCACCGTCTGTATCCAGCGCTCCACCAGCCGGTCACGCACAGTGTGCGCCAACGCCATGTAGAGATCGTTGTACGTGGCCCGGTCGCGCGAGCGGCCCTGCACAAAAAACAGATTGTCGAGGAACGAGTGCGCCAGAGCGGCGGAGCCGGAGGCGGTCCGTTGCGATTTCAGCGATCCTTCGGGTCCGAGATCGGGAAGGGCAGGAGCGGTCATAATTCACCTCGCGCGTTGGTGCGGCCGGCGTCATCGCGCGGAGTAGAAAGAGCCGCGGCAGACCGGCAGCGCCTTGCAGCAACAGTAGGTCCGGATTCGTGCATGGAGGGTGAAAAACCGGTCAATATTGCGTTATCTGTTGCGCTTAACTCCCGCGATATCCTCCACTCAGGAACCCGAAACCTCCGATACGATACTCTAACTCCGTGACGGAACAACACACAGCGAATTCTGACATTTCCGCGGGTGCTATTCCCGCGCTGCTGATTAGGGGTCTCAAAAAGGCATTTGCCGACGTACGGGCCGTCGATGGCCTCGGCTTTGAAGTCCATCGCGGCGAGTGCTTCGGTCTGCTCGGACCAAACGGAGCAGGCAAGACCACGACCATCGAAGTCTGCGAGGGGCTCAACGAGCAGGATGAGGGAACCGTCGAACTGCTCGGCCTCAATTGGCGCGAGCATTCGCTTGAGCTGCGCCAGCGCATCGGCATTCAACTGCAGGAAACGCAGTTCCCCGACAAACTCACCGTCGAAGAGACGCTGCGCCTCTTCCGCAGCTTTTATCGCCACGGCATCTCCATTGACGAGTCCATCCGCACCGCTCAGCTTGAAGAGAAGCGCAAGGCGCGCGTCGGCGGCCTCTCCGGTGGGCAAAAGCAGCGGCTGGCCATGGCCACGGCCCTGGTCGGCGATCCAGAATTGCTCTTTCTCGACGAGCCGACGACGGGCCTCGATCCGCAGGCGCGCCGCCACCTGTGGGATCTCGTGGAGGCGCTCAAACGTGCCGGCCGCACCATCATCTTGACCACGCATTACATGGACGAAGCCGAGCGTCTCTGCGACCGAGTTGCCATCATGGATCATGGCCGCGTGATTGCGCAGGGCTCGCCGCAGCAACTCATCGCCACCGTCGGCGGAGAAGATATTGTCGAGTTCGCCGTTAGCGCATCTCTTGCCAAAGAAGCCGCGCCGGCCGCCATCGACTCAGGCTCGCTTACCGCAATTCCCGGTGTACAGTCGCATCGAGTCAGCGATGCGCTTCATCAGCTCTCCGTTACTGAGTTGCACACGGCCGTGCCGCTCATCTTTGCGGAGCTAAAGCAGCAGGGCCTGCATCTCACCGAGTTCCGCACTCACTCCGCCACGCTAGAGGACGTATTTGTCCGGCTCACCGGGAGGAATCTGCGCGATGAATAACAACAGCAGCGCCGGTGTGCGTAGCCTCCAGCTCAGCAGCCTCTATCAACTCACACGTATTCGCTTTCTCCTCGTGCTGCGCGAGCCTGAGGCCGTCTTCTGGATATTCGTCTTTCCCATTCTGCTGGCGGTGGGCTTGGGCATTGCCTTTCGCAACCGCCCTGCAGACGTGCTGCCGGTCGCCGCCACCACACCGCCGCTGACCCAGGCGCTTGCTGCCGATAAAGGTCTCGCCGCATCGCAGATGGATGAAGCCGCGGGCCGTCATTCGCTGGCTACCGGAAAGATCCTGCTGCTCGCCGTGCAACAGCCAGGCGGTGTCGAGTATGTCTTCGACGACACCAACCCCGACGCGCGCACGGCCCGTATGATTGCCGATCGCGCCGTGCAGGCGGCTGCCGGCCAGCGCGATGCCGTCCATGCCCAGAACTTGCCCGTGCATGAAACCGGCTCGCGCTACATCGATTTTGTGGTGCCCGGGCTGCTCGGCATGAACCTGATGGGCTCGGCCATGTGGGGGCTGGGCTTTGCCATTGTTGAGGCCCGGCAAAAGAAACTCCTCAAGCGCATGGTGGCCTCGCCCATGCCGCGCTGGCAATATCTGGCCTCGTTCCTGCTCTCGCGACTGGCCATGCTCGTCATCGAGGTGGTGTTCTTCCTCGGCTTTGCCGCCATTGTTTTCGGAGTGCCGTTTCGTGGGCCGCTCTGGCAGCTTGCCGTCATCTGCGTGCTCACGTCCATGGTCTTCTCGGCGCTTGGTCTGCTGGTAGCCTCGCGCGCCAAAACCATGGAAGCCGTCTCTGGCTTGATGAACCTGGTCATGCTTCCCATGTGGATTCTCTCCGGCGTGTTCTTTTCGGCATCACGGTTTCCCTCGGTCATTCAGCCGTTTGTGCGCGCCTTGCCGCTCACCGCCGCCAACGACGCCCTTCGCGCCAACATGCTGCAGGGTGTCGGCATCCAGCACCTCATGGCCCCGCTGGGCATTCTGATTTTCTGGTTTGTCGTTCCGTTCGCCGTGTCACTGCGCATCTTCCGCTGGAGATAACCCGCGTACTCCGGCTCTGCTGCGTATTCTATCCATAGACATTCACGGAGGCTACACATGAACTGGATGCGATTTGCCGCCGTCGTGCTTGGCGCTGGCGTGGTGACCACATTTACCGACTGGTTTTTTGCCGGCGACTGGCTGCACGCGCGCTTGAGCTACCCTGAAATCTGGCGCAAGGGCAACACTGCGCGAGCGGTCGCGCTCAGCATGCCGCTGCCCTTCATCACCTCCGCAGCCTTTGCCGTTCTCGCCTGGAAGCTCGATGTGGAGGGCTTGAAAAACTGCGTCAAACTTGCGGCGGCCATCTGGGCCATTGCGCCGCTGCCCCTCATCCTCGCCAACGCAGTGTTCATCAAGCTGCCCCGTGTCTTCGTTGTCTCCTACACCGCCGGTTGGCTGGTAAAGCTGCTCATCGTGGCCGTTGCAGTAGCAAAGTTCCTACGCTACTGAAAGTTTTCGCCGCCTTTTCCGCCTGTTCAAATTACATTCCTGCATCGTCGAAGCTGTGTGCATCTCCTCACCTTGGCCCGGTAAAATCAAAACAAATATGAATTCCCCAAAGCTGAACCCGGCCGCAACCGGAGACTCCCAAGACACAATCCTCGATGGCAGCCGTTTTGTGCGCGCCTGTCTGCGCCGTCCGGTCGATCGCACACCGGTATGGTTTCTGCGCCAGGCCGGTCGCTACATGCAGGAGTACCGCGACGTCCGCAAGCACCACACGCTGGTGGAAATCTGCAAGCAGCCCGATCTGGCCGCTGAAGTTACCATCACCGCGGCGGAAAAGCTTGGCGTGGATGCGGCCATCATCTTTGCCGATCTGTTGCTGCCCCTCGAACCCATGGGCCTCCCCTTTGAATTTCAGGCGGGGGAGGGCCCGGTGGTGCATCATCCCGTGCGCACTGCCGAGAATGTGCTTGCGCTGCGAACCGACCGTGCCGGCGATCTCGCCTACGTTGCCCGCGCCATCCAGAAAGTGGCCACGCATTTTCGCGACCGCCTCGGCATCATCGGATTCTGCGGCGCGCCTTACACCCTGGCCAGCTACATGATTGAGGGCGGCGGCTCGCGCAATTACCTCCACACCAAGCAGATGATGTACAGCGACTCCATTTCGTGGAACTGCCTGCTCGACAAGCTTGTCACCGTGCTCACGGAGTATTGCCGTTTGCAGGTGCAGGCCGGTGCTGACGTGATTCAAATCTTCGACAGTTGGGTGGGTTCGCTTTCGCTTGCCGACTATCGCGACTACGCCTTTGAAGCCTCAAAGCGCCTGGTGCGCGCAGTGCAGGCCATGGGCGTGCCGGTCATCTACTTTGGCGTGGAGACGGCCGGCCTGCTCGGCGCAATGGCAGAAACCGGTGCGGACGTGATCGGCCTCGACTGGCGTCAGCCGCTCGACCAGGGCTGGCGCGCCGTTGGCCATGGCCATGCTGTGCAGGGAAATCTCGATCCCATCACGCTGTTTGCTCCGCTCGAAGTGCTCGAACTGCGCGTGAAAGAGATTTTGCGCGCAGCCAACGGAAGGCCCGGCCACATCTTCAATCTCGGCCACGGCATTGTGCCTACAACGCCGGTTGAAAACGTGCAGGCCGTCGTGCGCATGGTGCGCGAGTTTCGTCTCGAAGCGGACAATATTGCCGAAGCAAAGCAGGAGCCGGCCAATGGCTAGGCAAGCCGTATTGTTGCTGGCGCATGGAACCCCCGACACCGTTGAGCAGATCCCCGAATACCTGCGCAATGTGGTCAGCGGCCGCCCGCTGCCCCAGAGTGTGATTAGCGAGATCCAGCACCGTTACAGCCTTATCGGCCACAGTCCGCTCACTGAAATCACCATGGAACAGGCGCGTCTTGTCGGCCTTGAACTTGCCGCCGCCGGCCACCCCGTGCCGGTCTACGTGGGCATGCGCAACTGGCGGCCCTACATCCCCGACGTCGTCAGGCAAATGCGTGCCGACGGCATTGAGGAGGCCGCGGTCATCTGCATGGCCCCGCAGAACTCCCGCACTAGCGTAGGCTTGTATCGCAGAGCGGTGGATGCCGAAGCTGCAGGTCTGCGCATCGACTTTACGCCTGGCTGGGCGCAGCATCCGCTGCTGGCGCAGGCTTTTGCCGAGCGGCTGCGGTCACTGCTCGGCGCGCTCACGTCGCAGGTGGGTGAGCCGGTCCCGGTACTGTTTACCGCGCACTCGGTTCCCAAGCGCACCGTTGAAGCGGCGTCCGCGGGCGGGCCGGAGGAATCGGGCAAGCGCCTATGGCCCGGAGCCGGCGCAGACCCTTACGCCGCCGATGCCCGCAGCACCGCCGAACTGGTCGCCGCCCAAGTGCCTGAAATCGCGCGCTGGCTGTTTGCCTTCCAGAGCCAGGGCGCCAGCGGTGGCGAGTGGATTGGCCCATCGGTCGAAAGCACGCTCGACGCGCTTGCCGCTGAAGGCGCGAAGACTGTGATCTTGCAGCCCATCGGCTTCCTCTGCGATCACGTGGAGATTCTCTTCGACGTAGATATCCTTTTCCGCGAATATGCGGTGAAACTTGGCATCAGGCTCGAACGCCCGGAGTCGCTCAACGCCTCTCCCACGCTTGCTCAAGCTGTTGCCGATCTGGCAGCTCAGGGTTTGGCGCGCCTCGCCGGCTGAGCGGGAGGACTGCCGAGACTGGATTGGGGGCGTCGTCGCGCTCAAAACGCCCCTCCAATTTGTAGTTTTGCCCTTTTCGAATAGGAAAATGCGTTTATTCGACTGTTTTAACGATTGTTCGCCAAGTTTTCCACGCTTTTTGTTTTCGGCAATGCGTTCTCATGGCGTAGGATACGGCTATCAAAAGCGAGCCCCAGCGTGGCTGGTTGTGCCGCGGGGCGGGTTTGTCTGTTGTTTTTTGAAGTGGATGCACGAACGCCATTTCATTCCGGCTCAAGCATTTCTGGAACGGGTATAGACCGAAAGAGCGCACTCAGGTTGCTTTCCCTTAACCGGGGTTTCCGCAGACGGTTCCTGGTCTGCGGGTCGGCGGTGAAGGCAATGTGCACGGCTCTTAAAATGGATGCGCGCGTTCCGGAGATGCTTTTTGAATTCGTTAGAGGAGGAGTGCGCGTTGCCAGCCGAGATTTCAGAGAATGTGAAGGATGTCGCGGGCGAAGAGACTGGGGAGAAGAAAGAACCAGGCAAATGCCCCACTTGTTATGGCGATTTTCTCAGGCGGAAGCCGCGCATTGGCTTTATGCAGCAAAAAGTCTTTGCGGCTTTTGGATATTACCCCTGGCATTGTTCCCGCTGCGGAGGCAACTTCCTCATCAGAATGCGGGCGCTGCCTGCCAAGTTCCGCGCACGCGATATCGAGCCGCTGATCGATTGAGCCGCAGCCGGTAAGCCGCGAATCGATAGGGCCGCGCGCCCCCTCAGGAGCGGAAGAAGTTGCGGGCAAGAAACATCAGGTTCGCTGGCCGCTCGGCAAGCCTCCGCATAAAGTACGGGTACCAGTCGCTACCGAAGGGCACGTAGACGCGCACGTTGTAACCTTCTTGCACCAGCCGCCGCTGCAAGTCACGCTTGATCCCGTAAAGCATTTGGAATTCAAAGCGATTCGCGTCGATTTTCTCTTCGCGTGCAATTGCTTTGAGAGCGGTAATGATTGCCTCGTCGTGTGTCGCCAGCGCGTTGTGCAGGGGGCTTTCCAACAGCAATCGCCCCAGCCGCAAGTAACTCTCATTCACATCCTGTTTGCGCGGAAAGGCCACTTCGAGCGGCTCTTTGTATGCGCCCTTGCATAGCCGCACGCGGATACCGTCGGCCAGCAACTGCTCTATGTCTGCCTGCGAGCGGTAAAGGTAAGCCTGGATCACCACGCCGATTGCGCCGCGCGACTCGGCCTGCGCATGAACCCGGCGCACAATATCCAGTGTCGTCTGCGTCAGCGTGGAGTCCTCCATGTCGATGCGGACAAAGTTGCCCAACGCCTTTGCGTGCCGCGTAAGGCTTTCGGCAATCCGCTCGGCCAGCTCGGGCGAAATCAGCAAGCCCATCTGCGTTAGCTTCACGCTGATGTTGGCGTTCAGCTTGCGTTCGGCAATCAGGTCCAGCAGTTGGTGGTAAACATCGGCGGCGCAGTGAGCCTCGGCTTCGGTGGTCACGCTTTCGCCCAGCGAGTCCAGCGTAACGGCCATGCCTTGCCGGTTCATGGCTTCCGCAACGTTCAGAGCATCGGTAATTTCCATTCCGGCCACAAACCGCGAACTCAGCCGCGTGCCTAGCCTGGAACTCTCGCAAAAGCTGCGTAAAGATCGATTGCGCGAAAGTGCAATGAGGGCTGAACGCAACATGGACATCACGCGCCTCTGCCGGTATGCGCCCAGAGCGGGCAACTTCCGGCCCCACCAGTTTCGCACAATGTGTCTCGGCGCGCTGCGTTACGAATGATGTACTGTGGAGAACCCCGCTACACAATCTCCGGTTCCGCCGGGACAATGTTGAAGTCCACCTGTCGCACGCCAAGTTGCGGGTGGAACGCCGTCAGCCGCGCCTTGCCGGACATCTCCAGCGCGCGAATCCACACCGCCCCCTGTCCACCCACCAGCGAAAACGGATTGTCGCCGATAATCTCCGCCGGTCCGGTAATCTCCAGGCGGATCGCGTCGGCGGCAAACGGCCGTATCGCGTCGAACTCATCGGTCACGCGCAGAACCACGCGCGTTGTGTCCGCGCCGTCTCCCAGTAGCAGCGTGTCGTCGGGCACAAGGTTGAACGAGTGGTCTACGCCGCGGCCCGAGTAGCTGCGCGAAATAATCCGCTGCCCGCCGATGTAACCGTCGATGCGCAGATCGCCCCAGTTGTTCACCGCGCTGCTCAGGTCGGCGGTAAACGGCGGATACTTCAAATGAGGAAACTGCGCGCGGTCTGGATCGGCCTCGGCCACCAGCCTGCCGCCGATATAAAACTTCAGATGCTCGCAGTTCGACGAAACCAGCGCGCGCGTAAATCCCACGCTCTCGTCGCCACGCGCCCAGTGGAACGCCGGCGTCATCACCACTTCTTCGTCGGGATCGCACTGCGAGCGGTAAAAGCCCGCGGCTGGCTTGGGCTCGCGGAAGATGTCCATCACGCCGTGGTAGCAGATGCGGTCGCCCGAGCCAAAGTTGCTGTGCGTGTTGTAGTCGAATGCGCACCAGCCAATGCCGCCCGCGTACTGCGCGTTCGAAGCAAGTTGGTCGTGGACGCGCGCATGACGCACGGTTTGCTCGCGCAGCCGCTCAATGTTGTCGATCGTCTTGGTGGGGTAAGTGTGGCCCACAAACTCCGTGTTCAAGTAGAGTGCATGATTCGGCGCGCGCAGCGGAAAGCCGAAATCGTTCATCGTGAACACATCTTCAAGCAGCTCGGAGTCGTACAGGTAGCGGATGCCTCCTGTTTGCCGCGTGGGGTCCAGCTCATGCGCAAGCTCGTTGGTGCGCGTGTACAGTTCGTGGTTGTCCTGTGACTCGTTGATGCGCACGCCCCACAAAATCACCGAAGGATGATTCCAGTCGCGCCGGATCATGTCCCGAACATTTTCGACTGCCAGATCCTGCCAGCCCTTATCGCCTATATGCTGCCATCCCGGAATCTCTTCGAGCACCAGCAATCCAAGTTCGTCGCACGCTTCAAGAAAATACCGCGACTGCGGATAGTGCGACGTGCGGACAATGTTGCACTTCAAATGATTGCGCAGAATCACCGCGTCCTGCCGCTGCACGCGCGCCGGCATCGCCGCCCCAACCCAAGGATAGGTCTGGTGCCGATTCAGCCCGCGCAGTTTCACGATCTTGCCGTTCAGTTCGAATCCCTGCGGCGTGAACTTCGCTTCGCGAAACCCGATGCTGCGCTCGTCGCTGTCCAGCACGTGCCCGCCTTCAAGCAGGCGAACCACCAGCTTGTATAGCTTCGGCGTCTTCAATCCCCACAGCTCAACGGCTCCCAGATTGTCCAGATGCAGCTTGACCGGCTTGCCGCCATCGCCGTCCGTGGTTTGCAGATCTCTCGCCGTTGCCGCAAGCTGCCGGTTGCCATCGTAGAGTGTCGCTTCCAGCCGCAGTTCACCAGCCGCTGCCTGCTGCGCGCGCTCAAGAAAGCAATCCACATCGAGCGTTGGATTTGCAGATAGAACTTCCTTCGGCTGCGCAAAAACGTTCTCAATAAATGTCTGCGAAACCAGCCGCAGATGCACCTCGCGATAGATGCCGCCGAAGGTCAGGTAGTCGATCTCGCCGCCGAAAGGGGGAATATCCGCGCGTTCGGTCGAGTCCACTTCAACGGCCAGCACATTATCTCCGTCCCAGTCGATGTGTTCGCCCAGTTCGAAGGAGAAAGGCGTGTAGCCGCCCTTGTGTTCGCCCAGCCGCACGCCGTTCAGCCATACTGTTGCAGCCGTCATCGCGCCTTCAAAATCGACGAAGATTCTGCGGCTGCGCGCGCCGCCCGGCATGCGGAACCGCCGCCGGTAGATCGACACAAACTCGTAGGATTTGTCGTCGAAGCTATGCCAGGGCAGGCGAACGTTGGCGTGGGGAAGAGTGATCCGCGCAAAGCTGCTGTCGTCAAATTCGCGCTCGTGCGCCGCCGGAGTGGCCGCCGCGCTGTACCGCCAGCGCCGATTGAACGGCAGCACTACGCGCCCCTTCGCGCCCGGCGCGTTATCCGCCGCGTAAGCCTGGATGGCCGGCGTCACAGCCGTGGTTGCAATCAATGTTCCGGCAGTCTTCAAAAAATCGCGGCGATCCATAAGCCTTCCTTGCCTGTTAACTGGTGTGCTGTCCCGATAGTTCCAATCAATTTGCTTGTCATCCTGAGCGAAGTTTGGCGCGTCTTTTGCGCCAAACGGAGTCGAAGGACCTGCGGTTGCCTTTCGCTCATGATCCTATGAACTTCAGGGACACCGCAGATCCGCATTGCGTCCCCCAAGGCGGCGAGCGATGCAGATAACCGCGAGTAGTTTAAATCCTCTCCCCGTCCACGCTTGTCTATGCCTCCATGCGTTACCCTGTTCGAGAGTAGATTCCATGCGCCTCAACCCAATCCTCCGCGCCGCTGTCCTCGCCATTCTGCCGTTATTCGCGCAGTCATCCCCGGCTCAGTCCGCCGCGTTCGATTCCGCGCTCCCGCTTGTGCATGTCGATCACGGTCCGAATACCGCCAAGGCGCAAAGCGCGCATTATGTGGTGCTGGTCTCGCTCGACGGTTTCCGTTGGGACTACGCAAAGCGCGACCGCGCAACGCATCTTCTCAGCCTGGGCGCGCAGGGCGTGTGGGCGCCTGAAGGCATGTTGCCCAGCTATCCATCGCTCACTTTTCCCAATCACTTCACTATTGTTACTGGACTGTATCCAGAGCACCACGGCCTGGTGGCCAACAGTTTCATCGATCCCGCTCGTCAGGCGCACTATTCCATGGCAGATGCTCAGGCTGTGCAAGATGGATCGTGGTACGGCGGCACGCCTTTGTGGAGCCTCGCCGAGAGTCAGGGTATGCGCGCCGCATGCATTTTCTGGCCAGGGTCTGAGGCCGAGATCGCCGGCTTTCGTCCCACCTGGTACGCGCACTTCGACAGCAATACTGACGCCACTCCAGCCGTCGAACAGGCGCGTATTCGCAACGTAGTTACGCTTCTACGCCTGCCCGCTGAGCAGCGCCCGCACTTCATCACCATCTATTACTCCGAGCCCGATCACGAAGGCCACCTCTACGGTCCCGACGCACCGGAGACGCGCGTCGCGGTCGTAAAGATGGATGGCATCGTAGGCAAGTTAAAGGCCGCGCTCGATGCTACCGGACTTCCCATTGACCTGATCGTCGTCAGCGATCACGGCATGGCTCGCGTAGACGGTCCCTGGATCACGCTCGACCAGTTCGCCGATCTCACCGGCGTTGACGCGGTGGGCAGTTTGCTTTACGGCAAAACCGAAGAGGATTCTGCGCGCGTCTACAATCAGCTCAAGAAAGCTTCATCGCAGTTTGTCGTCTATCGGCGCAAAGGCATGCCTGCCGAACTCAACTACAACCAGAATCCGCGCGAGGGCGACCCTGTTGTCATCGCAACCGGGCCCTACGCGATTCGCGCTCACGCTCCGCCCGCCGGCAAACCCGACGCGCCGCCAAATGCAGGAATGCATGGCTTCGATCCGCGCAAAGTGCCGGAGATGAAGGCCAGCTTTTTCGCCGCAGGCCCCGATATCGTTCAGGGAAAAACCGTCGCACCGTTTGAGAATGTTCATCTATATCCGTGGATCGCGCACATGCTCGGCCTTACGCCTGCGAAGAACGATGGCAGCCTCAACATCCTCTCTGGCACGCTGCGCGATGGCGGCGTCGAAGCCCCGGACAATGCACAGAAATAGAACGGATGTATGGAGCACAAATCGATGAGTCTCGTGCTTGGCATTGACGCTGGCGGTACACGCACACGCGCTTCAATCGTAGAGAATGGCAAGGTCCTTGGCTACGCTGAGAGCGGTTCCATCAAGCGGCTGCGCGTGGGCGCGCAAGCGGCGGAGGCCAATCTGCGCGCCGTGCTCAAGGATGTATACGCAAAGGCCGGAGTCACAAGTGTAAGCGCAGCCTGTTGCGGAGTTGCCAGCGTCAGCATGCCGGGAATCGTCGAGTGGATCACGGCCGTCTTCAATGATTTTTCCGTCGAGCGTGCCGACATCGTAGGCGACCAGGTAATTGCGCTCGACGCAGCCTTTCACGGCGGCGCTGGAATTCTGCAGATCGCCGGCACCGGTTCAAACACCATTGGCCGCGCGCCCAACGGCGACCAGGAGCGCGCTGGCGGGTGGAGTTCGCGTCTCGGCGATGAGGGCTCAGGCTATTGGATCGGTCTGCACGCGCTGCGCCGCGCCTTGCGCGCCTACGACCGCGAGCAGCCCACGAAGATTCTCGACAAAGTATGCGAAATCTGGAAGACCCCGGACCTCGACGATCTCGTCAATGTCGGCGACGGAACGCCCGGACCCGACTTTGCCGCGCTTGCACCGGCGATTCACGAACTGGCCGTGGCCGGCGACGCGGTAGCTCGCGGAGTTCTCAACCAAGCCGCCGATGACCTTGTAGAATTCGTTCTGCTGGTCCGCGAAAAGATGAAGCGCAAGCACAGCATCGATGGTGAACTGCCTCTAGCGTGGACCGGCGGCGTGATTGAGAAGATGCAGATTGTGCGCGAATCGTTCTTCAATGGCCTGCGTGAGGCCGCGCCCGCCATGCCGGTTGCAGATAAGCCAGCGGTACCGCTTGAAGGCGCTCTCTGGCGCGCGCAAAGACTAGTCGATAATGTTAAATAGCGCTTCAGCTTCTGTGTGCGCTACGGTGGCCGCATCCAATACCGGCTGCCGTGTCGGATAAAGTGAAAGCTGAGACAATGCAGGCCGACGAGGATCTTCACAATCTATTGCAGCGCGTGTTTGGCTTTGCCCTCTTTCGCCCAGGGCAGGAGGAAGTGTGCCGCGCCGCCATCGCAGGCCGCGACCTGCTGCTGGTGATGCCTACCGGGGCAGGGAAGAGCCTCTGTTATCAACTGCCCGCCATCGCGCGCGGCGGCACGGCGCTCGTCATTTCGCCGCTCATCGCGCTCATGGAAGACCAGGCCGCCAAGCTCGCGTCGCTCGGGTTGAGCGTAGCCCGCATTCACTCCGGTCTCGATCGCGCCGCGCAGCGCCAGGCCTGCGTCGAGTATCTGCAGGGTACATTGCAATTCCTTTTCATCGCGCCTGAGCGGCTCCGCGTGCCGGGCTTTGTTGAGATGCTTGCCAAGCGCCAGCTCGCGCTCATCGCTATTGACGAGGCGCATTGCATCTCGCAATGGGGCCACGACTTCAGGCCCGATTACCGCATGCTCGGCCAGCATCTGCCAGCGCTGCGCGGCCCTCATGATCCCGCTCCCGTGGTTGCGCTCACCGCCACGGCCACGCCTGAGGTGCAGGCCGACATTCTCTCGCAGCTCACCATGGACACCCCCCTTAAGTTCATCCATGGATTCCGCCGCGGCAATCTTGCCATCGAGGTGGTCGAGCTTTCAGTGCCGCAGCGCGCGCAGACCATCGCAAGTCTTCTCGCAGATCAGGCGCGCCGTCCTGCCATCGTCTACGCTGTCTCGCGCAAGCAGGCTGAGCAACTGGCAGAGGTGCTCGCCGGCCCGCCCTCAAGAATCGCCGCAGCGGCCTATCACGCCGGACTCGATCCAGACCGCCGCGAGCGCGTGCAGCGCGCCTTTCAGGCCAGCGAACTCGAAGTTGTCGTGGCCACCATCGCTTTTGGAATGGGCATCGACAAGGCCGACATCCGTACCGTCATCCACGCCGGACTGCCCGCCACGCTCGAAGGTTACTATCAGGAGATTGGCCGCGCCGGCCGCGATGGCGCGCCCAGCCGCACCTACCTCATGCACTCCTACGCCGACCAGCGCACCCACGGCTTTTTTCTCAATCGCGACTATCCACCAGTCGCCAATCTGAGCAGTGTTTACCACCTGCTGGGCGATGAGCCGCTGCCCGTGGATGAACTGCGCACAAACTCCAAAATGCTTGAAGAAGAGTTCGACAAAGCTCTTGAAAAGCTTGAAATTCACGGCGGCGCTCACGTAGATTTCGGCGGCTTAGTCACGCGTGGTCCCGCCGGCTGGAAGAAGACCTACGCCATCCAGGCAACATTCCGCGCCGAGCAATTCGAGAAGGTGGTGCGCTTTGTCGATTCGGCCGAGTGCCGTATGGCGGCGCTGGTGCGCCACTTCGGCGATGTTGAAGATGCAAGCCGCGGCTGCGGTAAGTGCGACATCTGCGATCCGGCAGGCGCTGAGCTAAGGCAGTTCCGTCACGCCACGGCATTCGAGCGGCAAGTGGTGCAGTCGATTGCCGACGAGTTGCGCCCCGTCAACTACCTCACCATCGGCCAGTTGCAGAAGAGCCTCGATCTTGTTGGGCGCTTCAGCCGCGACGAGTTCGAGCAGTTGTTGAACGCAATGCTGCGCGCCGAGTTGATTGAACTGGAAGAAGCGGAGTTTGAAAAGGACGGCGACATTATCCGCTTCCGCAAAGTGCGTCTCACCGATCGCGGGCTTGCCGTGCGTCCCGCAACGCCGATTGCCTTGCTCATCGCCGATGGCATTGTCGAAGCATTTGGCGGAAACGCATCCGCGCCTCCGCGCCGGAAGAAGACCGCCGCGAAGAAGACAGATGCAAAACCGGACGAGCCAGTCAAGCTTTCTGCTGAGAGCGAAGCTCTTGCTGCGCGGCTGCGCGAGTGGCGCGCTGCTGAGGCAAAGCGCCTGCGCGTTCCCGCCTATGTGGTGATGCACGATCGCACGCTGAATGCAGTTGCTCAGGCCAGGCCTGCAAATCCGCGCGAGCTGTTGCAGATCGATGGAATGGGTCCAGCCAAAGCCGAAAAATTCGGCGCGGCAATTCTTGAGTTATGCGGCGTTGCCTGAATGGAAAAAGCCTGATGGGAACGTCGTCCGTTGCGGGCGCTCCCATCAGGCTCACTCCTGCGAGTCAAGCTTTCTTATGCAACCCGTTCGATTGTCACCGACTCCAGAACCACCGGCTTGTGCGGCTTGTCCTGCCCGTTGCGCGCCACCTTCGAAATCTTGTCGGCGATATCCTGTCCTTCCACAACCTCGCCAAAGATGGTGTGCTTGCCTGTAAGCCACGGCGTCGCCGCAACGGTGATGAAGAACTGGCATCCATTCGTGTTCGGTCCGGAGTTTGCCATGGCCAGCTTGCCCTTCGCGTCGAACTTGTGCGGGGAGCCCTTGGTCTCATCCTCGAAGCGATAGCCGGGTCCGCCCATCCCCGTGCCAGCCGGGTCTCCGCCCTGGATCATGAAGTCGGGAATCACGCGATGAATGATGGTGCCGTCGAAGAGCTTGTCCTTCGATTTGTTGCGCGTCGTCGGGTGCGTCCATTCCTTCTGGCCTTCCGCCAGTTCGATAAAGTTCGTCACGGTGATGGGCGCTTCGCTCTCGAACAGGCGAACGGTGATCTTGCCCTCGGTGGTGTTGAAAACAGCGTAGGTTCCTTGAGTCAGTGCCATTGAAGCTCCTGTATTCCAGCGAGGTTCAGATGTGCGCAATCCGCGCTGCTGTCCCTCGTTCGTGTTGAGGATTAAGGTTGAGGGGTCTGAGGCATGGGTACCGCTGGCGGCAACTCCTGTCCTTCCGGCACAATGGTCATCTTCTTGAGCACCACCGGCGTCAGCGGCTTGTCGCTGCTGTCGCGCGGAACGCGGGCAATCGCCTTCACTACCGCAACGCTGGCATCGTCGCACTGGCCAAACAGCGTGTAGTGGCCGCTCAGCGAGTCGTATCCTTGCTCGGTAATGAAAAACTGACTGCCGTTGGTGTTGGGTCCGGAGTTGGCCATGGCCAGGCGGCCGGCCCGATCGAAGTTAAGGTTGGGATTGAATTCATCGTTGAATGAGAAGCCGGGATCGCCCGTGCCGGTGCCTGTCGGGTCGCCGCCCTGGATCATGAACTCCGGAATCACGCGGTGAAAAATGGTTCCATCGTAGTACGGCTTGTGGTGCTGCACTTTGCGTGTCGCCGGATCGGTCCAGTCCTTCGTCCCCGTGGCCAGGCCGATAAAGTTGGCCACCGCCAGCGGCGCTTGCTTTTCGTAAAACTGGCAAGTGATGCGGCCCATTGAGGTGTCGATCACCACCGTTGGCCCGTTGGGCGCAATGTTCATCGGCAGGTTGGCCGTGGGCGCATCGGGCAGCTCCTGCGCCGCAGGCGTGGACTGCTGTGCATTCGCTGCAGCGAGTGCAGTCAGACAAAGAGCGGAAATGAGAAGCGACTTTCTGTTTTTCATGCCGGCTTTGAGGTTAAATCATACGGCGGGGGCGGTGCCAGCACTCTGTTGCGAACTCTTTGATCCGGGTTATCGTAGTACTACGTGTCTGACCGCATGAAGTAGCACCGAAGCTGGGTGCCCCAGGTCTCGATTTTGAGACCTGGGATAGCACGAACCAAAGCTCCGAAACTGAGCGGTCGAAGAACAAATTGAGGATTTTCACAATGCGCCTTACTCGTTGCTTCTGCGCGGCCCTTGTTGCCGCGGTTCTGTGCTCGGCCATCTTTGCTCCGCTCTCCACCGCGCAAGCCGCTGGTCCCGTGCCCGCGGCGGAAAAGGCCACCGACAAGCCCACTGACGTAAAAGCCGACCAACCGCCGCTGCCGCCAGAAACCCACGTGCAGCAATCCATCCAGCTTGACGGCAAAACACTGAAATACACCGTCACTGTGGGCGCAATTCCCACGCGCGACCAGGACGGCAAGGTCGCCGGAGAAGTGGTTGTCACCGCTTACACGGTCGAAGGCGAAAACCGCCCCGTCACCTTTGCGTTCAATGGCGGACCGGGCGCGTCCAGCGTCTATCTGAACTTTGGCGCAATCGGCCCCAAGCATCTGCGGGCCGGCAACGAGGGCGACAGCCCCTCGGATCCTGCCGTGCTCAAAGACAATCCCGGCACCTGGCTCGACTTTACCGATCTGGTCTTCATCGATCCCATCGGCACCGGATTTAGCCGCGCCACGGTCTCTGAGGACCGCGCCAAAAAACTCTTCTACTCCGCCGAGCCCGACGTCGAGTATCTCTCCCGCGTCGTCTACGATTGGCTGGTCGCCAACAACCGGCTCGGCTCGCGCAAATATCTGGTCGGCGAAAGCTACGGCGGATTCCGCGGTCCGCGCATCACCTACTTTTTGCAGTCTCAGCTTGGCGTCGCCATGAACGGTGAGGTCCTCGTCTCGCCGTATTTGAATCCCAGCATCGATCGAGACGGAGACCTCTCGCCTATTCCGTGGATGCTGACTTTGCCTCCCATCACAGCGGCTCATCTTGAACGCGAGAACAAGCTCACCCCCGAGGCAATGGCCGATGTGATCGCCTACACGCAGGGCGAGTACGCGACGACGCTCATCAAAGGCCGCGCCGATGCCGACGCCCAGCAGCGCATGATTGCGCGCGTCACTCAGATGACGGGGCTTGATCCTGAGTTTGTGAAATACTCTGGCGGACGTCTCGACACTGAAGCTTATCTCCGCGAGGTCTACCGCGAGCAGGGCAAGCTCGGCTCGGTCTATGACTCGAACGTCACGTCATTCGATCCGTTTCCGTTCTCGCCAGATCAGCGCGCCAACGACCCCATTCTCGCCAGCATCATTGCGCCCATGACCACGTCCATGGTGGACTTTGTCACGCGCACCATCGGCTGGAAGGTGGATGCCCGCTATAACGCGCTCTCTTATGATGTCAACAAGCTCTGGAATCGCGAGGACGAAGCGCTGCGTTCCGGCTCGGTCACTGAGTTGCGCCAGGCAGTCGCCGCCGATCCCAAGCTCCGCGTGCTCATTGTTCACGGATGGAACGATCTGTCGTGCCCGTTCATGGGCTCGATTCTTACCGTCGATCAGATGCCGGTGATGGGCGATGCCACGCGCGTTGCTGTGCGCGAGTATCCCGGCGGCCACATGTTCTACACGCGCGAATCAAGCAGCCTGGCGCTCCGCAAAGACGTAATGGAGATGGTCGCCAAACACTAGCGCGGTGTCTCCGACGCCCGTGGAAAGCAACCGCAGATCCTTCGATTCACCACCCCCCAAACTGAAAGGCGTTTGGGGCCCCGTTCGCTCAGGATGACAGCGGTGGTTTTGGTAGGAACTTTTGGAGCAGGACAGTAGGGTTGTGAAGGCGTAAAATTCCGTCGAACCTTAGAGCCCCATATCTCGATCAAGCACAGAAAATGGGTGCCCCATGTCTGGATTCTCAGACATGGGAAAGCAAGAATTGAAGATCGGCGTTTGTTTTTCGGCGGTCTTTTGCTGACTCCACGCCGGGTTCTACGCCCCGCTCAATTCTCTGTCGGCGTCTTCTCCACATGATCCACGATCAACTGTAAGATCGGAGCTTTGCGCTCTTCGAGTTTCAATCCAAGATTCTCTACCGATTTGTAAACGCTCGTTCCGCCCGCTGGATCGGAAGCGGTAGGAACAGGTGACTGGCCTGCATTGCCCGCGCCCGCGCCAATCATGCCTTGCGCGTTCACCATGGCGAGAATGTCGGTCATCGAGAGATCGAGCGAGATCTGGTAGTTGCCTTTCAGCCCGGTCTGGTTCACGACCTGTCGTCCCGGGCCACCGCCGGTCGACATAACGCTCGTCAGCATATCGGCCAGTCCATCCATGGTCACCATGGTGGATTCGATATGCACGGTCATGGTCCCCATATCGATCTTCTCCTTGACCACTCCCTTGGATCCCATGTTCATGTCGATCGATCCGTCGGGACTGACCTTCATGCGGATGGAGCCGTCCGCTCCTGGGATCTTCGTTTCTCCTGGTTGCAGTGGTGCGTTTTCGTCAATAGGCGTGGCTGCGGGCGAATCCTTCATCTTCGGCCCATCCTTGCCGACAACCAGCGCGAGCACTTTATGTTCAGAAGTGTCGCGATGCACGGCGAGCTTGAAGCGCTCCGCAAGCAGCGTTTGCAGCATCGCCGGTGCGTCGTTCTTGCTGGTGCCCTCGGGGAGCTTGGCCTGGATATCGAAGTGCCCTGAATCGGTGAGCGCCGGAGCCAGCCAGTCCGGACCGGTGATCTGGAAGGCCTTCACGCCGTAGGCGAGGGCGATCAGGTCTTTGAGCGTCATGTAGGCGTAATTGGCGCGGTCGCCCTCGATACTGGGCCCAAAATGCGGCATATTGCCGGACTGAACCTGTGCGGCGAGCTTTTGTATGTCGAGCGGCGCAGAAGGTTTCACGCTGGCTACTTCAAAGCTGAGTTTAGGGCCTGGCGTTGAGCTGGGTGCGGGCGTGGTTTGTGCAAGGCACATCGCCGCGGCCAGCAGCGGAACCAATGCGCTGGCAATTGGGAGGGCTTTCATGTGTGCGCCTTTCTTTGCCGCAATTATATCCTCGCGCAGCAAACATCAAGGCGCATCGATGTTCTAAGTTAGGGGAATTGCATGAACAGGGAATAGAAGCTAGAAGCGTTGCCGGAGTTCACGTCGCCCTTCCGGGGCTGAAGAGGTCTGCTGGACCGCGTTCCCAGGACTGCGCTGCGCTTGTCCGGGGCTATTTTCCGTCCTCCCTCCGGGAGGAAATGACGTGGTCGATCATGCTCAGCGGACGAGAAGAACCATCTTGATTCATATAGACATTCACGCGATTGCCCTGCTTTCTAAGTGCAGGGCTCACACAATCTTCAAAAATCTATTCGGCGAAAGTCCCGCGCCGGGGAACACTATTTCCAGATTGCTCGCCCCCAGCGTTTGTGAAACCACTTCGCCCAGCACCTGTCTGTAGTCGGTCGTCAGCACCAGGTCGCGGCCTTCGTTCAGTTGATCGTTGTCCAGCCCTGGCCAGCGTCCGTATACCTTGCCGCCCTTCACCGTGCCGCCCAGCACAAACATTGCGTTGGCATGGCCGTGGTCGGTGCCTCCGGTGCCGTTTTCGCGCGCCGTGCGGCCAAACTCCGACATCGTCACCAATGTAATGTTCCCCGCCTCGTCGCCCATGTCGCGCCAGAAGGCGGAGATGCCCGCGGCAAAGTCCGACAGCCGGTTGGCGAGCTGCCCGTTCACGCCGCCCTGGTTCTGGTGCGTGTCCCAGCCGCTCACGTCGGTAAATGCCGCTTCAACACCCAGGTTCGCCTTCAGCAGTTGCGCAATCTGCTTCATGCTGTTGCCAAAATCCGAACCTGGATAATTCACTCCAGCCGCCGGCGTGTACTGCGCCGGATTTGCTGCGCGCAGCATCTTTACCGCGTCGAAGGTCTCGTCTCCTGCCGGCCGCAGCAACTTGTCGCCGGTGTCGGCATACATCGCCTCAAACGCGCTCGCGGCCGGTGATGGCGTAGGCCCTTTGCCGGCAATCGTGAATCCGTTTACGTTGTTCAGCGCAATTGCGGGGATCTTTCCGGCCAGCGTGCGCGGCACATCGGCTCCCAGCGCCAGCGCGCGAAACGCCGTGTGCTGCTCGCATGTTCCAGCGCAGCGATGGCGCAGGTCTTCGGCCTGCAGAGCGCGGTTCAGCCAACCATCCTGCGTACTCTTCACACCCGGCGTGCCTGACTCCATGTAGTCCTGCGCGTCAAAGTGCGAGCGTGTCGAATCTGGCGAGCCGGCCGCATGAACAATCGCCAGTTGTCCCTGCCGATACAACGGCTGCAGCGCCGCAAGCGAGGGATGCAGCCCGAAAAATCCATCCAGATCCAGAACATCAGTCTGCGGAATCGCAATGCTCGGCCGCATCGAGTAGTAATTCTTCTCGCGATAAGGCACAACCATGTTCAGCCCATCCGCCGCGCCTCGCTGGAAGATCACCACCAGCCGCCGTCCGCGAATTGCCTCGGTCTCCGCCATGACCGAGCGCACCAGAAAACTCGGAATAGCCGCCGTGCCCGCAATGGCAAGCGCGCCCTTGTGCAAGAAAAATCTGCGGTTCATCTGCATCTCTCAACTCCTTTGGCCCGTACTCGCTCGCACTTCATCCAGATCCATGACCGCTCGTACTTGAACAACCCAGGGTGCCCCCGGTCTCGATTTTGAGACCGGGGAAAGCACGTACTCCGCTACCGGCGTTGAAACTCCGGCGAGCCGATCAGCAATCCCGCCAGCACCTGATCCTGTTTCTCCAACTGATTTGCATTCCGCGCCGCATTATTTGGCTTTGCCGCAGCCGTGGCTGCTGCTGAGGCTGTCGTGCCCGTCTGCACTGCAAACTGCTCCAGCGCTGCGTTGCGGGTTGACTGGCTTGCTCCGCCCGGAATCAGTTCCGCCTCCAGCCGAGTTTCTTCCTCGGTGGGAGTAGGAGTTGCTGCCGCGTCCGGTCCGGCCAAATCCGGTAGCGGAGCCCATCCCACCACAACTCCCTGCACGTGGTTTGCAGCCAGGGTCAGCGCAAAGTTCATGCGGTCTACCAGCGCTCCCGTGCTCACCCAATCCGCCGCATCCCACTTGTACCCCGTCGGCGGAATCTGCCCATATACCGGCATGCCCAGTTGCCGCAGCCCATTGTTGATCCCCTGCAAATTGCCGACGCTCGCGTTCGAGGCGCGCGCCGCAGAAACGACAAACTCCAGCGGCGTTTTGACCTTGGCTCTGTAATTTGCCTTCGCCCAAAACTCAGGCGCGTGGAACATGGCTCGCATCGTCTCTGCGATATCGCCGTCGCTTGCCAGATAGGCTTTGGCCATGCGGTCCACCAGCGCCTGCGGAGGATCGTCCGACACAAACCGGATCGCCAGCTTGCGCGACAGGAACTCCGCCGTCTGCGGCCTTGTCGCCAGCATGTGCAGCAACTCGCGGCCTTCCAGTTCTCCGTCTTCTTTGAACTTTTCGCCCATCACCGTCTTTGTTCCCGGCTCATGGCGATTGGGATTGAAGGTGAACTCGGCGTCGTACAACGGCCGGTCAATGCCCCAGCCGGTAAGAATTCGCGCCGCCTGGATAACATCGGCCTGCGTGTAGCCGCCGTTCACGCCCACCGTGTGCAGTTCCATCAGCTCGCGCGCGTAGTTCTCGTTCAGCCCTTCGGGAGCTTGCTTCTTGGCGTCTGGCTTTTTGGCAGCAGCCTGTTCTGCGCGCTCGGCCGCTGTAGAATCCGGGCCGATGCTCTGCGCGTTGTCAAGATACACCAGCATCGCCGCGCTATGCGCAACCGCCTCCAGCATGTCCTCGAACTTGCCCAGCACGTGCGGACGAATCGCATCCCGCTCGTAGCTCACCAGGTAGTAGGGCATCTGCTCGTTCTTGCGCAAATACACGTTGAAGTGATTCAGCCAGAAGTCGGTCATCACTTCCTGCAACTGCGCTTGCGAGTAGATATCGCGCGTCAGCCTGCTTGCGATCAGCTCTTCGGCAACCAGCCGCTCGGGATTCTCAAGCGCGCCAATGGTCTGCTTTTGCGCAGGCGTCAGATCGGCGTTCAAAGCCTGCCGCTGCGGCCCTTTCAGCGATTTGATGAACGAGTCGAACTCCTCCGGCTGCATGGCAGCGAGCTGCGCCACGCGCTGCTGCGGCTGAAGGCCGATGATGCGAGCAGCCTCAGCCGGATCGAACTGCGGCTGGTCTTGCATCGTCATCGCCGGTTGCGCGCCCATCGCGTTAGCGCCGCCGGACATGCTCTGATCCTGATTCGCTTGGCCCATCCCAGTTCCCGCCTG
>Ga0302319_10002257_pt1 | contig 42062 bp, 29 predicted proteins | sample Bog_T0_2_FD_203319 | JGI IMG/M metagenome (GOLD analysis project Ga0302319, IMG submission 203319) | Peat permafrost microbial communities from Stordalen Mire near Abisko, Sweden - Bog_T0_2 | ecosystem: Environmental > Terrestrial > Soil > Wetlands > Peat | place: Sweden: Abisko, Stordalen Mire...
CTTCTTGGCTTCGGCATCCAGTTCCATTCCGGGCTTCACGTAGAGCGACACGTCGGCGATGTGCACCCATAACCGCCATTGGTCCGGCGATACACGTTCCAGGGAGATGGCATCATCGAAATCTTTGGCGTCGTCGGGATCAATCGTCACGACTTGATGCGCGCGGCAATCCAGCCGGTCCGTCAGATGCTGCGGGTCCACGGTGGCACCGATGGCGTGGGCCTCGTCGAGGACCGCCTTGGGAAAATGCAGCGGCAGCTCGTATTGCCGCAGGACGGACAGCATGTCGACGCCTTCCGCATCGGGTGCGCCAAGAACCTCGACAATTTCACCTTCGGGATTGGTATGGCGCGATTCCCATTCACGCAGGTCGACCACCACCTTGTCACCAACCCGCGCCGGACGGCCGAGATCGCGCGGAGGGGTCACATAAATATCATGCGGGATGCGCGGGTCATCAGGAATGACATAGAGGAACTGTTTGCTCTGCTGCAAGGTGCCGACAATCTGCGTGCGCTTGCGCTCCAGGATGCGAACGACGGTGCCGGTCTCCTGGTCCTCTTCGTGAAAATGTTTACGGCGGGCGTTCCGCCGCACCAAGACGCGGTCTTCGTGCAATGCCGTGCCAGTGGCACTTTCGGCGATGGCAATTTCCTTCAGGTTGGTGTCGTCCGGCTGGAGAAAACCTTTGCCGGCCCGGTTCATGCGGATGCGGCCGGGAATCAGATCGGCTTCCTGCGGCAGGATGTAGCGGTTGCCCTTGATGCGCGCGATGGCGCCGGACTGCTCGAGGTGTTGGAGCGCGGCTTGCAATTCCTGCTGCTGATTGGGAGAAAAATGGAGGAGCTGCAGCAACTCCGGCACATTGGCCGGGACGTAGTCTTTGTGCGCGAGCAACCGAATAATTTGATCGTTCATGATTTAGTTTTGGTTCCCGGCGCCCAAATGGAGTTATCCAAAAGTTCGATTCCGGGATTGGTGAAGGCTATGCGCCGCAGTTTGTAAAGCTTGCCGAGCGCCTGCTTGAAGGCCTTCTTGCTGACATTGAAATTTTGACGGATGGCGACCGGGGAACTGTCGTCATCAAACGGGAGTTTACCGCCGCTCATTTTGAGCGCGGTCACGATCAGGTCCGTGAGCGACGCGACCCGTTTATAGCCGGCGGCGTCGAGGCTTAAATCGATTTTCCCATTGGGCCGGACCGTGCGGACGAACCCTTTCAGTTTTTGGCCGAGGCGCAAGGGCGCGGGAAGATTGTTTTTATACAGCAGACCGAGGTGAGCGTTTTCCACAATGGCGCTGTAACCGAGATCGGTTTCGCGAAAAATCAAAAAACTCACCGGCTGGCCGTCCGCATATGCCGGCGTATCGTGGCTGAGATGGCGGTTTAAGCGCGTGCTGGCGATAAGACGGTTGGTGTGGGCGTCCATACCGACATAGACCACCACCTTGTCGCCGACGCGCAAGGGAAATTCCTGTTCCCGAAACGGAATCAACAAATCCTTGGCCAGGCCCCAGTCGAGAAAGGCGCCGATATTTTCACGGACATTGATCACCTCCATGCAGGCGAATTCACCGACCATGGCATTGGGTGTTTCCGTGGTGGCCACCAAACGGTCTTCGGAATCCCGATAGACGAACACGTCGAGCTTTTGCTTCGGCGCGACATCCGCCGGGATATATCGTCCGGGCAAGAGAATTTCACCCAGTTCCCCGCCGTCAAGATAGAGGCCGGGCTGTGAAGCTCGAACGATGGAAAGTATGTTTCGTTTACCGATGATCGCCATTCAACTCAATGGTACACCCATTGCGCGACCAGCGGGAGAAAAAACGGTGGGAGATGGCAGGGACGGCAGAAAGGAGCGGGGAGACATTAAACGCGCTTTCCACCGCTCAGACCGGGACCAACGGCCTATCGCCACAGATTCGTCGCGGCGAGGTCAAGAATTTCGTTTCCTTTCCCATTGAGGATCGCCTTGATCATGTAGAGCGTGAACCCTTTGGCTTGCTCCAATTCGATCCGGGGAGGCATGGCGAGTTCCTGGCGATTGACCAGGACGTCAATCAGCACCGGCCCGTCATGAGCGAGCGCGGACCGGATCGCTTCCGGCAGTTCCCCGGGATCCTCCACGCGAATACCGCGAATGCCGATGGCTTCGGCCATTTGGGCAAAATTGGGGTTATCGAGGGTCGTGCCAAATTCCAGAAATCCGGCCGCTTTCATTTCCAACTCCACAAAGCCGAGCGCACCATTGTTGAAGAGGACAATTTTCAACGGCAGCTTGTGTTGACGGACGGAAAGAATATCACCCATGAGCATGCTGAACCCGCCGTCGCCCGACAGCGAAATGATCTGCCGACCGGGAAAGGCCAATTGAGCGCCGATGGCCTGCGGCATCGCGTTGGCCATGGAGCCGTGATTAAAGGAGCCCACCGGGCGGCGCTGGCCATTCATCTGGAGGTAGCGCGCAGCCCACAACGTGGGGCTGCCGACGTCGGCGGTGAAAATCGCATCGGGGGCCGCCAGCTCACTGACGATCCGGGTGAGATATTGCGGATGAATGGGTTTGTGCCCGGGTTTGCCGGAGGCCAGTTCGTCGAGACTGGCGCGATTACTAGCATAATGTTGCAAGGACTTGTCGAGATGCACGCGATCCGCCTTCGGCTCCAGCAACGGCAGCAGCGCCGCCAGGGTATCACGAACATCGCCCACCAAACCCAAGGCCAGGCGGGCACGACGTCCGAGATTTTCTGGACGAAGGTCGACCTGCGCGATGGCAGCGCGCTCCGGATAAAATTGCTGGTAAGGAAAATCCGTGCCCAACATCAACAGGACATCGCAATCCATGATCGCAAAATAGCCGGAGGAGAAGCCGAGCAGGCCGGTAAGGCCCACATCATAGGGATTGTCATACTCAATGAATTCCTTGCCGCGCAAGGCATGGACAATGGGAGCCTGCAAGGCTTTGGCGGTGGCAATTAATTCCGCATGAGCCCCGGCGCAACCGGCGCCGCCGAGGATAGTCACCTTCTTGCCCGCGTTCAGCAAGGCGGCCAGTTTATCGAGTTCCGCCGCGCCGGGGCAGACGGTTGTGGCAGGGGCCGTGACGCAGGTGATTCGGGGCTCCGCCGTCGGCGCCGGCTGCAAACCGATATCTCCCGAAATGGTGACGACCGCCACGCCGCGCAGTCCGATCGCCGCCTGCATGGCGAGTCCAAACACCCGGGGCATTTGGTCGGCATGCGAAATCACCTCACAATAGTGGCTGCAATCCCGGAACAGAATCTCGGGGCGGGTTTCTTGAAAATACTGGCTCCCCAATTCCCGGCTGGGAATCTGTGCCGCGATCGCAAGGACCGGGACACGGCTGCGATGGCAATCGTAAAGGCCGTTGATGAGATGCATGTTGCCGGGACCGCAACTTCCGGCGCAAACCACGAGCGAGCCCGTCAGGTGCGCCTCGGCCCCGGCAGCGAACGCGGCCACTTCCTCGTGCCGAACTGCAATCCATTCAATGGACTTTTGCGTGCGCAGAGCTTCGGTGAGGCCATTTAGCGAGTCACCGACGACCCCATAAATGCGTTTCACTCCCGCCGCCGTCAAAGTTTTGACCATCAATTCGGCTATATTCAGCTTCATAATTCGCGAGTGCTCCCCCTTATATCACACGCTCGAATCGCCTACTTCGTCGCTTGCGAATGCGCCTCAACGAACCATAGCCATTTATCAATGCCCCGGGAAATCTCCGTGAACATGTCCGCCGTGTCCGCATCTCCCAACTCATCGGTTTCATCGATGGTTTTTCGTGCCGACTCGCCGAATGTGGACAGCGCCCGCGAAACCGCTTCCACATGCGCCGCACCATCGGCGATGTCCAGCGGGTATTCCACCAGCCGGGATTTTTCCGCGGCGACGCGCACGGTTCCCTCCGCGATGCCGCCCAATTGCACAATTCGTTCGGCAATCAAATCCACATAGCCTTCCACCGCTTCATCAATCTGGTCAAACAGTTCATGCAGCCCAATGAAATGAGGTCCTTTGACGTTCCAATGCGCCTGCTTCATCTGCATTTGCAAATCCACGGCATCGGCGAGCCGCTGGTTCATCAGGGCGTTTAACTCCGCACGCCGCGGGCGAGGGATGTCATTCTCGGTTTCGTACATTTTCGGGGTCGCGGCGTGGTTTTGGGTGGCAGTTTTCATTTTCATTTACTCCTTGGATCGATCCGTTGTTAACGTTGTGTTGGTCTGACGCTCAGCCGGTCTGGCGCCGCCATTCTCCCCAGAATGGATAAGCTCGATTCCAAATGCGGTCAAGTAACGGGCGGGCACAAAATCCGGCGCAACGGCTGATTTTTTAGGGCGCGCTCAAAACTCAATTTCTTTCCAGGCGCTTTTCATGCCATTCCGCGACTTCCCGCTCCGCTTGGGACCAGGTATCGGCATCATTCCAGCGTCCGAAACCCCATTGATGCCAGTGTCCGTTGACGCGTTGGGCGATTTGTTCTTCCCGAGGCAGATTTTCGTCGACCTCAAAGACGAGCCCAATCCTTATGGCGATGGTGATTTTTTTCATCGTGATTATGGGTTAGACGGTCATTAAAAAGCAAAGCAATCGCATCCCCTGCCCCAGAAACCGGCGTATTGGCTGCGAGCCTGTTCGGCGGCGCTCATCAACTGGTCCCAAGCATGCAGGCAACCGTGGGAGCGACAACTCGCGCCATGCTGATGTTTCGGCATAGGCACCCCTGCCCGCGCGGACTTTCGGGCATCCAAGGGCGCGCCATAACCTCCGAACACTTTCACCGGCGACCATTCGGGCAGTACGGGCACGGGAGCAGGCGCATGAGGCGCGAATTCATCGATTGCATGAACAATCCGACCGCCCACCACGGTCAGCACGGATTCAATTCCTTTGATTTGATCTTCGGGCACGGAGAAAAAATCCTCCGTGAGCGCCACGAAGTCAGCCAGTTGACCGGCCGCCAGTCCACCCTTCTTACCGCTCTCGCTGGAAAACCAGCTGCTGCCCTGAGTATAAAGCCGCAGTGCCTCCTCGCGGGTCAGACAGTTTTTCCCGGGATACAGGGCGACCCCGCCGACGGTTTTACCAGTCACCAGCCAGTAGAGCGATATCCACGGATTATAACTGGCCACCCGGGTCGCATCGGTCCCCGCACCCACGGGGATGCCGAGCTCCAGCATTTTTCGGACGGGCGGAGTTTGCTCCGCGGCGTGCTGCCCGTACCGCTCGATAAAATATTCCCCTTGATAGGCCATGCGATGTTGGATGGCAATACCACCACCCAGCGCCTTGACCCGTTCCAGATTGCGGTCGGAAATGGTTTCGCAATGATCGAAAAACCAATTCAAGCCTTTGAACGGGGTTTCCCGGTTTACTTCCTCAAACACGTTCAGAAAACGCGTGATGCTCTCATCATAGGTGGCATGCAAACGGAATGGCCATTTGTTCGCGGCGAGCAGAGAGACGACCCCCTTGAGTTCGACCTCCAAGGACACGGGAAGATCCGGGCGCGGTTCGAGAAAATCCTCAAAATCGGCTGCGGCGAATACCAGCATTTCGCCGGCTCCGTTACAGCGAAAGAAATCGTCACCTTTGCCGGGCCCGGTCATCTTATTCCAGCGCGCAAAATCCTCCTTTTCCTGCTTTGGCTTTTGGGTAAAAAGATTATAGGCGATGCGGACCGTCATTTCGCCCCGCCGATGAAGGTCCTCGATGACTGCATAGTCTTCCGGATAATTCTGAAAGCCCCCGCCCGCGTCGATAATACTGGTGAGTCCCAAACGGTTTAACTCCCGCATGAAGTGCCGGGTGGAATTGAGCTGGTGTTCAGGCGGAAGTTTTGGACCTTTGGCGAGGGTGGCGTAAAGGATAGTCGCATTCGGGCGGGCAATCAGCAGGCCCGTGGGGTTGCCGGCATGGTCATGTTGAATCTCGCCTCCGGGCGGATTCGGCGTGTCTTTCGTATAACCGCAGGCCCGCAGCGCGGCCTGGTTCAGCAGCGCCCGGCAGTACAGGTGCAAAATAAAAACCGGCGTTTCGGGAGCGGCGGCATTGATTTCTTCCAAGGTCGGCATCCGGCGTTCGGCAAATTGAAATTCGGTCCAGCCGCCGACCACCCTTACCCACTGGCCGGGTGGCGTGCGCTGCGCCTGTTCCTTCAACATCCGCAAGGCGTCCGCGAGCGATGGAATGCCGTCCCAGCGCAGTTCCATGTTGTAATTCAGGCCGCCGCGAATCACATGAAGATGTGAGTCATTCAGGCCGGGGATGACGCGGCGCCCCTTGAGATCGATCACTTTGGTATTCGGCCCCCGCTGATAACTTTCCGCATCGTCGACGCCCGCGATCCGTCCGTCCTTGACGGCCAGGTTCGTGGCTTCGGGATAATTTGGGTCCAAGGTGGTAATTCGACCGTTGTGAAAAATGGCATCTGCCTCGATTAATGTTTTCATAAATTATTTTGGCGAGGGTTTTGAGGGATCTGCCGGCTGCAACCAAGGGCGGGCCAATTTTGCCAGCAGCGGCATGGCGAACCACGTGAGCGCGAGAACAATACCGGCGGCAACGGCGCCGGCAAAGATCACGTTGGGCACCCGGCTGCCAATGAGGGGAGTCAAGGCGGCCGGAACGGCCATACTGATGGGCCATACGGCAACCCAGGTCAGCAAGGCCATTTTCCAGACCGGCGGCGGCGAGTTCGGCGAACGAAACCACGCCTCGAGGCCGGTCAAATGTCGATGGACAGGTTCGCCTTCGGTCAGCGGGCGAACCCGGGCGTCCCAGTCTTTGAACAGAGCGGAGGCGTAAAAAGCGTCCCGTTCGGCGGCGCTGGAAAACGTGCGCAGGATGCCGAATTCAGGCGAGGAGGCCCCCGGTGCGGGCACCAGCATCCCCGCTCCTTGGACACTGGATTGCCCGAACGAGGTTTGAAAGAACGCCCGCAGTTCCTCTTGAAACGCCGCTTCGCAGCCGGGTTTGACCCGCCGGGTAATGGCAACATGGACCGGTTCATTCATAGGATTGCGATGAGCTAGAATAAAAAACTAAGAGTTGTGGAAACGTAATTCACGTCACGGCCGCCGGCCGCCTGGATATAACTATCCGCAAAAAAATGGACGTAGGAAGCGCCCAGGGTTACGTGGCGCTGGATCTGCCACTGCCAGTTCAAATCAACGGCCGTGCCAACGTAGCTGGAACTGTTTTTTAATGCTGGAACCGCGATAAATCCGGGAACGGCGTAGACGGCGTCGTTGCGGGAGTATCGCCAGAAAACATCTGCGCCCCCATCAAGCGAAATATGAGAGGTCAGATTGACGCTCGCGTTGGGGTGAACATCAATGATGTTTTGCGGGCGCAACAAACTGGCATCATTGAAATAACCTGACTTGAAGTAGAGAGCAGCGAAGGTTTGTTGTTGTCCATCGTTTGGATTTGAATCTCCGCTGGTGATATCGGCCTTCAATCCGAGCCGCGGCTCGAATTTCGCATCCCACGTGTAGCCCGCATCCAAGCTGGCCGTCCACGCCAGAATGGACTCATTGCCAAAACTGCCGAATTGCGCGACTTCTTCCGTATTCCAATCCCATTGCCGCCAGGATCCGAATTCGCGCACCCCGAGCGAATGCCGGAGTTCTTCACCGGTTCCCGAAGCATAAGCACCATGTTCGTTATGGATACCAAGGTAATAGAGGTCCAAGCCAATTTTCCGCGGCCCATCAAACCAGTGTGTCAGGTAAAGTCCCCAGAACGTCGTGGTGTGGTCTTCACCGTCAAACCCACCGGAGTCCCGGCCCGGTTGAGTCAGAAACGCCGTGGCTTCCGATTTCGGACGTGCGTAAAGCATTTCGAAGCCATCGAATTTGAAGGGAATGTTGGGGGCAGCCCGGGAAGCGACGAGTCGGCCTGCACCTAAACTCAGGCCGAAGCGGCCGACCCGCAGAGTCAGACTTTCGTCATCGGTCAGATAAGGAATGAGATCGAGGAACGCAAATTGCAAATCAATCGGGTCCTGTTGCGGCGGCGGCGCCGGGGGCGTTTCTCCCTCCATCAGACCCGAAATCCCTTCGGCGAATACGCGAACGCGCTCTCCCAAATGCAAATCAGCGCTCAAGGCGAGACGTTGCAGCGAATAGGAATCATCTTTCTGGCCGCCCACTCCAAAATTAGGCTCGTAGTTGCCCTCGAAACGTTCGCGAATCTGACCACCCACCGTGAGAAACCAGTCCGGCGCATTTGTCCGCAAAGGAATGTACTTGATCGGATCAAACCAATCAGTTTGTTTGGCGGGATCGCGGAGACAGGAATAGTTCTCGTCGAACCGAAAACTCTCATGATACGACGGGGACAGGGATGGAATCTCATTGGTGGCGCTCATATTGGCGGCGATTAGGGTCAGCGGGACGCCTGGCAATAATGAAATGAGCCAGACATTGCGCATCACTTGTTGGGGGTTAAATAATAAGGGGTGGAATTGCGCGAACTGAGCTGGGTGGCGCTGAACTCAATCCCCTCGCCCACCTGTTTCACAGCGCTATCGAAATAGGACGGCCCAGCCTCGATGACGACGTCTTCAAGATCAAACGCGGGAGCCAGTCCTTGGGCTTGCAGGCGTTTCTCGGTATCGTAGGCGGAGAGCAACTGCTCCATAAAGGCGCGGTCCCCTTCGCCCACCTCGATGGTCGTATTGCCCTCGTCGCGAATCACCGGCGCCCACGCCACATGCCTGGCCTTGAGCCGGACTGCCTCCCGGGCGGCAATGCGGCCAACCAACCGCAAGCTATCCAAAGACAGATCCTTTTCTTCGCCCAATCCGATCACCATGAATTGCCTGGCGGGAATGGAACCGACAGGCGGGGTGAACAGAAATGTCTCACCCAATTCACCAACATATTCGCCGCGGTTGCGCAAGGCGGACAGCATCCCGCCCAAATGCTCATCCGTCGCCTTAGCCGCGCCCTGATAGGTGTCGCCGGTGGATTTGTGTTTGAAAAGACAGATGATCTGGAGATCCGCCGCTTGCGTATAAGGACCGATCATCTTGATCGAAACTCTGATTCCGAGCGGCTGCGTCGCAAAGACATTTTCCTTGGGCGCCGTGGCTGGATCAGCCCCCCTCGCGGTGGCAGCAACTAGCGCCATCGCGAGGCTCAAAAGATGAATCGTGGTTTTCATTGTTGATATGAGTTCTGCCGATATTAATGCGCTGACTTCGGCACGATTTGAGGCTTTTGCGCCGTTTGCGGGGCGTGATGGACCATGGTGTAGGCGTATTCCACGCCAACCCCGTAGGCGCCAGCCTGCGGGCGAAGAATTCCCATCAAGGCGCTATAATGTTCCTTGTTCTTCCAATCGCGCTGCCATTCCAGCAGGGCGGCGATGGTGGTGACACGTACGGCGCCAGCCTGCACCATGCGCGAAAGCGCCGCCTCCTGCGCGGCGGGCGAAGTCGCCCCGCAACAATCCTCGACGACATAGACGTTATATCCCGCGCCGAGCATTTCGATCGTGGGCCACGTGATGCAGACTTCGGTCCAAAGACCCGTAATGATAATGTTTTTCCGTCCCGTTGCCTCGATTGCTTTGCGGAACTCCAATGAGTCCCACGAATTCATGGAGGAACGTTCGATGACCGGCTGCCCGGGAAATACATCGAGCAATTGCGGCCAGACGTAACCGCTGAACGACTCAGTTTCCACAGCCGTAAGCACCGCTGGCACCTGAAATTCTTTGGCTACTTTTGCCAGGAGCGTAACGTTATTAATCAGCGTCGCACGATCGGCGCTGGCCACACCGAAAAGCATCTGCGGTTGATGGTCGATAAACACTATGGCGGAATCGGCAGCGGTATATAATTTTTGGTACTGGTTCATATATTTATGTTTTCTACTTATGGGGTTGTCGGTTTGTTAATTATTTTTTGCTTCCTAAATCAATTTAAAGAGACGGAAAGGAACGCGTTCTTTAGGACGCGATTATGAGTTAACTTGCAATTGCCCGGCCGGTCAGGACTTTATGAAAGCAAGCAAGTCCGCGTTAATCTGGTCCGGATTAGTGGTGCACATGCCATGCGGGAAGCCCGGGTACACTTTTAGCGTCGCATTTTTCACAAGCTTCGCGGACATAAGGGCGGAGGCTGCGATTGGCACGATCTGATCATCGTCACCGTGGAGGATTAGCGTTGGCACATCGAACCGCTTGAGGTCCTCGGTGAAATCCGTCTCCGAAAAAGCCTTGATGCAATCGTAGTGGGCCTTGACCCCACCCATCATGCCTTGCAGCCACCAGTGTTCGCGGACGCCTTCCGAGACCTTGGCGCCGGGCCGGTTGTATCCGTAAAACGGCAGCGTGATATCCTGGTAAAACTGCGACCGGTCGCCGGCGACGCCGGCCCGTATGCCGTCAAACACTGACCGCGGAAGTCCGCCGGGATTCTTGTCGGTCTTTAACATCAACGGCGGCACAGCGCCAATGAGCACGGCCTTGGCCACACGCTTGGGGCCGTGCCGTCCGATGTAACGGGCCACTTCCCCGCCTCCGGTCGAATGCCCTACATGGATGGCGTTCTTCAAATCGAGCGCGTCGGTAAGAGCAGCCAGATCGTCTGCGTAAGTGTTCATCTCGTTGCCATCCCAGGTCTGGCTGGAACGTCCGTGGCCGCGACGGTCATGGGCGATCACGCGAAAACCGTTTTGGCCAAAAAACAACATTTGGGCGTCCCAGTCGTCCGCACTCAAGGGCCAGCCATGGCTGAAAACGATGGGCTGGCCTGCACCCCAGTCTTTGTAATAAATTTGGGTTCCGTCCTTGGTGGTGATTGTGCTCATAGGTCTTCTTCCTTTACATGGTTTCGGGGTAAATTCCCGTCGTAAGTACAATGCGAGTTTTTTTGGAAAAGAGGCCAAATGCCGCTCAAGATTTTTTCAGATTCCCGTTTAGCGGGCTCGCATCCATCCGCTCAAGGATACTAAAATGCTTTTATAGTTCTTCCCGTCCGACAATTTTTTCCAATCTTTGGACTGAGGCTCGACCGAACACTACCAGCGGCGGACCATGGGAAGTCCCCAGTTCCATTCGGACCTGCTCACCGCCGATGAACCTGACGTGGGTAGGGCGGGCAGTCCCCTGCACGCCGTCGTAGCAATGCCTAACGCCGAAGGAATAGTGACAATGTCCGTTCGCGGCTCGATCGCCCCTCAACGGGGAGAGGGATTAAGTGAAGGGTGAGGCCGTTTAAGTCGTTGGAAATCAGAACCCACATTTTCGGTTCTTGGAAGGACCCCAACGAATAATGTCCCAAAGTGAATCGCGCTAAGAATTCTTGATCTCGTGGAGGATCCACGCGCGGGCGAAAGTCCAATAGTTCTTGGTCGTGGAAACGGAAATATCCAAAACTTTGGCCGTTTCCTCGTTGGTCATGCCCACAAAATAGCGCAGCTTCACCACTTGGGCTTGGGTGGGATATTCCTGGGCGAACTTGTCCAGGACATCGTGCACCGCCAACAATTCCTGGTCCGCACCCGGGGCCACCAACTCCTCGCCGTCCAAGTCGACCCGCTCGTACGCGCCGCCATGCCGCTCGGTAAGTTTACGGCGGGCCCGGTCGATGAGGATGCGGCGCATGGCTTCGGCTGCGGCGGAGAAAAAATGGGCGCGGTTTTCAAATTTTGAATTCTGCGCGCCCACCAGGCGCAACCACGCCTCATGCACCAATTCCGTGGCCTGCAGCGTGTGACCGGGCGCTTCCCGGGCCATCTTGCTCGTCGCCAGCCGGCGCAGTTCCTCATAAACGAGCTCCAGCAACTGTCCGGCTGCCTGGGGATCGCCTCGCTCCATTGCGCCCAACAATAAGGTGGCGTCACTCATGGTTTCACCGTTGGGCAAATTTATTAAGGACATCACAAATAATCCAGCAACTTTAAGGTTACAATTCTTCCCCACATCACGGAGGAGTGCCGGGACGGTCAGCCGGGGTCGAGGCTGGCTGAATAAGGGCTGCGGCTTCTTCGAGTTGGATCCGCGCATAGACCCAGTGCTGCCACAAGTCGGACGGGTCCCCGGCGATACTGGCCGGCAGGATGGCCGGCTCCAATTCTTCCCCCTTGGCCAGCATCGATCGTGCCTCGTCTTTCTGCCCGAGCTGCCAATCAGCCATCGCGAGGACCGCATAGGCGTGGCCGTGCCCCGCCAGACCGGGAACGGCCAGCGGTTTTTTTGCCCATTCCACGGCCGCGGCATAGTGCCCCTGCCGATATTCCGAAAGCGCCTTGGAGTCCTGAAAATATGGCATGGCAGCGGCGTCGTCCGCTCCCCGAATCAGCGCGGCATCAATCATTTGATCGACCGCCCGTAAATCGACCTCTTCGTTCGGCCGGTAGAGGCAGGACTTGGCGACCTGCTCCGCGACATAGATGTCCTGGGTCCCGCCAAACCGGGAAAGGAATTTCTGGCAGATGCTCTCGTATCCGGAACGATCCTGAGCTTCGACGAGCAAGGCAGCCACCAAGGAACAGCGTTTCAAGTTCGGTTGATCCTCAAATGCCAATTCCGCGTCGGCGGCGGCGGCCTTCCATTGACCCGCCCGCGCCTCCAGATCGGCCCGCCAACACAAAAGATCAGCACTCTTCGGCTGTCGCGCCAACTCAGGAGTAAGCGCTTCACCCAGCAAAAGGTTGGCCTCCATAAATTTCTTCTGAGCCACCAGAACCCGTGCCAGCCCGTCTATTTCGGCCAAAGTTCGCGGGCTCTCGGCCCCCAGCTGCTTCCGCCACAAGGCCAGAGCTTCCCGACGTACCGACTCAGACTCCGCCATCTGGCCTTCGGCTTCCAGAGTCAGGGCTAAATTGTCCAGGGTGTACAAAAAGTCCGGGCTGACGTCGCCCGATAATTTTCTCTGGATGGAGACGGCCGCCTCGATCAAATTGGCGGCCCCGGTTAAATCGCCCCGTTTTCGCAAACGTTCGCCCAGCGAAGATAATGTTTTTGCCACCGCGGGATTTTCATCTCCGAGCAACTTTCGTTGCATGGCCAGGGCCGCCCGCTGCAGGGATTCCGCCTCATCCGGTTTGCCGTTGAAACCGGCCGCCCACGCAACATCGTTGAGCGCCGACGCCACGGCAGGATCCTCCAAACCCAGCAGTTTGCGCCGAATCCTCAGCTCTTCTCGCGCGGTCGCCTCGGATTCCCCCCATTTTCCCTGGTCACCCAAAACGACAGAAAGATTGTGCAGCGTGTCCGCGACCGCCAGGCTGTCATCGCCGAACAATTTCCGCCGGATCTGAAGCGCCTCCAAAGTCAACCGCCGGGAGTCCTCGGGCTTTCCTTCATGCCGCAGCACGCTTGCCAGATCATTGAGCGAAGTGGCCACCTCGGAATGTTCCCGGCCATACAAGCCGCGCCGGATGCCAAGGGCCTGCCGGTGCACACTTTCCGCTTCGGACAGGTCGCCTTTCTTGTCCAGCGCCACCCCCAGGTCATCGAGGGATGCCGCCGCCTCCCGGGCGGCCGCTCCGAAGAACTTCTGGTTGATCGCCAATGCCTCCCGATGCATACGTTCCGCTCCGTCATAATTTCCGATTTCCAAATAAAGCTGACCGATCAGAGTGCATAGTTCCGCTTCCACCGAGGGTTGATTCGTCAATTGCGTGCCCACCCGCTCCGCAGTCCGATCGAGGATTTCCCGCAACATGGTCGTGTCCCGGCCGCGTGCGACCGAGGGTCCCACTCCTTGAAGCATCTCCTCGAGAAAAGATGTCGCTTGCCGGCTCCGGACCGCTTCCGTTTGCGCCTTGGCTTTGTCAATCTCCGCCTGTCGCAGCGCCGCATCGGCCTCCCGGCGCGCCTGCCGCTCCCGCGCCAATGACGCCGACACGATTACCAAACCCAAAATGAGCAGCAGTCCGATAATGGCGATGCCAATAAAGAGGAGCTTATTGCGGACCACAGTCTTTTTGAATTTATAGAGCTTGCTGGGCGGGCGCGCCGAAATCGCTTCATTTGCCAGATACCGTTCGATGTCGCGGCCCATTCCGTAGGCGGTTTCGTAGCGCCGCGTGCGGTCTTTCTCCAAGGCTTTCATCGCGATCCAATCGAGATCCCCGCGAATGCCGCGAATGAGCAAAGGCGGCTCAGACTTCCGGTGCTGGGCCACGGTCGTCAAGTCCGCCCCGGTCATTTTGCTGAGGCGCGTGGACGGGCGCAGCGGTTCCTGTTCGCGAATCACGCGGCGAATCTCGTCCAAGCCGGCCTTGAGTAATTCACCCGTGTCAAAGGGCGTAAGCCCGGTCAATAATTCATAAAGCAATACGCCCAGGCTATAGATGTCGGTCCGCGTGTCCACGTCCACGCTGGTGATCGCCGCCTGTTCCGGGCTCATATATGCCGGCGTTCCAATCAGCATTTCGAAGGCGGTAAACAGCGTTTTGTCGGTCAACCGCTGATTCGTCGTGGCCTTGGCGATGCCAAAATCAATGACCATCGGCATGGCCGCGCCTTGCAAGGCGGTAGTCACCAGAATATTCGAAGGCTTGATATCCCGATGGATGATGCCCTTTTGATGCGCATGTTGCACCGCCTGGCAAACTTGGACAAAGAGCTTCAACCGTTCCGCCGTGGTCAGGGATTGCTCATCACAATAATCCGTGATTTTAATGCCACGGATCAGCTCCATGACAAAGTAGGGCCGGCCCGAATCCGTGGCCCCAGCATCGAAAACCTTGGCAATGTTCGGGTGATCCATCATCGCGAGCGCTTGGCGTTCCGCTTCGAACCGGGCAATCACGCTCTTGGTGTCCATGCCGGGCTTGATTATTTTCAAGGCGACGCGGCGGCGGACCGGCGCCTCCTGGTCGGCCATGTAAACCACCCCGCAGCCACCCTCGCCAATCTGTTGCAGCAGCTTGTACCGGCCGATGTGGTCCCCCGGCTTTTCGCCTGCGGCCGGTTCCGTCCGGGCGCCAATCGCCGTTTTATGGGGTGATTCCTCCAGAAAATCCCCCATCCGGTCGTGGGTCCGCAGGAGGGCCTCCACTTTTCGCCGCAGCTTCGCATCCCCGCCACAAGCGCGCTCCAAATAGGCGGAGCGGTCGCTGACAGGCAAATGGATGGCTTCCGTAAAAACCTGCACGTCACGATTGGGCGAATCGTTCATCAAATTACGCAAATCATTCCCGCCCGGATCTGGCAAATCAACGGAAATGTCTTCGTCCTGAATGTCGTAAACCGTTTAAACAGTGTGACTCCTCATCTTGATACAAATTTTTCAGCCAACCCGGCCACTAATACAATGCGAGATTTGCCCGGTGAAAGGACAAATAAAAGAAGAATTTGAGGGCTGAGCGGCTTAAGAAATCTCAACCATTGATGATTGGGCTCAAAGCCCCAACGAATGGCCGCCAACGATCGTGGCGGGTGGATTCGCCGTGTTCAGGTTCGGTCCGGCAAGATGACGGTGACCCGCTTGACCTTTTGCAGCACCGGCCGAAGCTTTTTCTTTTTCAGGTCGTCATTCGAACTGTCGTCATTGTTGGCGAGTTGTTCTTTGGACTGGGTATCCGACTGATTGGCAGCCGATTGCGAGGCGGCGGTCGCCGAAGCCGTACCCAGGGTGGACTGGGAAGCGCCGCCGTTGACGGAAACATTCTGGCCGAGCACGTCGGCGGTCACAGTGGCGCCGGACACATCGGCGCCGCCAGCACCGACAATCACGCCCGCCACGCCATTGCCACCCGATACCGTCGCCAGACCCGCGGAAAGCACCGTGCCATTAAAGTTTTGCGAAGCGGCGATCGTGCTGTTCTGACGAGAAATCACCAGTCCAGTGATATTGCCATTGGCCGACACGTCGACGGTGCCACCAATCACGCCGGCTTGGCCCAAATCGATATTGCCCACATAGCCTGGCGAATAATTCGGGCTGCCCACGGTCCCCGAGGGGGCGGTCCCGGCGATCAACGTAATGGTTGGGCCGGCAGCAGTATTTCTGCCCAGCGCGACCTGCGTGATACCGCCCAAGGTGGCGACGATGTTGCCCCGGGGAGCCTCGACCGTGATGTTTCCGGGAAGGTTGGCGGTGTCCGGCGGAAATTGTGCTGTCCCAGGCACCAAAGTATTGGCCAAAATGCCGCTGCCAAAAGTATTCTCTGAATAATCTTGCGCCAGACCGGTGGCCGGATCGACATAGGAAACAAGTACGCCGTTATAGGTATTACCGCCGCTGCCCACATTCACCGATCCTTGCAAGGAATCAACGTTAACATTACCGCCGTTGAACGTGGCAATCCGGGAGCCGTCGATGTTAATATCGCCCAAGGCGGTGACATTGACATTCCCTTCGCCCGCAGTGAAGATGCCAAATCCCACGGTCCGCTCCACGTTGGGGGCCTGCTGCACCCCCAGATCCATCGAGCCACCGGTGCTGGTGACGTTGACGTCGCCGCCTCCCAGTGCGGCGATGGTCGAAGACACCATATCCAAGTCGCCTGCTACAGTCACATCCACCGTGGCTCCGGACGGCGTAATGGAAGCCAGATTGGCATAACGCGTCCCAAACCCGTCACTGCCGCCAGTAGGAGGCGCCACCCCATAGGAGACAATGCCCGGAGAAGTGCCCAGGGAAATAGATCCGGCATTAATATCAAACTGGCCCGGACCGCCGAGGGAATAACCGACTAGATTGGCGCTGCCCGCAGCCTGCTCTTCGGCATAAAGCGCTGCAACATCTGCGGTAGGAGCCCAGGTGACTGTATCCAGTACCAGGTGGCCATCGGCGCCCATCACGGGCACACCGTTGACCAGGTGCAACACATAGATCGCCCGCCCGGCTGTGCCCAGCTCTGACGCGGTGGCTCCCGAAATCTGAGGAGTGCCCGAGACACCCAATTGCCCGGTGGCCGGGTTGTAGGAGAAACCCTCATTACCCGGCACCTGACCCGTTGAGCCGAACAGGGAAGCATGTTCCAGCGCATAAGTGGCCCATCCCGACGGCGGAGTACCGGCGGGTATGCTTAGGTTCGCAATGGCGGACGGATCGACCGCGAGGGCAAAAATATCGTCCCACGCTTCGCTCAAGCCGGGCAACAAATCCGTGACGGGCACGTTGGGAATAGTGACATTATCAATGACGGGATACTGATTCGCATTATAAATCTGGCCGGCCACCTTGATGGATGTGACATCGCTGGCATGCAAATTTTGTCCCGAAAAACCGCAATTGATCATGTCGCCTCCCACCGTGATCTCAGTGGCTTTCGAAGTGATCAGGTTCAAGTCTTCCATATTGCCGGAAACGTTGACGACTACCGGATTCGGATTGCCGGCTTGGACCGGCACAGTCGCGCTACTATCATTATCGCTAAATGGGTTAATGCCGGAAACGGGATTTCCCACCCACTTGGCATTGGAACTGTCTGACATGAGCAGTTCCGGGGTCCCGGCGGTGGTCGGTGCCGACAAGCTTCCCCCGTCCGTCGTGGTGATGTTCAAATTTTGATCCACCGAGGGAAATAAAGTCACACTGCCTTGCAGGGTCACGCCGCCGGCGCCGGCCGAGATGTTGAGAATTGGAGGGTAAATGACCTGCACCTGACTGGGCCCGAGCCGCGGGACATCCCAATCGGTTAAATATACGCCATTGCCCGCGGTCAGATCGACCGCCGCTTGCGAACCGTAATTAAACAAATTGTAGCCGGGAGATGATGGATTATTACCGGCGTTGTTAAAATCGCCGTTCGGATTCCGCACTTCCTGCAGATAAATGTTTCCGTCTGGCGCATACACATTCCAAGTGCCGTCAATAAGACTGAGCGCAAAGGAATCAGCGCCAGTGGGCGCGCCAATCGTGTTGCCAGCCGTGATGGTTCCCACCCCATTGGCCAGGACAAAATGCCCGTACACATTGCCGCCCGCCGTAATCGTAACATTCCCCGGACCGAAAGCGCCGGTGCCGCCATCATCAGCCGCATGCGTCAGGGTGCCAGAGGCAAGATAACTGATAACGTCCCCACCCGCGTTAATGGTGACATTTCCTCCCGCCGCGGTGCTGATGCCCCCCAGATTAATCGGAGCATAATAATAGGGTGCTTTTACTTGATAGGTAAACCCCTGCGGGTTTGATCCCGAATTGACGTCCCCGTAAATCGCGGTGATACCGATATTGCCACCGGCGGTGGTGATAATTTCGCCGATCCCCGGATTGGCGATGCTGCCGACAGAATTGCCCTGCCAACCGACCTGAACATCGTTGGCCGCCCAAAGATTGATATTCCCGTTTTCGGTTTTAAGGTAGGCACTGCCATCGAGATAAATGCCGCCACTGCCTGAAACCGGCTTTGGCTGCGTGGCGGTCGGCACAAAGGCAGTGCCAGCCGTGAGCTTTAATGAAACATTTTGACCCGCCTGGATACCAAAAGTGCCATCCACGGTAATATTATTCCCAGCCACCAGATTAACCGAGGAGGGGCTGTTCGCATCCGCAGTCTGCCACGCCGTCGTTAATTCAATATTGCGGTCGGCAGTCACATTGATTTGCGCGATGCCGCTGGAGATATCACTGTTCAATCCGCTCGCGTAGGCGTCGTCGATGGTGACATCGGTTGGGTCGATCAATAACGAGCCGCCGGAGAAACCGGTAGCGGCCGCACCGCTGATGTGTGTCCGAAGTTCACTCATCTGGCCGGCCGAAATTTCAGCCTTCCCGCCATTGCCGCCCTGAGCACCGCCGGCAATGATGATGGTTGAACCAGCTTGGTCGGAAAACGCAAGGTCCGATTTGATGGTAACCGCCCCTCCCGCACTTATACCGGTGGAATCGCCTTGCGCAGAAATCGTGGAATTGGCTCCCAAGTTAACCCTGTCACTTGCCACCAGTTCGATAACACCATTGTTGTTCCGCACCGAATTAGCCTCAATCAAACCGCCTTGGTTTACGGTTTGCGCCTGGGCGGCAATAGTGCCGCCGTCGGCGATTAAATTGCCTTGATTGTCCACCGATCCCTGGGGCAGCGTGACGAGGGCGCTCACTCCGCGGCCGTCCGGACTTAAGGAGACCAACACCTGCTGGCCGGCATACAGACCAATCTTCCCGCCCAGCGCCGAAATGATTCCATTGTTTTCAATGTCATTGGCGATTAAAAAGGCGGAACCGCCGCCGGCGATGCTGATCTTGCCATAATTGATGATCGGGGCGGTGGGCGGCGGCGCGGTAAAGGTCCAGGCCCCGCCGCTGGCGAGCGAGGGCGCCGTGGCGTGGGCCGTCGTCAGGATCAAACCCCCGGTGTTGATAGCGGCTGCCCCCCCCACATAAAAGCCGGACTGATTTTGCAAAATCACGTACCCGTTGGCATTGAGAGTGCCGAGAATCTGCGAAGGGCTGCCGCCGCTAATATGATTAAACACCACGGAGGAAGCCGAAGGTTCAACGAACGTCGTGGTCTCGCCGGCGTTGATATTAAAACTTTGCCAGTTGATGAAGGCATTGGCGGAGGTGTTGATGATCAATTGCGGACCAGTCGTGTTGAAGGTCGCTGATCCTTGGGCGACCGTGCCGCCAGTGGGATTGGCGTAAACCAGGGATTCACAATATTCCCAGGCGAGGCCAAGTAAGACAACCAGGGCAGTGAAATGCCTTGAACCGGGCAAGTGGTTTCTCATAGATATTCCTTGGTGACAAATTTCAGCCATTTTATACCGATCTTAAATTGGCATAGGGGTGACATAACGCAAATCAAAACTGAGCCATAAGGGAAAAATTAAAAAAAGGAGCATAGGCCTCGGTGGTGGCGGTTCCCAACAGCGGCAGGGAGAATAAGAAACGGGCCTCCCAGTGCGAACCCATGGAGGCCACGCCGCCAACGCCCGTCCCCCACAACGCGGTGCTGGCCGGGCGTGTCTGCGGATCCAGCAAATAAGTGTCGGCATAATCCATATAAACCGAACCACGGACGGTGAGCGGAACATTGCCTCGCAGGTAAGCGACCAGCTGCGGCGGCGTTTGTTGTTCCAATGACACGTGCCAGCCGGTATCGCCAAACACCTGGCCTTCTTGATAGCCCCGGACGCTGTTCACACCGCCCGCGCCGAATTGTTCATTGCTGATCAAGGGCTCGCTGGCCCACTGGCCATCCGCGCGAAAAAGGGTCACCCAATTGGTAAAAAACTCCAAGGTCCGCGAGTAACCGGGATTGAGCACGAACCAGTGTCCCGAAGATTTCACGGAACCGGAAATGGCCTGCAGGTTGCCGACGGAGCCCGAATGCCACACATTGCCGCCTAACCCCAGGCTAAAAGTATTCAGGCCCAACGAATCATGCAGGCTCGCTTCGTAGTGGACATTTAAGGGCAAATAGTGCAACCGCAAGGCGGTGACGGTCGGCGAAGAAACCGTGCTGATGATGGGCGGGTTCGGATTGCCGGCGGCGTCCACAGTGATCTGGTCATAGACGAAGTTATTCGTCCCGTAACTCGTGATTTGGTAAATCTTGAAATCCAGGCCGCCGGAAATATCGGAATGGAAATCGTCCCGAGCCAACAGCGGGACCGTCAAGCGGGCGCCCAGATCCTCGTTCACCGTCAAATCCTGCTGCACCTTATTGTTAACAATGGATTCTACGCCGGGACTGTCGAAGAGCGTGGCACTGGAGATGTTTTCCACGCCCGTATCGATGGTGGAACGGCTGGCGAAAAAGGTGAGGTCCGGCTGGCCAGAGGCCGGCGGCAGGTCGAACTTACGCGTCGCTTCGTTATAACCAAAGCTGCCCGGATTGGCCGTGACCACTTCGTCGACGGACTCCGGCCCGCCCAGCGGCAGGCGGTAGAACCCGCTGTAATTGGCCACCAGCGGCTGGTCGTATGCCTCCCATTGCATTCCATTTTTGTATAACTCCGGGGAAAAACTGTATTGCACGCCCAGCGAATGTTCCTGCTGCCAGAGATTATCATAGACGATGGAAGTGTTCACGCGCAGATCGGGCGTTCCCGGCGAACTTTGATTATTCAATTCCACTTTGGCGTGAAGCGGCAGGCGGTCCTTGACCGTCAGCGTCAGTTCGCTGGTGCCCGGGTCGGGCCCGGGGCCGACGCGGGGATAAATTTGGCGATCCTGATTTGCATTGGCCTGATTGAGCTCCGCCTGGAAAATCAGGCTGTTCAAAATCAGGTTGGTGTGCAGGCTGGGCAGCGCGCGCATCACATTGTTGGAGCTGAAATAATGGTTGCCCTTGACTTCGATTTCAGCCAACCGCCCCTCGGTCACCTGCATCTTCACCACACCGTTGGTCAATCGTTGCTGCGGCAGACGCACCGCCACCGTCACATAGCCGCGGGACTGATACGCGCCTTGCAGCGCGGTTGCCGCCGATCGAATCCCTTCGAGGCTGACGTTGGTGCCGAAAGCGCCGTCTGTCTGCTTCAATACTTTGCCCAGAGTAGCCGGCGGCAGGACGGTGTTGCCCGCGACGAGATAATTATTCACCGTGAATTTTTGCGCAACAACAGGGACGGTTGCACGCGCCGGGGTTTCGTTGGTCTTAAGGTTCGGTTTAGTGACTTCGCGCGCCAGCGCGGCGGCGGACGGGGGCAAAACCGCGACCAGACCATTGCTGGAAACCAGATAACGATTGCCGGAGACCAGAACCTGGGCGACCGGGCCGGGGAACACATCCAGGGTGGCAATTCCGCCGACGATGCGTTTGGGAGCGATCACAATGTTCATTCCCGGATAGCCTTGGCGGGCATATTCCAGTTGCAGATCCAAAGCGCCCTGCATGACGGCGCCCAGGCTCACATTCGTCCCGGTGTATTTCGCCAGCAGGGGAAGCAGGAGGTTGGTGGAGATCTCCGTTTTGCCTTCGACGGCATAAGCGTGGATGTTGAAGCCGGCGGAAAAACCATTGGCCGGGGCCGCCGGCGGATTTTCCGCCAGCACAGCGATACCGGAGAAAAGCAGTCCAAAAAGCAGCAAACTCAAGATCAAGCCTGAACGGCAAGGTCGCCGGGCTTGGGTTGAGTTCGTCCGCATTATCAGGATGGACATGTTTTTCAAGACAACGGTAAGGTGGGCCTTTCGCGCACTCAGAACTTGAACGTCAGATCCACCTGAAACAGATCGAATTCATTGGCGGGGTTGATTTGCGGAATATCCGTGCCGGTGCCGCCGGTGCCGAGCTGATTATTGATCCGATTAGCATGACCGTACCGGAAAGACCCGATAAAATTTTGGCTGAAACCGTAGGCGGCGGCGAAATAAATGCCCTCCATATTTTCGACACCCGCGAAAACATCTATGTCAATCAAGTTGGGATCCAACGAATATTGCTCGATATGCTGCCAGTACGTTTTTACCTCCCAGGCGTGTTTGGCGGCGGTGGTACCGTTGACCAGTCCCAAAGCACCCTTGCTCCCGAGGGCAAAACCAATTTGATAGGCCTTGTCGTCGTGGGTTTGGGGGGAGAAACCCTTGATCGTTGCCGGCGTTCCCGATGAAGCAAAGTTCGACAGGTAAGCGGAATAGCCCGCCGCCGCCGCCTGCGCGCGCTGGCTGCCCTGAAGGTTATAAGCCACATCGCCGAAGAACTGCGCATCCAGGCGGTAGATTTTAAAATTGAATTCGAAGGGCACCTCCACCACTTCCAGGTTATTGAGGCCGACTTGATTATTGGGGTAACCGAAACTTTCATAGCCCGGCAGGTTGCCGGAAGAGCCATAGCCGCTGTAGCCATTGACGGTGTTGGGGGAACCAGGCCCGGAATACGCGCCTTCACCCACATAATTATCGCCGAAATACGGCGAGATTCCCGGGGCGGTGGCCGTACCCTGCTGCAGTCCGTAGTACTCGTAAAGCGTGGCGGCAACCTTAAAGGAAATATTGGTCGATAGGCGATACGTCAAACCTGCCTGCCAGGCGATCTGAAAGATATTGTCGGCATTCTGTCCGAGGCCGCCCGCGCCCAGCCCCAGATCCGGCGAGGCCGAAACCGGATTGGCGTCCTGATACAGAAACTGGCCGAAATTCGCAAAGAACTCCACTGGGCCCGCGGCATAATTGAGACGCTCCGCCAAGCCTTCCGGATTGATGTTGCGGCTCCAAACCAGCGTGGTGGTATAGAGCGGATTCGGCATTTTACCCACGGTGAGATCCAGCCAGGGTTCCGGACGCCAACCCAAAAAAATCTGGCCAATGGATATGCCCGCCGTTGATTTGCCATAGGGACCGGCGTAGGGAATCCCGCTGGCCGAGGTGCCCATCGTGACAAAGGAGGAACGTGGATTCGACGCGGTTTCCACCCGAACACCATAATAGAAGTCCTCCAAAGCATCCCCGCGCAGTCCCACGCGGGCCGAGTAACGGTACCGCTGCAATTCCACTTTATCGCCGGACGCATCCTCCTCCTGCCGATCCTCAAACCGCGTGCGGAGGTCGCCATACAGTTCCAACTTCTTGAAGCCGGGATTCGCCTTCCACTGGGAGGCGGGAGGTTGCCCCGCGGAATTGGTGTGCAGGGCGTCAAGCTGGGCTTGCACTTTGGAGGCGTCATCCTCGGTTATGATGCCTTTTTCCAGCATGAGCGTTAAAACCGGATCCGAAGCTCCGTCGCCAAAGGCGCGGTTGAACGGCTGGAGGGCAAAGACCGCCGCCACCAGCGCCAGCCGCCGCCAGGTCTTGGTCCAAGCCAAACTGAATGAACCGAACCGCCTGAGTGTCCTCATATGGTTAAAACTTTCCAATTATCATTTAGCCTGTTTAATCAATCATCAGGGATGCATTCATGATGCGAATGCGCCAACTTTCACTGCCGGGATGTTCAAAGCCACTTTTCCAACGGATACGCGGGCTTAACGTTCCGCGAACTGCTGTATTTGCACGCCGAAACGCAAAATCGGACTCTCTCCCCCCAAAAACCAAGACCCCCATTAGCGCAGCCGATTCCACTTTTCTCCACACCAATGGAAGGTCGCGCGATGCCCACGCAAAAGCACTCAACCAGCCCCCAGAACGAACGTCACCACCGTATCACATCTCCAACAATATAAGCAATCCAATATAACACGACTCTTGTAGTTGTTATTTATGTTACTGAATTGTGACATTTTATCAAACGAAATTTAAAGATAATTATAACATGTTCTTTTTAAGCATTTTATAACACTTTTTCAAGCTGGCTGCCATTAAGAAAAATCTATTGCAAAAAAATGTCCGTTGCTTTAATGTAATCACTACCAGGCCAATTGATATTGGCGAGAAGGATGGCAAAACAATCTTGATTAACCAAGTTGACAAACAAACCGGTTAACAAACAAACAAAGCACACATTAACAAAACTAAATAATATGAAAAATAACATTAGAATAGCGGCGCTAATCGCCCTCGGTCTGGTGAGCGTTTCCGCCGCTCAAGCGAGCACGACCGATCTCCTCCTCGGATTCAACGACGCGGCAGGTCCTAGCGCGGCAAACAATGACTACGTCATTGATCTGGGATTAAATGGCAACACTTTGATTTCTGACGCCCTTGGTAACGGCGGCACATGGAATCTGAGCAGCCAATTCACCGCGAGCACCTTCTCCACCGCCTTCAGCGCTGATGGCAGTGCTGGCAACAATGTGGCGGCAGGTGTGGTGGGTGGTATTTCTGGCAGCCCCAATTACCTCTTTTCAACGTTCGCCGGCATACCGTCGGCTCCGACTAAGAACCAATTCCAGAACTCATTGAGTGACGCGCAATCCCCCAGCATTGGCGAATATTCTTCTGCCACTGCCGGCGGCTGGAGTTCCCTCGTGGCCGCTTCCCCGACTTCAGGTGGAACAATCATTACCGGTAACGCGGTGGCTCAAAACACTGGCAATCCCACCGAATCGCTGAGCAGTGGCTCATTATCCATTGATTTGTGGGAAAACACTCGGACGGGTCTAAATGGGCAGCCAACGGGTTGGGTGGATGAAGGCACCTTCACCATCAACACGACGAGTGACTCGGTTATCTTCTCGACCCCGTCCGCCGTACCCGAACCGGCCACCTACGGTTTGCTCTCGGGCGCCGGCCTTTTGGTCCTGGGCCTTCGCCGTCAACTCAGCTTGAAAAAAGCCTGATCTTCGCCTCCAACACAAATAACAACCTAAATAAACAACAAAACATAGACCAAATATGAAAATCTCCAAATATACAACCGCCCTAATCGGCTTGGGAATTCTTTCCCTGGCCGGTGTGGCGCAAGCCGCGAATCCGGTGATTTACCTCGCCGGCGCCTCCGCCCTGCGCAGCACCTTGTTTACGGCGGCAACCACCGCTGGCGTCATCTTTGACGCCGGTCATGCTGGCACCGTGGTTTCTCCTTCACCTAACAACACCTCCACGGCCGGCAATATCGTTTTTGAAGGACCGATCAATGGCACCACCGTTGATATCAGTATCTTCTGGACCGGGGCGGAAGCTGGGGTGGCGGATGCCGCTGGCAACCTGCTCACTCAGACCTTGAACAACACCGCCTTCGCCCCCAATGGCGTCGGCACTTATCCCGTCCCCGGCAGCCCGGGAACGTTCCTGACCCAAGCTAGTGGTTGGACGACGACTGCCAAGTTGTCGGCCATCCCCGGCGCGCCTGCCGTGGCTGATCTCGCCCTGGATGACACATCCCAGGCGGTCTCGCTCACTCCTCATTCCTTGTATCCTTTGGTGGACTACGGGGCCATTGCCGTCGTGCCTTTCACCTGGTTGAAGGGTTACGAACACACGCCCGACCAAGCTTGGAATGACGTTGTCAACCTCACCACCGCCGAAGTGAATCAAATTTACGGCGCCCCGGTTAGCGCCGGCTTCGTGACTGGTGTCCCTGCTGATAACGTTGATTCTATCGCAATCACCGGTCGCAACTTGAGTTCCGGCACGCGCGTCAATGCCTTGCTGAGCGCACAAGTTGGCGTAACCTCACCGGTGGATCAGTGGGCCTACCAGCCGCTGTATAACTCGCCCGGTGTTCTTACTGCCGGTACAAGCTATGCAAGCCCGGGCGCGATCACGGAAATCTTTAACGATGGTTTTAACTCCTCCGGCGTGGCTGCGGCCCAATTAAACTTTGACGGCACCGGTCAAGGTGTAGTCTTGATTGAGCCATTGGCCGTTCCGGATGCGGCGGGCGCTACCCACACGGCCATTCCTGCCGGTGGCGGCGCGGCCACCTACCTGCCTTACAATGGTGTTTATGAATCCGACGCCAATGTCGAGAACGGTAGCTATAGCATCTGGGGCCAGGAACACATCTTTGGCGCTGTGGGTCAGTTACCAACCAGCTTGGGTGGCGAAGTGGGCAAGGCCATTTCCGGCTCGGCCACTTATACGAACCATGGCACCGGACTTCCGGCTTACTTGCTGGCCTCTGGCGCCGGTACGGCCGCCGGTGCGGTTGGTCCGGTCTACACGGCTCAAAGCGCGCTGATTCCTGAGTCCTTGGTGGTGGTTAGCAAGGGCAGCGACGGCGGCTTCCCGGTTCCGTGATCAAGGAGACCAACGCTAGTTTAGCAACTCCTGATTAATTCGATCACTCCTTCGTGATTGTTTATAACTGGTAAAGTCTGTCAGACCAGTGCGGATTGAACATCCGCACTGGTTTTTCAATTCCACAACTTATGCTCATGAAGTGGCGATTGGGTTCCCTCTATGGCTTGGTCACCGCCGCCGGCTTCGGCAGCCAGTTATCGCTTTCGGCGGCCTCGGCGGCCCAGGATCCTTTTGCGCCCATTACCAGCCGCAATATTTTCGGGCTGCAGCCTCGGACCGCTGCCAACGCCACCAACTCCGCGCCCGTTCCGCCCTCTAAAATCACACCGAACGGAATCATAACGCTTTTTGGCAAATCGCAGGTTTTATTCAAGGTGAATTCGACTCCGTTGCCTGGCCAAACGCCGCCCAAGGAACGATCTTATCTGTTGGGCGAGGGGGAGCGGCAGGACGGCATCGAAGTGCAAAAAATCGACGTTCGAGCGGCCCTCATAACTTTCAACAATCACGGGGTCGTTCAGGAGCTTGGGTTGACCGCCAGTGCCACCAATGTCGGTGACCCTGGCATCGCTCTCGCAGGGGTACCCCACAAGCGGTTGGTTTCCGCCGCGAGGCGTCCCTTCGTAAATACAGGTCTGCCAGCCAATCAGGAAGAGTATATTGGAAAACCTGACCCCTCGCCCAATCCGAACATATTCGTCGGGCCAAATGGAAACCCGCTGGAAACGGATCCAACTGCGCTTGCCCACAATCCGGCCGTTCCGACCATCAATGGTGGCGCCGGGAACACTTATTCTCCCTCCCCCTCTTTCGGGCAGTCAGTTACCGGCGGCGAAGATGCGCCTGACGGCGCGGATTCTCCGATTATTCCTCCCGGCACGACTCGCTGATCGGGCACCGACACCTGCGAACATTCTCAGGTTCCTCCCTTCATTTCGCCCGGATTTGTTTTTGGATCTCGGCCAGTTTCTTTTCCGCTTTGGCTACTTGTTTGGGAGTAATTTTGGAAAAATTCTTCAGATTGTCCAGGTTTTTTCGGCCAAAGGTGTCACCGGCGTCGGCACTGAGCTTGAACCACACGTAGGCCTGTTCCAAATCCCTATCGAATCCGCGGCCATAATAGTAGAGTTCACCCAGATTGTTTTGCGCCTTTGAGTTTCCCTTCAGCGCGGCGGCGCGATACCATTTAGCCGCCTGGTGAAAATCACGTTCCGCGCCAAAACCATACGCGTAGGCTACCCCCAAATTATTCATGGCATCCGCTGAACCATGGTTTGCCGCCTTCGTGAGCCATTTGATCGCTTCCGGGAAATTCAGAAAATTGGTGCCATAGGGCGCGGCCGGGGTGAGGAAAATTTGTCCCAGCGCTGCTTCGGCCCCTACCTCATCCTGATTCGCGGCTTTTTGCCACCACTGAATGGCTCGCGCCACATCGTTGGTCACGCCCCGGCCCGTCGAGTAGAAATTCCCCATGGCGTATTCCGCCAGCGCATTCCCCTGATCCGCCGCCTTCCGGTACCAAGCGACCGCTGTTGCCACGTCCCGGGGAACGCCCCGCCCCTGGCCGTAAAGTGAGCCGAGCAGTACTTCGGCGTCGGGATAGCCCTGATCGGCGGCTTGGCGCAGGTAACCCACCGCCTTGACATAATCCCGGTCCCCACCCTGCCCATTCGCATATTTGCGACCCAGCTCGTATTGCGCCTTGACATCGCTCTTTTCCACCGCCGCGGCGGCGGGCAAGCTGGCATTCGTGTCCTCCGCTCGAACACCAAGGCCGATTCCCCCGGCCACCCCCATCAAGCAGGCAATCCGAAGGGCTCTTCTCATAATCACAAGTATTTGTGTCGTCATTATCAAAATTATTATTAGACATTAATTCGGGTATCAAGCTAAAACTTTTCCTCGGAAACCGCAGCCGCGAACAGTCTCCGCTTCCTAGCACAACCCAGCCATTCAGTGGGATAATGCCATGAAATAGGCCACAATCGATCAAGTACGAATTTCAATAAACGGCCAGCCTTCTACAAATCCAGTTAAAATATTTAAATTCTGGTTGCCTTATCCTGATGGCTGTTGTATAAATCGCTACTGTTACAGTCGTTTATTTAAAAGGATATGAAAAGCATTACGTTTAAAAAATTGAGTTTGAAGTTGGCCCTGATTGCACTAATGATTTTGCCGGAACTGGCTGGCGCCCAGTTTTTTAGCTACAACTCGGTTGGCGATGTCTTGGCTGGGTTCCGTAAAACCGGGGTGAATGCCGGGAAGTACGAATTCGTTGTGGACTTGGGCAGTGTGACCAATTTTCTGGCCCAACCGGCCGGCACTACGGTTACCATCAGCAATTTTTCTCCCGCTCAACTCACCGATGCGTTCACCGATACCGGCGGCTTCCAAAATCTGCAATGGTCCCTTTTCTCGGCTTTCTACGGTCTTTCCGGTTCCTGGGTGACTCCCACAGGTGTTTTTCCCAAAGCAACGCTCTGGTTAACCGTTCCCACCACCGGTTCCAGCACTCAATCCATTGCTCCGGCGCGCGTTTCCTCGGGCGAATCGACAAATGTTCGAAGGCAGGTTGACGGAGTCGGCGTAGGTGCAATCACGATTTCCCAATTTCTCAATATCACGAATACCGACAATAATTCACTACTCGTAAGGGAGCCAATTGCCGGTAATTATGACAATACCCTTTCCTTTTTTATTGGTGATTTTAATGATAATGCCGAGGGTGATTTTGGCGCGAATAACAATCCCCTCCCTTTCCTAATTGAGAATACCACGACGAAACCTTTTTCCGCCGTGCAGCGGAATGATTTTTACCAGTTCGTCCCCGCCGGGCAGCTTGATCCCGGCACCGGCCAGACCAACGGTAATGCCTATTTCGTGGGGTATTTTCTCCTCTATCCGAACGGATCCGAGACCTTCACCCGGGCGGCAGCCGTGACGGCGCCGATCATCAGTTCGGTAGGCAGCACGGTCACCAACGGTTTTGCGCCGCTGACGGTGGTGTTTACCAATAGCGATTCGGGAACGATCACGAACTGGGATTGGAACTTCGGCAATGGCGTCATCATCACCAACCTCACCGGTGCGGACGTCACCAATACTTATACTGCGGGAGGAGATTATACCGTTACGCTGACGGTAAGCGGCCCGGCCGGATCCAGCACGAATATTTTGGCTAATTATATTATCGCCTCGCCGACGCCCGCCTTGAACAACCTAACATTGTCGGGAAACAAGCTGATCATCGGCGGAACGAACGGGCCGGTGGGGGTCGAGTATCGCATTTTGGAATCCACCAACCTGATTAATTGGATCCCGGTGTTGACCAACACCATTGGAAGCAACGGCAGTTATGGTTACACCAATTCAGCGGCCCAGCCGGCAGCCTTCTTCCAACTCGTCTCGCCGTGAGTGGAGGGCGCATCAACCATCCGAATTTCTCCCATGAAAACCAAGCATTCCCTCAGTATTCGTCGCGCTGGGCCGGATCCGACGGGTGCCATGAGGCCCGGCAGGTGAACCGGCGTCTGCGGTTAACCTTAACCATCAACCACCAATTCAAAATGAAAACGATCCCCATGCCTGACAAAAGCACGATGAACCCCACGATTTTGATCGCCGAGAACGGGGCGGAAGTTCTGCGGCAAATCAAATCCAACGGCATCCGCGAGGGCTTCGAATTCCTGACCGTTTCGGACGGCGCGACGGCCTTGTTGATGCTTCCCCGGATTTCCCCGGATCTAATCGTCCTGGACATTGATTCGCCCAAGACGCGGTGGACGGAATTCTGCCAGCTGATCCGCAACGACCAGGCGATTTCAGGCATTCCCATCCTCATCCTGACGAGCCGCCCGGAAGAAGCCCAAAGTCTGGCCGATTTCGGCCTGGGGAATACGGACTTTGCGGTGAAGCCGATCAATCCACAGGAGTTAATGGTGCGGATCAAGCGTCTGCTCCATGCCCGGCAGATCACCGATCTTACCGGGGAGAAAATGGCCTTTGACGATCTGGAATTGGACCTCACCCAGCATGAAGTGACGGTGCAAGGGAATTCAATCCGTCTGACGTACACGGAGTTCAAGCTGCTGATAACGCTCGCCCAACGGCGCGGCCGTGTTCAATCCCGTGAACGGTTGTTGGCGGACGTCTGTGATTATAGCGGCATGATGGAAACACGCACGATCGATACCCATATGCGCCGTTTGCGCAGCAAGCTCGGTTCGGCCAGATGGCATCTGGAAACCGTGCGTGGAGTCGGCTATCGGTTCAGCAAAACCACCCGCCGGGAATGCGGCCGGGAAATGGCGGCGCCCCGTTCAAAAGTGAGTGCTCCGCAAAATAACGTCGTCTCGAGAAATCGTTACGTGTTGGCGTAATGGGCGAGGTCGCCATCGTGGCGGCGGGCGTCCTGCCAATGGCGGTCAAGTTAAGGAATTTGGATTTGAGATTTGAGCGGACGGCGGTGGCAACGGCAGTCCGTTTAGCGGAAAATAAATTCTGATTCTTTTCAGCGTATTTTCAGAAAAAATTCCTCTCGGCTTCGGCTAAACAGGTTCGTAGTGAAGGTGGGTTGCACCGCTCAGGCGTCCAAGGCCCGCTTTGCAAAATAGTGAAGGCGAGTGGCTTGCGATCTGACTGGGACGATTTGCAGCTGTCAACTGTGCGTTGTCAATATGTTGTCTATCAGCGTGTTGTGGTTCAACTGGTGGGTTCTGATCTGCTAAGATCGAGGTCCATGTTACTTCTCTCTTTTATGGAACGGTTCGTCCGCACTTTCCGTCCGGAACCCTTCCGGCAACTGGCCCGGCAAACTCTTTGGTCCCAACGCACCGGGAAGATTGATCCCTTTGAGTTTCTCACGTCGCTGGTTTTTGGGCAGATGGCGGCGGCGCGCCCCACGCTCACCTCGCAAGCCCAGAGCCTGGCCGAACCCGTCACGCGCCAGGCGGTGGACGAGCGTTTCAACGCCCACGCGGTCGAATACTTGCAGGCGGCTTTCCATTGGGTGCTGGCGGAAGTTTTGGCGTGGGCGCCGACGCACCCGCAAGCCAGCCAGTTGCAGGCGCATTTTAGCGCGCTCTATTTGATCGATAGCACGAGCTTTGACTGTGCGGACAGTTTGGCCGCCCTCTTCCCGGCTTGTGGCGGAGCGGGTTCGCCGGCCAATGTCAAAGTAATGCTGCGTTACGCAGTGATGGCCGGACACCTGGAGCCGTTGGAATTATTGGCGGGCAAACGTTCCGATCAAGGACAGGCGTTGAAGGTAGTTGAAGGCCTGCGCGCCAACCAACTGGCCCTTCTGGACAAAGGCTTCTTTACCGCCGAAGCCTGGCAGGCCGCCACCCGCCAAGGCGCTTTTCTCCTCATGCCCTTGCCGCGCGCCGTCACGCTCTGGCGACCCGCCACGCCAGACCAACGGGAGCAACCCGTAGATTTGGCGGCCAGTCCGGACAACCAGGTGAACTGGCCGGCGCTGCTGGTGGGCGGCCCGAGGCATCGGGCGGGCACCCTGCGGCTGGTGGCTTTCCGCCTCAGTCCCGAAAGCGCCGGACGCCAGCGGCAGGGACTGCGCGAAAGCATGCGCAAACGCGGCCGGATGCCCACCGTCAAAGCCCTCGAATTAGCGGGCTGGAGGTTATTGTTGACCAATGCGCCGGCAGACAAACTGCCCACCACCATGCTCAGCTATGTCTATCGCCTGCGCTGGCAGATCGAATTGATCTTCCGCCAGGCCAAATCGGTTTTGCGGCTGGATCGCTCCGAAAGTGAAAATCCCCACCGGATACAGACCGAAATTTGGGCCCGCTGGATCGGCGCTGTCCTGCTCTTTTCCTGGCCTGCCCAAGCCAGCGCCGAGTGCCGGCAGCGGTATCACACGGATGCGAGTTTTGAAAAATTGATCCGCCGGATGCAGCAGTGGGGGTTAACCCTCGCCCGCGCTTTCCTGGCGCCCGCCGGCGATTTGCTCTCCCTCTTGCGGACCATCTGGAAACAAATCATGACCAACGCCCGGAAAGGGCGGGAGAAATCCCGGCGTACTACTTGGGAGAATTTATTCAACCTTTGGCTCGACCCCTTGATCCCCAAGACCCCAAAGGAATTTTTGATTAACTAAAAAACCTTAGCCACCTCTTTTTACCCATGCCCAACGCTCCTTCCTAGGTTTTCTTAAATTGACCCGCATTGGCGAGACGCCCGCCACTACAATGGATGGAGTTAAATGATAAGCGGCGGCGAGATGTGTCATTGTCCGAGGAGCCACTGTCGGCGGAGAGCTGGCGGGCAGGTTGCCCACCAGACGGGCGGGTCGCCCATTCCACCCGGACTATCTGGCTGATCAGTGATTTTGGTAAATCTGGTCAAAAACTCCACCGTCGCTGAAATGCTTTTGCTGCGCTTTTTGCCAGCCGCCAGCAACTTCATCCACCGTGAACAGGGTCAGCGGCTTGAAACGGTCGGCGTGTTTCGATAGAACAGATTGGTTTTCGGGACGAAAATAATATTTGGCCGCCAAGTCCTGCCCGGTATCGCTATAGAGATATTCCAGATAGGCGCGCGCAACGATTTCGGTGTGATGCTTGGCCACATTGCGATCCACCCAGGCAACCGGATTTTCGGCCAGAATGCTTTCCGACGGCACCACTACTTCCAGACCATCCGCCGCCAGACTTTTCCGGACCTGCACCGCTTCATTTTCAAAGGTCAACAGCACATCCCCGATCCCGCGCTCAGCGAACGTGGTGGTGGCCCCGCGCCCGCCCGTATCCAGCACCGGCACATTCGCAAACAGTCTTGCCACAAATTCGCGCGCCGAATTTTCCGTCGCGCCCGGTTTTCGGATGGCATAGCCCCAGGCCGCCAAGTAACTGTACCGTCCGTTCCCGGATGTTTTGGGATTGGGGATCACGACGGAAACATTCGAACGCGTGAGATCATCCCAGCTGGTGATCTGTTTCGGGTTGCCCTTCCGAACTACGAAAACGATCGTTGACGTATAAGGCACGCTATGGTGGGGCAGGCGCGCGGCCCAATCCGCTGGAACCAACCGGCCCGAAGCATGCAGGAGATCGATGTCGGTCGGCTGGTTCATCGTGACCACATCCGCCTCCAGCCCGTTGGCCACTGATTGCGCCTGTTTGCTGGATCCGCCGTGCGACTGATTGATCGTCACACGGTCGCCCGTCTTATTCTTCCAATACTCAGCAAACGCCTGGTTGAAATCCTGGTAGAATTCCCGCGTAACGTCGTAGGAAACATTCAGAATCTTTACGTCAGCCGCATTGGCCGCGAATGGCGAGAACCACCAGCCGAGCACGAGCGCGAGGCAAAACACTGAACAAAGCCAATTCCAAACGAACTTTGATAGTGTTTTCACGGGTACTTCCGGTAGTCCGGTCAAATGCCGCTCAATGAATCGGTGGTTATTGTTTTCGTTCGGGTCGAATTTCTCCGGCCGGTTTATCGAGCCGAATCCGCTCCGTTTTTTCAATCTGGGTCACTCGTGAATCGTGCACGACGATCTCCACCACGCCATATTGCAGCGACCCGACTTGCTGCCGGACAATTTCCAGCCATTTCAAATCTTCGCCGCCGCCAGGCCCTGGTTCTTTATATGTGCTGCTCATGTGAATCTGAATAGCGACTGGTTGCATCGTTTTTAAAGACAAACCCGGACGTTCTTGGGTTTAACACGAAATTCAAGACTGTTTCAACTCACGACGAAATTTTGCATCCAATATAAACGACTAGTCGCGTCGTCATAATCCCCCTTTTTGTTATCTTGTCAATCGGTTTATAAATTTTTCTGGTTTACAGAGAGGTTGATAAAGACGGAGGTGGAGTTTTGATTCCCCAGGTTGTCTTTGGGCGCGCGCCGAGTTCCAATCCCAGCCGCCCGCCGCGAGTCACCTTAGTCCACGCAATCCAACATTCGTTGAGCACTTCGCCGTTTAATGTGACCGATTGAATATATTCGTCTTTGGCAGGGTCGCCGTTGACATCAATTTCAAATGCGCCTCCTTGGTAGTATTGGGAATTAAGATGGATGATGATCTTGCTAAACAGCGGGCTGGCGAGTTGCAACGTCGGACTTGTCCCAGCTCCGCCTTGCACATCAAACAGGCCCAAGCCAGCCAGGACATACCACCCGCCGATTTGCCCCTGGTCCTCGTCCTGCCCAAAGCCGTAACCGTGAACCGGATCGGCGCCATAAAAAACATCGCAAATGCGCCGCACCCAATGCTGGGTCAACCAAGGCTGGCCGCAATAATTGAAGAGCCAGGGGGTTTGAAGATCCGGCTCGTCTCCTTGATTATAAAGACTCTCGAGACCGGAAAAGGCATCCAGATTCTCGCCGCCACCAAACTGCTCTTTCTCCGCCTGCTCAAAAGTCGCCGCCAGCCGCTTTTGAAATACATCCTGGCCAAGCTTCTCGACCAAACGCGCCGGATCATGCGGAACGTAGAACGTGTATTGGTACGCATTGCCTTCCTGAAAACCGCCCCACGCTTTCTTGGGATTAAAATTGGCCACAAAATTTCCATTCGCATCCTTGGGATGAATGAAGCCGGTCGCGGGATCAAACAGATTTTCCCAGCTCCGGGATTGATGCATCAAAATCTGGTACTCGTTGGTTTTGCCCAAGGCTCTGGCAAATTGGGCGGCGGCGGCTGACGAGAAGCTGTATTCCATGGTGTGCGAGGCGGCGTATTGGGATCCTTCGGCCGTGGACCCGCTGAAGTCCGTAATTCCCGACTCAATGAGGGGGATGAATCCTCTTTCCACGAATGGTTTCAAATCCGCTTTGCCCACGCCGATCAAACGGTTTTGCCAGCGGGTTTCGTTCTTGTAAACCGCCGCAAAAGCCTCCTCGATATCATAATCCCGGATTCCCCACGCATAGGCGCCCGAGACCAAAACCCCCGCGTAATCGGTTCCCACGCCGGACACAAATTTTTCCGTCGCAATTGAGTCCGGCAGCCAGCCACAATCCCGGTAAATGTCCAAATGGCAGCGCACAAATTCGCTGTAGATCTCCGGGTATGCCAGCGCCCAGATCTCATTTAAATTCCAGAATGTGCCCCAAACCGAGTCCGAGTTGAAATGGTTGTATTGGGGCGTGCCGTCCGGCCGCAAAGGAATCTGCCCGATCCCGCCGTCGTTCCGCGGATAGGCACCGTTGGCGTCGCTGCAGATCCCGCGCCCCAATAACGCATGATAGAGGCCGGTATAAAATTTTATCCGGTCCACTTCCTTGCCGCCGCTTATTTCAATTCGGCTCAGCATTGCCTCCCAGTTTGTTTGCGATTGCGCGCGCGCCCGATCGAACGACAGATCATTTGCCTCAGCCACAAGATTCGACCGGGCATTGGCGATGCTCGTGTAGGAGAGACCCAGATTCACTTCCACGCTCTCCCGTTCGCCGGTGCTAAAATCAAGATAGAGTCCCGCTCCCGCACCAACCGCCGTCGTCTGATCAGGAACCGTTTGCTGCCCGTGAAATATGCCACATCGGCTCGGCGTTTTATTCAAGTGGGCGACAAAATACGTTTTTACGGCGGCTCCCGGCTGGTAATGCCGCACGTAGGACGGAAGCGTGCTCACGAAGCCCTCAATTTCCCGGTCGCCTGAGCGCGTGACCAAGGCATCGAGGACCTCGCCGCTTTCGCCCTGCGGATTGCCAATATCAAAAATCAAATGGGCCTGCTCCGTTTTCGGAAAAGTGAAACGATGGAAGGCCACGCGTTTGGTGGCTGTCAGTTCTGCCCGAATATCATAATCCTTCAGCCGGACAGAATAATATCCCGGCTGCGCCTGCTCATCCCGCTTATCAAACCGCGACCGATACCCGTCCTCCGGTTTCTCCAGCGATCCGGGCACGGTTTTTAGAGTGCCGGTCGTCGCCATAATGGCAACGCCGCCCACTTGGAATTCGCGAAAGCTGACGAAGCTCTCGATTGACGTGTGCCTCCCATCATAGCCCACCGGCTCCCATCCGTCCTTATTGCCCAAATGGGCATCCGTGCAGGGACCGGGTTTGGCCATGCCGAAAGGCATCGCCCCCGGCGTGAAGAAAAACCAACGCGAATTCGCCGTGCCAATCCAAGGATCCACCAGCTCCAGGGGAGTTTTTTCCGCCGCAACGGCAACCGTGACCGACCCAATCAGCGCCCAAAAGATTTGCAGAAATAATATCCCCCGAAAACGAATCCGCTTTTTTTGAAATTGCATGGCCAAGGTTGATTTCGCTGCTGCTAAAATAAATCCACTACGCCCTTCGAAAAACGTAATTTGTTTATACATTTACAATAAGTTTCCAATGAGTCAACCTTTTTCGGCCGGTCGGCGAAAAAGACTTCCTCGGCCTCTGATCCAACTTATTTGCCGGGCCGTTACGCCGCGACCCAGCGGTGACGTGGGGCCACTTACTACCCACCCCAGCCGGAGATCATAGCCGCGAGCACCCCGGATAGCCCGCTTGGTATTCCCTCGGCAAGTTGCTCCAGTTTGACTCCTTCGTACTCGCGGATCGTGGCCTCCACCCGCGGAACATACATTTGAGTCTCCGCCGGCAAGTGCGCCGCGATCCCGTCGTAGTTTTGAGCCCGGTACCTCTCCATGAGCTTTTGTACACGGCCTTCGCCGGCGTTGTAGGCGGCCAAGACCAGCCGCCAGTCGTGAAACCGGTCATGTAGCTCTTTCAAATTCCGGGCCGTAGCCATGGCACTCGGTTCCAGTTGGTAGCGCTGATCCCTCGGCCATAACGAAAGTCCATATCGTTTGGCCGTGTCCGGCATGAGCTGAAACAATCCCGCCGCACCGCGCGGACTGCGCGCGCGCCGATCAAAAGAGGATTCCACGCCGGCGACCCAAACCAGTTGGGGGGGCACCTTTTGGGCGGCGAAAATAGGCTTTAATCGGGGGACATATTCCTTGGCACCGGCCGGCCACGGACGTCCGGAAACTTTCTGGATCCAGATCTCTTGCTCGCGCTGCGGAGTGGGATTGGCCATCACCACCGGCGGGGCGGGATGATTCGTCTCCCCTTTTACGGGAGGAGCAGTTCGCCGAAGATCGTCAGCCACTTCAAAATAATCCAACTGCGATTTCAGCCAGGCGGCGTAGGGTTGAGTTTCTTCGTAGCTCTGTAAAATGGGTAAAACCGTTTGGGCCGTCGCCCGCAGATCACCGATATCCACCACCACCTCTCCTTGATAGCGCTTTTGAACTTCATTAAAGAAATTGGTCACCGCCTGTTCATCCAGCGTCGGCAATGAATTCAAGAAATTGGTGTCCAAATTGTCCTGTGCCCATGCTTGCGCGGCCTGCATGACGCCGGAAAGATCGACAGCATCACCGGGTGCCGCGCGCGCAGTGGCCAGCAGCGAAAACCAGATCGCCACCATGCCGATAATTTTCAAGAACGTAGAGTTCACAGTCATTCCAGCCCGCGCCAGTCGCGAGCCGCAAACCGTCAGTCCAACTTCAATTTTTCCGGCCCGAATGACTGTGCCGCTTCCACCAGCTCCCGAATGCGGCGGGCATCACCTTTGGTATGTCCATGGCTGGAGAGCGGATCGCTGCCGCCGCTGGATTCGACCAGAATATCCGACCAAATCAAGCCGGTTTTGATGTGGACCGACGCCACTTTGGTGAGGCTGATGCTGATTTCATCTTTGTGGAACCAGATGCGCTTGTGCCGGATAATCGCCATGTCCGTGATCTCGATGACCGTGGGAAACAGCCGGTTGCCGCGCGTCCACCGGCTCGCCTTAAATATTTCAGAAGCCATGCCTCAATGTGACCTCGGCCGCCCGTTCGCGCAACCGCTAATCACCTTCAGATATCTCCCAGGGGCTATGATTTCCCCCCCAAGGGCGCCGATGAACCAATTTCCCGGCCGCCGATATGCCCATATGAATTCATCCCCGCTCGCGTGGATATGGTCAGTTCGGTGGGCACAATATCACCTTGAAATGATGGTGTACTTTTATGTAACCTATTTCCTTTAAGTAGTTTATAGCCACCATCTAGCCTATTGTGGCAGCATTGTCGGTCTCAATCAGCCAGGCGAGTTCGGTACGAAAGGAGAAATCGTTCCTCATTCTTGAAAAAGTTGAAGACTTCTGGATCTGGTGCAGATTGTGCAAACGTATCGGAGGCGATGGCGGAGCGCTGGATTAGGGGAACGACCGCAACCGCAGCGAGCTGGAGGTTCAAACCAAACAAACAATTCAAACAGTCATTGTCAGCCGATTTAAAATATGCAAACGAACAAATCCTTTAAACACGTCAACAATCTTTGGACCGACGCCGACACCGCGACCCTCGCGGGCGTAGACCGGCTCGTGTATCGCTCGAATAAATTAGGTGCTGACCAGCGCATCACGAATACCGGGGGCGGCAATACGTCATCGAAGCTGTTGGAAATCGATCCGCTCACCGGCGAAAAAGTCGAGGTGCTTTGGGTCAAAGGTTCCGGCGGCGATCTGCGGACGAGCCAGCGTGACAATTTTTCCTCGCTCTATCAGGACAAATTAATCGGTCTGCAAAAAAGTTACGGTGCGCGCAGCGACAAAGGTTTGAAATCACCCGCCGAGGACGAGATGGTTTCGGCTTACCACCACGCGACGTTCAATCTGAATCCCCGCGCCAGCTCCATTGACACGCCGTTGCACAGCTTCATTCCGGCGAAATTCGTGGATCACATGCACCCGAACGCGGTGATCGCGATTGCGGCCTCGGCGAATTGCGAAAAGCTCACCCAGGAGATTTTCGGCGGCGAAATGGAATATGTGAAATGGATGCGTCCCGGCTTTGAACTCGGCCTCGCGATGCAGGAAATCGTAAAGCGCAATACCAAGGCAACGGCCATCATGATGGGCCAGCACGGGTTCATTTCGTGGGCGAACGATGACCAGGAATGTTACTGGCGCACCCTGGATTTCATCGAACGAGCGTCGCAGTTCATCGAACAGAAATACGCCGGGAAAGGTGGCGATGCGAAAGCTTTCGGCGGCGCAAACTATCAGACGCTCGCGCCGGAGAAGCGCAACGAGCTGCTGGGGGCCATTTTGCCATGGCTGCGCGGACAGGTTTCGCAGCAGAAACGTCTTATCGCCACGATTCAGGATGACGAAAAGATTTTACGTTTCGTGAATTCCCACGACGCGCCGCGGCTGGCGGAACTGGGCACGAGCTGCCCCGATCATTTTTTGCGCACGAAGATCAAGCCGCTTTATGTCGCGTGGAATCCGCAGACGGACGACGGGGCGGCATTGAAGAAAAAACTCGCCACCGGCCTCGTGCAATATCGCAAGGATTACGCGGCTTATTACGAAAAGTGCAAGCACGCCAATTCGCCCGCGATGCGCGACGCGAATCCGACCGTAGTTTTGATTCCCGGCCTCGGCATGGTCGCGTGGGGCAAGGACAAATCCGAATCCCGCGTCACGGCGGAATTTTACAACTGCGCCGTCGAAGTCATGCGGGGCGCGGAGGCGATCGACCGATACATCGCGCTGCCGCAGCAGGAAGCTTTTGATATTGAATACTGGCTGCTCGAAGAAGCGAAGCTGAAACGGATGCCAGCGGAAAAGGAACTGGCACGGCAGGTCATTATCGTCATCGGCGCGGGTTCGGGCATCGGCAAGGAAACCGCCCACCGCCTCGTCAAGGAAGGCGCGCACATTGTTTGCGTGGACTTGAATGCAGAAGCCGCGAACGCCACCGCCAGGGAAATCACGGACAAATACGGTCTTGGCATCGGCGTCGCGGGTACGGGTATTTCCAACTGCGGCCCGGCCATCGGCCTGGCGGCGAACATCACCGAACGCGCGAGCATCCGCCAAATGCTGGATCAGGTTGCGTTGGCGTACGGCGGCTTTGATTCAATCGTTGTGACTGCCGGCATTTTTGTGCCGAGCGATACAACCGGCCACATTCCTGATGACAAATGGGCGGTAACGTTCAACATCAATGTCATCGGCAGTTATCTGGTCGCCGACGAAGCGTTCAAGACCTGGCAGGAACAGGGATTGAAAGGCCAGTTGGTTTTGACCACTTCCGCAAATGCCGCGGTCGCAAAAAAAGGTTCGGTGGCTTACGACGTTTCCAAGGCTGCCGGAAATCATCTCGTGCGCGAATTGGCCATCGAACTGGCTCCGCTGGTGCGCGTGAACGGCGTCGCGCCCGCGACCGTCGTGCAAGGCTCGGCGATGTTTCCGCGCGAACGCGTCATCGGCTCGCTCGCAAAATACAACATCCCTTACACCGACGCCGAGGCGACCGAATCGCTCGTGAACAAGCTCGCGCAATTTTATGCCGACCGGACGCTCACGAAAGCCCCCATCACCCCGGCGGATCAGGCGGAAGCCTACTTCCTGCTGGTCTCGCAACGCTTGAGCAAAACCACCGGACAAATCATCACAGTGGACGGCGGATTGCACGAGGCATTTTTGCGCTAGTCATCCCGCCCGAAATTTATTTGCCTCAAGAATTCATTCCGGAAGGACTTTGTCCCGGGCCAGGAAGCCTTGCGTGGCGGCATGATATCTGGCGGCACAGCCAGGTTGTTGAACCATTCCGGGACCGCAAACCAGTCGGCTTTCAGCCATAACGAGACCATGATCGTGTCGCGCCCGGGTCCTTCCGGAAGGAATTCAGCCAGGGTCAAAGCCCCGGACACATCCATCTTGGCCAGTTCACCGATGCAGTCCACGAGCGCTTTGTTTTTGGAGTCGGACTCCGGCTGGGATTGCACCAGGCGAATAATGCTGTCGAGGGCGCGTTGCCGGGAATCGGCATGGGGCAACTGGCAAACCCAGTTGAATGCTCCGGACCAATCGGTCTTCGTCCAATTGTCCAGCACGGCCAGTTGAAAGTAGAGGCTGGAATCGTTTAACCCCTCATCATTCACAATTATCCCTGCAATCGCGCTGGCATTGGTCATGGCGGACGCGGGATTCACCCAGCCGAGCCGGATCAGCAGCCACTTTTGAAAATGGCTGCGTTGTTGATCGTCCGCAATGACGGCTGCCGCCTTCAGGTCTCCGGCAATTTCCGCCTGAGGAACCCCGGCGGCGAGACGATTCAGACTGCGCCGCCGATTTTCTGCCTGCTCCGCTCCGCCAATTTTCTGCAGTGCCTGCCGGATCGATTCTTCCCCGCGCGGCGCCAGCTCAAATCTGCCGGATGCTTCCGCGGCCGCCGTGGCCAATGCTTGGCGGTCAATCTGGTGTTGCCGCCACGCATTGCTAGCGGCCACGCCGGCGGCCATCAAGGCCAGCACCGCCAGAACCGCAAGCACCTTGGTGAGTCGGCGCGCATTCCGAACTTGGCCCTGGAATTTCCGAACCCGAATTTGAGCTGCTTCAATTTGGCTTTGAGCGTCCCGGGTCTGATTTTGTGTTTCCTGAACCTGGTTCTGAGCTTCACGAGCTTGAGCTTGCGCGGCTACCGATTGGTCCTGCGCCGCGCGAACTTGCCGGCGGGCTTCCTCCAATTGAGTTTGAGCCGCCTCTGCTTGGTTCTGCAATTCCTGAACCGTGC
>Ga0302319_10002258_pt1 | contig 42047 bp, 38 predicted proteins | sample Bog_T0_2_FD_203319 | JGI IMG/M metagenome (GOLD analysis project Ga0302319, IMG submission 203319) | Peat permafrost microbial communities from Stordalen Mire near Abisko, Sweden - Bog_T0_2 | ecosystem: Environmental > Terrestrial > Soil > Wetlands > Peat | place: Sweden: Abisko, Stordalen Mire...
TCAAGGAGTGACGAGTGCGCTGTAACCGGTTACTGAAGCGAGGAGCGACGCCGAAATGGGGAAAACTGGCCCCGTCCCTTCGGGTTGCGGCGCAAATCGGGCCATACTTCGTTCTCGCCCTCAGCGGAGGGGTCGCCACAGCTCTCGGACTCGGCCCTGTGTGCCCAGAATTGCTTGGCCCGATTCACGCTCGCAACGCCATCCACTCAGGGAGTGTGAACAGGCCCTAGAACGGCGATTTGCTACTGCAGCATTGCAATGGTTGCCTGTGAGATTTGGTTGAAGGTGGTAACCGACTTTGCATTTGCCGAGTAAGCCTGCTGCGCCACGATGAGCTTTGCGAATTCCGTCGCGATGTCAACGTTTGACTGCTCTACGGAGCCGCCGACTACGGTGGCCCGTCCGCCGGTCCCGGCCACTCCCACGACGGCGCCGCCGGAGGCAGCAGTCGGCTGGAAATTATTGTTGCCCGTGTTGGCGAGCCCCTGGACATTGGCGAATGATGCAACCGCAACCTGTCCCAGCGCCATCGAGTTTCCGCCGGCAAACGTGCCTTCGATGGTCCCATCCGGCTGAACGGAGTAGTTTTGCAGTGCGCCGCTCGCATAACCGTCTGTACTGCTGGCGCTGGTGGAGTTTGCGGATGCGAATTGCGTTACGGTTGGCGCGAGAGCGGTCCCAAAGGGCCCTGCAAGCGTCAGGGGAGAGGTCGCGCCATCAGCGAGCGTGGGGATGCTGATGGGAGTGACAGATGTCGTTGAGGTGAGGATGCCGGAACTGTTGAAGTTCAGCGTTCCAGAACCGACGACCGTAGTGGATCCCACGCCGCCGGTAATATCGGCTGACGGTACGGAGACCGAGTAGGTCCAGGTATTCGCCGCCGTTTTGGTGTAGGAAACCGTCAGGTTATGCTGAGTTCCCAACGAGTCGAAGACCGCGAGGGCACTGCTGCCACCGGAGCCGCCAATTGCAGTGGTGGAACTGAGGTTGGCCGTAACCCCGATGGTCGTGCTCGCCGCGGCGGGGCTTACGACGTTGCCAACCTGCATTGGCTGCAGACCAGCCGAAGTGTTGACCACGCCATTGACCGCCGGATATCCGAGCAGCAACTGACCACTCGGCGTGGTTAGCTCTCCGGCGTTGTTGGTGGTAAAGTCACCGGCGCGCGTGTAATCCTGCGTACCGTTCGCGCCTTGCGTCACAAAGAAGCCATTGCCGTTCAGGGCCATGTTCGCAGCCGATCCTGTCGCGTTCAGATTTCCCTCGGTGAAGTTGGAATCTGTGGACGCAACAGAAACGCCAAACCCCACCTGGAGCGGATCTCCGCTGCCGTTTGTGGACGTAGTCTGGGAGAATATGTCGCTGAAGGCCAGCGTTTGGTCCTTGTAACCATCCGTGTCAATATTCGCCAGGTTATTGGATACGGACTGCAGTTGATTCTGAGCAGCCAAAAGTCCAGACAGTGGTGATGAAAAAGATCCCATTACTTGCCTCCAGAGGTGTTGTTGTTGGTTCCAGAAAAGCCCATGTTCGCGGCGTTGATGGATGAGTTGATCGAGGCCGCGACCGCACCGGGGTTCCCGGTGCTGAGAGGCATCATGGTGTTGGGATCAAAGGGCAGCTGATTGCTGGCTGCGCCGGCGGCCGAAGGGGAAAGCGCCCCTGCGACGCCGCCGAGAACGGATGAGGCCGCCGAAGTGCTGGGCGTTGTGCCCGCAGTCGGTGTCGTGGCGACTGGACCAGTGAGAGTCTGGTTGATCGTGATGAGCTGCTGGAGTTGGTTCAGCGAAATCATCTGGCCGACCATTGCGGTCGGGTCCACAGGAGCCGTTGGATCCTGATTTTGCAACTCCTGCGCCAGGAGAGTAAGAAAGGTGGTTCCCAGCCCGCCGGCCGAGCTGGTGCTGGAAGTGGAACTGCTGGTGTTTGTTGCAGTGGCGGCGTTGGCTTTGACGCTCTGGCTTTTTGAGAGCCCGTTCGCAGCGACTGGCTGGAGCGTGTTCAAAATCGTAGGCAATGTAAAATTTGCTGAAACCTGGTGCATGATCTGTCCTCCTGAATCGGCTTGTTCTGAAGCCCTGGCTAAACCTGGATGTCTAGGCGGGCATCGAGCCTGCCATCGATTGTTGTTCTGGCCGAAACGGCCGCTAAGATTGGGCGCGCGGCAATGCTCGTCCTTGAACCAGTGGAGGCCGTGCTGCCTGTTTGCTGCCCGGCGTAGCGGGATTGGTCCGCTGAGCCGTTTGTCGTTCCCTCTGACGTTCCTGCTCCCTGCCCATTCATGTTGATCGTCACGTCCATTGCCTGATGGCCGCCCAACCGGGCCTGCATCTCGGGCAAATGGATAGCGATTGCCTTGGCCAACTCGCCGTGCTCGAGCGAAATCTGCGCTGAGACCACATCCCGAACCGATGAAGTCGTAATCGAGATATTGCCAAATTCGTTGGACCGCATTCCGACCCGCATCTCGGATTGACTCATGGTTTGGATCAACCTCGCGGTGTTGATGACCGGCGGCGCTTCCGGCGCCACGGATGGGGCAGGAGAAGCAGTTTCCGGCATCTTCGCGCCATGGCCGGAGTCCCCTACGGACGCTGGGACAGCTTGTGCATTGAAGGCAGGAGCGGTGTCCACTCCGTGGGCAATCGCGGCAGTTGTGTGGTCTGCAGGGCTGAACTGCACTTGAGATGAGGCCGCCCCTGGCATGGGGCCGGAACCCAGGCTCTGACTTCCGGATGTGGATGCATCAAGGAAGCCTTCTTTGGTTCGCGTCTGGGTGGCTCCGGGGATCGCGCGCATCTTCAGCCCGTCGGCATTCTTGCCTGCATCCGCGAGATTGGGCAACGTTGTGGACGAGGAAGTCGCTCCCAGCGATTTGCTCCTATCAGTAAGTCCACTTTGCCCGGTCGCTGTGACTGCTCCCCGGAGATCCGTTGCAGCAGCTTCGCTCGGGGGTACGAGTTGGCTCGTTGAAGCATCTGAAGTGCCGTAAGCAGCTGCCAAGGGATCATGGCCCGGCAAGATCGTTTGAGAAGTGTCCTGGGCGAACCCTGGTCGCGCTTGCGAAGCTTCGTTATGCCCCAGCAGAGCGGGGTCTGCCTTCTGCAGTGCAGATGGAAGATGATTCGCGGCCTGAGGAAGACCTGCGATTTGAGAAGCCAATGCACCCGGAGTCGCGCCTGTGGCTGCAGCAGATGCAGGGTTCTGGATGACTTCAGAATCCTTGCAGGGAACTGCGTCAGCACGGGACTGCGACAGCATTACCGGGACGGCGCACGAGGCAGGGTTTGTAGTAAGGCTGGGTTTCAGATCTGAACTCAGGCTTACTTCGCCTTGCGCAGAAAGTTGGGAGTTCCCGGGAATCACATTGAAGGCAGCATCTGCGGATGCATCAAAGGAGGCGGACTCATTCGAGGCCAGCTGGAACTGGTCAGGAATTGAGTACGTGGAGAGCGATGGGTTGACCTGCAGCGGAAGCGTCTGTTGGAAGAGAAACGGTGTCAGGCTGGACACCGCGCCAAGGACACTGCGCCGCGTTTTCGAATCCTCTGGAATTGGCGCTTCGCTCTCCGTAGCCCTGGTGTTCCTCCCGGCGTTAATACTGGTCCCCAGAAAAGTCGTCGAAGCCGTTTTCAACGAATCGCTGAATGTCCTCGGCGAAGAGTCGCTCGTCTGCGCCGGCGATGCCGTGCTCAGCAACCCTGAAGACCGGGTAGGCAATTCGTCGAAAGTGGCTTTGGCAATCACACCTATCTATAAGCACTTGGCGGCCCAAACCAAAACTCGACTGCCTCGCTCCGTCAATCACGCTAAGTCGCGTGGTTTCATCGTTCCATTCTTGTGGTTCGCAAAGGAGACGAAGGTGGTTAGTCAAAGCGGGCAAGTTTTGCCGAATTGCAGGTGGGCAAAGCTTGCCGAGTATCGCGCAGAGCAGCAGCCTAACAGCGCGGACGCACTTCTGCTGAGCAGCAAAATGCAGGCACAGGCCAACTGGATACTCACAATTACATGGGGAGTTTAGGCGTGCAGAGAACGAGTCATGACTCATGCTGTCTGGATTCTGCGCGCTGGATGCTGCATAACATCGCAGGCCGCAGCGGTATAACCCGAGCGGGAGGGAGTGGGCCAAGATCAGATGTGGTTATCGTTGAATCTGACGGAAAGCAGGGTCTCGGTTGAGCATGCTCATTCAAATGCGTCCGCGTCGGGCAATGTAGTTGTCATCCATGGTCTTCTGCTCGCTCCGCGCTAGGAGGCCATTGTACAAACCGCGCTTTTCTTCCAGCATATCCGTAAGCATTTCGCGATTTCGCCGTGCTTCGGCGTAGACGATGAACTGCCGGTCTCGCAAGCCCTCAAGCTTCTCAACGTTGCCTGCGAGTTCGAGCCTGCGTTGCTTCAGCGACTTGAGATCTCCGTAGGACGCATGAAGATTGTGCCCAATCGAGGGCATGAATATCTCAGCATTGCGGGAAGCATCTGCTTTTGCAATTTCGGCATCGATTCCGGCTATGCTCTCGAGGGTCTGTGCGATCTCGAAAAGTATCTTCTGGAGCAGACGTTCTTCGCGTTCTTCAACGATTCCGCGAACCCTGAGTACAGTATCAAGTGAGAATTGAAAGGCCATATCAGCTAGCAAGCTCCAGAAGAGATTTCACAGCGGTTGTAAAGGGGGCAATGTGCTCAGGGCGCTGGTGCAGAAATTCGTTCAGTTGTGGCAGTATCTCAACTGCGCGATCCAGCGTCGGATCTGCGCCCTTCTGATAAGCTCCGATGCGAATAAGGTCTTCAGACCGCGCGTACGAGGCCATTAGAAGTCGAAGTGCTTTTGCCTTTTGCATGTGCGCTTCTGAAGTGACATTGGGCATAAGCCTGCTGAGACTCTCCAGCACTGAGATAGGCGGATAATGATTCTTCATGGCCAGATTCCTGTCGAGAATTACATGGCCATCCAGCAAGGATCGAACTGTGTCAGCCACTGGGTCCTGCTGGTCATCGCCTTCCATCAAGACGGTATAAAATGCCGTGATGCTGCCGCCCTTGAAACACCCTGCCCGCTCCACGAGCCGGGCCAGCATGTTCAGAACTGAGGGCGTATAGCCCTTCGCCGTGGGCGGCTCGCCCGCAGACAATCCAATTTCGCGCTGGGCCATTGCGAAGCGCGTCAGAGAATCGACGACAAGGAGGACATTCTTTCCATTCCCCGCGAAATACTCCGCGATCGCAGTCGCAGACAAGGCAGCACGCAAACGCAAGAGCGGAGACTGATCCGAAGTGGATACGACAACAACGCTTCGCTTTCGGCCCTCGTCGCCAATGACTTCGAGGAACTCGCCAACCTCGCGTCCGCGTTCGCCCACCAGTGCCAGCACGGTCATGTCGGCGCTTGTTCCGCGGGCCATCATACCAAGGAGGGTACTTTTTCCGACGCCGCTCCCGCCAAAGATTCCAATGCGCTGACCGCGCCCGCAGGTCACAAATGCATCAAGGGCACGAATGCCGCAGCCGAGCGGCTCGCGAATGGGGACTCGGTCAAGCGGCAATGGCGCCGACCCATCTACCCACACAGTCCGCTCTCCGCGGTACTCTCCTTTTGAATCAAGGGGCTTTCCGGTCGCATCAATCACGCGGCCGAGCATGTCGCTTCCAACTCGAATCGAGGGCCGTGTGCCCCAGGCCACGATCCGATCTCCGAAGCGAATTCCCTGGGGATTCTCTACAGCCATGGAAAGCATGGTTGAGCCGCGAAAGCCAACCACTTCGCCGGAGTACTTCTTGTCGCTTGCGCTGGTAATCTCGCATGACTCTCCGATGGAACAGAAGGGCCCCTGGGACTCGATCAGGTTCCCGACCACCTGCAGGACGCGACCGCGCCAGCGAAGAGTCGAACCTCTTTCCAGGCGGTCAAAGTAAGGCGCAAGCGGAGTGGACTCTGTCACTTGATCACCGGCCTTTGCGCCAACAGATCAAAGAATCCCTGTTCGACTTCTTTTAGCTGTGCATCGATACTGAAGTTTGCCGACCCCAAATCCGTTTCCAGAGTGCAGTCGTTCGGCCCGAGGTGGGCGTCTTCCACAACGGTAATCGTAGAGCCATTCAGCGGATTTGCAAGGTATGCACTCCACTTCCCAGCAACTTCCGGTGAAATGCGCACCGAAACGCTTGACCCATCGTGCAGTTTGTCCACCGCGACGCGAACCAGGGCAGCCACGAGCATTGGATCGACCTGGGCCTCCCGATGCAGGATCTTTGCGGAAATAGCCAGCGCAAGCTGAACGACCTCGGCTTCGACACGAGCGAAGTAGCTCTTGCGCTCTTCCACAAAGAGCTCTAATGCTTGCTTGATCTTTGCGGACTCCATTGCTGACCGCGCTTCATAATCATTCTGCAAGCGAAGCTCGGTCTCGCTGACTGTCTGAGCGCGGGCCTGACTTAACAGTGTCTCCATTTGCTCTGCCGGAATTGGCGGAGGTCCTTTGGGAGCGGCATCCTGTTTCACGGACGACTCCGCAGGCTTACTTTCCTTGGCGCTTGCGGAAGTGCAAGTATCGGGATAGAGGAAGGTGGCTATCGGAACTGGAAAGAGACAATTGGCACTCCCGTTAAACGATGTACTCATCATTGGCCTCGCCTTTCAGTACAATCTTGCCCTCGGACTCCAGTTGCCTGGCAATCACGACTATTTCTGTCTGAGCCTTAATTACGCTTTTGCTGCGAATGGGGCCGAGTGAATCCATGTCTTCCTTCAGCATTTCTACGGCACGTGAAGACATCGTTCGGAAGAAGTGATTCTTCAGATCTTCGTTTGTTCCCTTCAATGCTGTTGCGAGGGTCTTCTTGTCAATCGAACCGGTGAGCTCGCGTATCTGCGATTCGCCCACCTGCAGTAGGTCTTCAAATGTGAACATCAGGTCCCGAATGCTGATGGCCAGGGTAGGCTCTTCGTTTTCAATACCTTCGAGGATCTCCTGAGCAACGGTCGTGTCGATGCAGTTCATGATGTCGGCCACGCTTTGGAAACCTGAATAAGCCCGCTTGCCGTTCTCTCCAACAGCCTTTAAACGCTGACTCAGTATCTTTGAGACCTTTTCCGCCATCTCAGGCGAGAATCGTCGCAGATTGGCCAGTCTCTTCACTGCATCTGCGCGCGTATCCGTCGGAAGATTCATCAGCAGTGCCGATGCCTGGCGGTCGCCAAGCTGACCCAGGATGAGAGCGATTGTCTGCGGATGCTCGCCCTCGAGAAACTTGGCCAACTTCTGAGGATCGGCTCTCTGAAGTGATTCGACTGGGTTCAGCTCACGCGTTTTGCTCAGCCGCTGCAGTATGATATCCGCCTCAGTATCGCCAACGGCTTTGACGAGCAGCCGCCGGGCCAGGTCATATCCGCCCTGGATGAGATAGTCCTGCGCCTGTGTCATGCGGAGATACTCTTCAAACACCTGAAGAGTCAATCCCACCGAGATGGGCCCAAGCCCGGCGACCTCTTCGGCGACGCGCTGCATATCCTCCTCATTCAGGTGACGGAATACAGTCGCTGCGGAATCTTCGCCGAGAAGGGTGAGCAGAATAGCGGCCTTGCGGGCGCCGCCGATTTCCGATATCTCAGTTGCGATTGTCATTGGGCCTCCTCTCTCAACCAGGCGCGTACCGCCGTGGTGCTTGTCTCAGGCTCCGCCTGGACAAACTCAGTCAGTTGCTTTTTCAGAATCAGCGAGCGCTGCGCGATGGCGGCTGCGGATTCGGGAAGCGAGCCAGAGTCAGGATCGGGCTTCCCCGGAATCTGTTTCGCAGCGTGGGAAGGATTTGGTGTTGCGAGAATCCGTTTCTGCAGTGGTCGGAGCATCAGCACATAGACCAGCAGGAACAGGACAAACAGCCCTCCATAGCGAATTACCTGGGAGAAGTCAGTCAGGCCCTTTTTCGCCGTGTCCAGGATAGTAGCGGGTGGAGTATCCTCGATCACACCGCGGTCAAACGTGAGATTCTGCACACTGATGACGTCTCCGCGCGTGCTGTTGAATCCGATTGCTGCCTGCGCGAGTTCGCTGATCAGTTTCAATTCTTCGGGCTGCCGCTTGCGAACGACATTGGTCCACTTGCCGCCCACCCACTTTCGTTCCATCGCGTCGTCCAGGACCACGGCCGCAGTCAGACGGCGAATGCTGCCTGCCGGCTCAATCACATGACGCGTCGTCCTGTTTACGCCGAACGTGGCATTGTCGGTTTTGGAGGATTGTCCCATTTCCCTTGGGGTGTTCGGGACAGCCGAAGAAGACTTGGGCTTCGGTACATTGCTCGAGGTGCCCGGTACTCCGCCGACCGCTGAGCCTGGACCTGTGGTCTCTTCAGAGTGCTGCGAAACGAGGGTTGCGCTTACCGCAGGATCATATTTCTCCTGGCTTTCTTCGCTGCTTCCTGTCTCATACTCAACGTTCACCGTCGCATGGATGCGATCGGCACCGACGATTGGCGAGAGGGTCGCAATCAGTCTCCGTGTCAGCTCCGCCTCCGTCGATTCGCTTCCATCCGCATTTCCACCACTCAGACCCAGCGACTGATTGGAATCCGCATCGATGATTGCGACATCGGTGGGCTTCAGCTCGTCTACTGCTCCGGCAACGAGGCGGGAGATAGATGAGATCTCGTCTCTTGAGAGGCTTCCACGCCGCAGGCGTAGCGTTACCGAAGCCTTGGCGCCGCGTTCGCGGTCCATGAAGACTGAATCGGTCGCCATCACCAGGTGCACTCGAGCCGTTTTAACATCGCTGATGGTCTGAATCGTCCGCTCCAGCTCGCCCTCAAGAGCTCTCTGGTAATTCACTTTTTCATCGAACTCCGTTTGTCCCCACGAGACCTTGTCAAAGATTTCAAAGCCTATACGCCCGCTGTGCGGTGCGTCATGCGACGCTACTTCGAGGCGCGCAGCGTCCACCTGGTCCGCCGGCACACTGATCGAGGTACCATCTGGACCTATGATGTAGGGTATTTTCTTGGCGGTTAGCTGGGCTGAGATCGCCTGTGCGTCCGCGGCTTCAAGTCCCTTCATCAGGGGCTTGTAATCCGGAGTTGCAATCATCTTCACGAGGAAGATGAGGACCGCGGCTGTAATGGCGAGACCAGCGCCGAGATATGTTCTCTGACGTGTGCCGAGGCCTTCCCAGAACAGTTTGGCGCGATCCATAACCGGTCCAGCGCCCGCTGGTTGCTTCGTAATTGCCGTTTTCGTCTTGTTCAAGATGGCCCTCAGTCTCGCCGAGTCTTCTACAGTGTGCTTCGATCGCTACGTTTCCTAGAACTGCATCTTCTCTATGTCCTGATACGCGCTGACAATCTTGTTCCGAACCTGCATCATTAGCTGAAAGGCAACGTCGGCCTTTTCCACTGCGATCATTACGGTGCTCATATCGGTGTTGCCACCCTTGAGCAAGCTGCCGATCTGTTGTTCTGCGCCGCCGCTGAGCTGGTTTACCTGCTGAAGGGCATTGGACAAGATACCGCTGAAACCACCACCGGTATCGGGAGGCTGAATGGGTGCCATGCTTGGCAGAGCGCCGATTGAGCCGATGGCGCCAAGTCCTGGAATTGAAGTGCTCACTGTCTGATCTCCTGTTTAGCTTTTGAGAATGTCTATCGTTTGCTGAATCATCTGCTTGGCTGCGGTCACGGCCGACGCATTCAGCTGGTAGGCACGAACCGACCCCATAAGGTCAACCATCTCCATCGCCGGATTGATCGCCGGATAGGCGACATAGCCATCCTTGTTTGCGTCCGGATGGCCCGGTTCGTAACGCAGAACTGGCGGTGTGGGATCATCAACAATGTCGGAGATCTCCACACTTCCGGAAGTCGCTCCGCCTGTGCCACCCGTACTCGCCAGGGCGAGTTTGAATGCGGAAGGTCCAGTTGACTCAAAGACAACTTCCCTTCGCTTGAACGGACCGCCTGCTTCGGTGTGCGTTGTCTCCGCGTTAGCCATATTTGCAGCGATGATTTCGGAGCGCTGCCGTTCCGCTAACAAGGCGGATCCGCTGATTTGCAACGAGTCAAAGAGATTCATCACTGTCCTCCACCGCTGATGGCGCTGAACAGTTCGTGAAATTGATGTTTCACCAACTGGATGCCTACCTGGTATTGCAACTGGGTTTCAGACATCAAGAGGCCTTCCCGATCGAGGCTGACGTTGTTGCCATCTGGACGCTCCATCAGTCCCTGAACATTCTGTACGACTGGGCTAAGATGCGCACTCTGCATGTCATTTGCGGAAGAGCCAAGATTCTCGTTCATGGCCTTGTTCAATTCGCCCTCGAAGTTGATGTCACGAGTGTGAAAGCCGGGTGTATCGACGTTGGCCATGTTGGACGAAATTGCCTGCTCGCGCGCTGTGGTGAGCGTCAGGTAACTTTCCAGCGTTGAGAGCAATGATGCTGATGTTGTCATGCGTATCTCCTTGGAGGCAGTCCGTATTCCCTGATCTTGTTTCGCATGGTGCGTATGCTGATCCCCAGCATTTCCGCCGCATGAGTTCTGTTCCCATGCACCAGCGCGAGCGTCTTCTCAAAGTGCAGCTTTTCGATCTCTGCAATTGGGGTTCCAGGAGTCGCCATCTGAGGAGAAGCCGGCTGACTCTTGCCCAAGGGCTTGAACTCCTCATTGAAGCACTCCGCGTCAATCCTCACGCCCTGGTGCAAAGTGAGCACACGACGCATGAAGTTGGAGAGCTCGCGGATGTTGCCCGGCCAATTATTGGCCTGGAGCTTTTCCATAAATCCAGGATCGAGCTCAGGTATCGCACTCCCAGTCTCGGTGGCGAAGCGTTCCGCAAAGTATCTGGCAAGTTCAGGAATGTCCTCGAAGCGGTCACGCAGAGCTGGAATTGAAAGGGGAATGACATTCAGCCGATAGTACAAATCATTACGGAAGCGGCCCTGCTCAACCATCGAACCAAGGCAAGCGTTCGTCGTGGCGATCACACGAATGTTGACGTGGAGGGAACGCGTCTCGCCCAGTCGCTCGAATTCTCGCTCTTGTAGAATCCGAAGGAGTTTAGGCTGCAAATTCATTGGCATTTCGCCAATCTCGTCCAGCAACAATGTGCCGCCATCCGCGAGTTCGAACTTCCCCGCCTTTGCTGCGCTGGCGCCGGTGAATGCACCTTTCGCGTGGCCGAATAGTTCGCTTTCGAGTAGATGCTCAGGCACGGCTGCGCAGTTTACGGCAACGAAGGGCTTGCGGCTTCTATCGCTGTTCTCATGAATAAACCTGGCCAGCAGTTCCTTGCCGGTACCGCTCTCGGCTTCGATCAGGACATCGGCGTCAGTGCTTGCAGCTGCGCGCGCGCGCCGCAAAGCCTGCAGCAGCAAGGGAGAGCGGCCGACAATTCCCGTATTCAACAATCCGGAATCCGCAGTCTCATGCGCGGTCTTCGCTGTGATGGAACTCTCGCTCATGCGCTTCATCACACGGGCAGCAGCTGCCTGAAGCTGTTCAAACGAAACTGGTTTGGTCAGATAGTCAAACGCACCATTGCGCATTGATTCGACCGCTTCAGGAACGCTTCCGAAAGCAGTCAGCAGAATGACAGCGGTGGTTGGCGAGTTCCTGCGCACCGAGCACATGACTTCGAAGCCGTCGCCATCTCTCATGCGGATATCGCTCACGACAAGGTCAAAGCTTGTGAGGTCACAAGCGCGCTGTGCGTCGCGGACCCCAGATGCTGTTTCGACATGCCAGCCGTGCCGCAGAAAATTGGCCTGCAATGCGGTGCGCATGCCGGGCTCGTCGTCAACCACCAGCACCGAGGAGTTATTGCAGTTGGAAGGAGGGTTGCTCATGCGATTGCCATTTCCGTTTCAAGTACAGGGAAGCAAAGGGTGAATAGAGCGCCAGAGTTTTCAAGGTTTGAGACAGATATTCTGCCTTTATGCTGCCTCATGATGCGCTCGCAAACGGCGAGGCCGAGTCCGGAAGTGTCTCCGCTGCCGCTGAAGCCAGGCTCAAAGACGTGTTCAATCTGGTCCTCACGGACACCGCATCCTGTGTCAGAGAAATCGGCAATCACAATTCGGTTGAACCCGGCCTGTTTTTTCCCCTCTGCGGCAATCTGTTCACAGCGAACAGAAGCTGTGACGCTCCCGCCCGGCGGAGTATGGCGAATCGCATTGGAAACCAGATTCAGCACGACCTGCTGAATCGCGCTTTCGTTCCCCGCAACCAGCAGACTTTCGTGGCAGCCAGACCATATGAGCTCAACTTCGGCCTGATCGGCGAGCGGTTGAATGAAGTGCACCGCCGTCCCGATCGCGGTGGATATTGGCACGGAAGCGAGCTTGAGGGTGCCGGAGCCATGAAAACTCAAGACGTTATTCACGGTTCCTGAAAGAGAGCGAATGCCAGCGCGCAAGTTGGAAGTCCATTGGGAGCGGTGGTCTGCGTCGTTCTCGATCAACTCTGCAAACAGCTCCAGGCTGGCTAATGGGTTTCTAATTTCATGAGCGAGGATGGTTGAGATCTCTGCCACGGCCATTGCCTTACGTCCGGCCTCGCGCTCCTGTTCGGCGCGCTTTTGGGCTGTCACGTCTCGCATGATGATGATGGTCTGGTCAGGAGTCTCCCCGCGGTCGGCCTGGACGAATACCCTGCGAGTGCGAACCCCAATCCACCGTTCTCCAGAGTCTTCGCGGATGCAGATCTCTCGCTCCATGTCACTGATGCCAAGATCTTTGCCTGAATATTCGAGGTTCACTCCGCTGAGCGCCAATATCTCCGCCAAAGTCGTGGGAGATGCATTGGCGAACTCGGCCCTTTCAAGCCCAAGCAGGCGGCCGCTCTCCGGGTTGATCATTGAGATCCTCGCGGACCGATCAAGAACCAGAACGCCGCACGGCATCGAATCTACGATTTGCTGTAAAGCAATCCGCATACGCTCGTTCTCCGCCAAACTGAGGTTCAGCGCAGCATTGCGCTCGGACAATTCCATGCCAAGCTCAGAAACCTGCTCCTGCAAGTGCCGATAGGAACTCTCAAGTTGCGAGGCTGCCGAAATGAATGCGGAGAACTCGCCGGCGAGAAGGAGGGCGGCTCGCGCCTGTATCCCGGATTCGCCCGTCTCATCCGTTTGTTGCAGGTGTTGGGAGTCCGCGGCGGAGCTGACACCTGCTGGAGTCCATTCGTCGCACACTTGAGCGTCGAGAGGGGCATTTATTGGTACTGGATGAGAGTCGTGGGCCATCTGTCTATTGACTAAGCACGATGATGGCCAACGTGAATCCCTGTGGAGCAATTGCTGAAATGCTGCGCCAGGGATCGCCCGCAAATCGCATCTGAAAGAGGGCTAAATCCATCTGTTGCCTCTAAATAAGGATGTGGCCCGGCTGGACCTGACGCTCGCGTCTGAGGAGGATGCTGGCCCGCTCGATCACATTTCGGAGTTCCCGCACATTTCCGGGCCATTGGTGCCGGCGCAGCACATCCAGCGCCGCAGGGTGAAAAGTAACCCCAGGACAGAACCTCTCCAGGAAGGCCGCAGCCAGCTTGTCCACGTCTCCGACACGCTCGCGCAAAGGGGGAAGCTTGATGGGAAATATCGCCAGACGATAGAACAAGTCCTCTCGAAACAAGCGCTGCTTCACGAGGTCTTTCAGATCTGCATTGGTGGCAGCGACAACGCGTACATCCACTTTCAGATTGTCGTTGCCGCCAATCCGCTGCACTTCGCCCTGCTCTAGAAAGCGCAGGATCTTGCTTTGGAGGGAGAGCGGCATGTCGCCAATCTCATCCAGGAAGAGTGTGCCTCCATGTGCTGCGTGAATGCGGCCGATGCGAGATTGTACAGCGCCCGTGAACGAACCCTTGACATAGCCGAAGAGTTCGGCTTCGAGCAAAGACTCGGGGATAGCGGCACAATTGATCACAACGAGGGGCTGTTTCTGGCGGGGGCTAATCAGGTGAATGGCCTGCGCAATGAGGTCCTTTCCTGTGCCGCTCTCGCCGGTCACCAAGACCGTTGTCTCCCGGCTGGCGACCATGTGAGTAAGTTCGTAGACCTGCTGCATCGGCTCCGAATCCCCGATCATCCCCCGAATTCGGTTGCGCTCTCCATCATTTGAGCGCATTCGGTTCAGCTGCGCAGGAGTGATGGAGTTGTCTTGCGCATCTCCGCCGCTGTAGAGCATCTGCGTCAGTTGCGCAGAGAGTGGCGAGGGTGATGAAGTGCCAAGGACCAACTGTCCGGTATGTGAATTGAGCGTGAGAACCTGGACATTGGGGAACTGCTCCCGGACCATCACGCTGAACTCGCTGGAATCAAGGTCCGGTAGCAGGGGATCGAGAAGCAAAATCTCGCAGGGAGTCTCGTATAGACATTCCATCGCCTCCGCACCACTGGCGGCTTCTGACAAGTTCCAGCGTGGCAAGTGGAGCTTCTCCCGCAGCAGTGGTCGAAGCCTACTGTTGGGGCTCACGACCAACACTTCGATTCCCCGGCTTTCATCTTCTCGATACTTCGGGAAGGACGATACTGTCATAATGGAATGCTCCAGTGCAGCTGCGGGTTCAATAGCCTGGTGCGGAGAACCAAGTATCAGGCTTTATGTTCGGGCAGCGCCTTCTGCAACTCGATAAGGACGCCAAATGGTTGGGGGCACCAGGACAAAACAGCCCGCTGACTCTCGAAATTGGTCTGGGCAATGTTCATGCCAATGCGCGATTCCACTTTCATCGCATCGCCATTTCCCCGCGCGTTTCGCACTATCAACTGAATCGCGCTGTTTCTATCGGAGGCAATGAGTTCAACTGAGTCCGTCGGACGGGAGACCGAATGCGCGATGAGCAAAATTGACAGGAGTGCGCGAGAAGTTCTCTCGGGATCAACCAAAACGAACCCGCATGTACTCGGCACGTTTACGCTGATATGTACTCTCTCCTTCGCAAACAGAAGGCCAACGCCCTCCACAACGTGATCTACAAGCGGCGCCAATTCGGTCGGCGATAGTTGAGGCCTATTGCTTTCGATCTGGGCAAGTTCCTGCAGGAAGCCAAAGAAGACACATACTCTCTCAATCTCCCGGGCTGATCTTGCCGCCTGTTCTCTGAGGTCTTCGAGGGTCATTCGGTCGGTGCTGCCTTCGTAAAAGCTTGCCCGCAGGATGGTCAGCGGCTGCGCTGCGGCATGGAGAATCTCAGAGAGATTGGAGCACAGCGCATTCAGAGTGTCCGTGGTCATATCCGCATGTCCTCGAAGTTGCCCATGTTACGCAGCACTCAGAACGTACCCAACACCTCGTACTGTGCGAATCAGCTTATCCTCGCCCTCCAGGTCAACCTTGTCGCGCAAATACTTCATATACACATCGACGATGTTGGTTGAAGGGTCGAATGGAATATTCCAAACCTCCCTCATAAGCGTTACGCGCGAGACAGTCTTGCCCGCATGGTTCATCAGATAGGCGAGAATATCGAACTCGCGTGGCGTCAGCTCGATGCGTCTTTGCCCGCGCATCACCCAGTGTTCCTCCCGGTTGATGGTGAGGTTTCCAATGTTTGCTGAACTCACTTCCGGAGTTGAGTTGCGTCGCAACAGGCTGTGAATCCGCGCCAGGAGTTCCTTAAGAGAGAACGGCTTGATCAGGTAGTCGTCTGCGCCCTGTTCAAGCGCCAACACCAGATCCTCAGTGCGATTCCTCGCTGTCAACACAAGTATAGGCAGCCGTGGGTGCGTCGGGCGCATCTGCCTCAGGATGGCCATTCCGTCCATTCTTGGCAAGTTCAGGTCAAGAACTACGAGGCTGTAGATGTTCTTCTGTATTTCCGTGCATGCCCCCTCGCCGTCGTTGCTCAGGTGTGCAATCAGATTCTCGCGCTTCAGTTCTCGAGTCAGGAACTTCCCAAGAGCAACGTCGTCTTCCACGATCAGAATATGAAGCCCGGACCCGTCTCTTGAGACTGGCGCTGGAAGGGCCTCACCCGAGTCAGGCACTGGCGCTCTCGGTGAGCTATCCGAGCCTGAACCATCTTCGGGGAATTCCGTTGAACTTGACTTCAGAGCCATGAAATGCACCTGATCTAAACGCACCGGTATAGAACAACCTCTGACTATAGACCTCTTCTCCGCGAAAAGCCGAGCAACATGTTACATTCACGAGAACTGTGAAGCTGCCGGCCGCGCGTTCTCGAACCGTCTGGCGCAATCAGAACCCCTGCCGAAACTCTGTACGCACCACTGAAACTTCTGGCTCTTCATGCCGATGTATCGATATGTCGATCCAACAGAGAGGTTCGCCTCAACTTCAGGGGCGGAAATCAGTGCGAAATTGAGTAAACGAATCCAGGTTCGCAACTTCGTGTATCGACCTTACCGCATGCGAACGGGCTTTGCAGTTGAGTTCTTCGTGGGTGAGATGGAGTTCGGTGGCTTGTGCAGAGATGTCAGCGATGCGGGAATTCGCGCCGAGTTTAATGGTTCTCTAGCGATCGAAGATACAGGGATACTCCACCTGCTCCATCCAATTGGCCAACTCAAGCTCGAAGCAAAAGTTGCCTACATAGAGAGGTGCCAAGCCGGTCTGGTGTTCGTCTTTCAGAATGAAAGGGAACGCCATGTGACGAGTGGCTATGTTGCTTCGCTTGCATCATACCTGGCTGACAGCCAGGTCGTGGAATTTCCATAGCCCATAGCAATCTTCCCAGCACACTTTCGCCATTGGTGAGAGTTGAGAATCAGAAAATGCATCGCCCTGATTCCCCTCTGTTCCGCTGGAAACCATGAATGAATGTCTTGGAAGGCAATAAAGTCGCGTGGCTGAGTGAAGAAATGCGAGCAGGTCGAGAGATCACGCTCGCCGCGGCCCACATGTTTTCTCCCTGCTGGAAGTCAGGCATTCAGCTCACACCACTCCAGGCGAAAGCGACCAGGACACTCACTGTCGATGTGCGCGCTAGGTGCCCGCCTTGGGCTTCTTTTCTGACGCTACGGGATGATTGTCGGCCGGCACGGAGGTTGCATCCGATGCCGCTCGAATTGGGAGCGTCCCGTTGCTGATGCTCACTGGTGTCGGATCGGGCCTGGCAACGTATTGAATGATGACCGTCACTCTTCGGTTCGAAGCATCATTCGGTTCAAGCGGCTTGCGGAGGTTATGGTCCGCATAACCACGCACCTGCACAACCTGATCAGGCCGAATTCCATTGTTTTCCATCAGGCGGCGGGCAGTGTTTGCCCGGTCTGTCGATAACTCCCAGTTGCCGTAGAGCTTTGAGTCAGAGTATGGCGTGGAGTCGGTATGGCCCTCAATTGAAATAGGGTTGGGTAGTTTGCCCGCTTCGCCCGAAAGAATCTTCAGCAATTCCTTGAGAGATGGCGTTGGCTGCGAACTTCCGTTCTCAAAGAACGTTCCATTTGGATCTTCCATCAATTCGATCCGCAAGCCTTCGGGCGTAACAGTCATCTCGATCCGGTTCTTAACCTTGTCGAAGTTGGCCATTCTCTCCATGGCCTTCATCAGATCTTCCCTCAGCTTCGACATATCTTGTTTTACAGGAGCGCCAGCGTCTCCGAGGCCACCCAACTTTGTGCCCTTCTGTTGAGCCGTGCCATATGGGTCGCGGAAGTACCCCCCCACGGCCTCCTGGACGGGCTTGCTGCTGTTCATCAGCCAAAGCACAATGAACAGGGACATCATTGCAGTGACAAAATCGGCGTAGGCCACTTTCCACGCTCCCCCGTGATGGGCTGCGTGGCCGCCATTCTTCTTGATGATGATGATTTGTTCGTCGTTTGCCATGGTTTCCTGGACCTATGCGGCTTGAGAGATGGCCGCAGGGTCTCCACCTTTCTCTCTGCATGCTTTCTCGACCTCGGCAAAGTTCGGCCTCGACTGGTCGGGAATTGCGCGACGGCCCATTTCAACCGCCATAATGGGCGAGGTCCCCTTGATAAAGGCAAGCATCACAACGCGGAGCACATGGTAGTAGCTGTGCTCCTCGTCAACGATCTTTGACATATAGGAGGCCAGCGGCCCAACCATTCCGTAACAAAGCAGGATCCCGAGAAAAGTGCCCACAAGAGCAGCGGCCACATGCGTTCCGATCTCTTCCGGCGGTCCGCCGAGCGAACCCATGGTCACGACGACGCCAAGGACCGCAGCGACAATTCCAAGCCCAGGAAGCGCATCCGCCATTGTGTTCAAGGCCTGGCTCGGCTGGTTCGCCGAAAGATGATGGACTTCCATGTCCAAATCCATCATTTGGTCCACGTCAAATGCACTGACGCCCCCTGTAATCGCCATACGCATCGTGTCGCACACAAAGTCTCGGGCGTGATGGTCCTTCAGGAAGACTGGGTATTTTGAAAAGATTGAGCTCTTTTCTGGGTCTTCAATGTCAGCTTCGATGGCAATCGCGCCTTCTTTTCTGGACCGCGCGAGGAGGTCGAACATCATCTTGAGTGTTTCAATGTAACGCTTCTTTGGGAATGGCGATCCCTTGAGGACGCCCAGAAGTCCGGCGACAATCTTCTTCAGGACATGCATCGGGTTGGCGATCAGGATCGTTCCGATTGCCGCGCCGAGAATAATAAGGAGTTCGGCTGGCTGTACGAGGACGCCTATCTTACCCTTCTCCATCAGGTAGCCCGCGATGACGCTTCCAAACACAATGAGAATTCCGACAATTGAAAACATGCTGATTTCATCCAGTCTGAAAGGTATTTTCTGCCATTTCCAGGAAGACTGAAGGCAGCCGGGCAGAATGTAAGTCGCACTCTGTTCGGTTTCTTCCTATCGGCATTTTGCGACTTCTCGTCCAGAGGAAGTCAGCAAATCCGTCTGGAGGGTGTCATCGGATTGCGGCTGAGGGCATCGCCTGCGGTCGGCAACTCCGGCCTGATGGACTTACCCGTGGCTGAAGGTGACCCTCAATTGCACAGAGGGCACACACCTGTACCGGACAGGTTCATGTTGCAACCGAATAAACTAGGGCCTGTTCACACTACCTGGATGGATGGCGTTGCGAGCGAAAATCGGGCCAAGCAATTCTGGGCACGCAAGGCCGAGTCCGAGAGCGATGGCGACCCCACCGCCGAGGGCGAGAACGCAGTATGGACAGATTTTCGCCGCAACCCGCAGGGACGGGGCCAGTTTTCCCCATGTCTGCGTCGCTGCTCGCTTCAGTAACCAGTTACAGCGCACTCGTCGCTTCTTGAACTGAGGAAAACTCCTCTCCCGTCGCCACCACTCAGGGAGTGTGAACAGGCCCTAGATTCGTTGCGGGACTTTAGGAGTCACGGAGTCTGCCGGCGCGTGTACTGGTGAATCCAGGAGCAGGCGAACCTTCCGCAGCAACTGGTCGCGGCTGAACGGCTTTTCAAGGAGTGCATAGTCTTCTCCGCGCACACCTCGCTGCTGCAGAGCGTGGTCACTGTAACCGGAAGCAAAGAGCACCTTGGTTTCCGGCCTCACGCTTGCAAGTCTCTCGGCAAGGACTGAGCCGCTGAAACCAGGCATGATAACGTCCGTTATCATCAAAGGGAGCGGCTCCATGAACTCGACTGCGATTCGAAGCGCCTCCTCGGGATCTCCCGAATCGAGCACCCGATAGCCGGAATCCTCGAGAAGGCGGCGCATCAGCCCCCTGAGCGGAGCGGCGTCGTCGACCAGAAGGATTGTCTCCGTCCCGCCACGGACCTCCTTCGGAGCATTCGAGGGCGTTTGTGTTACTGCTTCGTCGCATCGTGGAAGATAAATCCTGAAGGTAGCCCCTGCGCCGGGTTCGCTGTAGACAGATATCGTACCCCCACTCTGCCTCACAATTCCAAAAACGGTCGACAAGCCAAGCCCGGTTCCCATACCGACAGGTTTCGTTGAGAAAAATGGTTCGAAGATGTGCGCTTGCGTATCGGCGTCCATGCCGATACCGGTATCGCTCACCGACAACAGGACGTACCGGCCCGGCTCCGGAGATGCGGGGTGCTGGCGCGCATAGGTTTCGTCAATTTCCAAGTTTGAGGTTCTGACCGTGATTCTTCCGCCCGAAGGCATGGCATCGCGCGCATTGATGGACAGATTCATCAGCAACTGTTCCACTTGACCTGGATCTGCTTTGATCGTTCCAAGGTCAGCAGCAAGATCGCTCACCAACTCAATGTCTTCTCCGATCAGCCTATTCAGCATCGTTCCCATGCGTTCCACGGACAAATTCAAGTGAAGTGAAACTGGCTCCATCACTTGCCGCCGGCTGAAGGCGAGCAGGCGTTGCGTAAGTGTCTTGGCGGAGGTGCCGGCATTGTGAATTTCGCCGATCATGTTGCGGACCGGGGCAGACAAAACCTCACCTTCGAGGATCTCGCAATATCCGAGGATGACACCCAGGAGGTTGTTGAAGTCATGCGCAAGGCCTCCAGCGAGTTGCCCGATCGCCTCCATCTTTTGGGCCTGGACCAGCCTCTGCTCAGATTTCTCGGCGTTCTTCCGGATACGTGTATCGCGTATGTTGCACTGGATGACGCGGTGGCCATTGACCAGGTATACGTTACCGACCACCTCGACGCTGATGGTAGGACCCTCCCTGGTCCTCAGGGGAAGATTCTCGTAGGCGACGTACCCCAGCGTCTTCAATTCTTGAAACGCCTGCTTGGAAGCCTCGACATCCTTGTAAAGCCCAATATCCCAGATTGTTCTCCCGATCAATTGTTTGGATGGGTAATCCAAGAGCTTTGCCAGGTACGGGTTTACATCCGTAATCGCACCCGTTTCAGCATCGAGAATCAAGATCCCGTCCTGCGCAGATTCAAACAGACGCCTATATCTTGTCTCTGAGTCTCGGAACTGCTCGGTTAAGGTCGTGCTATCTGCCATTCCTGACTCCCTGGCCCCGGACTTTCCCGCATCTCAAGAAGCTCCATCGCATCTCATTTTGAAGACTCAGTACTCACCATTGAGGGTGGGTGAGCCGAATCGCGATGACACAGATCCGTGTCGTTCTTGCCGGAGAATTTCAACTAAGTACCAATCGGCCGCGTGTCCTGTTCCGAAAAATGTGCCATGATTGCCGGGCGTTCCAGATGATTCCCCGGCAAGTCGCGGTCGATTTCACACTTCTCGTGCTCGCTCCGGATCGCGACGCAACACCACCCAATATGTGCGTTTACTCGCGAACTTGCTGGTCAATTCTGGACACCATGCCGCTGACGCTGGGCATTCGTGCATCTCTAAACTCGCTTGACAGCTTCCGACCCTTGATGCGTCCACCGTCGGTTCCGTTCAGGCGAGCCGGTAAATGGTAAAAGGGGGAGTGCCGCTTGCATCTCGATAAGGGGAGAAACTGTGTTGCATGAAATCCGAAACCCACTGATGGCCATCGTAGGTCTCAATATGGCCGTAAGGGTGCTGATCTGTCTTATCGAAGACAACCACATCGCCAACTTGCGGCACATAGGAATCCACCGAGACCGCCTGCGCTCCATGCCTTAACAGGAAGGGGCCGTAGTCGGCAGCATCACCCGATTGGGGCCGGTCCGTGGTGTTCAGCCCGGCGGCCTCAAAGCCCAACCGGCAAAACATCGCGCAATGGTGGCTGGATTGGGAAAGCGCGTGTGCGTCCATCCACTCTGAGAGCTGTGTCTTATTCAAGCTTCCGGCCGAGCCCCGCAGCGCCTGGCTCCCCACGGATGGTGTTTGTTGCCCTGAAGTTGCCGTCACCGGCGACCCGGGTATGGATGCCGAGGTAGGCGGAGCTGGGTAGCCCCACGGCCCACTCGACGCGGCAAACGGAGACACCGCAGTCTGCGCACGCCCCTTGGAGGACATGTACTGGCCCATCGCGCTGCGGAATCCGGGCGTTAAAACGTTGCCCTGGAATGAATCATATGAGGTTAGTTCCCCACCTTCATCGCCTTCGCCCAACAACGTTCCTGCAACTCCGCCCTGATCGCTCTGCTCGCCAGAAAGCGCGAGGACGGTTTCATACAGGAGGGCGAAGCTGGCGGCGCTGTCATCGCCGCTGCCAAAACCGGTCGCCCCTGTCGATTGCACTGGGGCAACAGGCTGATTGAATGAGGCAGTCCAATCCAGTTGTCCTGTGAACATGGTCCCCTCTCTCAATGCAACTCAACGCGAATCTACCTCGATCAGGCATGGAACGTTCGATGGTGTCTATCGGCATCTGCTGCGAACTTTTCTATTGAAATCGCCGGTTTTCTCAAAATTATTTTTCAAAATCCGCGCCGAGAGCAGATATGAGATCAGACGTGGCCCACAATCGCTAGATTTCTCAATCATTTCGAGGAGGTCAGACGGTGACAAAGACATGGACCCCCTGCTTGCATTGCCGGAGCGAAGGAAGAGCGTGTCGATGGCGGCGGCGATGAGGGTCTTGCCTGTACCGGTGGCCACCTCGCAGAGGAAGCTGTCTTTCCCGGCCGCTCAAATGCCCACCTATCTCGGGTGGCCATTCTTTTGCCTTCTGCATTTTGCTGAAGAATTGCAGTACCGAACCGCGTTTTCACCAGTTTTAGCGGGCTATTCGAATGCTTCGTGTCATGCTTAGGGCCTGTTCACACTCCCTGGATGGATGGCGTTGCGAGCGAAAATCGGGCCAAGCAATTCTGGGCACACAGGGCCGAGTCCGAGAGCTGTGGCGACCCCACCGCCGAGGGCCAGAACGCAGCATGGCCCGATTTGCGCCGCAACCCGACACCACCAGCCTCCGTCAACTCCAGACGAAAGCTGGAATTTGGACTGTGAAAACAGCCAAGCGCCGAAAAACACAACGCCCCCGGGAGCCAGTCCCGGGGGCGTTGTGATCGTAGCTTGTGCTGGCTTAGAGTTCCTTGACGCCTTCGACGAAGGCGCGGAGTTTGCGGCTTCGGGAGGGGTGGCGGAGTTTGCGGAGGGCTTTGGCTTCGATTTGGCGGATGCGCTCGCGGGTTACCTGGAAGCTTTGGCCTACTTCTTCCAGGGTGTGTTCGGAGCCGTCTTCGAGGCCGAAGCGCATCTTGATGACGCGTTCTTCGCGGGGGGTGAGGGTGCGCAGGACCTGGGAGGTGTACTCCTTGAGGTTGACGCTGATGACGGCTTCCGAGGGGGAGACGGCCTGGCGATCTTCAATGAAGTCGCCGAGGTGGGAGTCTTCTTCCTCGCCGATGGGGGTTTCCAGCGAGATGGGTTCCTGCGCGATTTTGAGGACCTTGCGGACCTTGGCGACGGGGATGTCCATGCGGCGCGCGATTTCCTCGCTGGAGGGCTCGCGGCCGAGTTCCTGCACGAGCTGACGGCTGGTGCGGATGAGCTTGTTGATGGTCTCGATCATGTGCACGGGGATGCGGATGGTGCGGGCCTGATCGGCGATGGCGCGGGTGATGGCCTGGCGAATCCACCAGGTGGCGTAGGTGGAGAACTTGTAGCCGCGGCGGTACTCGAACTTGTCCACAGCCTTCATCAGGCCGATGTTGCCCTCCTGAATGAGGTCGAGGAACTGCAGGCCGCGGTTGGTGTACTTTTTGGCGATGGAGACGACGAGGCGAAGGTTGGCTTCAATCAGCTCACGCTTGGCCTTTTCCGCGTCCATGTCGCCCTGGATCATTTCGCGCTGGGTGCGGCGCAGCTCCGAAATGGTGACGCCGGCTTCGAGTTCCAGCTTTTCCAGGTCGGTTTTGCAGTTCTTCTGCTGGCGGCGATATTCCTTCTTCAGGTCCTCGCTCTTGGAGGCATCGTGCTTGACGTCGAGAGCTTTGATCTGCCGCTCGAGCGACCGCATGATCTCGACGGTCTTGTTGACCTTGTCGAGGAGGCGCTTCTTCTCCTGCCCGGTGTACTTGAACTCGCGAACGATGCGCGAGATAAAGATCTTTTCCCGCGCGATCAGCCAGCGGGTCTTGCGCGCGTCCTTGGCCTTGGTCTTCGCCGTCAGGGCCTGGAGCTTTTCGTCGAGGACGAGAATCTTCTTCTGGTGCTTGACGAGAGCGTCAATGCGGACCGCAGTGGCCTTGACGCGCGCCTGCACCACATCTTCGGTGAGCTCTTCCTCGTCAAAAGTGACCACTTCCTTGACGTTGCGGACGCCGCGCTTGAGGTCTTCGCCGAGGGCCACGATTTCGCGGATGACGACAGGGGAGCGCGAGAGTGACTTCATGACGCGTAGCTGGCCGCGCTCAATGCGCTTGGCGATTTCGACTTCGCCCTCGCGGGTGAGCAGCGGCACTGTGCCCATTTCGCGGAGGTACATGCGAACGGGGTCGTTGGTTTTTTCCAGCGTGCCTGGGGTCAGGTCGAGCTCGACGTCTTCGCCCTCTTCGGCGTCAAAGTCCTTGTCGCCGAACTTGGGGCTGTCGAGCAGGTCGATGCCTTGCGTGCCGATGGTGGTGATGAGGTCGTCAAGATCGTCGGCGTTGTGCATATCTTCGGGCAACATGTCGTTCACGTCGCCGTAGGTCAGATAGCCTTTTTCCTTGCCCGAATCAATCAGGTTTGAGATATCGTCTTCGAATTTGTCGTCTATTGCCAAGGCGCTCACTTCTCCTGCGCTAAAAAATGTCTGGTCAGCCCACGAATTTGAGGCAGCCCACTGTACGGTATCGGGTGCTGGCGCGCAAAAAATCAGCGCCTGCCCAAAAAACTACAGGCAAAGCTGCTCCCAACATCGGGGAGCGATGTCCGGTTGCGTTGCTCGGATCGGGACAAAACGCGTATGTGGCCAGTTATGGCATGCCCACGAGCCGCAGCTCATAGTCGGGGCAGTTGGACGCATGTCCTTCAGAGAGTAACAGGATATCACGGTGCACGTCCGTATTAACAGCAACACCCCCTCACTCGTCAAGGTGTTTCACCAGTGAGGTGTGTGTGCATCACTTCCTGCGCGCTCTTCCGCTATGTATATAGATGTGCTTCTCGGCAAATTGGTGCACAGCGGGGGCAAATATTTCAAGAGGGTGGTGAAATCTGGTGTTTCGGGCAGAAAGGAGCTGCAGGGCTACTGGTGCAGCTGGCGGAGTTCGCGGTCGAGGGCGAGCTTCCGCTGCGAGAGCACGGCTACCTCAGCCCAGTCGCCGCGGCGCTCGGCCTCGCCGATGAGGGCGCGGACCTCGCGCTGGTCGTGCTCCAACTGGCGGAGACGGAGGCCGTGAATGGCGTCTCCGACCGAAGAAACCTCGGGCGGATCGGTTTCGCCCATGAGCGCCTGGGCCAGAAGCGCGCGCTGCTCGGGGTCAGAGAGGGCGTTGATGGGGTCGGGCGAAGATGTGGCCGCGAGGGATGTGAGGGCGGAAAAGCCGGCGAGGTGGGCAAACCACTCGGGGTGCTGGAGGATGGCGGTGGCGGCAGCTTGCCAGACCGCGCCGCCGGAGGCTAGTGCGCGGAGCAGGACGCGCTCCACCTCGGTGATGCCGGAGGCGCGGATCTCAACGCGGTCGCGGCGCTTTTGCGCGGCCTGGCGGAGCTCTTCGCGGAGGACGGCGGAGTCGATGCCGAGCTTTTGCGCGGCGTCCATGGCGAACTGGTCGCGCTCGAGCTTTTCGGGGATGCGGCGGATGTGGGGCAGCAGGAAGTTCATCGCCTTGACCTTCTGGTCGGAGGAAGCGCCGGGGAACTGCTGGCGGGCACGCTCGATGAGGTAGTCGGACTGGCGGCGGGCACCGCGAATGGCGGCGACGTAGGCCTCTACACCGCGTTCGCGGATGAAGCGGTCGGGGTCGAGACCACCGTCGAGGGTGACGACTTTGATGGCGAAGCCCTCTTCGGTGAGGAGGGTGATGGATTTTTCCGCGGCATTGGCGCCGGCGGCGTCGGGGTCGAAGTTGACGACTACGTTGGATGTTTGTCGGCGCAAAAGTGCTACCTGTTGCTCGGTGAAGGCGGTGCCGCTGGTGGCGATGACGTTTTGGATGCCGCGCATAAAGACCGAAATGCAGTCCATTTGGCCTTCGACGAGGAGAGCGAACTCCATGGAGCGCATGGGGGCCTTGGCTTTGTCGAGGTTGAAGAGGACCTGTCCCTTGGAGTAGAGGGGCGTTTCCGGGGAGTTCATGTACTTGGGGCCCGCTTTGTCTCCTGTGTCGAGGGTGCGGGCGGTGAAGGCGATGACGCGGCCGCTTTCGTTGCAGATCGGGAACATGACGCGCTTGCGGAAGCGGTCGTACATGCGGCCGGGGGTGCCGTCTTCGTTTTCCTTGACGCTGACCAGGCCGGAAGCGCGGACGGTCTCCTGGTCGGCCATTTGCAGGAGGCGGTCGCGGAGGGCGTTGAAGTTGTCTGGGGCGTAGCCGATGCGGAACAGCTTGACGGCTTCGGGGGAGACTCCGCGGCCGGCGAGGTATTCGCGGGCGAGAGCGCCCTCGGGAGAGCGGAACTGCTCCTCAAACCAGACGGTAGCGGCTTCGTGGAGATCGAGGAGGTTGCGGCGGAGACGGGCTTCGGCGGCCTCTTCGGGGGAGTTGTACTCGCGCTTGGGGAGGGGAATGCCGCACTTGAGGGCGACGGTGCGGACAGACTCGGGGAAGGTCTGGTTCTCGATTTTGGCGACGAAGGTGAAGACGTCGCCGGAGACTCCGCAGCCGAAGCAGTGGAAGAACTGGCGTCCGGCATGGACGGAGAAGGAGGGGGATTTCTCTTTGTGGAAGGGGCAGAGGCCGGAGTAGTTCTGCGCGCCCGCTTTGCGCAGGCGGATATAGCCGCCGATGACCTTGAGGATGTCGGCCTGCTGCTTTACGGTTTGGGCGAAGTCGGTCACGGGTGGGTAGAAGGGCTGCTTAGACAGGATAGCGGAGCTAGCGGGGTTAGCGGAGCCAGGGGGTCGAGCTGGGCTCGATGGGGGCGGCTTCGGAGGGGGGACCCCAAAAGTGTTTTTTGGGCTGTTTTGCAAGCGAAACGGAAAAGTTATCTTGTTGATTTTATTATATTTCTATACCAGAATGCGAATAAAAAGAGAACGAAGTGTGATTTTGGGCGTTTTGCTGTTTTTCAGCGTTCAGATGCCAGCTTTGGGCTGGTGGTGTCGGGTTGACTGGGGTAGTGCTCATGGAATCATTGTGCGCGTTTTGTGGTTAATTATCGGCAAAACTGCCGAGAATTTTAGATTGATCCAGTTGCGCCGCAATGGGCTTTTGGGGAGGCTGCAGGGCGATTGGCCGCTGCCATACGAGCCAAGTCAGGCAGGACTGCCCCGAGCCGCCTGTCATCCCGTGGAGGCAATTCACGGAGCTGGCAACGCACGCAACCCCTCCAATTCAGGCGGCATTCTCTCTTCGGTACGTGCGGCGGCGATTCCGCCTCATTTGTTCCATTCTTCCGGATGAACATCCATGGACGCGGGAGGAAAACTGGACGGCTCGCTGCCGAGCGAGGTGTTTGGCAGATCGCCCATTGTCAACTCAAGCGTGCCACCATTCGCTGCGTCTGCGTGCCGAAACCAGACCTGTTGCAATGGCTTTCCGTTCAGGCGAATGCTGCGAACGTATTTGTTGTCATGCGAAGTGCCGTGGGCAACGATGACGAAGTCCTTGCCATTGCGCAGATGAATGGTGGTCTTCTCGAAGACTGGGCTCCCGATGTCATAGATGGGAATTCCCGGCGTTACGGGGTAGAAGCCCATCATCGAAAAGACGACGAATGCGCTCATGCCGCCGCCATCTTCGTCTCCCGGCATACCCTGCAGTGTGTCCGGGAAAAAAGACTCGAGAAGCATCCGGACACGCTTCTGCGTCTTCCATGGAGCACCCAGCCGATCGTAGAGGTAGGGAATGGCAAGGCTGGGCTCATTGCCCATGGAGAACTGCCCCACCATCGACGTGGAGTCGGGAAACTTGGCCTGAAACTCATACTTCGAACGACCGAGAGGCTCGCGAAAAAGCTGGTCTAAATTCGCCGTTGCTTTTGCCGTCCCTCCCATCAACTGGACAAGGCCGTTGAAGTCCTGCAACACATCCCAGGTATAGGTGTAGCCGTTGTTCTCGTCGTAGTAATCCCGCCCGCCCATTCCACCGTCGAATTTCGGATCCATCGGCTCAATCCATTCGCCGGATGAGTCCCTGGGCCACATCAGTCGCTTGTCCGCGCGGAAGAGGTTCTTGTAGTTGGCCGCGCGCTTGAGAAACAGCGTCTCGTCCTCAGGCTTGTTCAGGACACGCGCTATCTGGGCGATTGACCAGTCGTCGAAGCTGTTCTCCAGTGTCACCGGAACCGGCTGCCGCTTCTCGAAAGGATGCACGCGCGGATCTGTTTCTTTCTCCCCGGGGCGCAAGGCAGGCATATACCCGTGTGCGGCATAAAACTCGTCGAGCGGCCCCTTGGGGCCCAGTCGCCATGGCAGCAGAGTGTCGTCAAGAGACCGTTTACGGACACCGTCGTACGCAACCTCAAGATCGAAATTTCGCACCCCCTTGAACCACGCATCCGCAAACCAGGGTGCGGCGTGATTGCCGTTCATGCACGCATAGGGGCCAGTCAAAATGGCGAACGTCGGCATGATCCCCGCCTGCTGGTACATGCGGACATACGACTGAATCTTGTCCGCTTCCATCTCCGGGTTCAGCAACGTCTGGAGCGGCTCCAACGCGCGGTAGGTGTCCCACAGCCAGTTGTCTACATAGAAGGGACGCTTGTCTTCGTGCACTTTGTGATCGAAGCCGCTGTAGTACCGGCCATCTTCGGTGATGTTGATCATGCGTTCATAGCAGCGGTAGAGCGCGGTATAGAAGACCTTCTTCTGCGACTTCGTGCCGCCTTCGACCGCAATCTGGCCCAGCACCTGGTTCCAGCGCGCCTTGGCCTTCGCCTCTACGGTGTCAAAGCCCCACGCCGGAATCTCATGGCGGAGATTTTTCTTTGCCTGATCGAGGCTGATGAATGAGATTCCATACCGGAATTCAAGTGTCTTCGCGCCTTGCGTCGAAGCGGCAGCCCGTTTTCTGTCGCCAAGGTTCTCCAGCTTAATGGTGACTGGCGCACTGAATTCCCCATAGACATAGGCCTTCATGTTGCTGAACTGCTCTTCGCCGCTGATTGCACCATCGCTCTGTGCTTCCAGGTTGCCGGCCATGCGGTTGGCCAGGGTAACCGAGGCGATTCCATCCGGAAAGGTGAAACGGAAGTAGCCACAGCGCTCGGTCGCGGTAAACTCCGTTTGAATCAGCGACTCGTCGAAGCGGGTGGAATAGTAGTACGGCGTCGTCTTTTCCTGGTCGAAGGCAACTGGGCTCTTGACCCCCGCCATCACGCTGAAAAGCTCATCCATGCGATGGGAGTTGATGGTTAGCGGGAAGGACTCAATCCGGTCATCCATGGCGTCCGCGCGCATCGGATACATGCGCACCATGCTGTTGGGGAGATACACCGCCGGGCGCGTCGGTACCAGCAGAATGCCGACATTGCCAATGGTGGGATCGACATAGTCCACCTGCGCGTTTGCCCGCAACGCAACCAGCACCAAGGCACCCAGCAACCCTGCCTTCCACACACACCGATGCAGAGTTCGATTCACGGTTACGCGCGCAATTGCCAATGTATACCTCATCTCATGGGGATTTTGCGTAGGGAGCCTGCTTGTTGGCAGGTATCGAGGAGATTCGCTCTTTGCGAGGCCTAGATCATTCTACGGCCACGCATCGAGGGATTCCGAACTGGCGCCGCCGCTGAATTTTCGAGAAGCGACTTCCACGGATCACTCCGGGGCCTGGCACGCATCGAGCCTTGCGCGTGAACCTGAAATTCCATTGGACAAAAGCTGCAAGTTACGTCGGATCAGGCAGGTTCGTCGAGGAGCAGGGAGATGGCGGCGGGAAGGTCGGGGGCTGTCGCCGTGGCGAGGGTGAGGGCTTTTTCCGCGCCGGGTTTGCGGTGGGTTGGGTCGCCTTCGATGAAGATGGTGGCGATGCCGAGCTGCGCGCCGAACAGGATGTCAGAGTATGAGTCGCCGATGAGCACCGAGGTGGCAGGGTTGATTTGGGGGAATTGGCGCTGGGCCTGGAGGAAGAGTCCGGGGGCTGGTTTGCGGCAGTCGCAGGCGGCTTTGTCGTGGGGGCAGACGTAGAAGGCGTCGATGGTGGCGCCGTGGGTGGAGAGGAGCTGGGCGAGGTGGGCGTGGAGGCTGCCGATGGTGGAGAGGGAGTATTTGCCCAGGGCGACGCCGCGCTGGTTGGTGACGACCAGCACGCGGAGCCCAGCGAGGTTGAGGCGGGCGATGGCCTGGGGAACGCCGGGCAGGAGGGTGAAGCGGTCGAGGCTGGAGACATATTCGCCCTCGGGGAGCTTGCGATTGATGACTCCGTCGCGGTCGAGAAATACGGTGCGGAGGGTGGTGCGGGCGGGCAAGGGGAGCCTGGCGAGTGGGGCGGTTGGGTTGGGTGCGGAGTGGGACACACCTGAATGATAGCAACCGGGAAGATAGCGATCGGCTGGGCGCGCGGGTGGAGTTGTTTCAGCAGGCGGGAAATAGGAGTGTTTTTGCGGGATTGCGCAGGCTTTGGTGTGCCAGCCATCACAGGCGATTTGCGGTGGGGTGTTTTAAGGTTCTCTCAGCCGCGAGAGTCTTCAGCTTTCTTCCCTCTGATAAGGTCTCTGGCTGTAAAAGGGGGAACCGGCATGGGAAGTTTTCGCCGGAGTTCGGCTGCGTTGCGTAGCCTTTTGATGGTTTTTGCCTGGGTTGCGCTGATGAGCCAGCCGGCGCGGGTTGCCGGGATGGGGACGCACAAGGCGAGCAGCGACGACTGCCTGGTTTGCCACAGCGACACGACGTTGACAAAGGAAGTGAACGGGAAGAAGGTGAGCCTGCATGTGGACGAGGGTCACTTCAAGAAGTCGATCCACGGGACAATGTTTACCTGTCAGGACTGCCACAAGGGCGTGAAGGCCGAGCCCCATGCGACGACTCCGCCGAAGGTAGCGTGCGTGAGCTGCCACGCGGATGAGCAGGCGGCGTGGGAGAAGAGCGAACACGGCAAGGCGCGGCGCGCGGGCGACCAGCAGGCGGCACGGTGCGAGGACTGCCATGGCGGAGTGCATGAGATATTGCCGTCGAGCGATCCGGAGTCTCCGGTGAGCCATGCGCGGATTCCGGTGACGTGCGGCCGGTGCCACGGGCAGAAGTTTGTGATGCAGGCGACGGGGCGGAGCGATGGCCCGTATGTGAGCTACCAGGAGAGCGTGCACGGCAAAGCGATCGCGGCGGGCAAGAATGGTGCGGCTGTCTGCACGGATTGCCATGGGTCGCACGAGATTTTGCCGGGGTCGGACCCAAAGTCGCCTATTTTCAAGTTCAACGTGCCGACAACCTGCGGGAAGTGCCACCAGAAGGTGGAGCAGCAGTACTCGATGAGCATCCACGGGCAGGCGCTGGCGCGGGGCAATGGACAGACGCCGGTTTGCACGGACTGCCATGGGATTCACTCGATCAAGTCGCACCAGGACCCGACGTCGTCCGTATCTGCGCTGAATTTGGCGCGGACAACGTGCGCACGGTGCCACGAGGGAGTACGGCTGTCAGACGAGTTCGACATGGAGAGGCATCCGGTGTCGACGTACCTGGACAGCTACCACGGGCTGGCGTCGCAGAGCGGGTCGCAGGTGGTGGCCAACTGCGCGAGCTGCCACGGAGTGCATGATATTTTGCCGTCGAGCGATCCGCGGTCGAAGATTAGCCCGGCGCACCTGGCGGAAACGTGTGGCGCGTGCCATCCGGGGGTGAGCCAGAAGTTCATCCAGACGCGGGTGCATGAGGATGGGGCGGTCGCCCAGAACGACTTTGGCGCGAAGGTGGTGAAGTGGATTCGACGGATCTACCTGGTGCTGATTTTCATTGTGATTGGAGCGATGCTGGCGCACAACCTGGTGATCTGGTTTGCCAAGGCGCTGGCCAAGCGGCGGGCGCATGGGCCGGTGGTGCTGCGGATGACGAAGGTGCAGCGCGGGCAACATCTGGTGCTGCTGGTGAGCTTTGTCGTGCTGGTGGTGACGGGCTTTGCGCTGAAGTTCCCGCATAGCTGGTTTGCCGTGGCGCTTGGTTTGAGCGAGCACCTGCGGAGCATTGCGCACCGCACGGCGGGCGTGGTGATGATCGCGGCGGGTGTATATCACATTCTGTACGCGGTGTTTACGCCGGAAGGACGGCGGCTGGTGTGGGATCTGCTGCCGGGGCCGAAGGACGTGGTGCTGGTGGTGCAGACGATGTTGTACTACACGGGGCTGGGCAAAACAAAGCCGCAGAGCGGGCGCTTTACGTATGGCGAAAAGGCCGAGTACTGGGCGCTGGTGTGGGGCGGAGTGCTGATGGCCGTGACGGGCATCATGCTGTGGGCTCCGGTGACGGTGGGCAACCTGCTGGCACGCTGGTGGGTAGACGCGGCGACGGCGGTTCACTTCTACGAAGCGATACTGGCGACGCTGGCGATCCTGGTGTGGCACCTGTACCAGGTGATCTTTGATCCGGATGTGTATCCGATGAACTGGGCGTGGTGGAACGGGAAGATGCCGCGGGAGTTGTATGAGGAGGAGCATCCGTTGGATACGGCGGCACTGGAGCACGCCGACGATGAGCCGGAGGCGCCAAAGCAGTAAGGAAGCCGGGCATGGGCCGGGGCGGGAAGGTGTAGACTGGGATGGTTTTATGCCTGCCGAGGCCCCGGACGAGTGAGGGGAACCGGCGGCCAGGGAGCGGACGATGGCCTCGGCGAACCAGGGTTGGTGTACGGTTGTGGTGCCCTGCTACAACGAGGCAGGGCGGCTGAAGACGGCGGAGTTTGCGGAGTTTCTGGCGGGGCCGGCGGGCGAGAATATCCGGATTCTGTTTGTGAACGACGGGAGCTCGGACGGAACGCTGGCTATGCTGGAGCGGTTTCGCAAGAGCCATGAAGCGCATGTGCAGGTGCTGGACCAGCAGCCGAACGCGGGCAAGGGTGAAGCGGTGCGGGCGGGCTTGCTGGCGGCGTTGCGGCTGGGGGAGAGCGAGTTTGTAGGCTTTTGGGATGCCGACCTGGCGACTCCACTGGAAGCGATCGGGGAGCTGCTAAGGGAGTTTGAGGATCGGCCGGAAGTGCAGATGGTGTTTGGTTCGCGGGTGCGGCTGCTGGGGCGGGATGTACGGCGCAAGGCGAGCCGGCACTACCTGGGGCGGCTGTTTGCGACGGTGGTTTCAACGATGCTGCGGTTGCCGGTGTATGACACGCAGTGCGGGGCGAAGCTGTTCCGGGCGACGCCGGAGCTGGCGGGGATTCTGGCTGAGCCGTTTCTGTCGCGATGGGTGTTTGACGTGGAGATCATTGCCCGTCAGATGAGGGCGAGCGGGCTGGATGCCGGGCAGGTAGAGCAGCAGATTGTGGAGTGCCCATTGCGGCGATGGGATGACGTGGCGGGGTCTAAAGTGCACGCTACGGATTTTTTGACGGCTTTTTGGGATGTTGTGCGGATTTGGCGGCGGTATTTGTAGGGGTTGGTGCTGCTGTCCGGGATCGAAAGGACAGCGCGTACACATGCGGATGGTGTAAATCGGCCCCGGCTCCACACTTATTCTCGTGATGTTTCGCAAAGCATTAATAATCAACAAGATATTAAAATGGAACAACTCCAAAAGAGGCCCAAAAGCCACTTTTGAGGTCAACCAATCGCGCGCACCTCACTCTATTCCCATGGGCCTCGGTCCCTGGTTTCTGGATCCCTGCTGAATCGCTAACTGGTCTCGCCGGCAAAGTGCTCCCAGCCCCGAGCATCCAGCGCCTCGCTCTTTCCGCTCCTCCGTAAAGCCACCAGCGGGCGTCCACGCTTCGCCGCCACCACTCGCCCCACGACCGTTAGCGGAACTCCGCCAATCGTGCCCGGCAGCCGAACCTGCTCCCCCGCCGTAAAGAGCAGCTCATAGTCCTCTCCGCCGTTGAGGGCCTGCTCCAGCGTCGCCCCCTCCGCGACCGGGATCAGCGCGGCATCCAACTCCGCGGCCACTCCCGATTCCCGGCACAGCCGCGCCAGGTCCAGCGAAAGCCCATCGCTGAGGTCCATCGCGGAACTCGCCAATGCCCTCCGCATGAGCGCAAGCCCCTGCGGAATCCGCGCCTGCGGAAACAGGTGCGCACCGCCCATTTCTGCGCTGGTTCGTCGCTGAAACCGTTTCGGAGCTGCTGCCAGCGCCGCCAGTTCCGCGGCCGCTCCGCCAAGTGTCCCGGTCACGCAGATGCGGTCCCCAACCTGCGCCCCACTTCGCACCAGGGCCCGCCCGCGCGGCACCGCGCCCGTCAGCACAATGTCCATCATCGCCACCGGCGACTCCGACACATCTCCGCCCGCCAGCGCTACTCTGTGCTCTGTTGCCAGCGCCAGCAAGCCGTCCAGAAAGCGGTCCACCCACGCTGGCCGTCCCCGCTTGCCAACTGTCAGCTTTCCCGGCAATCCCAGCGACAGAAATGCCGCCACGGGCCGCGCTCCCATCGCCGCCAGGTCGCTCAGCCCACGGGCCAGTGCCCGGTGTCCCACCGCCTCCGGCGTATGCCAATCCAGCCGAAAATGCTGGCCCTCAATCGACAGATCCGTCGTCACCGCCAGCTCGTCCCCAGCTTTCACCCGCAGCAGCGCGCAGTCGTCTCCAATTCCCAGGGCAACACCGGCTCCCCCCGGCAAACCCTTTGCCCGGGCGCGAATCCGCTCCACCAGCGCCAATTCGCCCATCCCCAACCCCGCCTTCGACTTTGCCACCCTTGGTTGCATCCTTTTTGCAGCATACCTCCTTCGATGCACTCCCGTTCTCCCATCCCCAACCCCGCCAACGGGAATTTTTCTCCCCCGCCCCCTCCATTATTCTGGGTAAACATCTTCCACAATGAGATAAAATCAAAGTTGCAAACTCTGGTTACGTCTGTTCAGTTGTACCAATGGTCTGAGCGGGGTACCGTACGCGTTTTCTCCGGGGCTCGCGTCTCTGCTGTCGATTGCAAGTTGCCAACCGGGTCTACGCTGAAGGGAACCAATGCTGCGAAAGCGCTATTACATTCTGTTTGTCGCCCGGGATGAAGACGGCCGCGTCCGCAAGATCTCCCTGCCCGTACATTACGTTTATGGTTTCGTGGCTGCCGCCCTCGTCGGAGCGTTCACCATAGTTGGTCTTGCTGGCTCCTACACCCGCATGTTGATGAAGACCGAAAGCTTCAACCAGATCCGCCAGGAGCGCGAAACCCTCCGCAAAAATTACCAGCAGATGGCTGAAATCGCCCACCAGCGCGACGTGCAGGTCGCCTCTCTCGGCGCTCTCGCCCAGGAAATCACCGCCATCTACGGCCTCAAGCAGAACAAGACTACCGGCAAACAGGCAGTTGTTGCCGCAGCTTCTGCTCCAACTCCAGCAACGCTCGCCATCACCGACGACATCAGCCAGCAGGATGTCAAAATGTCGGTCGACCAGTTCTACAACCTCCGCGCACAGGCTCTTTCCGGCCGTGTTTCCCGTGCGCTTGAAGGCGGGCTCACTCCGGGCGGCTTGACGGCCGGTGTAGGCGACTGGACTCAGATTGCCGATGCGCCCACCCTGTGGCCTGTCGAGGGCCGGGTCACCTCCAGCTTCGGCGAACGCGAAGATCCCTTCAATGGAGAAGGCGCATTCCACGCCGGCATGGATATCTCCGCACCTACCGGAACCCCTATCCGCGCCACTGCTGACGGTCTCGTCGACTCCGCGGAAACGGCCAATGGCTATGGCCGCCAGGTCATCCTGGATCACGGCCACGGGATTCGCACTGTGTACGGACACATGGCAAAGATGGTCGTCCTGGCCGGACAGCACGTCACCCGCGGCCAGATCATCGGCTACGTGGGCCAGACCGGACGCTCTACCGGTCCCCATCTCCACTACGAGGTCCGTATCAACAACGTCCCCGTCAATCCCCACAAATACCTGCGCGAAAGCTTTGCCCAGGCCAGCGCCGACTTCCAGGCACCTTCCACCGCGAAATCCAACTAGCTTTTTTTGCATCTCCGCACCGGAGATTCGCCGACAACCTCGGCGAACCCCCGTTTTGCGTGTGCCCCTTCCGCTGTCTTTGCGTGCTCACCGCATCCTCGCCCAACTCGTCGCCCTCCGCCTCGGCGTGTTAGCTTGGCTCTGCCGGTAAATCTTTTGCGGAGCCATCCCTATGCGCTTCCTGCGTTCTCTGCTCCCAGTCGCCCTCACCGCGGCTCTTGCTTTTCCCGCCCTCGCCCAGACCCCCAACCACGAGGCCCAGGTGCGCACCGCCTTCACCCGCGCTGCCCATCTCCGTCATGGCATCAACGCATCCATATGGTTTGCCCAGTCGCCTGCCGACTACACGGCCCGCCGCACGGACACCTACATGGATGCCTCCGATCTCGCGCTCATGGCCCGCCTCGGTTTTGACCACGCCCGCCTCAGCATCGATCCCGACCCCCTCACGCGCTGGCCTCTCACCAATGGCCTCAACGCCGAATTTCTCGGCCGCGTCGACCGTGCCGTGGACGGTATGCTCGCCCAGGGACTCGCGGTCATCGTCGACATCCATCCGGAAGAGCCCTACAAGTTCCGCCTCCGTCAGGGAACCGACGGGCCCGACCGTTTTGTCTCACTCTGGCGCGCCCTCGCCGCACATTACGCCAGCCGAGACTCCGAGCGCGTTTTCTTTGAAGTCATGAACGAGCCGGAGGTTGAAGATCCCTTCCGCTGGGCCGGTATCCAGGCCCAGGTCATCGCCGCGATCCGCCTGGCAGCCCCTCAAAACACCATCATTGCCGCCGGCGCCAACTGGGACAGCCTGCCCGACCTTCTCGCCCTCACCCCTGCCGCTGACGGCAACGTGATCTACAACTTCCACTTCTATGAGCCCTACCAGTTCACCCACCAGGGCGCAGGCTGGGGCACCGGTTGGTGGCGGTACACCCACGATGTGCCCTACCCTGGAGACGAAGCCGCCATGCCCACCGTCCTTCCCCAGGTTCCCGACCCTGCCGGCCGCCTCGAACTCGAGCGCTTCTTCCTGGATCACTGGGACGCGCACCATATTCGCCTCCTCATCGATGCTGCCGCAGACTGGGGAAAGCAAAACCACGTACCCGTCACCTGCAACGAGTTCGGCGCTTTTCGTGAGCACTCTGACCCCAGGATGCGCGCCACCTGGATCCACGACGTACGCACGGCTCTTGAGGCCGACAACATCGGCTGGACCATGTGGGATTACCGCGGGAACTTTGGCGTCGTCGACAAGAATCCCGGCCAACCAGCCGTGCCCGACAAAGACACCGTCGAGGCTCTCGGACTCAAAATGCCATAGAGCGAACCCGGAACGGCTACACCCAGCGAGAACAAATGCCTGACTGGATTTTTCCCCAGGAAAAATCCTTCCTCGTCCCTGCTCGACCGGCTACACGTTCCCGGGATCTGCTCAAGTTCAGCCTGAAAACGGGTCGGCGAAAAGGGAAACACAGCGCACCCCACCGGGGTTTACTTGTTGTCCTGCCCAGCCGGCCCATTCAGCAACTCGCTCGTCAGCTCCCCGCTCACCGTCGCGTTCACCACCACCCGGTTCCGTATCTGGCGAATCTGCGCCGTGCGCAGCAGTTCTTTGAGACCATTGTTCGCGGGCATATTGCCCAGCCCCACTGTCGCGCTCTTCGCAAGGTCCAGCAGCAGCGTCAGGCTCGCAGCTTGCTTTGCTGCCACCGTCTCGCTTGGCGCTATCTCTTCCACGCGCAGCGCCCCTGGCCACCGCACCGACGCCAGAAACGCCGTATCCGGCTCCAGCGGCAGCGCCATCCCCAGGACACGAATCTTCCCGTCCTCGGCAAACGGCAGCCCAATCCGCCCCATCCCCCATGCCACTGACAGCAGCGGAATCTCCGAATAGTGCTCGGCCAAGAGCGTCGATCCGGAAAACGGAAGCGCCGCCGACCGGTGTCTGTCCAGCATCGAGTGGATCTGCTCCGGCGTCGGCGTATTCGATATCGCCACCGTGTCGTACCCGATCATCGCAATCCGCACCGTGCGCCCTTCGCTCGGCACGCTGTAGATCGTGTGCCCCGCGTAGCCCTCTTTGCTGGTCGCATGAGCCTCGAGGAAGCCGCCCATACGCTTCCCGTCCAGTTTGCCCACCAGCACCATGGAGTAGGCAACCGGGTAATTCGGGCTCTTCGGGTCCGTCACACGGTGCAGCGCAATCGCCGCTTCGTCCAGGTCGCTCTCCCAGTCAAACCCCGTCGCATCCAGAAACTCCTGGTACTCCGGCGCCCTCACCACGGGCTTCAGGCTTTTGTGCATCGCCCCATGCATCGGACGCAAATTCACGTACACAATCCCGTCCGACTCTGGCAGCAACCGCGCCGCCTCAGGCGGAGCCTTGAAGCGCAGGTAAACCGCCACCGCCAGCAGCAATACCACCCCAGCCACAATCCAAAGCGTTCTGCGAGTCCGTTTCAGCATATTCGTATGAAATTACGGTATCACTCGAAGGCAAACGGGAGGCACACAGATTCGTTTTCTCAGCGCTGCCACCCCGCTTTTCCCGCCTGCCGGCCTGGTTGTACATGGGCAGCCTCAGACTACGCCAGTAGATATCTGCCCTGAATATCGGAATTCCTTGACGCGCACTCCCTGGAAAGATATGGTTTGTATCAATCTAGGCGCTAAAAATATACGTCAGCTTGAGGAGCGGTAAATGAAAGCCATCGTTGCGATCGTTCTATGTCTAATGATTCCAATCTGTGCAGTAGCAGGCGAAAGCGGATACAAAGTTACCTATGACGGCGGTTCCATCGCCGATACCAAAGCAGGAACCGATCTTAAGCTGAAGATAGAGGCCGATCATATCCACTTCACAAGAGACGGCAAGGAGTTTGTAAATATTCCTGTCTCCGCGGTCACAGAGATCAGTTACGGGCAGGATGTGCATCGCAGAGTGGGTTCCGCCATCGGCCTGGCAGTCTTCAGCTTTGGACTCGGTGCTCTGCTCGCACTCTCAAAGTCCAAAAAGCACTTCATCGGCATCACCTGGGCCGACGGGGATAAGAAGGGCGGCCTCGTAGTTCAAGCCGACAAGAACGAGTATCGCGGCATCCTGCTGGGGCTCGAAGGGGTTACCGGCAAGAAGGCAGTCGACTCCGACGCAATGACCGTCAAAAACTAGGGCCTGTTCCCACTGCCTGAGTGGTGGCGACGGGAGCGGAGTTTTCCTCAGTTCAAGAAGCGACGAGTGCGCTGTAACTGGTTACTGAAGCGAGCAGCGACGCAGACATGGGGAAAACTGGCCCCGTCCCTGCGGGTTGCGGCGCAAATCGGGCCATACCGCGTTCTGGCCCTCAGCGGTGGGGTCGCCACAGCTCTCGGACTCGGCCCTGAACAAGGGTCAAGCGAAGCAAAAAAGGCCACAGTCCGCCAGGACTGTGGCCTTTTCCCCGCAAACACCCTACTGCGTAACCGACTTAGCCATATCCCCAACCTTGAACCCAGACCCGGAAACCGGCGAGCATATCGACGACCCTGCATCCACATCCGTCGCCTGCACCACGCCGACTTGTGTCGTCAGCCGGCGCAGCACACTGCCCGTCGTAGGATCCTTGATCTCTCTGGTTACCCGGACAATCTGCAACTGGTCGCCCACCTTCACGCCGGCGCTGCCGCCTACGTTCAGAATGATCTGTCCGCTATCCACCGCGGCCACCACACCCTCCACCGTAATCGTCCGCACCGCTACCTTCGTCGCGCCACCGACAAGCCCCGTCGACAGCTGATCCACGGCCTGTTTGGTCGCCTCGCCGATAATCGTCGACTGGAAGTCGCTGGAGCCAAAGTCCACATTTCCGCCACCGCTGCTCCAGTTATGGCTACCTCCGCCGAGCAGGGAAGTGCTTGAGCGCGACGAAGTGCCTTTCCCCTCGGCCACGGCCAAAATCTCGCCTGTGTCCACATTCACCAGCCGCGCGCTCACCACTACGTTTGCGTTCGACTTGGAGTGGCCAATGCCGCCCAGGCCAAAACCGCCCCACGAACCACCCGATCCGCCCAACCCGATCTTCTTCGTTTCATTGCCAAACTGCGTAATGCTTCCCACCAGGATCGCGTCCACCCCCAGCAACTTCCCCAGCTTCGCCGCGCTGGTCGGGTCAGCCCGGTTGGAGTTGGAGAAATTCTGCTCCGTCATCACCTTTTCCAGCGCCTTCCGCTCAATCACCGAGTACGTCCCGTCCTTCACCAGGTCGTTCACCAGCATGTCGCTGATGCCCTTGCCGATGTCCACGTCGGTGCCAAACAGCGCGGAACTGTAGGTATGAACTGTGGCGTAATCAAAATCCAAAATCGCGATCCGCGGCCGTCGCCCAGCAGCCGGAGCCGCCTGTGTGTGGGCCGGTATGGCCATGGAAGCGAGCAGAAGCAGGGGAGCGAAGCCTGATAAAATCCGCTGAAGTCTCATAGTCGTTCCTCTAGGTGAAATAAATCCTGAGTCTGAAGATTGGATTCAAGGAGTAGGGAAAGTCAAGGCAAAATCGTTACACCCCTCCCACTGTTGCAGGAAGAGTGCAGTTTGCTCCACGTCGCCCACTGTGCTAATCTTTACTTCTGTGCCGTGGACCTCTGGCAGTGCCTTGGTGTGCCTGTCCGTAGTCATCATGGGGCCTCTGTGGTGTACTTGCCGCGGAGTATCGGGCTGGCGTAGCTCAGCTGGTAGAGCATCTGATTTGTAATCAGACGGTCGGGGGTTCAAATCCCTTCGCCAGCTCCACTCGGTACAGAAAATGCGGAACGCAAAAGCCTCCGCAGGTTGAAGAAATTAGCAGTTGGGTCTGCGTAAAATCAGTGCTTCGGGAGTGTTTTCCTCCCAGCCAAGCGTCAGGCCGGTCCTCCGCGGTGATCCCACAGAGGCAAGTGCTTCCAAACGAACCGGATACGTCCGGCTGGGAGCAGATGCGCGTATCGGGGCACTTTTGGCGGGCTGAAAAGATGGGCACAGGTGGCCGAGTGGTTAATGGCAGCAGACTGTAAATCTGCCGTCCTTTGGGACTACGAAGGTTCGAATCCTTCCCTGTGCACCACAGTGTGAGGGTTCAAAAGCGTGCAGGCAGCAGAACGCAGGGAACGGAAATTCCGAATAGCCCTCGCGCTCTTTGCCGTACTGGCGCTGTTGGATTGGTTTACTCTGGGGCAGGGTACAATCCTTGTTCTGGGGCGCGTTGTCGAAGTCCGGGTCGTTCCGCTGTTTATCATCGGAACCCTCGTCTTTCGAACGGTCGTGGCCAGGTCGGCCGACCGTATTCGCCAGGGTCAGGCAAATGACCAGGGCGAGCAGGAGATAGGGAAGGATTCCCACTCCTGACGTGCAAGGGGTTTTAAGCAGGGCTGATGTAGCTCAGTTGGTAGAGCACTCCCTTGGTAAGGGAGAGGTCACCGGTTCAAGCCCGGTCATCAGCTCCAGATTTTCGGCTAGAAGCTAATAGCTGTTTTGCGGGAGTAACTCAGTGGTAGAGTCACAGCCTTCCAAGCTGTTGGTCGCGAGTTCGATCCTCGTCTCCCGCTCCAAAGTTTGACGGCACGAGAAAAAAGCTCAAAAGGCAGGTCGGATGTTCGAGCAGGCAGTTTTTCCGGTCGAGAAGGTCAAGGAGTTCGAGCAGGTAGCCCAGCGCATTGAGGCGGCTTTGGCTCCCAACCGCGTGGACCTGTTTCTGGCTTCGGTAGCTGGCAGGAAGCTCCGCATCCGGCAGTTTGAGCCGATTCTGGACATGGGGCTGCTCGGGGCAGACGCTCCGGCGCTCTACAAGGAGCTGGCGGTCGGTGACAAGGCCCTGATTCGGGAGAAGTACCTGGCGCGAATCGAGCAGGTTCCCGCCGAGCTTCGGCAACGATTTTTGAAGGTGTACGCCTACTACTGAGGTTTCCCCGGTAGAAGACGTTCAGAGAAGTTCAAATAAAAACGCTGTCCTCCGCAGAGCGGGTAAGGCAGCAATTCAGGAAGGAACTGAGGTTAGCCATGGCGAAGGAGAAATTTGACCGTTCGAAGCCGCACGTGAACGTGGGGACGATCGGGCACATTGATCACGGCAAGACGACGTTGACGGCGGCGATCACGAAGGTGCTTTCGAAGCACAATCCGAAGA
>Ga0302319_10002259_pt1 | contig 42027 bp, 34 predicted proteins | sample Bog_T0_2_FD_203319 | JGI IMG/M metagenome (GOLD analysis project Ga0302319, IMG submission 203319) | Peat permafrost microbial communities from Stordalen Mire near Abisko, Sweden - Bog_T0_2 | ecosystem: Environmental > Terrestrial > Soil > Wetlands > Peat | place: Sweden: Abisko, Stordalen Mire...
GCGCGACTTCGGAAACAACCACCGCATTGGCATCGGCAAAAGATGACGCCAGTTCCTCCTGAAAAACTTTTCGTCGCGTCGTATTCGAACGCGGCTCGAATACCGCCCAGATTTTTTCGCGGGCATAACGCAGCCGCAATGCCCGCAGCGTCTCGCGAATGGCCGTCGGATGATGCCCAAAGTCGTCAATCACGGTTATGCCGCCCGCGATGCCCTTGATTTCCATGCGCCGCTTGATGCCCTTGAAGGTGTCAAACGCCGACTGGATCTGCTTGTTCGACAGGCCACAATGTTTCGCCGCGCCGATGACGGCGAGCGCGTTGCGGACGTTCAATTCCCCAACCAGGTTGAGATGAAATTTGAAGCTGGGAAGTTCAAACTCCGTTGCCGTCGGACCAAACCGCAGGTTGAAACCTTGCACCGCATTGTCCGCCCCGAGGCCGAAGTGTTTCACCGGGCAATGCGTCACTTTGAGCAACGGCGCGATATTCACATCATCGCCGTTGCCGAGCAGTAGCCCGTTGCGGGGCACCAGCCGGATAAAGTGGCTGAAGGTTTTCTTCACCGCATCCAAATTGTCGAAGATGTCGGCGTGGTCGAATTCCAGATTGTTGACGATGGCAATCTCCGGCAGGTAATGGATGAACTTGCTGCGTTTGTCGAAAAATGCGGTGTCGTATTCGTCACCCTCGATGATGAACCACTCGCTGTCCGTGAATCGCGCGCCCTGCGAAAAATTATTCGGGATGCCGCCAATGAGATAACTTGGATTCAGGCCGTTGTGCTCGAACACCCACGTCAGCAGCGAGGTCGTGGTGGTCTTGCCGTGCGTGCCAGCAACGACGATGGAGCGTTTGCCACGAATGAAAAATTCCGCCAGCAGCGCCGCCAGCGAGCAATAGCGCAGCTTGTGGTCGAGCACACATTCCGCCTCCGGGTTGCCGCGCGAAATGGCATTGCCAATGACTACCAAATCCGGCTTGTGCTTGAGGTTCTGTTCCGCGTAACCGTTCGTCACCGCGATTTTTTTCCCGGTGAGGAACGACGCCATCGGCTCATAGATATTCTGGTCGGAGCCGGTCACGGCAAAGCCCTTGTCAAACATCGCCGCAGCGGCGGCGGCCATCGCGGTGCCGCCGATGCCGGTGAAGTGTACGGATTTGATGTGCGATGAAAACATGGCTGAAAATTAAACCACCAAGACACGACGGCACAAAGCTTTTTGATTCCTGGCGTCTTGTGACCGGAGGTTAAACCTCCAACACTGTATTCGGTGGCGGACCAGTCGGGTTTCGAAAATAAAGCCAAAGCACCCCCAGGCTTCACCGTTTCACGCCCGGGGCATTTCCAAAACAATGTCCGGTTTTTACGGTGGGCGCAAAATTGAGGCCGGATTGGAATTGCATAATTTACCAACGCGATTGCCTCGTTTAAGGACAAGCCGCCGGGCGCATCCCTGCAAATCATTTGGTTTTTGCGCTACGACTTGCGTCGGTATTCAAATTGCTTATGCTCCTGCCGCGCCCTGTTGTTTGCCTCCCTGTTGTCGGGCGTTTGCCGCATGAATGCAATAAACAAATTACCGTCAAGTAACACAGCCGCTCCTTCAAAAAACGGGCATCCGACCGATTTTACCTTTGCGCCGCCCAAGCGTGGCGCGCGGAATGACGGCTTTCTAAACCGGTTGCTGCTGGCGGCGGTGTTGATCATGACGGGCGTGTTCATCTGGACCTGCTGGAATTTTATTCATGCCCCGCAAACGCAGCCCATCAAATGGCTGCTGGCCGTGATCGGATCCCTGGCCGTTTGTCTGCTGGCCTCCGCGGCAGCGGTGGGCACGCTGCTTTGGAGCCGCCACACGTCGGCAAAAAACGCGCGGCTGATGCAAGGGCGGGACCTCCTGCTGCGAACGCTAATTGACAATCTGCCGGACGCCATTTACGCCAAGGACACGGCGGGGCGGAAAATCCTGGCCAACCTGGCCGACGTGAAAAACATCCGCCGCAACACCGAGACCGAGGTCATCGGCAAGAGCGATTTCGACCTCTTTCCACAGGAACTTGCCGAAAAATTCTATGCCGACGACCAGAAGGTGATACAGGGCCACGCGGTCATCAATCGGGAGGAGTATTTGTTGAACGAAGCGGGCGAAAAACGCTGGCTGATGACCACCAAACTGCCATTGCACGATCAAACCGGGAAAATTGTCGGGCTGGTCGGCATTGGCCGCGACATCACGGAACACAAGCTGATGGAAGAGGCGCTGGCCCAGGAACGCTCCTTGCTGCGAACGCTGATTGACAACCTGCCGGACGCCATTTACGCCAAGGACACGGCAGGGCGGAAAACCCTGGTCAATCTGGCCGACCTGAAAAACATTTGCTGCGAAACTGAGGCCGAAGTCATCGGCAAGAACGATTTCGATCTCTTTCCAAAAGAGATCGCTGAAAAATTCTACGCCGACGATCAGAAGGTGATTCAGGGCGAAGCGGTCATCGATCGGGAGGAATATTTGGTGAACAAAGACGGCAAGAAACGCTGGCTGATGACCAGCAAACTGCCATTGCACGATCAAACCGGGAAAATTGTCGGGCTGGTCGGCATTGGCCGCGACATCACGGAACACAAGCTGGCAGAGGCGGCGCTGCGCGAATCGCAGGCGCTCCATCATTCGCTCGTGACACAGCTGCCCGTCGGGGTTTTCCGCAAAGACCAGCAAGGCCGGTATGTTCTGGTCAACCCCGAGTATTGCCAGCTCAAAGGCATGAAAGCGGAGGAGTTTCTGGGCAAAACGCCTGCGGAGGTCAGGGCCGGCGAAGAAGCGAAGCCGGGTGCCCCGGAACTGGCCACCAAGTATGCCAATCAAGCCGAGGATCATCACCGGCTGATCATGCAAACCGGCAGACCGGTTGAATTGGACGAAGAGTATTCCCTGACCGGCGGCCGGAAGCTCTTTGTGCATGCCATTAAATTCCCGGTGTTGGATCCCGATGGAAAAATTGTCGGCACCCAGGGAATCCTGTTCGACATCACGGAACGTAAGCAGGCGGAAGATGCGCTGCACCAAAGCGAGGGTAAATTGCGCCAGTTCACAGCGCAGCTCGAACAAAGCAACCGCGAGCTGCAGGACTTTGCCTATGTGGCCTCGCACGACTTGCAGGAGCCGTTGCGGAAAATCGTGGTCTTCGGCGAGCGCCTCAAGGAAAAATGCGGTGAAACACTGGAGGGAGAGCCGCGCGATTATCTGGAGCGGATGCAGAAGGCGGCCGCCCGGATGCAGACGTTGATCAACGACCTGCTGACCTTTTCACGCGTAACGTCGAAAGCACATCCGTTCCTGCCGGTGGATCTGAACAAAATTGCCCACGAAGTGGCGGGCGACCTCGAGGCGCGGATTGAACAGGTCAAGGGCCAGGTTGAAATCGGAAAACTGCCGGTGATTGACGCAGACGAACTGCAAATGCGACAATTGCTGCAAAATCTGATCGGCAACGCGCTCAAGTTCCGCCGCCCCGAAGTTCCGCCGGTGGTGAAAGTGGCGGTGGAAACAATCGCGGGAGATTCCGGACAGAAACTTTGTCAATTGACGGTCAGTGACAACGGCATCGGGTTTGACGAAAAGTATCTTGACCGGATTTTTACGGTTTTCCAGCGGCTGCACACGCGCGGCGAATACGAGGGCACGGGCATGGGGCTGGCCATCGTCAAAAAAATCGCCCTGTATCACGGCGGCAGCATCACCGCTAGCAGCAAACCGGGCCACGGGGCAACCTTTATTGTGACGTTGCCGGTGGTTCATCCAAAAAAAGAAGTTCACAACAACTAAAACAACCATGAAAACGGAAGGAAAAATGATTACCATCGTATTGGCAGATGACGATGCGGATGACCGCAAGTTGACGGAAGACGCGTTTGCAGAAAACCGGCTGGTGAACCAGCTCCACTTTGTGGAAGACGGCGAGGAATTGATGGATTATTTGCACCGGCGCGGTAAATACGAACCTTTGCGCAGCGAACCGCTGCCGGGGTTGATTTTACTCGACCTGAACATGCCGCGCAAAGACGGACGTGAGGCGCTCAAGGAAATCAAGGCCGACCCGAACCTGCGCCGGATTCCCATCGTCGTATTGACCACGTCCAAGGCCGAGGAGGACATCGTGCGCACCTATGATCTCGGCGTGAATTCCTATGTGACCAAGCCGGTGACGTTCAAATCGCTGGTGGAACTGGTCAAGGTGCTGGGCCGTTACTGGTTTGAAGTGGTTGAATTGCCGCCCAAGGAAGGTTGACTCTTATGAGCCACGGACCCGTCAGAGTGCTGCTGGTGGATGACGACGAGGATGATTTTATCATCACCCGCGATTTGATTTCCCAAATCGGCGACCGCCGCTACCAGCTTGACTGGGTGGACAATTACGAAGCGGCGCTGGCGGCCATTCAACGCCGCGAACACGACATCTGCCTGCTGGATTACCGCCTCGGCGGACACACCGGCCTTGAACTGCTGGCCGAAGCCAAATTCTTCATCGTCCGGCTGCCGATGATTCTCCTGACCGGCCAGGACGATCACGAAATTGACCTCAAGGCCATGAAGGCCGGTGCCGCTGATTATCTCGTCAAAGGGCAACTGACCGCCGACAAACTGGAACGCGCCATTCGTTACGCCATCGAAAGCAAACGCGCCGGCGAAAGTCTCCGGCGTGAGCGCGACCTGATCAGCCGCATCATGGAAACCAGCCCGGTCGGCATCGTCGTCGCCGATCAATCGGGGAAGATCACCTTTGCCAACCATCGCGCCGAGGAGGTTCTCGGCCTGAACAAAAATGCCGTTGAGAATAAAACCTACAGCGTTTTGGACTGGAATGTGACCGACCCGGAAGGCCATCCGGCCAGCATCCAGCCGCCACCCTTGAAACGTCTGTTGGATGCCGGCCAGCCCGTTCAGGATGTCTGCCACGCGCTGAATCTTTCCGGCGACCACCGCGTGCTGCTCTCGACCAACGCCACGCCGCTCTTCGACGACGCCGGAAAAATTGACGGCATGGTCGTCACGGTGGAAGACATCACCGAACGGCTGGCGCTTGAGGCGCAACTGCGTCAGTCGCAGAAAATGGAATCGGTCGGCCAGCTGGCTGCGGGCGTCGCGCACGACATCAACAACATTTTGACGATCATCCAGGGACATACCGGGCTCCTGCTCAACGTCACGCCACCGGATACGGACGCCACCAAGTCGTTGAAGCAGATCGCCGCCGCCTCGGAACGCGCCGCCGGTTTTATCCGGCACCTGCTCATGTTCAGCCGCAAGCAGGTTTTCCAGACCAAAATCCTCGACTTGAACGCCACGCTGCACAATCTGGAAAACATGCTGCCGCGCATGCTCGGCGAGCAGATAGTCCTGGAGACCTGCTATCGTCCGAACCTGTCGCACGTCTCCGCCGATGCCGGCATGGTCGAACAAATCGTGATGAATCTGGCGGTCAACGCCCGCGACGCCATGCCCAAGGGCGGCCGGCTGTTCATCGAGACGTGCGACGTGGAAGTGCCCGTCGCGCTGACCCGGCAAAATTCCGAGGCGCACGCCGGCGCGTTCGTCTGCCTGACCGTCCGGGACACCGGCTGCGGCATCGAGCAGAAATTTTTGCCGCGCATTTTCGAGCCGTTCTTCACCACCAAGGAGGTCGGCAAGGGCACCGGCCTCGGCCTGGCCACCGTTTACGGTATCGTCAAGCAGCACCAGGGCTGGATCGAAGTGGAGAGTGAACTCGGCGTCGGCACGGCCTTTAAAATTTTCCTGCCCGCGACCGGCGAAAAAGCCGGCGACACCCCGGCCATTTTCGCGCCCCAATCAGAGACCGTCATCGGCGGCCGGGAAACCATTCTGGTGGTCGAGGATGAACCCGGTCTATTGGCGCTCGTGCGCAGCGTGCTTGAGTGCTATCAATACCGCGTTTTGACCGCCGCTTCCGGCGGTGAGGCGCTGCACCTTTGGGGCGAGCATCAAGGTCAGATTGACCTGCTCCTGACCGACATGATCATGCCCGGCGGCATGACGGGTGGGGAGCTGGCGGCGGAGTTGAAAAAGCGCAAGCCCGGACTCAACGTGATTTTCACCAGCGGCTACAGCGCCGAGCTCAGCGGCAAAGATGTCGCGCAGAACAGCACCAATTTTCTGCCCAAACCCTACCAGCCGCACCAAGTCGCCCGGATGATTCGCAAAATCTTTGATGCCGCTGGCGGACAACGCCAGCCCCATGCCAGCGGCGCGGCGGAATTGAAATTTGCCTCCTCGCCGGGACGGGAAGGCTGGACCGGGTTCTCCCCAGCACCCGCCGGTGCCCGTTGACTTATGGTTTAAGTTTCCGTTCCAGCATCTCGCCGATCAAATTCGGGTTCGCTTTGCCTTTGCTCAATTTCATCACCTGGCCCTTGAGGAAATTCAGCGCAGCAACCTTGCCGGATTTGAAATCGGCCGCCGGGCCGGGATTCGCGGCAATGACTTCGTCGCAGAATTTTTCAATCGCGCCGGTGTCGCTGATCTGCGCCAGGCTTTTTTCATGAATCACCACCTCGGCTGATTTTCCCGTTTTGAGAATTTCTGGAAGTATAACCGACTGTGCTGTTGAAATATTGGTTGTGTGATTTTGGATCAAAACAGCCAGATTTACGGTTTCTTCGATTGGAAAAGGCTTTGCTGGTTCAATCTGCGACTCATTTTGATCAACGTCTTTCAAATACGAACTATTAATTATTAGATTCGCGACTGTTTTGATTAATTTTGTTCTTTGATCACCTTGAATTCCTTTTGAAAAGATTTTGATCCCTTCCTCAAAACTGTTTCCCAATTTGATGTTGCTCTTGAACACCTCCGCGTCGCTGGCCGGCAGTTGATACTCGCGCATGAAGCGCTGCTTGCGCGCGAGCGGCAGCTCGGTCACGCGCGATTTTACCTCGGCCAGCCAGGCATCCGTCGGCGCCAGCGGCATCAGGTCGGGATCGGGAAAATAGCGGTAGTCGTGCGCGTGTTCCTTCGTGCGCATTTCGTCGGTAATGCCCGCTTCGTCGTCCCAGCGGCGCGTGGATTGGATAAGTTTTTCACCGCGTTTCACGACCGCGATCTGACGTGGAATTTCATATTCCAGCGCACGGCGCACGCCGGAAAAGCTGTTCATGTTCTTGATCTCGATTTTCGCGCCGAGCTCCTGGGTGCCGACGGGCCGCACGGACACGTTCACGTCGCAGCGCACCATGCCTTTTTCCATGTCGCAATCGCTCACGCCGCCGTGCATCAAGATGTCCTTGAGCGCGTTGAGGTATTCGTAGGCCATGTCGGCGCTGGTGATGTCCGGTTCGGAAACGATTTCCATGAGCGGCACGCCGGCGCGGTTGAAATCCACGCCGCTGGTGCGGTCGAAATGTGTGAGCTTGCCCACGTCTTCTTCGAGGTGTGCGCGGGTGATGCGGACGCGGCCAAAGCCGTTCACCGAACCGGCGCCGGTGAATTCAAACTCCACGAAGCCGTTCGCAGTGCTCGGTTTGTCGTATTGCGTGAGTTGGTAATTTTTCGGCGCGTCGGGATAGAAATAACTTTTGCGGTCGAACTTCGCGAAGCGCGGGATTTCGCAATTGAGCAGATAGCCGGTCAACACCGTGAGCCGGAGCGCCTCGTCGTTTGGCACGGGCAGCACGCCGGGTAGACCGAGGCAGACGGGGCAGACGTTGGTGTTCGGCTCGGAACCGTACTGGTTCGCGCAACCGCACCACATCTTCGATTTTGTTTTGAGCTGGACGTGGGTTTCCAGACCGATGACGGCTTCGTATTCCATTGCGGAAAAAGTTTAACCAAATCGCCGCGAAGTGAAACACGGATTTTCAAGAACCGCGAATTTGAACGGGAAATTTGACACCCGCCAACCTCCCGCCATGTCATTTAGTCGCGATCCACGCCTTCGACCTCAAGAAAACCATTCAACTGCCGCAGGCGGGTGGGGTGGCGCATTTTGCGGAGCGCCTTGGCCTCAATCTGCCGGATGCGCTCGCGGGTGACATTGAACTGCTGGCCGACTTCTTCGAGCGTGCGCGCGTTGCCGTCGCCCAGACCGAAACGCAGCTCCAACACCTTCCGTTCGCGTTCGTTCAGGCTGCACAAGACGTCACCCAGTTTTCCCTTGAGCAGGCTGAAGCTGGTCAGGTCGAGCGGGCTTTCGGCGGCCTTGTCCTCGATGAAATCGCCAAAGTTCGCGTCCTCGCCGTCACCTACGGGCGATTGCAACGAGATCGGCTGCTGCGCCATTTTCAAAACGGCGCGCACGCGGTCAACGGGCAGCTGCAGTTCATCGGCGAGCTCCTCCGCCGTCGGTTCGCGGCCAAAATCCTGAATCAGCCTTTTCTGGACGCGCATCAGCCGGTTGATGATCTCGATCATATGGACCGGGATGCGGATGGTGCGCGCCTGGTCGGCGATGGAACGGGTGATGGCCTGCCGGATCCACCAGGTCGCGTAGGTGGAAAATTTGTAGCCGCGCCGATACTCGAATTTTTCCACCGCCTTCATCAGGCCCATGTTGCCCTCCTGAATCAAATCCAGAAACGACAGCCCGCGGTTCGTGTATTTTTTGGCGATGGAGATGACGAGGCGCAGGTTGGCTTCGACCATTTCGGTCTTAGCCTGGAGCGCGTGCGTGGAAAATTCACGCAGTTCGTCAAACGTCTTCAGAAAATCCCCCACTGGCATCCGCACAAATTCTTCGAGAGCCTTGATTTTTTGCTTCTCGGCGGCCACCAGATGCTGCTGCGCACTGGATTCACGCTGCATTTCCGCCTCGGTGAGCGCGCGCAGGCTGTATTGCAGCTTGTCGTGGATGTTCTCGGCGACGAGCGCCATCTCCTCAACGACTTTTTGCTTGAAACAGAACTTGGGGAATGTCGTTTGCAGCTGCCGGTCAGCCCGCTTGAACGCCGCCAACGCCTTTTCGCTCTTGTCCTTGCCGTGCGCGTGACACCATGCGGTGTATTTGCGGTCCACCTCCTGGTCGGTTTTTTGGGCACGCAGCAGCAACTTGTGCAGCGCCCGCAGATGCGCGTCGCGGCTGTCCACTTTTTTTTCCAGAATGACGCGGTCGAAACGCTCGCGCGGCGGCTCGGCCAGCAGTTTTTCCGCGAGCGCAATGTGTTCCTTGCCCGCAAAACCAAGGCGGTAAATGACCCGGGTGATTTCCGTTTCGGCATCTTCGATGCGCTTGGAAATCTCCACCTCCTGCTCGCGCGTCAGCAACGCCACCTGCCCCATCTGGTTCAGATACATCCGCACCGGGTCGTCCAGAATGTCCAGCCGCGAAGTGTCCTCCTCCTCGCTTTCGGATTTTTTGAGGTTGTCCACCTCGGCCTGGTCCACAATTTCGATTTCGAGCGCCCGCAGCTTGGAATAAATTTCGTCCAGCTTTTCGGGCGTCGCCTCGCTTTCCGGCAGCGCCTCGGTGATGTCGTTGAAGGTCAGCTGCCCCTGCTCCTGCGCCATACGGACCAGCTCCTTGATTTTTTCCGCCAATTCCGTGGGGGAACCATTTTGCAGGACGGCAACGGATTCCAGAGGTTCAACGGCGGAAGCTACAGCACCGCCCTTCCCCTTCTTTTTCGGGGACGTTTCCGCCCCGGCCTTGCGAACCTTTGGTTTGGACATACAGCTACAACATATCCTTCCGATTTAGATGGCGAATATGATGAGCCGGCTCAACTTCGTCAAGCGGCGAAATGCCGTGGAAAATCATTTCCCGGCGCGATGTAAATTCCCCGCGCCTTGAGCTGCTCCAAAATGATCTCCAAGGTGCGCTCCAGCGCCCCTTGGTTTTCCGCCACGACCTTGAGCGCGTTGCGGCCCAGCTCCGCCCGGCGGTTTTCGTCTGCGAGCAATTCCGCAACAGCATTCTCCAGGGCTTGCGGGTCGCCCACCTGCACCGCGCCGTTTTGCGCGAGAAAGCTCCGCGTCACATCCGCGAAATTCTGCATGTTCGGACCGAACACCAGCGCCCGGCCCATTGCGCCCGGCTCAATTGGATTCTGTCCACCCATCGCCGTCAGGCTTTTGCCGACGAACACCACGGTCGCGTGCTCGTAAAAAAAGCGCAGCTCGCCGGTCGTGTTCACCAGCAGGCATTCGATCTCACCGGCGTCCAGACTGGTCTTCGCGGAAATTTCGCTGCGCCAGAAAAATTTCACGTCATGTGCCCGCAGTTTCTGCCCGACCTCACGACAGCGCTCAAAATGCCTCGGCACCAGCACCAGAAACAGCTTCGGAAATCTCACGCGCAGCCGTTTCGCCATCTCGGCCAGGATGATTTCCTCGCCCTCATGCGTGCTGCCGGCGACCAGGACCGGCGCGTCCGCCGGCACGCCCAGCTGCCGCAGCATCGCCGGCACGTCGAGCGTGCGCTGTTCGTCGAGCGTGGCCGCGTCAAATTTCAGGTTGCCTACCACGCGAACCGCTTCGGGACGGCAGCCAACCTCGCGCAGTCGCGCCGCGTCCGTTTCATTTTGCGCGCCAACGCCGGTGAAAGACGCGAACAACGGCCGGAACAAAAATGCGAATTTTTTGTAGCGCGGATATGACCGGTCGGACAACCTCGCATTGGCCAGCAAAACCGGGATGCCGAGCCGCTGCGCGCGCCAGAGAAAGTTCGGCCAGATTTCCGCCTCGACCAGCACGATGGCCTTGGGATTGATCGTCGCCAGCGCACGATTGACGAATTTCCGGCGATCCACCGGATAATAAATCTTGCTGACATGCGTGGGCAGGCGGCGGCGCAATTCGCCCATGCCGGTGGTCGTGGTCGTGGACACGACGATCTTGAGATTCGGCACACGCGGTTCGAGCGCCCGGATGATCTGCGTGCAGAGATTGACCTCGCCGACGCTGACGGCGTGCATCCAAATGACGTGGCGGTTGGTCAGCGCCTGCTTAAGGCTGGCGTCATATTTCGCAAAGCGCTGGCCAAAGCCCGCGCGCCAGTTGCCGCGCCGTCGCATCCGCCAGAAATAATACGGCGCGGACAGCACGAAAAAAATGATGAACAGAACGTTGTAAAGCGTGCGCATTCAGAATTCCAAAAAAAAAGGACGGGTATAATCTCTCGAAAAGAGACGCTTCGCGCAAAGAGAATGTTTCAAAATTGCAAAATTTTCAACCGCGGAAGAATAGTAACCAAACGGTTATCAGCACCGGCAGCAGGAACGGCAGCGCGAATTTGAAAATGAAGCCGAAAAAAGACGGCGTGGCCACCTGCTGCTGCTCGGCGATAGCCTTGACCATGAAGTTCGGGCCGTTGCCGATGTAGGTGGCCGCTCCAAAAAAAACCGCGCCCACGCTGATGGCAAGGACGTGGATCGAGTTTTGCCCCAGCAATCCGGCGATGTCCTTTGCACCGGTCACACCAAACAGCGCGCTCAAGAAGCCGAGATACGTCGGCGCGTTGTCGAGAGCGCTGGACAGCGCGCCCGTGCCCCAGAAAAAAACTCCGGGCGTGGGATGCGCGCCCAGCAGCCGGGGCGCGTTTTGATTGAGCCAGCCCAGCGCGGGCATCATTGTCGCAAAAATTCCGGCGAACAAAACGATGACCTCCAGAATCGGGTGAAAATCAAAGTGATTGGCCGTGTGGATGGCTTTTCTGGTCGTGAAATACGAGCCGGCGGCGGCGGCGGCCATCAATCCTTCACGGAGAATAAACGGCCGGCTGACAAAAACCGCACTCAGAATGACGGCGAGAAACAGCAGGTTGGCCAGACCGTCGAAGCGCCACGTCTCGTGCGTGGTTTCAACCACGGGGCGCGGCGCGCGGGCAAAGTTGATTTTATCCACGACATAAAACATGGCAAGCAAAAGGCCGGTACCGGCCGCCCACATCGGCCAGCAATTTTTGGCGACCCACCAGAACGGCACGCCCTGTAGATAACCCAGGAACAACGGCGGGTCGCCGATGGGCGTGAGGCAGCCACCGACGTTTGCCACGATGAAAATGAAAAAGACGACGTGATGCGCCGTGACGCGGTGTTGGTTCATGCGGATCCACGGGCGGATGAGCAGCATGGCGGCACCGGTTGTTCCCAATAAATTTGCGACAACCGCGCCGACGAGTAAAAAGCACACATTCTTGAACGGCGTAGAGCCGCCTTTGACGCCGATATGGATGCCGCCGGACACGACAAACAGTGAACCGACAAGCGCAATGAAGCTGATGTATTCAAGCGCCACGTCGCCGAGGCTGTGCGTGTCGTGCAAAACAAAAAAATAATAGCCCGCAGTGACCGCGCCGAGGCCGAGGGCAACCTTGGCGTAATGTCGCATCCACCATTTGGGCGCCAGCAACGGCGCAACGGCAATCGCACCCAGCAGCAGCACAAACGGAAGAATCATCCATGGATTGGGCAAAACCATGCCGCAAGGTTGCGTCGCCGCCTTGAACCGGGTCAAATACAAATGCCGGAAAATTGAAATTGCCTCGTCAGTCACGGCTCACGGCTTGACGAAACCACCTGACACTGCGAGCTTCACTGAGCTTGGTGCAAAACGATACCTCGTCAGCGGCAGCCGGAAGTTCCGCTGACATCGCGCAAACTCCCGCTGTGCAAAGCCTCGCACGACGATTGGAGGATGGTGGAGTGCTGTCCGAATCCGGAATTTGCGCCTCCGCCCGGCCGTTTCTCGCCGCGTTGCTCCAGCAAATTTTCCCGCACCGCCCGGTTGTCATCGTCACCGACAGCCTCAAAACCCAGGAAGGTTTTCAGCAGGATCTGGAGACATGGCAGGCTCAACTCCCAACTCTCAACTCCCAGCTTCTTTTCTATCCCGCCTGGGAAATTTTCCCGCACGAAGACAAACTGCCGCACGCCGATGTCATCAGCGACCGGTTGCAGACGCTCATCGCCGTAACGAACAATTTAAAATTAAAAAATTCACAAATTGTGGTCACCCGCGTCGCCGCGCTGCTGCAAAAAACCTTCGCGCCGGACGAATTGAAAGCCCGCACGCGCGCCCTGGAACGGGGTTACAAAACGGCGCCGCTTGACCTGGTTGACTGGCTGGAAACCCAGGGCTACGAGCCCGAAGCGCAGGTCACACAGAAGGGCGAAATCGCCCTGCGCGGCGGCATTCTGGACATTTTCCCGCCGACCAGCCCGTGGCCGGTGCGACTGGAATTTTTCGGCGATGAACTGGAGTCGCTCCGTGAATTTGACCCGTTAACACAGGTTTCGCGCGGGGAAATTTCCAGCCTCACCCTGCCGCCAGCCGGTGAGCTTGGCCTCCTGAAAAACCCGCTCCTGGCCAAGGGCCGCTCGTCACTCCTGGATTATCTGCCGCGCGAAACCACCTTCATTTTGTGTGAGCCGGAGCAACTGGCCTTGCGCGCCGATGAATACGCAACCGAGATTCCAGCGGACGATCCGTTCATTATTGGGTGGAACGATTTCCTCGCCGAACTCGGCCAGCGCGGAATGACGCGCCTCGAATTGACTGACGCGGATGAGCAAATACCAACTCGGTGGGGCGAGGCTGCTGACGAGCCGGATGAAGACACTGTGCCGGAAGCGGCTCGCGAGGACGCTCGCCCCAACACGCCGCTCTTCACCTCGCTCGAAGCCTTTCGTCCGCTGGGAGAACGCGCGCCCGAACCCCAGATTGCCGAGACGCAGCGCCGTGAATTCTTTGCGCAACTGCACCGCTGGGTGCGGCAGGATTATGCGGTTCACGTGTTTTGCAACAATGACGGTGAGCGTCAGCGCTTTGGGGAAATCTGGCAGGAACTCGGGTTTGAAGATCCCGGGTCCAGGATCCAAGGTCAAAAACCGGCCGCGCCCGCGCAACCTTGGACCTTGGAATCCGGACTTTGGACTCACCTTGGTTCGCTCGCGCGCGGCTTCGTCTGCAACGAGGCAAAACTGATCGTCGTGACCGACGCGGAGATTTTTGGCCGTTACAAGGTGCAGCGTCCGCGCCGCCTCAAGTCGCCGCACGCGCTCGCCGTCCGTTCCGCGATGGAGATTGATTTCACGGATCTGGAGGAGGGCGATCTTGTCGTGCATCTGCAGCATGGCATCGGCCGTTATCTCGGTTTGAAAAATATGCCGGTGGGCAGCGGCGGTCGCACCGTTGAATCGTCAACCTTCCATTTTCAACCTGCTACCGAATGCCTCGTCATTGAATATGCCGCGAGCGACCCCGCCAACGAGCCGCCGAAACTGTTTGTGCCCGTCAGCGAGGCTCATCTCGTCAGCAAATACATCGGTGCGGGCAAGGCGAATCCGCCGCTCAACACGCTCGGTGGCACGCGCTGGCACAAGGCCAAGGAGCAGACGGAAAAAGCGGTGCGCGACATCGCCGCTGAAATGTTGCGCATCCAGGCCGTGCGCGAAACGCAGGCCGGTCACGCCTGCAAGCCGGACACGCAATGGCAGCGCGAGTTTGAAAGCGCCTTCATCTACGAGGAAACCCGCGACCAGGTCACCGCCATCGCCGACACGAAAGCGGATCAAGAGCGTCCCAAGCCGATGGACCGCTTGATCTGCGGCGACGTGGGCTTCGGTAAAACGGAAGTCGCCATCCGCGCCGCATTCAAATGCGTAATGGACGGAAAGCAGGTGGCGATCCTCGTGCCGACGACGGTTCTTGCGCAACAGCATTTCAATAATTTTCGCGAGCGGATGGCCGACTATCCGATCCGCGTGGAACTGCTCTCGCGCTTCCGCACCCGGCGCGAACAAGACCTGGTGGTAAAAAATTTGGCTGCCGGGACGGTGGACATCCTCATCGGCACGCATCGCATCGTGCAGGACGACATCGCGTTCAAAGATCTGGGACTCGTCGTGATTGATGAGGAGCAACGCTTTGGCGTGCTGCACAAGGAAAAGTTCAAACGCCTGCGCACGATGGTGGATGTGCTGACTTTGAGCGCCACGCCCATTCCACGCACGCTCTACCTCGCGCTCACCGGCGCACGCGACATGAGCACGATTCAAACGCCACCGCACGACCGGCTGCCGGTCGAAACCATTGCGACGCCTTACGACGAGCGCACCATCCGCGACGCCATCCAGCGCGAGCTGATTCGTGGCGGACAGGTTTTTTTCCTGCACAACCGCGTGACGACGATTGACACAATGCTCGCAAAGCTAAAATCGCTCGTACCGGCCGCGCGCATCGTCGTCGGCCACGGCCAGATGCACGCGGATGATTTGGAAGAAGTGATGACCAAGTTCGTCAACGGTGAGGCGGACGTTCTGCTATCCACGACCATCATCGAAAGCGGCCTCGATATTCCGAACGCGAACACCATCATCATTGACCGCGCCGACCGTTTTGGCTTGAGCGAGCTTTACCAGTTACGCGGACGCGTCGGGCGCTACAAGCATCAGGCTTATGCTTACCTGTTGCTGCCGCGTCATGCGCGCCTGCTCACGGATGTGCGCAAGCGCATCAGCGCGATGAAGCAATACGCCTCACTTGGCAGCGGGTTCAAAATCGCCATGCGCGATTTGGAAATTCGTGGAGCGGGTAATTTGCTTGGCTCGGAACAAAGCGGTCACATCACCGCCGTCGGCTTTGAACTATACTGCCAGTTGCTCAAGCAAAGCGTCGGCGCGCTCAAGGGCGAGAAGGTGAAGCCGCGCGTCGAAGTGCGCATCGCGCTGGATTTTCTTGGCGACGCCAGCACGCTGCCGGAAAATTACGTCACCGAACCGCACCATCGCATCGAGATTTACCGGAAGCTCGCGCAAGCCACGGACAAGCCTGGGCTTGATGCCTTGCAGAAGGAAATGCGCGACCGCTTCGGCCCGTTGCCGCCGGCGGTGGAATTGTTGCTGGCCGTGGGCGAATTAAAAATTCTCGCCAGCGAAAAGGCCGTGACCGACATCGAAGTTGAAGCCGACAAATTGAAGATCACACGGCGCGGCGATTTCATTACCTTTGGCGGCAAGTTCCCGCGGCTAACCAAAAAAGAAACCAAAGCGCGGCTCAAGGAAATCAAGCGGCTGCTGTTGGCGATTTAGCGTTTGCCGACGATAAACCCGCGCCGCAAAATTCAATACCGCACGGCATAGGTGAACCGAACGGTGACGATTCCCAGAGTGAACCAAAATGCCTGCCAAAAATGGTTTCGCGGAATTATATCGGGATTGTTCTGGTTTCGGCGGCGAGCGATGGCTTGCGAAATTATGGCTGAAATAAATGGCGCTGATATTAGGTTGAGTATTCGCAAGACCGGATGCGAAATCCATGTTCGGTTCAGGAACAGCATGGAGACGCAAGCCAAGCCACAACCAATAATGAACCAGGCAACACATTTTCCGATGAGCGATTTTGGCCATTCATTCGGAAAAAGCCAGTCAATAGGCGAATAACCAAAAACCTCCATTAGAAATTCAAAGATGCCTTGAAGAATGGCGATGATGAGGTCTTCCATAATTCAATTGATTCGCAGCCAGATGGTTTTCAAATACGCCGGTTCGGCGCGGCTGATGGGGAAATCCGGCGGTTGCGGGACGAAATGCCGTTGCAGAATTTTCCGCTTCGCGCCGCGTACCGCCGCGTCCACGTCCGCGAGAAAATCTTCCGGCGGCCAGTCCGCCGCGTTGGTCGAGGCCAGCAGCACGCCGCCGGGCTTGAGCACGGGCAGGGCGGCGGTGACTAGCGAGCCGTAATCTTTTTCCGCGCGGAACGTGCCGTGTTCCTTCGATTGCGAAAAGGTCGGCGGGTCGAGCACGATGGCGTCAAACGCGCGGCCTTTTTTCGCCAGCCGCCGCAGCCAGTTGAAGGTGTCGCCGTAAATGAAATCGTGCGCCGCCGGGTCGAGGCCGTTCAGCGCGAAGTTGCGTTTGCCCCATTCAAGGTATTTTTTTGAGAGGTCCAAGCTCGTCGTCCGTGCGCCCGCCTTAGCCGCCGCCACGGAGAAGCCGCAGGTGTAGGCGAAACAATTTAAGATTTCCGATTTCCGATTTCCGATTTCCGATTTGAAAAGCGGAAAATCCGCCGCGATGTGTTTGGTCAAAAACCGGCGGCGGTTGTCGCGTTGATCCAGAAACAGGCCGACGGAATAACCTTCGCGGAAACCCAACTCGTAGCGGAGGCCGTTTTCCAAAATCTCGAAGCGTTCCGGCGCGGCCTTGCCAAGGACGAGTTGCGGCGAGGCTTCCGTCGTGGTCGTGCGACGGACCTGGCGCGACAATATTTTTTGGTAAACGCCGCACGAGTTGAAAATTTTGGCGAGGCGCGAAAGCTCCTCAATCTGTTTTGCCGGCAATGTTGCTGCGGATTGCGAGAGCAGAAATTCGCCGAGCTTGTCGACGAACCAGCCGGGCCAGCTGTCGCTCGCGCCGTAAATCACGCGGAAGGCGTTCGTCGCGTCCGGTTCAATGATGGCGGTGCGCAAGGCGAGCCGTGGCTCGGCGTCAAAGTTCACCGGTGCAGAAAATGTCACCGGCTGGTTGGTGGCCGGATGTGTGAAGGCGATTTCCGTCGCGTGTAAAAAAACGCGCGTGGAGGCCGCGCCACCATAAAGCGTGTCGCCGAGAATCGGGAAGCCGTTTTCCGCCGCGTGAACGCGGATCTGGTGCGTGCGGCCGGTGAACGGCTCAGCACTGACCATTTTCAAGCCCGCGCTGCTGCTTGCGAATTGGGCATCCGCAATCGGCGTGAATTTGGTTTCCGCCAGTTCGCCGCCGGGCCGGCTCGCGTATTTTTCGCCAGCGCGAACCAGCGTGGTATTCACCGTGAATTCTTTTGCCGGCACGGCACGGTCGGTGAGCAGGAGATATTTTTTGCGGACCCGGCGGTCGGTGAACTGTTTGGTCAGCGATTTGTTGGCGAGCGGCGTTTTGCCGAACACCAGCACGCCGCTGGTTTCCTTGTCGAGCCGGTGCAGAATGGCGAGCGACGACCAGCGTGGCTCACGTTGTTTCAGCCAGTCGTAAATGCCTTCGCCAGCATATGGCGAAGGTGCGTGCGTGTTCCAACCGGCGGGTTTGGCAACCACCAGCAAATGCTCGTCCTCAAAAATCACGCACGGAACCATGTCCGGATGAAAACATTTTCCCGCGCAAGAATGAAGTTTGGAATTCATCGCACGAAAAAACTCGCCGCTACCGTTCGCACAATTCATTTTATCGCCGTGCATCTGGCCCATCTGCGCCTCCGGGACTTCCGCAACTACGCGCGGTTGGACGCCGATTTTTTGCCCGGCTTCCATCTGCTGCTCGGCGACAATGCGCAGGGCAAAACCAACATTCTCGAGGCGATCTATCTCATGGCCACGCTGCGCTCCTTCCGCGGCGTCGGCGGCGCGCAGATGATCCGTCATGGCCAGAAGGGCTATTTCGTCGGCGGCAACGTCGTCGGTCAGGGCGACCATGAAATAAAAATGTACTGGTCGCCGCGCGAACGGAATTTGTCGCTCGACGGCCGGCCGGTGAAAAAACTCGCCGACTATCTCGGCGCAATGCGGACGGTGGTTTTCTGCACGGAAGATTTGCAGCTCGTCAAGGGCACCGCCCGCGCGCGGCGACGCTTTCTCGACTTGCTGCTGGCCCAGACCCGGCCGGGCTACCTGCCGCTGCTCCAGCGCTACATGCACTGCGTCCGCGCCCGCAACGCACTACTCAAGCAGCGCACCACCGACGCGGAGGCGCTGGAAAGTTTTTCCTCCGAGCTGGTGAAGCTGGGCAATGAAATCATCCGCGCCCGCCGCGAGCTGGCGCCGAAATTCTCCCCGCTGGCGCGGCTGGCCTACCGGCGCATTTCCAACGACGCGGAGGAATTGCGCATCGAATACCAGCCGAGCGTGAAGCATGATTTTGCAGTGGAACTGGCGCAGTCGCAGGCCCGGGAAAAAACATTCCGCGCCACGCTGGTCGGGCCGCACCGCGACGACCTGCAACTGCTGCTCAACGAAAAATCCGCCGCGCAGTTCGGCAGCGAGGGCCAGAAACGCACGCTGGCCGTCGCGCTGAAAATGGCGCAGGCGGAATTTCTCGCCGGCATCCACGGCAGCGCGCCGATCCTGCTGATTGACGACGTGATGGGCGAACTGGACGCAAAGCGGCGCAGCGGCCTGCTGCCATTGCTCGAACACGCGCGCCGGACCAGCGGCCAGGTGTTCATGACCTGCACCGAGGAAAACTGGCCGCGCGAGCTGGGCAAGGATTTGCAACGGTGGGAAGTTCAGACGGGAACACTGCAGAGACGCTGAATTCGGAGATTACCGCGCATCCGATTTCAATTGGCAAAAATTCGCGCGATGCACGTCTCGTTTCCTGCTTTCCTGCCTTCCTCATTATTCGTTATGTTTTGTCATGCGAATTTTATCAGGCATCCAGCCTTCGGGCGCGCTGCACCTTGGAAATTATTTCGGGATGATGCGGCCCGCCATCGAACTGCAGGAAAAAGGCGAGGCGTTTTATTTTATCGCGAACTACCATTCGATGACCACCTTGTTTGATGCCGAAGAACGGTGTAAAAACACGATGGATGTGGCGCTGGATTTTCTTGCGTGCGGGCTTGATCCAAAAAAATCCGTCTTCTTTAAGCAATCGGACGTGCCGGAGGTCACGGAACTTTCCTGGCTGCTCTCCACCGTCACGCCGATGGGCATGCTCGAACGAGCTACGAGCTATAAAGACAAAATCGCCAGAGGCATCGCGCCCATGCACGGCCTGTTTGCCTATCCGGTGTTGATGGCGGCGGACATTTTGATCTACGACTCGAACGTGGTGCCGGTCGGCCGCGACCAGAAGCAGCACCTCGAAATGACGCGCGACATCGCCATCAAGTTCAACGAGCAGTATGGCCAGACCTTCGTAATTCCCGAACCGCAAATCCGCGACGAGGTCGCCTTGGTCCCCGGCACCGACGGCCAGAAGATGAGCAAGAGTTACAGCAACACAATCGAGATTTTTGGGGGTGAAAAGATCATCCGCAAAAAAATCATGGGCATCGTCATGGACTCGCGCCAGCCCGCCGAGCCCAAACCGGATGCGGATAAAAACCTTGCGGTTCAACTGCTCAAACTCGTCGCCGCGCCCGCATTGGCAAATGATTTTGAAGATCGTCTGCGCGCCGGCGGCCTGGGTTATGGCGATTTGAAGAAGGCGTTGTTCGAGAATTATTGGAATTATTTCGCCGACGCGCGGAAGAAGCGCGCGGAACTCGCGGCGAATCCGGATTATGTCAACCAAGTTCTCGCCGACGGTGCAATCAAAGCCCGCACGCTGGCGGACAAGGTTTTGAAACGGGCCCGGAAAAACTGCGGGTTGGAGTAGTTTTCGGAGCGCGGGGTTTAGCCCGCTCCAGCGTCGCCAACCCTTTGAGTATCGAAGCGGTGTCAACGCCCCCAGTTTCCAATGAATGACTTTTTGCCAGCCGCAAATCAGCCTACGGCCACCCGCCTGCGCCTGCGCATCACGGCGGCGGCAGAAACCATCGTGCGCGGAGGCCATCCGTGGCTTTTTGCCGACAGCATCCACGAATTAAACCGCGCCGGACAGCCCGGCGAACTGGCCGTCATCTACGACCGCAGGAACAAGTTTCTCGCCGTCGGTTTGTTTGATCCCGATTCGCCGATCCGCGTCCGTATTTTGCATGCGGGCAAGCCAACCACAATTGATGCGGCGTGGTGGGAGACGCGGCTGGAGCAGGCGCTCGGCCGCCGGCGCGGTTTGTTCGACTCGCAGACCACCGGCTACCGGATCATCCACGGCGAGAGCGACGGCTGGCCCGGCCTCGTGCTGGACCGCTACGACACGACGCTCGTGCTGAAGATTTACACCGCCGCGTGGCTGCCAAGGCTGGACGAAATCCTCGCGCTGTTCCAGGAAAAAATTCCATGCGAACGCATTGTTCTCCGGTTGAGCCGGAACATTCAGGCCGCCGCAGAAAATCAATTTCACCGGCGCAATGGACAAATTCTTTTTGGATCAACGCCGGATGGCCCGGTAATCTTTTCCGAAACCGGATTACGATTTGAGGCGGATGTCTTGCGCGGACAGAAAACCGGTTTCTTCCTCGACCAGCGCGAGAACCGCCGCGAGGTGGAAACGCTGGCCCTTGGCCGGCGCGTGCTGAATGCGTTCAGCTTTTCGGGCGGCTTTTCGGTTTATGCCGCGCGCGGCGGTGCAAAATCCGTGACCGATCTGGACATCAGCGCGCACGCCCTGGATTCGGCAAAGCGAAATTTTGCGCTGAACCAGAACTTTCCCGGCGTGGCGGCGTGTCGCCACGAAATTGCCCGGGGCGATGCGTTTGAATGGGTCGCGGCCAGTCCGGCCAAATTTGATTTGGCGGTGCTCGACCCGCCGTCGCTCGCCAAACGCGCGACGGAACGCGAAGGGGCGCTTCGCGCCTACGAACGGCTAAATGCGCTGGGCATGGCCCGCATTGCCCCCGGCGGAATTTTGGTGGCCGGCTCGTGTTCGGCGCACGTTTCTGCGGCAGATTTTTTCGACGCGGTCCGGCATGCCGCGGCGAAGTCGGGCCGGAAGTTTTCCGAGCTGAAGACGTTGCAGCATCCGCCGGATCATCCCGCCGGCTTCAAGGAGGCGGAATATTTGAAGGTTATTTACCTGAAATTCGCGAGTTAATCTTTGCGCGGCGCGGCGCCTTCCGCCACCATCGCGCATGGTCCAACAACGGTGGCTTCGCATCATTCCGGTCGCACTGGTCATGTATACAATTTCGTATGTGGACCGCACGAACGTCTCGCTGGCGCTGGATCCTAAAATCTCGACAATGCTGCGCGACCTGGCGATGGACGACCGCATGAAAGGACAGGCGGCGGGCATTTTTTTTCTGGGTTACGTCCTGTTGCAAATGGCCGGCGGCCATCTCGCTGGAAAATGGAGCGCCAAAAAGCTCGTCAGCCTGTGTCTGATTTTCTGGGGCGTGTGCGCCGTGGGCTGCGGCCTGGCGAAAACCTTTTATCAGTTTGAAATCGCGCGCTTTCTGCTGGGCGTTTCCGAAAGCTGCGTGTTTCCCGCGACACTCGTCCTGCTCGCACACTGGTTTCCCAGCGCCGAACGCGCGCGGGCCAATGCGTTTTGGAACCTGTGCCAACCGCTGGCCGTCGTCGCCTCTGCGCCGGTCACCGGCTGGCTGCTGGGCGCGTATGGCTGGCAAACCATGCTGATTCTGGAGGGCGCGCTGCCGTTTCTTTGGCTGCCGGTCTGGTGGTTTTTCATCAGCGACCATCCGCGTGATGCCAAGTGGATTTCGCCGGGAGAAAAAAACTTTCTGGAGACCACGTTGCAGGCCGAGGCGGTAAAAATGGAGCCGGCGGTAAAAATTCCGTTCTGGCGGCGGCTCGTGCGGCGCGAGATTGCCGTGATGATCGTCATGAATTTTCTCCACAACTCGGCGGCTTACGGCTGCATGACCTTTTTCACGGACGGTTTGAAATCAAGGCATTTCAGCCCGGTGCAATATGGTTTTTTGTTCGCTGCGCCCTACGCCGTCACCGCCGTCATCATGGTGCTCAACTCGTGGCATTCGGACAAAACCCGCGAACGGCGCGGACACGTTGCGCTGGTCTATTCATTGAGCGGCATGAGTTTGATTTTGAGCGTGCTGATGAAGGAACATTTCTGGCTGTCTTATGCCTTCATGTGCCTCGCCATTCCCGGGCCGTTTGCCGCGCTCGCGCCGTTCTGGGCGATCCCGACCGAAACTTTGCCGCGCAATGTTTTTGGCCCGGTCATCGGCCTGGTCAACGCCCTCGGCAACACCGGCGGCTTTGCCGGGCCCTACATCGTCGGCTGGCTGAAGACAGAATATCACAGCGTGGCCATCCCGTTCAGCGCGTTGGGAATCGGCATGTTGCTGGCCGCCGCCCTGGCCTTTTTGCTGCCGAAAAGCACCCCGCGAATTTAATCAGGAACCGCGATGCCCAAAATTTGAGCCAGTTCCGCGACGATTTTTCTTGGAGATGTTTTGATACTGAAAACAAATGCGTCCGCCGGCGGTTCGAGAATGGCAAACTGACTTTCCAGCAGCGCCGGCGGCATGAAATGGCCGCGGCGTTTTTTTAACCGCTCTTTAATCAGGACCTGCGAACCGGTGAGATACACAAACTTCACGCGGGCATCGTCCGCCGCCAGCACAGCACGATACGTGGCTTTCAACGCGGAACACGTCAGCACGGTGAATTCGTCCTTGGCCAGAGTTCGGACGACTATTTTTCTCAATGCTTGCAGCCAGCTCTTCCGGTCGGCATCGGTCAAAGGAGTTCCCGCGTGCATCTTGGAGATGTTTTCCGGCGGATGAAAATCGTCGCCCTCGTAAAAAATAGCGCCGGTGGTTTGGGCGAACAGCTTCGCCACCGTCGTCTTGCCGCTGCCGGCCACGCCCATGAAAATCAAGACCGTCGGACGCTTGGGCGCTTTTCCTTTCACACAATTTTCAACTTCGGCAGATCCTGCGAATCCACCAGGCCCACGGGCTCCCGCTTTGCGTTCACCACGATCAGATCGTCAATGTTCCGCTCGTTGAAAATTTTCAAAGCCTCGGCGGCCAGCGCGTTTTCGCAGATGCAAACCGGCCCGGGCGTCATCACTTTTTTCAAGGGCAGCGACAAAAGATTTTCGTTGGCGGCCATGTGCCGGCGAAAATCGCCGTCGGTAAAAACGCCCGCCAGTTTGCCACGCGCGTTCACAACCGCGAGACTGCCGGATTTCGCGTGTGTCATCACCAGCAGCGCTTCTTTCACGGAAAGATTTTCGCCGGCGACGGCATTGCGGTTGCCCGTGCGCATGATGTCGCCAACGCGCAGGAGCATTGCCCGGCCGATCGCGCCGCTGGGATGCAGCTTCGCAAAATCCTTCTGCTTGAAACCGCGCGCCTGCAACACTGCCATCGCCAGCGCGTCGCCCATGACGAGCATCGCCGTCGTGCTGCTGGTCGGCGCAAGGTTGAACGGGCAGGCCTCCTTGGGCACCCTGACCTTCAGTGAAACATCGCTGTGCTGCGCGAGCGAGGATTTCAAATTGCCCGTGAACGAAATGATCCTGACGGAAAACCGTTTGAGCGCCGGGATCAGGTTGAGCAGTTCCTCCGATTCGCCAGAATAGCTCAAGGCGAGAATCACATCGCCCTCATTTACAATGCCCACGTCACCATGCAAGGCGTCCACGCTGTTGAGCACGACGCTGGTCGAGCCGGTGCTGGTGAGCGTGGCGGCGATTTTGGCGCCGACGTTGCCGGACTTGCCGATGCCAACGATGACGATTTTACCCCGGTCTTTCAGCGCTTCGACCAGGAGCTCCACCGCACGACCAAAAGACTGGTCGAGCTGCGCCCGGACGGCCTTGAGCGCGGCGAGTTCGATGTCAAACACTTCCCGGGCTTTGGCGAGATGATTCATCGCGGTCAGTGTGTCACGGGCAGCGGCCGGATTCAACCGCGTTTCAAAGCGCCCATTTTGCCGCACTTGGTGCTTTTCGCTGGCGAAGGAGTGAAGGTTTTGCCATCAATATCCCACACCGTCAACCCGCAGGCGAACCCTTGCGACAAATCAATGCCACGAAAACCATGAAAAAGATTTCTGAAATCAAATCCCGCGCCGCCGGATTTTTTGCGTTGGCCATTCTGGCCGCCGCCGGCTCCGCGCGCGCGCAGGAAAATCCAGCCTATCTCGACAACACCAAGCCGGTTGAAACGCGCGTCGCAGACCTGCTTTCACGGCTCACGCTTGAGGAAAAAGTTTCACTCGTCCACGGTAACGCAAATTTCACAACGGCGGGCGTGCCACGGCTGGGCGTCCCGGAATTGTGGATGGATGACGGCCCGCTTGGCGTCCGCGAAGAAGTCGGCGAGCAGTTCAAGATTGTCGGGCGCTCGGATGATTTTGCCACGGCCATGCCCGCGACGCTCGGGCTGGCGGCGACTTGGAATCCCGAACTGGCGGTGGCTTACGGCTCGGTGATCGGCCAGGAAGCCAGACAGCGCGGCAAAAATGTCATGCTCGGGCCGAGCCTTAACATCCAGCGCACGCCGTTGTGCGGCCGCAATTTTGAATACATGGGCGAAGACCCGTTCCTCACCTCGCGGATGGGCGTGGGCTACATCGAAGGCGAGCAGGCCCAGGGCGTTTCGTCCTGCGCCAAGCATTTTGCCGCGAACAGCCAGGAGTTTAAGCGGAACTCCATCAATGAAATCATTGACGAGCGCACCCTGCGCGAAATCTATCTGCCGGCGTTCCGCGCGGCGGTGCAGGAAGCGGGCGTGCTGACCGTCATGGGCGCTTACAACCTGATCAACGGCCAGCACTGCTGCGAAAACGCGCACCTGCTCAATGAAATCCTGAAGGACGACTGGGGGTTTAAAGGTGCCGTCATCTCCGACTGGGGCGGCGTGCATCACACCGACCTGGCCGCGCTCAACGGCATGGACATTGAGATGGGTTCACGCCGGCCTTACGAAAGCAACTATCTGGCGGCCCCGTTTCTCGCCGGGCTGAAGTCCGGCCAGTTTCCCATGGCCGTGCTGGACGACAAGGTGCGCCGGCATCTTTTTGTGATGTTCAGATTAAACCTGATTCACAATCCGTCGGAAACTAATGCCGTTGCAGCGGTGCAAACACCGTTGAGCACTAAGGAGCATCAGGAAATTTCGCGCAAAATCGCCGAGGAAACCTTCGTCCTGTTGAAAAATAAAAATCTGCTGCCGCTGGATCCGGCCCGGTTCAAAACCGTGGCCATCATCGGTGCCAATGCCGCCGCCCAGTTCGCGCATGGCGGCGGTTCCGCGACGATCAAGCCGCCCTACGAAATCACCGCGCTGGAGGGAATCAGCAACCGCCTCGGCGCCGGTGTGAAAATCATTTATGCCCAAGGGTACGATCCGGCCATGGGGCCGGGACGCGTGGATTACAACCCCAACGTCCGTGACACCGGATCACCGGCGTATGATGCCAAGCGGGCGTCCGAGGCGATCGCGGCCGCCAAAGCAGCCGACGTGGTCATCTACATTGGCGGCTTGAACCATCACGGCGGTTACGACACCGAAGGGGCGGATCGAAAAAACCTCAAGCTGCCCGGCGGGCAGGACGAGTTGCTCAAGCAGATCGTGCGGGCGAATCCCAAAACCGTGGTCGTGTTCATGGGCGGCGGCGCGGTGGAAATGGACAATGCCTGGCTTAAGCGGGTGCCGGCCCTGTTGTATGCGTGGTATCCGGGCCTGGAAGGCGGCAACGCCCTGGCGCACGTCCTGTTCGGCGACGTCAATCCTTCCGGCAAGCTGCCTTGCACTTTCCCCAAAAAACTGGCGGATTCGCCCGCGCACGCGCTCGGTGCCTATCCCGGCACAAACGGCATGGTGGTTTACAAGGAAGGATTGCTGGTGGGTTACCGCTGGTTCGACACCAAAAAAATCGCGCCGCTGTTCCCGTTTGGCTATGGACTTTCTTACACGCAATTCAAATATGACAACCTTGCCCTTGCGCCGATTCAGAATGCGAAAAACCCGCAACTGGCCGTTAATTTTCAAATCAGCAACACCGGCGCGCGCGCGGGCGGGGAAATCGCCGAAATTTACGTGCAGCCGGTCAACCCGAGCGTCTTCCGGCCGCTCAAGGAGTTGAAGGGTTTCAAGAAAGTTTTCCTTAAGCCGGGAGAACAACAAACTGTCTCCGTCATGCTCGACCAAGGCGCCTTCGCCCATTACGACGCGGACAAAAAGCGCTGGGTCGCCGACAAAGGTGAATACAAAATCCTCGTCGGGAGTTCTTCGCGGGACATCCTGCTCAAGGGAAAATTCCACCTGGCCGAAACTGCCTTTGTGCTGGACAGCCCCGGCTCAAAATAGTGAACCCATCGTGGTCGCGCACAAATAAGACCCGTTGCTGGCACGAACTGTCCCGTGATGGCCACGACCGGCGGCAGGTTAAAAGCCGGCGGGGTCAGTCTGTGTTGGGATACGAACCGAGAATTTTGACGAAGTTGCAATGTTCGCCGAGCAGCTTGATGGCCTTCGTCACCTTCGCATCCTGAAAATGTCCGTCGCAGTCAATGAAGAAGAAATATTCCCACGCCTTGCGCTTGCTCGGACGCGATTCGATTTTCGTCAGGTTGATCTTGTAACGGCGGAACGCGGCGATGGCCTCGTGCAACGCGCCGACCTTGTCGGAAACGCTGACCATCAGGCTCGTGCGGTCATCGCCCGTCGGCGGACTGCACTGGCGGCCGAGGACGATGAACCTGGTGACGTTCACGCTGTTGTCCTGAATGTCCTGGGCCAGAATCTTCAACCCGTATTTGGCGGCGGCCAAGGCACCCCCGAGCGCGGCGGCAAACTTCTCCTTCGCCGCCAGTTCGGCGGAACGCGCGTTTGAGGACGTCTCGACTATCTCCACGCGCGGGAGATTTTTTACGAGCCAGCCTCGGCATTGCGCGAGCGACTGCGGATGCACGAAAAGCTTTTTGATTTTCGCGCGCGGCGCGTTGCTCATCAGGCATTGCTGGATGCGCAGAACGATCTGGGAAACAATTTTCAAATCGCTGTCCACGAACATGTCGAGCGTGTGCGTGACGACGCCCTCGGTGGAGTTTTCCACCGGCACCACGCCGTAATCGGCCGTGCGCTTGCCGACCTCGGCAAACACGTCGCCGATGGTTTTCTGCGCGGAATAATTCAGGCTGGAACCAAATTTTTGGATCGCCGCCTGGTGCGTGAACGTCGCCTCCGGCCCGAAATAGGCGATGGTCATGGTCTTCTCCAACGCGAGCGCACTGGACATGATTTCACGGTAGATGGCGCGGAGCTGTTCGTCGGTAATCGGCCCGACGTTCGATTTGCTGATGCGCTCGAACACGGCACGTTCGCGGTGCGGCGCGTAAATCTCCTCGCCCGCCTTGAGCTTGAGGTCGCCGATGGCCAGGACGTGGCGCGTGCGTTCATTCAGCAGCCGGACGATGTTGGCGTCGAGCTGGTCAATCGCCTGGCGATGGTCGGAGAGGTTCACGCGCAGGCAGAATGCCGAATAAACAGCAAAGAATCAAATCAGTTTGTCGGCGCAGGCGATTCAGCCAAAGCCGATGAAGCTTCAGCATTCGCCGTCCCGGACGCGTCTTCCAATTTCAATTGTTCCGGCGGAGTTGTTGCCAGACCGGCGTCCGCCGTGACCGGTGCGGGCGGATGTTCGATGATGATGCGGCGGAGTTCATCGGCCGCAGGTAAATCTTCGAGGCCGCGCAGGCCGAAATATTCGAGAAACAACGGTGTGGTGCTATAAAGCGCGGGTCGGCCGACCACATCCGCCCGTCCGGTCTGCTCCACGAGGCCGCGTTCCAGAATCGTCTGCATCGTGCCGTCCACGTTGACGCCGCGAACCTGTTCGACCTCGGCACGCGTGACCGGCTGGCGATACGCGATGATAGCCAGCGTCTCCAGCGCCGCCTGCGAAAGCCGCGACGGACGGGCCTTCACGCCGACCAGCGCCTTGAGCCACGGCGAAAATTCCGGCTGCGTGACGAACTGCCATGCGCCCGCAACACACACGAGCCGGTAGCTGCGCCCGGCGGTTTCGTGTTCGCGCGCGAGTTGCTCCAGCACGGTGGTCAAGTCATCTTCCTTTGTCTTCTTGAAGGGCTTGGCAGCCTCGTCCGCGTCTTCCGCCGTGGCGGCATCGGCCAGCACGTCGCGAAGCTCTTTCACGCTCATCGGTTTTTGGGCGGAGAACAACAGTGATTCGAGAATGAATTTTAGTTCCATTTATATTTTACGATTGCGGAGGTGTTTCGGTTGTGGCGGTTGGCATGCTGCCTGCCGGAGAGCTGGGCGTCCCGTCCGGCGGATTGCCGGCGAGCGCTTCGCCGGCCGTGGAAGTATCGGGCGGATTTTCGGGTGGCAGGATGCCGCCCGCTACGGCAGGCAGGACGCCTGCCGCCACAATCTCAACACGGCTGATTTCAATCTCGGCAAACGGCTCCGGCTGCACGCAGGCGAGCTGCTTGAGGCGGATCAATTCCAGCAGCGCAAGAAAGGTGCAGACGACTTCGGAACGGCTCGCCGCGTTCTCGAACAATTCGGCGAAGCGCACGCTACCGCGCTCGGTAATCGCCTTGAGGACGAATTCGATCTTTTCGCTGACGGTCCATTTGTCCTCGTAAATTTCGCGGGTACCGGCTGCTTTTTCCTGAAAGCGCTTGAGGACGGCGTTGACGGCGTTCAGCAGGTCAAAGATGCCGACTTCCGGCTTGGCCGACACGGCGGCGCTGGCAAACTCCATTTTTCCCGGCAGCCGCGGGAAGACATTTTCCTGCCGTTCTTCAAGCGTCTGCAACTGGGCGGCGGCGTCCTTGAATTTTTTGTATTCGACGAGCTGGCGGATGAGTTCCCAGCGCGGATCCTCGCCCTCATCCTCCTCCTCGACGACCGCCTGCTGTTCCACGGGCAGCAGTTCGCGGCTCTTGATATACATGAGCGTCGAGGCCATCACGAGAAATTCGCCGGCCACCTCCAGGTCGAACGCGCGCATCAGATCAATGTATTCAATGAACTGCGTGGCGAGCCGGGTGAGGTTGACCTCGTAAATGTCCACCTCCTCCTTTTTGATGAGATAAAGGAGCAGGTCGAGCGGGCCTTCAAAAACCTCGAACTGGACTTTGTATTCCGGCATGTGCGAGAAAACTTTAAGGCGGCGGGGCGGCGTTTGCAACGTCGGAACGGAAATGAAAGGCGTGCCCGCCGAAAAAATTAGCTGTCCCTGCAGGCGAAATCAGGGTAAGTTGGTTGCAGTTAATTCATGATTTGGACAACAGCACGTATTTATTGATATGGAGTCTTTTATATTTTGGACCGCCGTCGGGTTTGCCGGAGCCGTCATTTTCTCGTCCTTTTTTGAATGGACGCTGCACCGTTATTTCATGCACCGTCCTTTCGGGGGATTTGACTATGCCTTTCGCGCGCACGCGTTGGTGCATCATCACATCTTCAAGTCCGATCACACCTATCACGTCGTCCATGAACCGGACAAGAAACTCATCCCGATGGCGTGGTGGAACGGCCCCCTGCTCATCTTTTTGGGAATGCTGCCCGTGCTCGCGCTGGCCTGGAGCATCGGCCGTTGGTGGCTGCTGACCGGCTCGTTCGCGGCTTTCGCCGGTTATTACGGCGCCTATGAATACATGCACTGGTGCATGCATCTGCCGAAAGCCCGCCGTGTGGAACGTTCCTGGATTTTCTACCGGCTCAACGGCCATCACCTGCTCCATCACCGTTACATGCACAAAAATTACAATGTCGTGATGCCTTTTGCCGACCTCTGCCTCGGCACGCTGCTGTTGCGCTCAAAAATCAAATTCCCCCAGGCGCGCGGGGCCGCCGTTCCCGACGTGCAGCCGAAGCTCGACCAGTCGTCGCCGCAAACTTGACGCCTTGGCGGGAAAAAACTAACCTGCCTGTCGGTTGGTGGTCGTAGCTCAATGGTAGAGTCCAAGCTTGTGGAGCTTGTTGTTGCGGGTTCGAATCCCGTCGGCCACCCCATTTCCCGTTTCAGATTGAATAATCGTCCGAGAAAATCTTCAGATTCTTCAGCTGCACGAAAACTTTTTCGCCCGGCTTGGGCTGCAGTTCCTGAAACAATTCCTTGCTCAACTGCACGGTGAACAGTTCGCCGCTGTCGAGCCGCTTCAATTCCAGATTCGCCACCGGGCCGGCCGCGTTGGAGCGGATTACCTGCGCAGCCAGCGCCGGACCGGTTTGTTCGCGCGTGATGCGGATGTCATGCGGGCGAACAAAAGCAACGGCGGCAGTCTCCACCTCACCGGTTTTTTCGGGCAGTTCAAATTCGGTTTCACCAATCGTAACCGTGCCGTCGCGGACACGGCCGCTGAACAAATTGACGTTGCCCAGAAAATCGTAAACGAATGGCGAGGCCGGATGATCGTAAATCTCCTCCGGCGTGCCGATCTGCTCAATTTTCCCGGAGCGCAGGATTGCCACGCGATCGGCGACTTCGAGCGCCTCCTCCTGGTCGTGCGTCACGAACAGGGTTGTGATGTGGATTTCGTCATGCAGCTGCCGCAGCCAGCGGCGCAGTTCCTTGCGCACTTTGGCATCAAGCGCGCCGAACGGCTCGTCGAGCAGGAGCACCTTTGGTTCCACCGCCAGCGCGCGGGCGAGCGCCACACGTTGCCGCTGCCCGCCGGAAAGCTGCGAAGGAAACCGTCTGGCCAGCGGTTCAAGCTGGATGAGTTTCAGCAGTTTTTGCACGCGGGCGACAATCTCATTTTCCGGCGGCCGGGCCGTCTTCGGGCGCACGCGCAGGCCGAACGCAATGTTTTCAAACACGCTCATGTGCCGGAAGAGCGCGTAATGCTGGAACGCAAAACCGGCCTTGCGCTCGCTCGCGGGAACCGAGGTCACATCCTCGCCGTAAAACAAAACCTGCGCTTCGCTGGCGTTGTCAGGAAATTCCAGGCCGGCGATGGTGCGCAACAAGGTCGTCTTGCCGGAACCGGACGGTCCCAGCAGCGCAACGAGCTCTCCGGATTCAACCTTGAGGCTCACATTGTCGAGCGCGGTGAAGCCCCCGAATTTTTTCGTGACGTTCTTGACTTCGACGCTCATGGTTTCATCTCGATTTCGTTCAGCGCGGCATTCTTGTATTCTACCCACGTCTTCAGGCCGAGCGTGACGAGCGCGAGAAACGCCAGCAACGACGCCACGGCAAAGGCCCCGGTGAAATTATAGTCGTCATACAACGCCTCGATGTGCAACGGCAAGGTGTTCGTCTGCCCGCGAATCCGGCCGCTGACGACCGCCACCGCACCAAACTCGCCCATCGCGCGGGCGTTGCACAAAATCACGCCGTAGATCAAGCCCCACTTGATGTTCGGCAGCGTCACGCGCCAGAACGTCTGCCAGCCGCTCGCACCAAGCACACGCGCGGCCTCCTCCTCGCTGCGGCCCTGCGCCTGCATGAGCGGAATTAATTCCCGCGCGACAAACGGAAACGTGACAAAAATGGTTGCCAGCACGATGCCCGGCACGGCGAAAATGATCTTGAAATCGTGATCGTTCAGCCATTGCGCGAACCATGGAAATTTTGGGTGTTCCGCGTTCATATAAAGCCCCAGCCAGCCTTGCGCGCCGAACACGAGCACATAAATCAAACCCGCGATCACGGGCGAAACGGAAAAAGGCAAATCAATCAGCGTGAGCAGGACATTTTTACCGGGGAAATCAAATTTCGCAATCGCCCACGCCGCGCAGACGCCGAACACGCAGTTCAGCGGCACGGCGATGACGGCGGCGGTGAACGTCAGCCGGATGGCGCTCCACGCGTTCGGATCACGCAAGGTTTCAAAGTAAAATCCGATTCCCTTCGCGAACGCCTGTGTGAACACAAAGACCAGCGGCAGGAACAGAAACAGGCTCAAAAACACCAGCGCGACACCGATGAGCAGGCGGCGCACCAACGGTGGTTCGCTGGTCGTATGACGATGAACCACCGAGGACGGCAGATGGAAAGTGGTTGCGGCGGGCGTCATGCGAGGTTGTTGGTGTTGTAGCGGTTGGTCCACCATTGCAGCACGTTGATGCAGAGCAGAAGCACGAACGACACGACGAGCATTACGACGGCGATGGCCGTGGCCTTGGCGTAATCAAACATGTCGAGCTCACCCATGATGATGACGGGCGTAATCTGCGTCTTCATCGGAATGTTGCCGGCAATAAAGATGACCGACCCGTATTCACCCAATGCACGGGCGAAAGCCAAAGCAAAACCGGTGAGCATTGCGGGCGTGAGCATCGGCAGAATCACGCGCCAGAAGACCTGCCACCGGTTCGCGCCGAGACTCGAGGCGGCTTCTTCCAGTTCCGGGTCAAGGTCCTCGAGGATCGGCTGCACCGTGCGCACGACGAATGGCAATCCAATGAACGTGAGCGCGATGAAGATACCTAGCTGAGTGTTGGCGACTTTGATTCCCAACGGTGCAAGCAGCCCGCCAACCCAGCCATGATCTGAATATAGCGCAGCCAGCGTGATGCCTGCAACGGCGGTCGGCAGGGCGAACGGCAAATCCACCAGCGCGTCCACGATTTTTTTGCCAAAAAACTCGTAGCGCACCAAAACCCATGCAACGACGAGGCCAAAAACAGCGTTGACCAGCGCGGCAAAAAATGAGGCCCCGAAGGTCAGGCGATACGAGGCCATCGCCGTCGGCATGGTGACGGTGTGCCAGAACTCCGGCCACGTCAGCATGCTGGTTTTCCAGAAGACCGCCGCTAGCGGAATGAGCACAATCAGCCCAAGATAAAAAAGCGTGAAGCCGAGCGTCAGCCTGAAGCCCGGCAGCACGCGAATTTTTCCGGCGCTGATTCGTTTGGTCGCCACGATTTAGAGATTCGGAGCGTAGGCGATGAACTTGTTGTATTCGAGCAAAATTGTCTGGAGCGCGGCCACAAACGCCAGTTCCTTCAGATATTCCGGCGGCGCAGACGGCGTTTCCAGAATGATTTCAAACGGACGCGGCCGGACTTTCGGCGGCGCGGATAAAATTCCGTCGTAGCAGTCGCGGATGACGCCGTGACGCGCCGGGAAGCCGTCAATGACCGGACGCTCGTCGCGCGGCAGAAATTTTTCCGCCGCCGACAATGCGGGTTCGATCAGATGCTTGGTCAACGTCGCGCCGCGCACAATGCCATAAAAGCCGGCACTCGTGTCGTCGGTGTGCAGCGAGATGATCCCCTGAAACGAACGCGACTGCAGTTCGGCCTGCAACAAGCGGACCTCCGGCTCGTTGGAATTTTTCCAGAATTCACGGTTTAAATCCCTGCCCGTGCGCGAATCCCGGGTGCCGTCCTCAAAACCGGTGGAGTTGCAGACCGGATAAAACGACAAGTAGTAGCCGGCGGCGAGATCCGGATTTGCTTCCAACAGCTTGATGAACCGCACGAGCGCGTGGACCCCTTCGGGCTCGTCGCCATGAATGCCGGCGAAAACTCCCAGACGGATTGGTGTGTCACCGCCACGCGGCCCGACGAACAGATAGCGTGGCAGTTCGTAAGCATCGCCGTTCACTTTAAAGCGCGCGTCATGATTGGCCACCAGATTTGCCGAATTCGCGGCCAGGTGTTCCAGCGGGGCCAGCAACTCGGCAATGTCGCGGCGCTGCTGGCGCGGCACTGGCCGCGCATTTTTTACGGGTGAATCGGCGATGGTCATAATTTGTTCTTGTTAGTTTTTTGAAAGACGGCGGCCCGGCGTGCCCGGACCGCCGCCCCTTCGGAGGAACCGCAATCTAGTTTTGCGGTTGGAAGATCTGGTCAAAAACGCCGCCATCGGCAAAGTGCGTTTGCTGCGCCTTCGTCCAGCCGCCGAATTCCTGATCAACCGTGACCAGTTTCAGTTGGCTGAAGTTATCCGCGTATTTGATGGCGATGGGCTCATTGCGCGGCCGGTAAAAATTTTTCGCCGCGATTTCCTGTCCTTCGTCAGAATACAGATATTTCAAATATTCATTGGCCACCTCCGTTGTATGATGACGTCGGGCATTTTTGTCCACAACGGCCACGGGCGGCTCGGCCAGGATGCTTAACGATGGCGTGACAACATCAAACTTGTCCGCGCCGAATTCCTGGAGCGCGAGGTGCGCCTCGTTCTCCCAGGCCAGCAGCACATCGCCGATGCCGCGCTGTGCAAAGGTAACGGTGGAGCCGCGGGCACCGGAGTCGAGCACGGGAACATTTTTATAGAGCCGGGTGATGAATTCGCGCGCCGCCGCGTCATCGTGATTGTTTTTTTCCAGCGCGTAAGCATAGGCGGCGAGATACGCCCAGCGCGCGCCGCCAGATGTCTTCGGATTCGGCACGACCACGCTCACGCCCTTTTTCACGACATCGTCCCAGTCCTTGATGCCTTTTGGATTGCCTTTGCGAACTAGAAAAACAATCGTCGAGGTGTAGGGCGTGCTGTTGTTCGGCAGACGCTTCTGCCAGTCGGCCGGCAGCAGTTTTGCCTGCTGTGCAATTGCGTCAATGTCGTAAGCCAAGGCCAGCGTGACGACGTCGGCTTCGAGGCCGTTGATGACCGACTGCGCCTGCTTGCCGGAGCCGCCGTGCGATTGGGAAACATTCACGTCGTCGCCGGTTTTGGCCTTCCAGTATTTGGCAAATGCAGCATTGTAGTCCACATACAATTCGCGCGTCGGATCATAGGAGACGTTGAGCAGCTTGATTTCCTTCGCGTGCGCCGCACCGACAAACGCCAGCGCCAGCAGGATTTTAAAAAAGTTCTTCATAAATTGTAAATTTCAAGTCTTCAAGCTGGTTAGAATGCCAGTTGAACGCGGGTGAAAAATGCGTTCTCGGGCTGGCGCGTGACGATGGCGGGGGCGGTTATACCCGTGCCGCCACCGCCCGTAAAGGTCGTGTGCGAGAAGCTCGCGTTCACGCGGATGTTTTTGTTCAGATACCAGTTCAAACCCGTTGACCAGGCCCGGGCGGCGGAAGCCGACGTGGCGGAACTGGCGAACCCATTGAACGCCGCGTTGTCAATGTCCAACTGCTCATAACGCGCCACCACTTGAAAGGCACCCCAATCGCCGTTGTGCGGGCTGAATGGATGCAGCGGCGTCACGCCGTTGAACGTGGCGTTTTCCCCCGTCAACACCCAGCCCCCGGAAATCTCCCAGGCGGTGTTGCGCAGGTAGGCATCAACCTTCGTGGTGGTATTGCGGACTCCCTGATCAGATATGGCATATTCCCCCAGCAAGCTTAGCGGCCCGTAATAGTAATAACCTTGTGGCGAAAGACGCCAATGTTCGCCATTCGCCACGGTGGTGGCGCTGTAGGCAAAGAATTGCTGTTGTCCGTCCGTGGTGTAGCCGGGCAATGTGCCTCCGGTGGTGGACGGCAGGTCCTTGAGATTGGAGGTGCCATTTTGTGATGTGCCCGCGATGCCAGCGCCAAGACCTTGCAGGGCGGTGATGTCTGAATTTTTAAACGGCAGGGAGAACAGGCGTCCGGCAAATTCAACTTCGTTTTCGAAGGCCGCATTGCTCGAATTCTGCGCGTCCCCCACGCCATTGAAGATGCCCGCCGCGTAGCTCAAAACCCCGCCATCGATGTCGCCCCACAATTGCAGGCCGACGTCGCGGTTCGGCACCAGGTCGGTGACCAGTGAACGTTCGTTGAACGAGATGTTCACGTCTTCCTGCAGCTGCTCCAGACCTTCCGGAGTCTTGAATTTGCCCGTGCGTAATTGGGCCCAGGGGGCATAACGGTAATTGCCGTAGGCATCGAAAATCTGCACCGTGGAGCCGCCAAAATCCGGCACGAATTTAAAATCAAAATCGTGATATAGCGTGCCTTGAAATATCGGGCGTGCCCGGCGTACCAAGAATCCATCGTTGCTCTTGATGGCGGTGTCGTTGAAGAACGTGCGGCTGTCCACCTGGATCAAACCATCCAAACGAAATACAAAATTCGAGTCCGCCGAACTCGCGATGATGCCGCTCGGACCAACCTGCAGCTTCGGTGCCGCTTTCGCGGCTGCCGCCGCTGCATCCTGGTCCAGTTCCCGTTCGCGGGCCAAAATCCGGACCTGCTGGTCCAGTGCCTGGATTTGTCCGCTGGGAGCGTTGGTGACAGCCTGTTGATCCGCTGCGCGCTGACTTTCCAAGGCCGCAACCTTCTGGCCGAGTTCACGCAGCTGCTGTTTCAACGCTTCAATGTCCGCATCGCGATTGGTATCGGTGATGCTGTCGGCGGCGAGCGAGTTGAAGGTCAGTTGCGCCCCCAAAATCGTCGCCAGCCATAGTTTGTTTGATTTCATTTTTTTGTTTCCTGCCGCTTCCGATTTTTCGGTCAGCGATTGTTTTTGTTTCAGGTATTTGCCTCCAGATTTCTGGTCGGCTTATGTTGTTGTTGTTTTCGCCCGCGGCTTGTCAAGCCGCACCCGTTCGGTCTTTTCTATCTGCGTCACGTGCGAATCATGAACCACGATCTGCACCACGCCGTAACTGATTGAACCCACCTGCTGCCGGACCACTTCCAGCCATTCCAGCTTTTGATCGCCGTTGCCGACCGGCCCGACTATTACTGCGCTCATATTTTAAAAATTCTAAATAGCGATTGTTTATATCGTTATTAAAATCAAATAAAATGTTTCTAGCGAGCACTCAAACACTCTTCCAAGTAACCCTTTAAAAATCTGGGCCTTTGATTTTAATAATCAAATAACGACTTATTATGTCGCTATTATCTACCACTGGCTAGGATTGTCAAATATTTTTTAAAATTATTTTAAATGCCTTCGCCACCAACGAAAGTGCCGGAAATTTCCAGCTTGGACACCGGCAGAATTTTGGCCACATCGGCCAGCGTGGAACGGTCCATCACGCCGGCGACATAATTCCGCACGTCCAAAAAAACCCGACGGAAACGGCAGACCGGTTCCTGCGAACAGCGTTTGTAACCCGCGACGGAAACGCAGTCAATTGGTGCCAAAATCCCGTCGAAATGCCGCACCACCTCGCCCATCGTGATCTTGTCCGGATTTTTTGCCAGCACATAACCGCCCCGGATGCCCGCCTCGCTGCTCACCCAGCCACGCGTCTTGCAATCAAGCAGGATCTGTTCGAGAAAACGCTTGGGCACATCATTGCGCCGGGCCAGTTCGCGAATGGGTATCGGCTTGCCGCCAAAATGATCCACCAGCGTGAACAAAACCCTCAACGCATAGTCAGTTTTTTTCGATACCCACATGCTGTATAAACGATAATTCCGGTCAAATTTAAGTCAATGGAGTTTTTTCTTTAGCTCTCCCACCTCATCCGACACACCTCATCCGGCTAGTTGACAATACGACCGCCTTCATTAAGGAAAATCCCCTTGAAATTCATCTCCAATGCCTGCGGATTGCTGGCCTTGGTCAGGGCTTCCTTCTCGGATACGCGTCCGGATTTGACCAGGTTGAAAAGCGACTGGTTGAATGTTATCATGCCGTCATCCACGCTGGTCTCGATGGCGGCGGCGAGTTTGTCCAGCCGGTTTTCCTCGATCATTTTTCTCACCAGCGGCGAGTTGATCAAAATCTCCAGCGCAGGTGTCATCGTGGTTCCTTCCACCGTGGTCACCATGCGCTGGCAGATGACGCCGCGCAACGTGCCAGCGAGCTGGCGACGAACCTGCTCGCGCTCATCGGCCTTGAAAAAATCCAGGATGCGGTTGACGGACTGCGCTGCCGTGGTCGTGTGCAGCGTGGACAAGACCAGATGGCCCGTGTCCGCCGCGCTCATGGCCGCCCCGAAACTCACTGCGTCGCGCATTTCGCCAAGCATGATGATGTCCGGGTCCTGCCGCAGGACGTGTTTGAGCGCATGATGAAACGACTGCGTGTCGAGACCGACCTCGCGCTGCTCGATCACCGACTGGTTGTCTTCAAAGACAAATTCGATCGGGTCTTCGAGCGTGATGATGTGCTTCTTGAAATTACCGTTGATGTGCTCAATCATCGCCGCGAGGGTGGTGGATTTACCGCAGCCCGTCGAACCCGCCACCAGCACGATGCCGCGCGGGGATTCCGCGATTTTCTTGATCTGCTCCTGCAGGCCGAGCTGTTCAAAGCTGGGCACGTTCGTCTTGACGTGCCGCATCGCGAGTGCCCATTGGCCCCGCTGCTGGAACAAGTTGGTGCGAAAACGCCCGATGCCCGGAATGAAATAGGAAAAATCAACCTCGCGATCCTCCTCCAACCGCTTTTTCAGATGCTCCGGCGTGATGGCAGTGACAATTTTGTTCATCCAATCCGCCGTGGGAAAAGGGCATTCGACCGCGATCAATTCGCGGTTAATGCGGAAAATCACGGGTGTGCCGATTTTTAGGTGAATGTCCGAGGCACCCCCGTCAATGGCGATCTTGAGAATTTTTTGAAACAGTTCCATGCGCGTAAACTAACAAATTATCGGCTTTGCGCCAGCCGAGAAAACGCTGGCGACGGGCCGGGCCGGAGTGCCATAATTTCCGCATGACGAAACACAAAATCGGCATCATCGGCGGCACCGGGCTTTACGGCATTGAAGGCTTCACTCAACAAAAGTGGGTCAAGGTCAAAACTCCTTTCGGCAGCCCCTCCGATGATTTTCTTACCGGCAAGCTGGCCGGGCGCGACGTGGTTTTTCTCCCGCGCCATGGACGTGGCCATCGCATCCTCCCCAGCGAGTTAAACCACCGGGCCAACATCTGGGCCATGAAAAAACTCGGCGTTCAATGGATCATCAGCGTGAGCGCCGTCGGTTCGTTGCAAGATAAATACCGGCCATGCGACATCGTCGTCATTGACCAGTTCCTGGACCGTACTAAACAGTCCGGTAATCACACCTTTTTTGGACGCGGCATCGTCGCACACGTCGCCTTCGCCGCACCCATCAGCGAGGAACTCCGGCAGATTCTTCTGCGCACCGCCATTGCCGCCGGGGCGACCGCGCACGACGGCGGCACCTATGTCTGCATGGAAGGCCCGGCCTTCAGCACCCGCGCCGAATCCATCGCCAACCATCACGCCGGCCACGATGTCATCGGCATGACCAACCTCGGCGAAGCCAAGTGCGCCCGTGAAGCCGAGATCGCCTACGCCACGCTCGCCATGTCCACCGACTATGATTGCTGGAAAGAAGACGAGCATGTGACGCTCGAAATGATCATCGCCAACCTCCATCGCAACGCCGGCACGGCGAAAAAAATTGTCGCCCAAGCGATCGCCCAGATTCCAGCGGAACCCAACTGGAAAGCCCATTCCGCGCTCAAGAACACCATCCTGACCGACCGCAAGTTTTGGCCCAAGAAAACCATCGCCGAGTTGAGGCCCATTATTGGAAAGTATTTGTGAACAAACGCGCTATCATCCAGAAAATCATCGCCCAACTAGCCCGTGAATTGGAAGTCTATTTCCGCGCCGCGCAGTTCTCCCGCGCCGAGGCCACTCACGAGTCGAGCAAGGCCGAGAGCAAATACGACACGCGCGGCCTTGAAGCCTCCTACCTCGCCCGCGGCCAGTCCAAGCAGGCGGCGGAACTCGAATCCGCCATCGCCGAGTTTGAAAAGCTGCCCGTGAAAAAATTTGGCGCGGACGAAGTCATCGGGCTCGGTGCGCTGGTGGAATTGGAACACGGCGGCGAAAAATCATTTTACTTCATCGGCCCGCGCGCCGGCGGCACGGAAATCCTGCACGATAATAAGGAAATTCTCGTCATCACCCCGCAATCGCCGCTGGGCGAACAGCTCCTCGGCAGGAAATCGGGCGAAAGTCCGCTACTCAACCTCGGCGGCACACGCCAGGCCGCCAAAATTATCGGCATGGAATAATTTTAGTCCAGATACGACACGTCCGCCAAACAAGATTGGCATCCCCTATCATTTGACGTAAAAGTTCCGCGTGCCCGTTATTGATCACCTGTTTTCCATCGGCCGGATCCGCAACGCGGTCTGGCAGCTTTGGTATCGATTCCTCACGCGGCGGCTCCGCGGCGAAGAGGTTCTGTTTCTCAATTATGCCTACGAGGAAGAGGTGCCGATGGGCATTCCGCTCATGCCCGGCGACGAACCCAACCGCGCCTGCATCCAGCTTTATCACCATGTCGCCATGCAGGCGGATCTGCGCGGCAAAGAAGTACTTGAAGTGAGCTGCGGTCACGGCGGTGGGGCGAGCTATCTGACGCGAACCCTTCAACCGAAGAATTATACCGCGCTTGATTTGAATGCCGCCGGCATAACTTATTGCCGGCAGCGTCATCATGTTGCGGGATTGGATTTCGTATCCGGTGACGCAGGTAATTTGCCGTTTGCAGCGGACACCTTTGATGCAGTCATAAACGTCGAGGCGTCCCATTGTTATCCGAATTTTCGGCGATTTCTGGCTGAGGTCGCGCGCGTGCTGCGGCCCGGCGGACATTTTCTCTATGCCGATTTCCGGTTCAGCGACCGACTGGCTGAATGGGAGAAGGATATTGCCAACGCGCCGATCAAAATGCGGCGCATCCAGAACATCAACGCCGGAGTCCGGCGCGGCATGGAACTAAATTCCACGCGCTCGCAAGAGTTGATCGCGCGGCATTTGCCGAAACTTCTCCAATCGCTGGGCCGGGATTTTGCGGGCACCAAAGGCTCGCGCATTCACGAGGCACTGGCCAGCAGCGAACTTTCCTATCGCTCTTACTTATTTGAAAAGGAGCCGCAAACCGGCCGCAACTTGACGCTGAAGGTCAAAAGCGACAAACTTACTCCGCAATTCTAATCGAAATCAATCATCTCATGGCCACCAAAACTATCATCAAACCTGCGAAATCACCCACGGCCGTCGGTCCGTATAATCACGCGGTGCGCGTCGGCGACCTGCTCTTCTGCGCCGGCCAGATTCCCATCAGCCCCGCCGATGGCAGCCTGGTCGCCGGCGACATCAAGGTCCAGACCGAACGCGTGCTGGAAAACGTCAAGACGATCCTCGACGACCAGAAACTCACTTTCGCCAACGTCGTGAAAAGCACGGTGTTCCTGACCGACCTCGCGAACTTCGCGGGTATGAACGAGGTTTACGCGAAATATTTCACGGAAAATTTCCCCGCGCGGTCAACCATCCAAGTGGCTGGCCTGCCCAAGGGCGCCAGCGTGGAAATCGAAGTCGTGGTGCATTTTTAGAATATGCCTCGCGACATCCAACTCGCCATCGCCTTCGTCATGGGTGGCGGACTGGGTTTATTGATCGGCTGGCTGATCGGCAAACAACGACGACTACCTGGATTCCAGTTTGCCAGCGAAGAATTTGAAAGCCCTCTGGCTGCTGAACTTCGACAGCAGATCTCCCGACGTGAAGAAGAGCTTGCTCAACTTCGCTCACAACTGACTGAAGCAAACAACGCCCGCGCTGCCGCTGAAGCCAAACACGGTGCGACGGAAAAAATGCTCATTGAGCAGCGTGCATTGCAAGACAAGGCATTGATTGATTTGCGCGAAGCTTTTCGATCATTGAGCGCAGAAGCGCTGAGCAAGGCGCAGCC
>Ga0302319_10002260_pt1 | contig 42000 bp, 31 predicted proteins | sample Bog_T0_2_FD_203319 | JGI IMG/M metagenome (GOLD analysis project Ga0302319, IMG submission 203319) | Peat permafrost microbial communities from Stordalen Mire near Abisko, Sweden - Bog_T0_2 | ecosystem: Environmental > Terrestrial > Soil > Wetlands > Peat | place: Sweden: Abisko, Stordalen Mire...
GTGGCGATTGAAGTGGAATTGATTACTCCGGTGGCCATGGATAAGGGCTTGCGCTTCGCGATTCGCGAAGGCGGCCGCACGGTGGGCGCCGGCACGGTGTCGGAGATCGTTTCGTAAGAGAGAAAGATTATGCCACGAGAAATTATTCAGTTCCAGTGCAATGAATGCAAGAACCGGAACTACAGCAAGACGAAAAATAAGCGGACGACTACCGAGCGGATCGAACTCAAGAAGTTCTGTCCGTTCTGCCGCAAACATCAGCCGCATCGGGAGACAAAGTAAGCGGAGGATAATTTCTGTTACGCTAAAAATATCAGCTATAACAGAAATGCAGTGTGGCCACGATAGGGGCATAGGCTAACGGTAAACCAGCGGTCTCCAAAACCGCCTTTGGGGGTTCGAATCCCTCTGCCCCTGCCAAGCAACCGCCTGGTTTTTTGGCGGACATTCCCTGATCGAATCATTGACTCAAGATAACTGTGGAAAAACAATGGAACTAGCCGCCTGGCCCGAACAAACGAAGAACTATATCGAAGAAGTACGCGCGGAAATGAAGCGCGTGACGTGGCCGTCCTGGAAGCAAGTGCGGGCGACCACGGGCGTGGTGATTGCAGCGGTGTTCCTGTTTGCCGCCTATTTTTTTGTGGTTGATATCGTCGTCAGCAGGGCGATTAATTTGGTGCTTCACCGCGGGGCCAAGTAGCCGGGCGACTCTTTGCAGTTGGGTTAAAAGAAATGTCAGACGAACAAATCGACGGCGGGGAAGCGAGCTATCTGATGGATGGCGAGAATGGGCAGGCTACGGCCAAAGCGCCCGAGGTGCGGGTTCACGACGAGACGGATGCGCTGGAAGAAGATGAAGGCGTGCCCGCCGAGGAGGTTCATCACGAAGAGCCGTTGCCAGCGAGCGAATCGGTTGAAACGGAAGCGGCGGAAGAGGCCGAACCCGTTAGCGAAGACAGCGGTGAGCACTCTAGCGAAGCCGCTAGCGAACCCCCAGTAGGACCGGAGAAGCATTGGTACATTATTCACGCGTACTCGGGCTTCGAGCAAAAAGTGGCGGAATCGCTGCGCACCCGCTCGCAAGCATTCGGCTTCGCCGAGCGGGTGGGACAGATTCTGATTCCTACCGAAGAAGTGGTGGAACTTCGCAACGGCAAGAAAGTCACCAGCAAGCGCATGCTGTATCCAGGATACGTGCTGGTGGAAATGGAAATGGACGACGAGCTTTGGCACGCCGTCAAATCAACGCCGCGGGTGACGGGCTTTGTGGGCGGCGGAACGAAACCGGTGCCGCTCACCGCCGATGAAGTGAATTCGGTGCTCTACCGCCAGCAGTCGAGCAAGGAACGTCCGCGGCCGAAGATGAGCTTCGAAAAGGGCGAAATGGTTAAGATTACGGATGGTCCCTTCACCAACTTCTCGGGCAAGATCGATGAAGTTAATTCCGAGCGCGATACGCTGCGCGTGATGGTGACCATCTTCGGGCGCTCGACGCCGGTTGAATTAGAATTTTTACAGGTCGAAAAAATATAAGGATTGCTTGAGAAATGGCTAAGAAAGTTACCGCGGAAGTAAAACTGCAAATCCCCGCCGGCAAGGCGACACCGGCTCCTCCGGTGGGAACGGCGCTCGGTCCGCAAGGCGTCAACATCATGGAGTTCTGCAAGGCGTTCAATGCGAAGACTTCGGCGAAAGATCAGGAAGGTTTGATCATTCCCGTGGTTATCACCATCTACTCGGATCGCTCGTTCACGTTCATCACCAAGACGCCGCCCGTGGCGATTCTGGTGAAGCGTGCCGTGAGTATTGCCAAAGGTTCGGCCGAGCCCAACAAGAACAAGGTGGGCAAGATTACGGTGAAGCAGGTGGAAGAGATCGCCAAGATCAAGATGCCCGATTTGAACTGTTTCACGGTGGAAGCGGCGATGGAGCAGGTGAAGGGCGCTTGCCGTAGCATGGGCGTAGAAGTCGTCTAAGTTGTTTTAAGTACAGGGTTTTCTTGGAAAGGAATGAGCTTGCTCACTCCTTTCCACTATTGCTTCTTCTCGCAATGTCGGTTATGCTGAGATTGTTAGTTCAGTAAGCCAGCACAGTGTTTCTGCTTGGCAGTAGCAAACAGAATCACCCTGCCTAAGTCTGGCAAAAAAATACAAAGTTGTCACTGTTGACAGTTATCGTTTTGAGGACCAGTGTGTCTCTAGGAACTGGTTCGTAACTGGTGCTTCGTGCGCGCCCCCTTCAGTCAGCTGTATTTTCAAGACTCTAAAGGAGAGATCACAAATGAAGCGTAATTTTTTCAAGTTCGTGGCAGTTGCCGGTGTTTTGTTGGGCGGCAGTTTAGCCGCGTCGGCGTCAGAGCGCCTCAAGGTCAATGTGCCGTTTTCGTTCGTTATGGCGGGTTTGGAATTTCAGCCCGGCCAGTACACGGTGGATCAGGCCAATAACGGAGTTCTAACCGTTCAAGGCGAATGCAAAGGAGCAATGGTTATCACTACTCCCGCGGAAACGGGTAAGGCCGTTCCGGCAGCCTCGCTGAGTTTCGTCACGGATGGGCATGAATATCACCTGACCGGCGTGAAGATGCTAAATGAAGTGAACCGCAGTGTAAATGGGATTACGCCGCAGGATCGCAAGCTTTCGATCGGTTCCCACTAAAGCTGAACGGCACTTAGTAAGTTGGGTTTCAGAAAGGCGCCATGGCCCAGTCAGCCAGGCGCTTTTCACTTTTTTGAACAGTATTCTGCTACGCTGTTAAACGCTAGTGGTACGTGATCGCCCAAACGGCGAGCATGTTTAAAAGGGAACCCGGTGAAAGTCCGGGACTGCCCCGCAGCGGTAAGCAGGAACGAAAGCCCAAGCATCACTGTCCCGACCAGGATGGGAAGACGGGTGAGTAGCAAAGCAATTTTTTGAGCCTGCAAGTCCGAAGACCTGCCCTGGCCCGCGCCCAATAGGAGCGGAGATTCGACGGTTGCCTCGAGGGAGGGCAGACAGGTGTTCAAACAATTTGTTCTGGCGTGCGCGCTTACGAGCAGCGCGCTATTGGCTTCGACTGAAACGGCCACCGTTTCCGGCAGTATTTTGGACCAGTCCGGCGCAGTGGTTAAAGACGCAAAGCTCATCTTGCATTCCGCCAGCGGATCGGGAAGCCTCAATGCGGCATCGGGCTCCGATGGCCGTTATATTTTTGACAATGTCAGTCCGGGAGATTACTTACTGGAAGCAAGCGCTCCAGGACTAAGTCTGGGCCAAGCTTTGGAGTTACAGTTGCCGCGCGGCGCCCATGTGGACCTGGCACTTACGCTTAAGGTGTCTGCCGTTATGACGTCGGTGAGCGTGACGAGCGCCAGCGCGCCGCAGACGGTGGATCAGGTCGCGAAGGCGATCGATGTGGTGAACGTAGACGAGGCGGTGGCACGTGGTTTGTTTTCCGTCGGAGATGCGCTGCAGTTTGTGCCGGGCTTGCAAGTGACCACGCAGGGCGGGCCAGGGTCTTATACGACGATCCAAACGCGAGGACTGAGGGTGACGGACACCGCTGTTTTGATCGACGGCTTTCCGTTCCGCGATCCGACGAGCATTCAGGATGAGGCGAGCGCGTATATCGGCGACTTGTTTTTGTTGGATAGTTCGCGCATTGAAGTGCTGCGCGGCTCGGGATCTTCGCTGTATGGATCGAACGCGATGTCGGGCACGGTGAATATTCTGACCGACGGCGGCGGTGGGCCGCTGCATGGGGATTTGGATGTGCAAGGCGGAGGCCTCGGGCTGTTTCACGGCGTGGCAAAGATGGCGGGCAGCGGGTGGAAGAATCGGCTGCTTTATTCGGCTGGCGTGTCGAACCTGAATGTGACCGAAGGTGTGTTGGATGCCGGCGCGGCGCGCGATTGGAGCGGGCAAGGTAGTGTTGATTTGCTGCTCGCGAAGGGGATGCGGCTGGGAGCGACTTTGCTGGGCAATACCGGATTTCTGCAACTGTATGCCAGTCCATCGCCGACGTCCGATGCGCCGACTTCGGGCATCATTCCGGCGGTGGCGACGGGCACGGGCGCAACGTTCATTCCGTCGTTGGGAGATCCGGATGACGGCGAGTATTCGCATTTTGTGAATACGCTGTTTCGCTTTGAGCAGGATGTCGATGCGCGGTTGTCGTACCACATCGGCTATGGCATCGTCGACTCGGTTCGCGATTACACGAATGGGCCGGGGGGTCCGGTGAATGAATATACCTATCAGCCGGCGTTCAATACATCGGATCAATATTCGGGGCGGCTCGACACGTTGCAAGCGCGCCTGAACTACCTGCCGGATGTGCATGAAACCTTGAGCGCCGGGTACGAGTTTCAGCGCGAGAACTATGCGGAACTGGCGACGGACCAGAACCCCGACCTCAGCGAACGCACCTACGACAAAACCAAAGCGCGGCAACAGACGAATGCAGTGTTTGCGCAAGATGAGATCCGGCTGCTGCAAGGGCGCTTGCAGATTTTGCTTTCCGGAAGGCGGACTGATGTTTCCTTGAGCGAGCCATCGTTTGTGGGCGGAGGGGTTTCGCCGTATGCGTTGACGCCGCTGCCGACGCCGAGGAAAGCCTATACGGGCGATACGGCGGTTTCATATTTTTGGAAGCGAACGGCCACGAAGATGCGAGCGCATTTGGGCAACAGCTTCCGCACGCCCTCCATTTATGAGCGCTTCGGCGGTTACTTTTTTGGAGGGGTGTACTATCCGTTGGGCGATCCAAGTTTGGCGCCGGAGCGGGCGGTGTCGTTTGACGGGGGCTTCGATCAGTATCTGTGGCGCGAGCGTGTGAAGGTGAGCGGCAGCTATTTTTATGCGCACTTGCAGCAGGTGATCGGCTACGTAGATCTGCCGCCGGGCTATGTGGATATTTATGGGAGGTCGGCGGGCTACGCTTCGCTGCCGGGAGGAATCGCGCGCGGGGTGGAGTTGAGCGCGGACATTCGGCCGACGCGCAAAACGAGTGTGAAGAGTTCTTATACTTACACGAATGCCCGCGACCGGCAATCGCAATACTTCACCGGGACGGCGACTGACCCGGTGGAGACACCGCGCATTGCGCCGCAAACGTTCAGCGTGGTGGCTACGCAGCAGGTGACGAAGAGGATTGACGCGGCGCTGGACTTTGTGGGAGAGAGCAGCTATCTTTTCCCGCTGTACGGCTACGATGCGGCGTTCAACTATCAGCCGTTTGCCTATCGATTTGCCGGGCCGCGCTTGTTGGGGTTATCGGGGGGTTATTCCCTGCCGCTGGGAGAACGATTGACGGCGCGATTTTATGCGCGGGTTTCGAATACGCTGGGCCAGAACTACTATGCGGAAGGATTCGCCACGCCGGGGCGCTGGGCGGTAGGGGGTGTGCGGCTGTCGTTTTGAGGCGCGCCATCTCTTTGCATTGCAAAGCACTTGCCCCTTTCGTATACTTGACGAAAGGGGCATTTCCTTTTGCTCCTTGTGTAGGGCAAACTAGTTACATGGCTTTTGCGCAGCGAGCGAAGACATACGCTGAACCGATCCCAATCGACCGGCGGGCAGCGGACAATTTGCGTTTCATCCGCGACACCATGGAGCGGGCGGTTTCATTCACGGCGGTGCCGGGATGGGGCGGCGTGGCGATCGGCGTCACGGCGGTCGCGACCGGAATCGCGGCCTTTCGTTTGCCCGCGCAGCAACAATTTTTTGCGTGGCTAGCGGAAGCGGTGGTCGCTCTGGCCATCGGCTGCGTGGCGGTGAGAATGAAATCGAAGCGCTTGTCTTTACCGCTCAGTTCGCGGCCGGCGCAGCGGGCGCTGTTGAGTTTCGTGCCGCCGCTATTGGCGGGCGCAGTGTTGACGACGGTCCTTTACCGGGCGGATATTTTGACGGTGCTGCCGGGATTGTGGCTGTTGCTTTATGGCGCGGCGGTGGTGACGGGCGGCGCATTTTCAGTGCGGATTGTGCCGGTGATGGGGCTTTGTTTCATGTTGTTAGGCGGAATTTCTTTGCTGACGCCGCCGTTGTGGGGAAATATTTTTCTGATGTTAGGTTTCGGCGTCGTCCACATAGTGTTCGGAACTTTCATCGCAAGGAGGCACGGTGGGTAGACCAGCGATTGCGCGCACGATTGACACGGCGGCGAAGGCCCGGACATCAAAATCCGCTAAGCAAGGCGCGCTGCACGAGACTGTTGAAACAACTCTCCCGAATCTGGACCGCATCATTCACGAGCACATGCGCCTGGGCATTGTGAGCGCGCTGGCGGTGAACGATACGTTGACGTTTAACGAATTGAAGAGGCTGTTGCAAACGAGCGACGGAAATTTGAGCGTGCACGCTCGGCGGCTGGAAGAAGCCGAATATGTGGTTTGCAACAAGAGCTTTGAAGGGCGGATGCCGAAGAGCGAGTACCGGTTGACGGGGGCGGGGCGCAAAGCGTTTGAACGTTATTTGAATCACATGGAAGCCTTGATTCAGGCTGCCAGGGAAAAATAGGTCCGAAGATAAAAATGGAGCGCCGTGAATTGCTGGCCGCCTTGAGCGCGTCCGCCTTGGTTGGTTCGGCGGGCAGGGCAGCGGGGATGCCGAATACTTTCTTAGAAGTGAAAACCTGGCGCTTTCATAACAGCGCGGAGAATCAGCCGGCGCGAGTGGCGGATTATCTCGAAGCCGGATTGGGACCGGCGCTGCAGCGAGCCGGCGCGAAACTGGCGGGCGCGTTTTCGAATGTGATTGGGCCGGATGGGCCTTATTACGTGAGCTTGAGCGAGTTTTCGTCACTGGCGGTGATGCAGGAGGCGCTGGCGAAACTGGCTTCGGACGCGGCACACCAGCGGGAATTAGGAAAGTTGAGCGCGGGTTCAGGAGTGCCGTTTGTGCGGGTGGAGAGCAGTTTGCTGCGCAGCTTTGACGGCATGCCGGCGGTGGCGGCGGCCGATGCGAATGAGAAGAGACCGCCGCGCATTTTTGAACTGCGCACCTATGAATCGCAATCCTTTGTGACACTGGCGCGCAAGGTGGGCATGTTTAATAACGGGGAAATGCAGATTTTTGAGCGGCTCGGCATGCGGCCGGTTTTCTTTGGGGAGACGATTGTGGGGCCGCGGCAGCCGAATTTGATGTACATGCTTTCGTATGACGATTTGGCGGCGCACGACCGGCTTTGGCACGATTTTGTGTCGGATGGGGAGTGGCGGAAGCTGAGCGCAAAGCCTGAGTTGAGGGATGCGGAGATTGTGGCGAATATTAGCAACGTGATTTTGCGGCCGTTGACGTTCTCGGGAATTCGCTAGAGTGAATGAGTCAGTGTGGATAGATCTGCGCGATGCGCTGGCTATCCACCAGAAGGCTCTGGCCTTGCACGGCGGTGCGGAGGGAGTTCGCGATCAGGCGTTGTTGGAGTCGGCCTTGGCGCGTCCCAACAAATTTATGCTTACGCGGATCATCTCGATCGGGCGGACTTGAGCGCCGCGCTGACCGCAGGGTTGGTTCGCGATCGTCCGTTTGAGGACGCCAACAAGCGCACCGGATTTCTGTTGGGCGTACTCTTCCCGGAGTTGAACGGGTTGGAATTTGTGGCGAAGGAAGAGGATGCGGCGCAGGCGGTTTTGGCGCTGGCCGCCGGAACGCTAACTGAGACAGAGTTTAAGAATTGGTTGAGCGACAATCTGGCAGGCTGGGTTAAAGGAATGGCGCAACGGTAAGAAAGTTTTGTACTTTCCACAGTCTGTGGTATTCTACGAAAAGGTTTCCAAGCCAAATTTGGGAGGCAAGGGTCTAATGATGGCCTGAGCCGCTTGTACCAGTCAAAAATATGAGTCAAAAGCCCGGTAAGAAGTATGAGGCCGCGGCGAAGCAGGTAGAGGCTAAGCCCTATCTTGTCTCCGACGCTGTGCCCCTCGTTCAAAAGATCAAATACACCAAGTTCGACGAGACGGTGGAGGTGCATATGCGCCTGGGCGTTGATCCAAAACACGCCGACCAGATGGTGCGAGGCACGGTGGTGCTGCCCAACGGACTCGGCAAATCGAAGAAGGTTTTAGTGATTGCCTCGGGTGAGAAACTGCGCGAAGCGGAAGAAGCTGGGGCGGATATTTTCGGCGGCGAAGAGTTGGTAACCAAGATTCAGACGGAAAATTGGACCGATTACGACGCGGTGATTTCCACGCCCGACATGATGCGTTCGGTGGGTCGCTTGGGTAAAGTTTTAGGTCCGCGCGGTTTGATGCCGAATCCGAAGACGGGGACCGTGACCACCGATATTAAGAACGCCGTGATGGAAATCAAAGCCGGCAAGGTAGAATTTCGCGTCGACAAGACGGGTGTGATTCATGCCCCGGTGGGCAAGGTGAGTTTCACGACGGACAAGCTGCTTGAAAACACCAATAGCCTGATTCAAGCCGTGCTCAAGGCGAAACCTTCCGCTGCGAAGGGGAAGTATGTGAAGAGCGCGACGTTGTGCTCGACCATGGGTCCAGGCGTGCAGTTGGACGTGACGCCGTTTAATGCTAAGGCGATCGCGTAAGGCGGGAGTCGAGAGGCCAGCATGAAGAATAAAAAAGAAAAGAAAAAAGATTTGGCGGCGCTGAAGAAGACGCTGGCGGAAAACAAAAACATCTTCATTACAAACTACGAGAAGATGACCGTGAAGCAGGACTTCCAACTGCGCAAGACCATTCGCGAGGCGGGCGGGAACTACTCGGTTGTGAAGAACAACTTGGCGGATAAAGCTTCGGAGGGGACGTCCTCGCATGAAGTTTTGGGCGCGTTGAAGGGCATGACTTCGCTGGCGTATACGGCGAAAGACCCGGTGGCGCTGGCCAAAGCGCTTCAGAAGTACGCCAAAGAGAATGCGCAGTTTACTTTCAAGGCGGGTATTGTAGAGGGCCGCGTGATCGATATTAAAGCGATCGGCGATTTGGCCAACATGCCGCCGAAGGAAGAGATTTATGCGAAATTATTGTTCCTGATCAACGCGACTGCAACTCGCTTGGTGACGTCGATTGGTGGGGTGGGCCGGAACTTGGCCGTGGTGATCGATCAGGGAACGAAGGAAAACAAGTTTAAGCAGTAATGTTTGGGCGGGCAAACCGCCGGGCACTGAATTTTTTTATTGAGGAATCGGGAGTTAAGAATATGGCGGATATCAACGCAATTGCAGAACAAATTCAGGGTTTGACCCTGCTGGAAGCTTCGCAACTGGTCAAGCTGCTCGAAGAGAAATTGGGCGTTTCGGCGGCGGCGGCGTCGGTGGCTGTGGCGGCTCCGAGTGCCGGCGGCGCTGCGGCGGCGGCTCCAGTGGAAGAGAAGACTGAGTTTACGGTCATCCTCGCGGCGGCGGGCCCCAACAAAATCAACGTCATCAAGGCGGTACGCGAAGTCACCAGCCTGGGACTGAAGGAAGCCAAGGATCTGGTGGACGGCGCACCGAAGCCGATCAAGGAAGGCGTCAATAAGGACGAGGCTGAAACCATCAAGAAGAAGTTCACCGAAGCGGGCGCAACCGTAGAAGTGAAATAGCTGGTTTGGCTAAAGATGATTGGCTAAGGATGCTTGGCTAAAAAGTCGCGATTCTCTCAAGAAACGGGAGAATTGAAGGGAATGGGAAGGTTCAGCGGCGCCTGATTGGCGCGGCTGGACTCGATTTGTGCTAGGATTTAATTGACGTCGATCCAGAATTTTCCAGAACCAAGAACCAATCAGTTAATTCCCCGCAGGTCTCTCTTAGATCGGCGGGGCTTTGGCATGTTTAATTTTCCGAATTCCCTAGAGACGCACGCACGGCGGCTGCAAACCGCTGTTTTCCACTCAAGTTCTACACAAAGATTATCGTCATTTGCCGGCGATCTCAACCTTTATTTACTCGGTGCGAAAAGTTTTTTGATCTTCGCGCCGGCCTTGGCGGGCGAATCGTTTGGTTCACCGCTGATCTTCGCGGCCCGATAGTGCCGCGCGTCCCGTTTAGCTCGATTGCTGAATTTTCGTCTTTTGTCGTCGGTTTCCTAAAAGGACAAGCCTAAGATGCCCAATGTTGCCAGTGCTGCTCTCCGCCAGAGAGTTGATTTTTCGAAGATCAAAACTTCCATTCCAATCCCTAACCTGATTGAAGTGCAGAAGCGTTCTTATGAACGCTTTCTGCAGATGGAGTTGTTGCCGAAGGAGCGTGAAGACGCGGGACTCGAGAGCGTCTTCAGTTCAGTATTTCCGATTTCGGATTTTCGTGGATTAAGCCAACTTGAATTTGTCGATTATTCGATTGGTAACTGGGAATGCAAGTGCGGGAACCTTAAAGGCCTGCATCACCTGCGCACCATCTGCCGTAATCCGAATTGCGGCGCGGAAATCCGCACTGATCCGTTTCATGCCGGCGACGTGCTTTGTCATAAGTGCGGCACGTTCAACAAAAATATCGTCACGTTCTGCAACCGTTGCGGCGATCCCGTCGCGTTGCAGTTGAAATACGATGTGCCGGAGTGCGAAGAGCGCGGCATGACCTATGCCGCGCCGCTGAAAGTGACTATTCGCCTGACCGTTTATGACAAGGACGCCGAGACCGGCGCCAAGACGGTGAGAGACATCAAGGAACAGGAAGTTTTCTTTGGTGAAATTCCTTTGATGACGGAAAACGGCACGTTCATTATTAACGGCACCGAGCGCGTGATTGTGTCGCAGTTGCACCGTTCGCCGGGCGTTTTCTTTGAACGCGTGCAAGCACAAGGTTACTTCCTTGGGAAGATCATTCCGTACCGCGGGAGCTGGGTCGAATTCGAATACGACAACAAGAACCTGCTCTATGTCCGTATTGACCGGAAGCGCAAGTTCTATGGCACGGTGTTTCTGCGCGCGCTGGGATTGAAGACGGATTCAGACATCATCCGGGCGTTCTATAAGCTGAGCACGATCACGCTAAAGAACGGCAAGATTTTGTGGGGCGTGAACGAAAGCCTGATCGGCATGAAGCTTTCGCATGCCATTAGCGCGAAGTCGGAGCAGGTGGTGCCGCAGGGGCGTAAAATCACCAATTCGGTTTATCGCGAAATTCAAAAGGCGAAGATCGAGCAGGTAGAAGTAGCCAGCAACGACTTGGAAGGCGCTTACGTAGCGGCCGACGTGATCGACATGTCGACGGGCGAAGTTCTGATCGAGGCGAATCATGAATTGACCGCGGCGACGCTGGGCAAGCTGGCGGAATCCGGGATCACCAGTTTCGAGATTTTCTTTCCGGAGCGGGACGACGCGGGCAACGTGATTTCGGCGACGCTGCGTAAAGACGCGGTGAAGACGCAAAACGACGCGCTGCTGGAAATTTACCGCAAGCTGCGGCCGGGCGATCCGCCGACGCTCGATACGGCCACGCAACTCTTTCAAGGAATGTTTTTCGATGCGCGCAAATACGACTTTTCGCGCGTGGGCCGCATGAAGTTCAACATCAAGTTGTACGACAGGGCCGATGCCGCGCCGTTGGACAAGCGCACGCTGGATCAAAAAGACTTTATCGACACGATTCTTTACCTGTTGAAGCTGCGCCGGGGTATTGGCGCGGTGGACGATATCGATCACTTGGGCAACCGACGTGTGCGCGCGGTTGGCGAACTGCTCGAAAACCAGTTCCGCATTGGTCTGGTGCGCATGGAACGCGCCATTAAGGAAAAGATGTCGGTCTACCAGGAAATGTCGACGGCGATGCCGCACGATCTGGTAAACGCCAAGCCGGTGATGGCGGCCATTCGCGAGTTCTTCGGTTCGAGCCAGCTTTCGCAGTTCATGGATCAAACCAATCCGCTTTCCGAGATCACGCACAAGCGGCGTCTCTCGGCGCTCGGACCAGGGGGTTTGTCGCGTGAGCGAGCCGGATTTGAAGTGCGCGATGTGCATCCGACTCACTATGGCCGCATCTGTCCGATTGAAACGCCGGAAGGCCCGAACATCGGTTTGATTTCGTCGCTCTCCTGTTTTGCGCGGATCAACGAGTATGGTTTTATTGAGAGCCCCTACCGCCGGGTGCGCGAAGGCGCGCTGGTGGATGAAGTCAGGATTCTGAATCCGGGCGACACGGATTTCAAGGTGGGCGCGGTAGTGCAGCGCGATGCCGTGGAAAAAGCGAATAACGCGGTAGCGGGCAAGAAGCAGATTGCTGAAATTGAAGCACATTCCGATTACTTGTCGGCTTGGGAAGAAGACAAATATATTATTGCCCAGGCCAACGTGGCCATTGACCAGAAGGGGCGCATCGTCGAAGACCTGGTGAACGCACGCCAAGCGGGCAACTTCGTGCTAAAGCATCGCGACGAAATTGAGTACATGGACGTGAGTCCGAAGCAATTGGTCTCGGTAGCTGCGAGCCTCATTCCTTTTCTTGAAAACGACGATGCGAACCGCGCCTTGATGGGTTCGAACATGCAGCGTCAGGCAGTTCCGCTGCTGCGGGCTGAAGCGCCGTTTGTGGGCACGGGCATGGAACGCGTGACGGCGCGCGATTCGGGCGCCGTGGTAATTTGCAAACGTTCGGGCGTGGTGGATTCGGTGGATAGCGAACGCATAATCGTCCGCGTGGACGGCAGCGCGCACGAAGGGCAGATGTCGCGCGAAGTTGGCGCGGATATCTATCAGCTCACCAAATTCAAGCGCTCCAATCAGAACACCTGCATAAGCCAGAAGCCGATTGTGGCGCAAGGGCAGAAGGTGAAGAAGGGCGATGTGCTGGCGGACGGGCCCTGTACCGAGGCCGGTGAACTGGCGCTCGGGCGCAACGTACTGGTAGCGTTCATGCCGTGGCGCGGCTATAACTTTGAAGACGCCATCGTAGTGAGCGAGAAGCTGGTCAAGGAAGATTACTACACTTCGATTCACATTGAGGAATTTGAAATCGAAGCGCGCGATACCAAGCTCGGGCCGGAGGAAATCACGCGCGATATTCCGAATATCGCCGAGTCCTTCCTGAAGAACCTGGATGAAAGCGGCATAATCCGGATCGGCGCCACGGTAAAGCCGGGCGACATTCTGGTGGGCAAAGTGACGCCGAAGGGCGAAACACAGCTCACGCCGGAAGAGAAACTGCTGCGCGCAATTTTCGGCGAAAAAGCCGGCGATGTGAAGGACGCATCGCTCTACTGTCCGCCTGGAATCGAAGGCACCATTGTCGATTGCAAAGTGTTTTCGCGCAAGGGTGCCGAGCTAGATGAGCGTTCCAAACAAATCCTGCTTTTACAGGAAGAGCGCTTGCACCGCAACCTGGAAGATGAGAAACGCATTCTGAGCGACGAACGCGCCAAGCGTCTGGAGATGTTGCTCGCGGGTAAAGAACTGACAGCGGATCTCCACGACGAAAAGACCAACAAGAAGCTGCTTTCCAAAGACACGCCGCTTTCGCGCGACGTGCTGGAGAAACTGCGCGCGCGCGATTTGAAGCGCATGCGGCTTTCCACCAAAGATATCCGCTTGAACGAACAGATCGACGAAGTTGAGGAGATGACTTCGCGCCAGATCGCCGTGCTTGAGAAGATCACCGAAGAGCGGATTGCCAAGCTTCGCAAAGGCGATGAATTGCCGCCCGGCGTCATTAAGCTGGTAAAGGTCTACATCGCCATGAAGCGTAAGCTTTCGGTGGGCGATAAAATGGCCGGTCGCCACGGCAACAAGGGTGTGATTGCGCGCATTGTGCCGGAAGAGGACATGCCGTATCTGCCCGATGGTACGCCGGTGGAGATCGTTTTGAATCCGCTGGGCGTTCCTTCGCGCATGAACGTAGGTCAGATCCTCGAAACGCACCTTGGTTGGGCCGCCGCGAAATTGGGTCTGCACTTTGCCACGCCGGTGTTTGACGGCGCAACGGAGAAGGACATCAAAGCGCGCCTGGTGGAAGCCGGCTTGCCGACTTCGGGCAAGATCACGCTGCATGACGGCATGACGGGCGCGCAGTTTGAGCAGCCGGTGACAGTCGGCATGATTTACATGTTGAAGCTGAGCCACTTGGTTGACGATAAGATTCACGCGCGGTCGATTGGGCCTTATTCGCTGATTACCCAGCAGCCGCTGGGCGGCAAGGCGCAGTTCGGCGGACAGCGCTTCGGCGAAATGGAAGTTTGGGCGCTCGAAGCATACGGCGCCGCTTATATTCTGCAGGAATTGCTAACGGCGAAATCGGACGATGTTTACGGTCGCGCCAAGATTTACGAAGCCATTGTGAAGGGCGAAGCCGCCGCCGAACCGGGCGTGCCGGAATCGTTCAACGTTTTGATCCGCGAGTTGCAGAGCTTGTGCCTGGATGTGGAGCTGATGAAAAAGCCTCGCGAGTTGCAGGACATGGCGCATGCGGCGGATTAACCGCCAAATGTTCAAGCGCGCGGGGCGGCATTGTGGCGCCCCACGCCCCGCGCGCTTTGTTCAAAAACGGGCCCGAGCTGAAAGTTAAATAAGGACTATTCATGTATCGTTCCTCTCCGTACGAAAGAGCCAATCTTATTGCCGATTTTGATTCGATTCGAATCAGCTTGGCATCGCCGGAAAAAATCCGGAGCTGGTCGCATGGCGAAGTCACCAAGCCGGAGACCATCAACTACCGCACCTTCAAACCGGAGCGCGATGGCCTCTTCTGCGCCCGGATTTTCGGGCCGGTGGCCGACTGGGAATGTCTCTGCGGCAAATATAAGCGCATGAAGCATCGCGGCGTGATCTGCGATAAATGCGGCGTGGAAGTGACTCTCTCGCGCGTGCGCCGTGAACGCCTCGGCCATATTGAACTGGCCAGCGCCTGCTCGCACGTCTGGTTCTTCAAAGGGTTGCCGAGCCGCATTGGCTATCTGCTCGATATCACGCTGCGCGAGTTGGAGCGCGTTCTCTATTACGAAGCTTTCGTGATTATCGATTCAGGCGAAGCGACGGGCTTGAGCCAGGGCGAAGTGATTAGCGACGAGCGCAAGCGGCAGCTCGATACGGAATTTCCGGGCAAGTTTGTGGCCATGATGGGTGCCGAAGGCGTCAAGGAATTGCTGCACCGGCTCGACATTGAATCGTTGAGCCAGGAAATCCGCGAAAAGATGAAGACCGAAACTTCAGCGCAGAAGAAGCTGAAGTACGCCAAGCGCCTGCGCGTGGTGGAAAGTTTTCGCAAGTCAGGCAACAAGCCTGAGTGGATGATTCTGGATGTGATTCCGGTGATTCCACCGGAACTGCGCCCTTTGGTGCCGCTCGACGGCGGACGTTTTGCGACTTCCGATTTGAACGATCTCTATCGGCGCGTTATCAACCGCAATAACCGGCTCAAGAAGCTGATGGAATTGCATGCGCCCGACGTGATTGTGCGCAATGAGAAGCGCATGCTGCAGGAAGCGGTGGACGCACTATTTGATAACGGCCGCCGTGGACGCGTGCTGCGCGGCGCCAATAACCGCCCGCTCAAATCTCTTTCCGATACGTTGAAGGGCAAGCAAGGCCGCTTCCGCCAGAATCTTCTCGGCAAGCGCGTGGATTACTCGGGCCGCTCGGTAATCGTGGTTGGGCCCGAGCTCAAGCTGCATCAGTGCGGTTTGCCGAAGAAGATGGCGCTCGAGCTTTTCAAGCCCTTCATCTATCATCGCCTGGAACAGCGTGGGCATTGCACCACTATCAAACAGGCAAAGGAGTTGGTTGAGCAGCAAGATCCGGTGGTTTGGGACATTCTCGAAGAAGTGATCAAGGATCACCCGATTTTGTTGAATCGAGCTCCTACGCTGCACCGCCTGGGGATTCAAGCGTTTGAGCCGGTGCTGGTGGAAGGGAAAGCGATCAAGCTGCACCCGCTCACGTGTACCGCTTTTAACGCGGATTTCGACGGCGACCAGATGGCCGTTCACATTCCGCTCTCTCCGGAAGCGCAGATTGAAGCCAGCACTTTGATGCTTGCTTCGAACAATATTCTGTCGCCGGCGCATGGCGCGCCTATCGCCATTCCTACGCAGGACATGGTTTTGGGGCTGTATTACCTCACCAAGATGCGTCCGAACTCCAAAGGCTCGGGCCGTACGTTCGCGTCGATTGAAGACGTTTTGATCGCGCTTGAGATGGGCGAAGTAGAAACGCTCACCGCCATCAAGCTGCGCTATACGGGTCGCGTCATTGATTTGACGAAGGCGTTTGATAGCCAGAACATCATGTATACGGAGCCGATCGAGTTCGTAAAGCAGTACATGGACACGACGGTGGGCCGTGTTATTCTGAACGACGTTCTTCCGAAAGCGATGCCGTTCATCAATGGCTTGCTCAAGAAGAAGGGCATGGCCCAGCTTGTTCAATATTGCTATCTGAAGCTTGGTCTGCAGACCACCGTTCAGATGCTAGACGAGATCAAGAAGCTTGGCTTCCTCTACGCCACGCGCGCCGGCATCTCCATCGGCATTGACGACATGGTTGTGCCCGACGAAAAGGCCGGCCTGGTTCACGATGCCGAAAAGCAAGTGATCGAGGTTCAGCAGCAGTATCAGGAAGGCGCGATTACGCAATCGGAGCGCTACAACAAGATCATCGAAATCTGGTCGAAGGTCACGGAAGCGATTTCCGACAAGCTCTTCAAGAATCTGGAAGAAGACGACCGTACCGGCCGCGTTCTGAACCCGATTTACATTATGGCCGATTCGGGCGCGCGCGGTTCGAAACAGCAGATCCGCCAACTTTCCGGTATGCGCGGTTTGATGGCGAAGCCTTCGGGCGAAATCATCGAGCAGCCCATCACCGCGAATTTCCGCGAAGGGCTGGACGTGTTACAGTACTTCATCTCCACGCACGGTGCCCGTAAGGGTCTGGCCGACACCGCTTTGAAGACGGCGGATTCAGGCTACCTCACGCGCCGCCTGTGCGATGTGGCGCAGGACGTGATCATTACGGAAGACGATTGCGGCACCACCGATGGTATTTACGTGGAGCCGATTATCGAATCGGGCGAAATCATCGAACCGTTGCGCGACCGCATTGTGGGCCGCGTGGCGCTCGAAGATCAGCGCGATTATGAAAACAGCGTGATCGTCAGCGTGAATCAGGAGATCACGGAAGAATTGGCCAGCCAGATTCAATCGGCCGGTATTGAACGGGTGAAGATCCGTTCGGTGCTGACTTGCGAATCTAAGCGCGGCGTTTGCCGCCTTTGCTACGGCCGCAATTTGGCGACGGGACGCATGGTGGAGCGCGGTGAAGCAGTAGGCATCATCTCAGCGCAATCCATCGGCGAACCCGGCACGCAGCTTACCATGCGCACGTTCCACATCGGTGGCGCGGCGACTCGTGTCAGCGAGCAATCGACCCAGGATGCCAAGAGCGACGGTTATGTGCGCTTCAGCAACGTTAATACGGTTAAGAACAACAAGGGCGAATTGATCGCCATGAACCGCAACGGTATCCTGATCATTGTCGACGAGAAGCAGCGCGAGCGCGAGCGCTATCCAGTTGTTTACGGCGCGAAGATCAACATCGGCGACGGCGAGAAGGTCAAAGCGAATCAGGTCCTGCTCGAATGGGATCCTTATACGTTCTCGATTCTTACCGAAGTCACCGGCGCAGTTCACTTTAAGGACTTGATCGACGGCGTGACCACCACAGATCAAGTGGACGAAATCACCGGCAATATGCAGGTGGTGGTGACCGAATCGACCGACGAAAAGCGTTTCCCGACCGTTATCATGCGTCCGAATGGCGGCTCGCGTTCGGAAGAAAAGCGCTACCTGATGCCGACCCACGCTCACTTGATGGTGAGCGACGGCGAAGAACTCCACGCGGGCGATGTTATCGCCAAGATTCCGCGTGCGACCACCAAGACCAAAGACATAACCGGCGGTTTGCCGCGCGTTGTTGAATTGTTCGAAGCGCGCAAGCCGCGCGAAACGGCCGTGATTGCCGAAATCAACGGTGCGGTTAAGTACGGCGAAGTGAGCAAGGGTATGCGCAAACTGTACGTGGTCGGCGACGACGGCGTTCAGAAAGAATACTCGATTCCACGCGGCGTTCATATCAACGTGCAGGAGGGCGAGCGGGTGCGCTCCGGCGATCCTTTGATGGACGGCCCGCGCAATCCGCACGACATTCTGGCCGTGCTCGGCGAGAAGGAGTTGCAGAAGTACCTGGTGAATGAGATCCAGGAAGTCTACCGTCTGCAGGGCGTGAATATTAACGACAAGCATCTGGAAGTGATCTCGCGGCAAATGATGCGCTGGGTTCGTATTGAGGACATCGGCGATACCGAGTTCCTGCCGGAGGAAGTTGTTGATAAGTTCAAATTCCGCGAAGAGAATAACCGCGTGATTGAAGCAGGCGGCCGCCCAGCGATGGGCAAGCCGATTCTGCTGGGTATCACCAAAGCTTCGCTTTCCACCGATTCATTCATCTCTGCAGCCAGCTTCCAGGAGACCACGCGTGTTCTTACCGAAGCGGCCATCAATGGCAAGGTGGATTACCTCCGCGGCCTTAAGGAGAACGTCATCATGGGCCGGTTGATTCCAGCCGGTACCGGGATGGAATTCTACCGCAAGGTGAAGATTGCCGGCGAAGACGTGGTGGAAGAAGAGCCGATTCCGGAGCAGGAGATCAACTTCGGCGACGGACTGGGCGACTACTCGGAAGACACTCCGGGCATTTACACCGGCGGTCTTTCGGAGGATCTGGGCGCGGAAGAAGCGCTCGGCGCGGCAACGACCACCGAAGAATAATTCCAAATCGATCAGTGCAAGGAAAGGCGGCCCACCGATGGGCCGCCTTTCGCGTTTTAGACGCGAAGAAATCGATTCTTACGGCACTACTTCTTAGTGCCACCTACAAGCAGCCCCAACTTCATGCTGGCGGATTTTGTGGGTATCGCCGTTGCGTTTTTACTGTTTTCCGGTCTCACTCTGCTTCCCGGTTATCTATTAGGTTGGGCGCTGAATTTGTTGCGCTTTCGAACGCGCGAGATGTGGTTCCGATTTGCGATCGCGGTGCCGTTATCGATTGCGCTGGGGCCGGTGCTGACCTATTACTCAGGGCGCTGGATATCGTTTAGCGGGGCAGGTCGCCTTTACGAGTCCTTGAGCGTGGCGGCTGTTGCGTTGATCTTCATCACGAGGCGACGTTTACGGAAAACTCCCGTTGTTTGGGCGGTTGTGGCTTGGTGCGTGGTTGCTTTGTTGGCCTTGGCTGATTTACAAATCGGGCGGCATCTCTACTTTTCGATCATGGGCTTCGATTATGCTGTTCGTACAGCATTCGTAAGCTCCATCAGCACGTTCGGAGTGCCCGCGCAAAATCCGTTCTTCTATCCGGGCCATGCGGTGCTGCTGCGCTACCACTACTTCTGGCTGATGCAAGCGGCCTTGGTTCATCGCTGGGCCCCTGCCTTCCTGGATGCGCGGCAGGCGCTGATTGGGGGAACCATGTGGTGCGGCATCGCCCTCATGTGCGCGATCGTTCTCTATTTGCGATTCTTCCGCACGGGCGTACGTAAACTTCGACGCCACACGCTCATCGCTTTCAGTCTGCTGGCTGTGACGGGTTTGAATGTCGTACCCGCCCTCTTATGCAGGTCTGTTGACGTTACGTTCCCTTTTCATCGAGAGGATCAAATTGATGGTTGGGTGTACTCATTGCTTTGGGATTCGCATTATGTGGTGGCCCTGATCGCCGGTCTTTTGGCGTTTCTGCTCATCTCACAAGCGCGGGGCGGTAGCCGGCAACGTGTGCTGTACGGAGTGACCGCCGGGTTGGCGCTAGTAACCTGCGTCGGTGCGGCCATTTACTTAGCGTTGATCTTCGCTCTGTTCCTGGCCGGTTGGAGCATTATCGTCTTAGCGAAGCGCTGGTATGCGGAGTTTCAAGTACTCGCCATAGCCGGAGTGACGGCCGTCTTGTGTTCCTTACCTTATCTTGCAAGCTTGCGGGGGCCCGGAGCGGGCGGCACTTTTCTACAGTTGGCGGTTCGTTCGTTCTTTATTGTGGAAGTCCTCGGCAAGATTTTCAACTTCACGCACGTCTGGCAAACTTCCCTGGCAAACCTGATTCTTCTGCCATTGAGCTATTACATTGAACTAGGCGTGTTTTTTATGGTTGGGATTGTGGAATGGCGAAGGTTGAGACGGATGCAATCGATTCCCAGAAACGATCTGGCGCTTGGGGTGATGGCGCTGGTGAGTCTGGTAAGCTGCACTTTTCTCCGCTCGGGCGTGATTTCCATTAATGATTTAGGGTGGCATGGCTCTTTGCTTGCGCAATTCGTATTGTTGATTCGCGGGTCGCAGCTACTGCCAGAGAGAGCAAAGGGTTGGGTGCCCCTACTTGCGCTAGGGCTTGCGGGCACAATCTACGATCAAGCCCTGGTGCGATTCTTCGCCCCTCTCTATCCATCCAAACATTTACCGAAGGTGCCATCACTTTCTCCGGACAACAAATTGGGGGAGCGCACGTATGCAAACCGAGAGGCATATGACTGGTTGCGCGCGAACTCCAAGGCGTCGTCACGGGTGCAGCAAAACCCCGATCCTGTGATCCAGGATACATTTTACGGGCTATATGCGGATCGCAACACCCTTGCCGAAGACGTCGAGTGCGCGACGAACTTCGGCGGCGATCCTAAAGCCTGCGCTCCTTTGCAATCGATTCTTCGTCCTGTCTTCGCGGCGCATGCGCCTGACACTACGTTCGAATCCGCCTGCGCGGCCTTGCCCATGGACTTCGTCGTTGCCAAGGACACCGACGCCGTTTGGGGCACGGAAGATGGTTGGGTGTGGACGCGCGCGCCGCTATTTGCCAATTCCTTTGTCCGCGTATTTCGTCGCGCTAGTAGGCCTTCGCAATCACCGCGCGCCGATCCACAATTTCACCCGTGACAATACACTTTCCGGGACCATCATACTCGTCAATCAGCGGGATATTGCGAACCGTCGCCTTGAATTCTTTAAGCCGGGCATCGCATTGCGGATCGTTCTTAATATGCGCGAATACAAACTTGCCGCCGCCTTTTTCCGCAGTCACCTCGCGCAGAATTTCTTCCACTTGGGGCAGGGAATTGGCGGTAACGCAATTCTGCTTGAGCCGCTCTTTCGCTGCCTGGTACAGATCAGTCTGCATGGCTGACAATGTCAGGTCGATCGTGCTTCGTAAATCGCCATGCGGAACTGTTTCTTTACCCCCGCTATCCCGGCGCTTCAAGACAACATTGCCGGCGGCCAAATCGCGCGGGCCAAGTTCTAAAACGATTGGCACTCCCAGACGCTCCCAGTGAAAAAACTTTGCGCCGGGTGTCTGGCCCTCGCGGCGATCAAGCTTCACCTCTAGATCGGCCGCCATCTTCTCCGCTGCCTGCATCACCGCCACGCGCTCTTCGTCCTTTCTATAGATGGGTGCCAGCACCACCGGAACCGGCGCGACTTTGGGCGGCAAAACCAGACCCTTATCGTCAGCATGAGTCATGATCAAGCCGCCAATCAAACGCGTGCTTACGCCCCAGCTGGTTTGCCATACATAATCGAGCTTGCCTTCGCTGGTTTGAAACTTGACGTCGAAGGCTTTGCCGAAGTTCTGGCCCAAATCATGACTGGTGCCTGCTTGCAAAGCGAGGCCGTTTTGCATCATGGCTTCGATGGAAAAACTTTCGAGCGCGCCGGCGAATTTCTCCGCGCTGGTTTTAACGCCCTTGATGACGGGCATCGCCATAATATCTTCCGCCACTTCCGCGTAAATATCCAGAATCCGCAAGACTTCTTCACGCGCTTCCGCATGAGACGAATGCGCCGTGTGGCCCTCCTGCCAAAGAAATTCGGTTGTGCGCAAAAACATGCGCGTCCGCAGTTCCCACCGCACCACGTTGGCCCATTGATTCAGCAGCAAGGGCAAATCGCGATAACTTTGAATCCACTTGGCGAAGAAGTGGCCCACAATCGTCTCCGACGTGGGCCTTATTACATAAGGCTCTTCCAATCCCTTGCCGCCGGCAATGGTAACCACCGCCAGCTCGGGCGCGAAGCCTTCTACGTGCTCCGCTTCCTTCTTCAAGAAGCTCTCTGGAATCAGTAAGGGGAAATAAACGTTTTGGTGGCCGGTGGCTTTGAAGCGCTCGTCGAACGCCCGCTGTAATGCCTCCCAAACCGCGTAGCCATTCGCTTTGATCACCATGCAGCCTTTGACGATTTCGGCCGGTTCGGCCATATCTCCCTGCAATACCACGTCCTGGTACCACGCGGCGAAGTCCTGCGCGCGCGGCGTAATTCTCGATTCAGCCATTACCTTGATTTTCGCTTGCCGCTCCTTCCGATCGTTGCCACTTCCACCACAAGATAGAATCCAACTAGAGGCATGGCCGCTATCAATCGTCAATTTCGTCTTGCATCACGCCCGGTGGGAATGCCGGTAAGCAGTAATTGGAACCTGACGGAGGAACCCGTTGCAGAGCCGAAAGACGGCGAAGTCCTGGTCAAGGTCCTTTATATTTCGCTTGATCCAGCGATGCGCGGCTGGATGAACGAAGGCAAGTCGTACGTCCCGCCGGTGGGCATTGGCGAAGTAATGCGCGCTTTGGGCGCGGGCAAGGTGGTTGCCTCTAAGTTCGATGGCGTGGCTGTGGGCGATTATGTAGGCGGCATCTTTGGTGTCCAAGAGTACGCTGTTGTGCCGGGCAAAGCAGTCAATAAAATTGATGCCCCCGTCGATCGGTTGCCTCTTTACATCGGAGCGCTCGGCATGCCGGGCAGTACTGCCTATTTCGGCTTGCTCGCTGTCGGGCGTCCTGAGCCCGGCAACACAGTGGTGGTCTCGGGTGCGGCGGGCGCGGTGGGGTCCATCGTCGGGCAGATCGCTAAGATTAAGAACTGCCAAGTGGTCGGCATCGCAGGCGGCCCCGAAAAGTGCAAGTATCTGACCGCCGAACTGGGCTTCGACGCGGCCATCGATTACAAGGCCGAAAATGTGTACTCGGCTTTGCGGACGCACTGCCCGAATGGGATCGACGTTTACTTTGACAACGTGGGCGGCGATATTCTCGACGCCGCCCTCGCGAATCTCGCGCTGCATGCCCGCATTGTGATTTGCGGAGCGATTTCCCAATACAACAACACAACGCCCGTCAAAGGACCCTCGAATTACCTTTCGCTTTTGGTAAATAGAGCGAGCATGACGGGCATGGTGGTCGTTGACTATCTAGGGCGCACCGCCGAGTTTCGCGGTGCCATGGTTCCGTGGGTCAAAGAGGGCAAGATCAAAACTCGCGAGCACATTGTCGAGGGCTTCGAGAAATTTGCCGAAACCCTGTTGATGCTTTTCAAGGGCGAAAATGAGGGCAAGCTGGTCATAAAGGTGGCTGCCGATTGAGCCGCGACAGCGGCGACGTCTTAGCGTGCGGTAATTGCTGAATGCGGCTGGCTTGTCCGAACTGGTCTTCCTGGGTTGGGAAAGGCGCTACGATTGTCGCTCCAACCCGGTTTCTTGCGGGAGTTGCGCACGAAGAGTTTGCCAGCGAGCAGTTGAAACAAGGCCGCGAAACTTGGGAGCGGCCCGCGATCTTTGGGCTTGACGCCTGGCTTGAGTCCTGCTGGCACGAAGCGCGCTATGTTTCTTCCGCCATCCCGTCGCTTTTGTCCAGCGCCCAGGAGCGGGCGCTTTGGCACGGAATCATAGAACAGGAACATCCGCAATTGTTTGATGTATCCGCCACAGTGCGTTTGGCGCAGCAGGCGGCGCGGCTTCTGGCTGAGTGGAACATTCCAGCGGAAGGCCAATTATGGAATGACCACGCGGATGCCCGGCAATTTCAGCATTGGCGCAGACTGTTGCATTCCGCATGCCGCGAGAACAACTGGCTGACGCGCGCCGATTTGATCCGCCAAATCCCCGGCTGGGTTCGCGAAAACACGATCAGCCCGAATATCACGGTATTCCTCGGCTTCGACCGCGTTTCGCCCGCTCTCGAAAACATCCAAACCAGTTTGGGCAGCTTGGCGGTGCGTCTGCCGATTTCGCCAACGATTTCCAGGCCGGACTCTTTCGCTAAGTCTTTCGACGATCCGGCAAGTGAGATCGAGTTTGCCGCGCGCCGCCTGCGTTACCTATTCGAAGAAAATCCAAAACGCTCCCTGGCGCTCTTCGTGCCGGCTCTGGCGGAAGAGGCCCCGCTCGTGGAGCGCACTTTACAAGCTGTTTTTTTCCCCTCGAATACTACCAGGCTCTCTGGTGCGGGCCTTGCGGCTGAGTCGCTGTTCCGGCTGCAAGGCGGCAGTTTGCTGATCGATCATCCGCTCATCGCCTCAGCTCTCCTCTTCCTGAATCTCGCCTTTCCGCGCATTGATCACGCCGCCGCCGGCGCAATTCTCCGCTCTCCTTTCGTCAAAGGTGCAGCCGCTGAAATCCATCAGCGCGCCCTTGCCGATATTGACCTGCGCAAGCGCCGGGAGCTAGACGTCGCCTTGAGAGATGTGGCTTGGGCCGCGCGCAGTTGTCCCATTTTTTCCGGCTGTCTGAAGAGTGTCGAAAAACTTCTCAGCAGAGTGCCCGGCGTACGGCAGCTTTCCGAATGGAGCAGGTTCATCTCCGATTTGCTCGCTGCGCTCGGTTGGCCCGGCGATTCGGAACTCACTCGAAGCGAGGAGGCGATGGTCGATCAGTGGAAGACGCAGCTCTCTGCTCTATCCGGCCTCGGCTTGGTGAGCCCGCCTGTCACCTTGCCGGTAGCTTTAGGCCATCTGCGGCGTCTGCTGTCCCGCCCTTTAGAAAAAGGCGATTGGTCGTCTCCCATCCAAGTGCTTGATGCGGCTTCTGCCTACGGTGTCGAGTTCGATTCGGCGGTGGTCGTAGGAATGTCGGAAGAATCGTGGCCAATTCCGGTGCGCTTATCTCCGCTCATTCCGCTCGCGCTGCAGCGTCTTCATCAAGTCCCGGGCAGCACCGCCAAAAGCGTGCGCGCGGAGCGCATGCGTGCAACCGGTGCGCTGTCTAGCAGCGCTCCCCAGGTTATTGCTACCTTTCATGAGCGTCTATCGCCGCTGGCTGCAGACTTTATCGCGGAAAAGAATTGCGAAATCGCCATTTGGGATGGGCGCCTTCCGCAAGAGTCGTTTCCCGTTGCGCCTCTCGAACAAATATCCGATGCGCTTGCGCCGCCCTTCGTGGCAAATAGCGAGTTGCGCGGCGGCACCGGCATCATTAAAGCGCAGTCGCAATGCCCGTTTCGCGCCTTTGCCGAATATCGCTTGCGAGCGCGCAGCCCCGAAGACGCCTCTTTCGGCTTCGATGCGCGCGAACGCGGAGGCTTCGTCCACAAGGCGTTGGAAAATGTTTGGAAGGAACTAGGGTCTCAGAGCAAACTGCGCGCCACCTCTCCAGACGGCTTGCGGGCGCTAGTTCGCGCTGCCATCGCCGATGCGGTTCAACTCAAAGATGCCGGCCCATTACACGAACTGAGCGTAGGAACGGAGCGCGAACGGTTGGAGGAAGTCGTGCTCGAGTGGCTTCAACTGGAGAGTGCCCGCAGTGTTCCTTTCACCGTGGAACAGACCGAGCAACAACGCAGTTTTGAGGTGCCTGGCTTGAGTCTATCCATGCGGGTGGATCGAATTGACCGCCTGAACAACGGCAAGCTTATTCTGATCGACTATAAGAGCGGCAAGCAGTCTCGCCCGAAACTGGTGGGCGCGAGGCCGCCGGAACCGCAGTTGTTGGTGTACGCGGCGTCGCTTGATTCTCCGGTGGATGGAATCTTCTTTGGCCAGGTAAAGCCGCGCGATGTAAGAGCCGTTGGATTTTCGCGCAGCAGGCACTTTCCAGGATTGACGGCCGAGGTCAAGAAAGACTGGGATGCTTATATAGCCGCAAGCGCTGAAGCCGTCGCAGCGCTGGCTAACGATTTCGTTCGTGGAGTTGCCGAAGTCGATCCCATCAAAGGCGCCTGCGAATACTGCGCCAACAAGCCATTTTGCCGGATCAATGAGTGTGGCTCGGCCGTGGAGGAAGACGAATGATCGTCGATGCGGCGGCGCGGGAACGGGCGCTCGATCCGGCCAGCTCCTTCATTGTCGAGGCGCCTGCCGGTTCGGGCAAAACCGGCCTCTTGACGCAGCGCTTTCTTGCCCTGCTCGGCGTGGTTGCGCGTCCCGACTCAATTGTTGCCATGACCTTCACGCGCAAAGCGGCGGCCGAAATGCGAGAGCGCATTCAAAACGCTCTTACCGAGGCGGAACAGCCCGCCCAGTTTGGGCTCGATCCGCATTTGAAGCGAACTCGCGAATTAGCGCTCAAGGCGTTGGCGCGCAGCAGGCAGCGCGAATGGAATCTGCTGGAAGATCCCGGCCAACTGCAGATTCAAACTATCGATTCACTTTGCGCCATGCTCATCCGCCAGATGCCGGTGATTTCCGAATTCGGCGGTGTCGGCGAAGTAGTGGAAGACGCTCGCGATCTATATAAGATGGCGGCGCGCAATACGGTGCGTGCTCTTACCGAGGGAGATGCGCGCGAACAACAGTTGTTTCGCCGCATCGCTTTGCACTTCGATAACGAAATGGACCGGCTGGAGCGGCAAGTTTCCGAGATGCTCGGCAAGCGTGAGCAATGGGCCGGTTTGCCGAAGAACTCGGAGAGTGAGCTGGTAAACGATTTCACTGAGTTGCTTGAACTAGCGCGTGGTGCGTTGCGCGATGTGTTCCGCCGCGCAAACAAAGTAGATTACACCGAGGTGGCGCGTGCCGCGCGCAAGGCTCTGGGAACACCGGAAAGCCCCACTGACCTGCTTTACTCGCTTGATTACCGCATTGAACACCTGCTGGTAGACGAATTTCAGGACACATCACGCGCGCAATACGATTTAGTCAAAGCGCTGACGGAACAGTGGTCGCAAGACGATAATCGCTCGCTGTTCCTGGTGGGCGATCCCATGCAGAGCATCTACCGTTTTCGCGAGGCCGAAATCGCCTTGTTTCTCCATTGCTGGCACACCCGCGAGTTGGGATCTGTGCAGCTGGAACAACTGCGCCTGGTCACGAACTTTCGCAGCACTCCCGAACTAGTGGCTTGGGTGCGGGAAACCATCCAGCCCATCATGCCCGAGGAAAAACCGGAAATTGGCGCGGTTAAGTTTCGTGAGTCGGTCGCCGGCCGCAAACCCGGCGGAATACCGGTGCGGCTCGTGCCGTTCATCGAAGACGATGGCAGCGCGGAAGCTGCGGAAATCGTTCGTATTGTCAATGCCGCCAAGCCCGGAAAGTCCATTGCCATTTTAGTGCGCGCGCGCTCGCACCTGGCTGCGATTTTGCCCGCCTTGCGCAAAGCCGGCATTGGCTATCGCGCTATCGAAATCGAGGCCCTCAAAGATCAGCAGCACGTGATGGATGTTCTCGCGTTGACGCGCGCGCTGCTCCATGCCGGCGACCGTGTCTCATGGCTTGCCTGTTTGCGCGCCCCCTGGTGCGGCCTGACGCTAGCCGATCTCGCTGCTCTGGCGGAGAACGAGGCTGAACGAACCATCCTCGATCTGATCTCCGATCCCGCCAATATCGGCGCGCTTTCCACCGATGGCAGAAGCAGGGCAGTGCGCGTCCAGGAAATTCTGTCGGCCGCCGTCGCTAACGTTGGCCGCGTTTCTCTGCGCGCGCTGATCGAGAAAGCATGGCTCGCTTTAGGCGGTCCCGCGACACTGCCCGAAAAAAACCGGCGCGACGATGTTGCTACGTTTCTTGATCTGCTTGAGAAGCTGGAAGAAGGCGGCATCATTCGTGATTTCAGCTTGCTGAACGAGCGGCTGGAACTCTTCTTCGCCCGCCCGTCGTCGGCTTCCTGCAACGTGGACGTGATGACCATTCATCAGGCCAAAGGGCTGGAATTCGATATCGTGCTCATTCCCCAAACCGGGCGCACTTCGCGCAAGTCCGATCCGGAACTGCTGGTTTGGACAGAAGAAACAATCGCCGATGGCGTCTCCCGATTGAAGATTGCTGCTCAGCCGCAGAAAGCCAAAGGCTCCCCTGAATACGATGCCATCCAGGAACAAAGCAAAGCGAAGGATGAAGAAGAGAACAAACGCCTGTTATATGTGGCCTGCACCCGCCCCAAGAATGAACTTTATCTCTTCGGAAATGCCGTGCGAAAGAAAGATGGCGGCCTGCGCAACGCCTCTAGCAACACATTTCTTGGCCTGATCTGGGAATCTGCCCGAGCGATGTTCGAAAGCGAACTGCGCCGCCGGGTTCCCGTTCAACAGAGCCTCCTTTATACTCCGCACGAAGGTGCTGCCGGAACAATGTTGAATCGCCTGCCGGAGAATTGGCATCTACCGAAATTCGCCCTTTCGGTAGCCTGGCAGCCCGAATACGAACGCGCACCCGCGGCCGCGCGCGAAATTACGTTCGAGTGGGTGGGCGATGCCAGCCGCCACGCCGGAACAGTCATTCATGAACTCCTGAAGAAAATTGCCGCCGACGGTGTAGATCATTGGGATGCCGCCCGCATAAACGCCTTGCGGCCCACCATTCGCGCTGAATTGCTTCGTCTTGGCGTACCGGCTGACGAAGAGCCGCAAACCGGCAATCAAGTAGTGCGCGCCATCGCAAACACTCTGGCCAGTGCGCGCGGTAAATGGTTGTTGGCGCCTCATCCTGAAGCTCGCTCTGAATATCCGCTCAGCGGTAGAGTGGAGGATAAACTCATTTCCGGTACCGTTGACCGTGTTTTCCGCGCTGAGGGCGGCAGCCTCTGGATCGTGGATTTTAAGAACAGCGTTCACAAAGGTGGCGATCGGAAAACATTTCTCGATGAAGAGCAGCGCCGCTACACCGCCCAATTGGAAAATTACGCCACTCTGCTGCGCCGCGTAAAGCCAGGTCCCATCATGCTCGGACTATATTTCCCGCTGCTCGATGAATGGCGCGAATGGAGTTTCGCGGCCGAAGTCACCGCCGCCAATTAAAATGGTGGCTGATGTCCGCGAAACTGACCGCCAACGTAAAGGCCGGGGGCTGCGCCTCCAAGCTAAGTCCCAAAATACTTGATCGCGCGCTGCGTTCCGTGCCCCGCATGACCAACGAACGCGTGCTGGTTGGCTACGACACGGCCGACGACGCCGGCGTGTACGATCTCACCCAGCCCGGCAGCCAGCCGCTCGCCATGGTGCAGACCGTGGATTTTTTCACGCCCATCGTCGACGATCCGTTTACCTTCGGCGGCATCGCGGCGGCGAACGCCTTAAGTGATATTTATGCCATGGGCGGCCGTCCCGTCACCGCGCTCTCGCTCGTGGTGTTTCCCGGCAAGGGTGATGTAGCAGAGTTAGAACAGATCCTCCAAGGCGGCGCTCATAAAATCCACGAAGCCGGTTGCGTCATCCTGGGCGGCCACAGCATCTCCGAAGACGAAATCAAATTCGGCTATGCCGTTACCGGCCTGATTGATCCCCGCCGCATGCTGACAAACGCCGGTGCCCAGCCCGCCGATGTCCTCGTCTTTACCAAGCGCATCGGCACGGGCGTTATCTCCACGGCGCTCAAAAAGGGTATCGTCGCCACCGAACACATGGACGCCTCTATCGAACAGATGCTGACGCTAAACCGTGCTGCCGCCGAAGCCATACTGTCTATTGATGGACATGGCTGTACCGACGTCACCGGCTTCGGCCTTTTAGGCCACGCCCGCGAGATGGCTCTGGCAAGCAACGTCACACTTGAAATCACCGCCTCCTTCATCCGCTACCTTCCCGGTGCTATCGAATACTCGCTCGCTGGCGCACACTCCGGCGGCCTGCACAACAACCGCGATTTTGTGGAAAGCTGCGTTAATATGGACCCCGTCATTCCCGCCGAGATCCAAGCGCTCTTGTATGATCCGCAAACTTCCGGCGGCCTGCTCATTTCTCTCCCTCCGGCGGATGCTCGGCAATTCCTCGCGGCTCGCTCCGAAGCGTACATCATTGGTAGAGTGACAGAGAGGCAGACCAAACCATTAGTGGTGAACGCATGAATGCACCTGGCAATCCCCTCATCATCGCGCTTGACGTCGATAGCGCGCAGGAAGCGCTCAGTCTTGTCGAACGCATTGGCCCCGCCGCCGGCTTCTATAAAGTAGGCATGGAGTTGTATGCCGCTGCCGGCATGAGCCTGGTAAAACAAATATCCGCTAGCGGCCGGCAAGTGTTTCTCGATCTCAAGCTTTACGATATCGGCGAAACCGTAAAGCGCGCTACCCGCTGCATCTGCCAAAGTGCCGCTCCGGCTTTTCTCACCGTCCACGGCAGCCGTTCCGTAATGCAAGCCGCTGTGGAAGGCCGTGCCGGTTCGTCTACTAAGCTCCTGGCCGTCACCGTCCTCACCAGTTTCGATCAAGACGATCTGGCCGATCTCGGCTACCCCAATGCCATCGCCGACCTCGTCGACCTGCGCGTCAGGAAAGCGCGCGAAAGCGGCATCGATGGCATCGTCTGTTCGCCGCTCGAACTAGCGCGCGTTCGCCAAGTTGCCGGGCCCGGCATGAAGCTTGTCACTCCCGGTGTCCGTTCCGCTGGTGCCGATAAAGGCGATCAAAAGCGCGTAGCCACTCCTGCCGAAGCGTTAAGCAACGGCGCTGATTATTTAGTGATTGGCCGGCAAGTCACGCGCGCCGCCGATCCGCGCGCCGCCTGCGAACAGATTCTGGCCGAAGTTCAAACGCCGCTCTCCGCGAAGTAAGAATCACGGAGAGCGGCCAGCTAACCGCTACGAGCGCAGCCCCTTAAGAATCGCCGCGCCATTCGGCGTACCCAAGCCCGTGCACGCGTCCCAGCCCTTTGCCGCCGTATAAGCACCATTGTTGCCAACGGTGATATCGTTCAGCGCGCTGCCCGGCGTCAGCTTGGTATAGAGCTTCGCATTCAGCCAGCCCACCCGTTTACCCAGCCTTTCGTTGAGCAGCGCAATAAGCCCGGCCCAAAGCGGCGCAACCGCGCTGGTGCCGCCCACCACGCCGATCTGTCCCCCAACCAACACCACATAGCCGGTAGCGGGATCGGCGTTTCCTGCCACATCGGGCACGCCGCGTCCGGTCCGATTTGAATCCACCGGCAACGGTACATTGATCTTCGCCTGATAAGCCGGCTTCGAAAAATGATGGCTCACCCCGCCGCCGGTGGCGCCTCCCGTGCTGCCATCGTTCCAAACCGTCTCCGCTGCAATCTTGCCGTCCGTCAGCATCATGCTCGTCCCACCACAACCCAATACCCAAGGGCTGGATGCCGGGAAGTCAACGTGGTTCGCCCCATCCGTATCGCCGTCGGATGAGCCATTGTCCCCCGCCGCCGCGCATACTGAAATTCCCAGCAGCGCCGCATCATGAAACAACTCATTGAATGCGTTTATCGCCTGCGGAGTCCAACGGTCTTCCGGCATGCCCCAACTGATCGAAATCACCGAGGGCTTGCGCGTCTTATCGTGAATCGCCGCGCTAATGGCATCGTAGAAACCTTGATCCGTGTTTGGAGTAAAGTAAACCGCGATGCGCGCGCCCGGCGCCACGGCTCCCGCCACCTGAATATCTAACGTCACTTCGCCATCCGCGCTGGCTGGATCGCCGCTCGGACTATTCGTCGCACCGTCCACCCCAATCGCCGTCACGTTCACCGCCGGCAAACCCAGCTGCTGCCAATAAGTCGTCAGGTCGGAGCTGCTGAATCCACCGCCCAGTTCGATCAGCGCAATCGTCTGGTTCACTCCTTTGTTGCTGGGAAAGTTGTACGCACGCGCTACCTGCACCGGCGTGTAAGCCACGTTCTGTTGCATCTGCGGCAGCAAACGGTGCCGCGTATTTGCCTGCGGCCTTTGATCAAAACCCAACACCGCAATCACCCGGCCGTCCAAGGTTGAATCGAGCCACAACGAACCCTGCCGCGTCCGGTACGTGTGTTCCCCAACACGCCGCAAATCGACGTCGGCCCCAAACGCTTCCGCCAGCGACGAAAATTTTCCGCTTAACGTTACCGATCGCGCTGCCTGATCGATCCGAACCACGCAAAAGCCGTGTTCGTTGGCGAAGCGCTCTACCGCTTCGACGTCGGCAGGATCGGCGCCTTGCAGCCGTTCGAATTGCTGGTGCGACACGCGCCCAAATGGCGTGTTAGGAGCATCGTCCTTGCGCCTTAAAATACAACTGATTTGCAGAATCTCATCCGCCGCTGGCTTGCCCATAAAGGCGGCATCGGCGGGATGTTCGCGGTAGCTACCGCTTAAGATGACATGAGAAGACATATATTCTCCTGTCAAGAATGTAGCTTTCGCGGGGTTCGCATCCGGTTGCAGCAGCACTTTAAGAAGCAAAGGTAAAGCAATGAAAATAATGGTTGTAAACTTTTTCAAGAAAATCTTCAACTCTTGTGACTGGATTTGCGCTGCCCTCGCGCCCGCCGTTCTGGCCGTCCTCTTGCTTCCATCCGCCCCCCTGCCCGCTCAGTCGCTTTCCGGCCTCCTGGGCGTCAAAACTTCCCCTCCTGCCGCCGCAACCCCGGTCGATTCGCTCGGCCGCACCACGCCCCGCAGCGCCGTTTTCAACTTTCTCGAAGCTTGCCATTCCCAGCGCTACCTTCTCGCCGCCCGTTATCTTGACCTCACTAGAATTCCCTCGAGCGAACGCCGCGTCCAAGGTGCAAAACTCGCCTCCCAGTTGGCCGACATTTTGGATAAAGACCCGAACTTCGAATTGCAGCGCCTCAGCGATGCCCCAGCCGGCGACGCCGGCGACGGCCTTGCCCCTGATCTGGATACGCTCGTGAAACTGAACGCCGATGAAGGCACCACGCTCTTCTTGCAGCGTGTTCAACAGCAAGGAATCGAGGTTTGGGTTGTTTCAGCCGATAGCGTAACGCACATTTCGGACCTCGACGAGTTGGAAGGCGCTTCTGCCCTTGAAAAGAAAATGCCGCGTTTCCTGGTGCAGCACAAGATTCTTGATACTTCCTTATGGGTGTGGCTCGGCCTCATCATTCTTACGCTCCTGCTTTTTGTTCTCTCGGGTTTGCTCTCGCGCCTGTTCTTGGCCATTTCCACTCCGGTCATTAAACGCTTCGCGTCGTCTTTTGCCAACTACCGGCTGGTGAGCCTCACCGATCCTCTCCGCCTGTTGATCTCTCTCGCCGTGTTCCGTGCCTCGATGGAAATTGTCACTCCCTCCGCCTTGCTGCGCGACTATCTGATCAAGCTTCTCGCGTTTCTTTCAACCCTCGGCTTGGCCGCTTTAGCCATGCGCGTGATTGATCTCGTTTTCACCCACATGCAAAACCGCAACGCCGCTGAACGAACCTTATCCGCTTCCGTTTTGCCGTTGGGAATGCGCGTCGTGCGCATCGGCATTTTCCTCATCGCTGCGCTGGTCATCTTGGCGTCCTGGGGTTACAACACCAACGCCCTGCTCGCCGGCCTGGGCGTGGGCGGATTGGCTGTCGCTCTGGCGGCGCAAAAGACGATCGAGAATCTCTTCGGCGCGATCGCCCTCGTCAGCGACCGCCCCGTCCTCGTCGGCGATTACTGCCAGTTCGGTACCCAAACCGGCACCGTCGAAGACATCGGCTTGCGCTCCACCCGCATTCGCACCAACGACCGCACCCTCGTGACCATTCCCAACTCCAACTTCTCAACCATGGTCATTGAGAACTTCTCTCGCCGTGATCGCATCTGGTTTCACCCCACCCTCCGCTTACGGCGCGACACACCCCCGGACAAGGTTCGTGAAATGATCGATGCCGTCGCCGCCATCCTGCGCGAAGATCCAATGATCCAGGCCGCCGCCGTTCCCGTCCGCTTCACCAAGATCACCGATTATTCCATCGAACTCGAAATATTCGCTTACGTTGCCTCATCCGATCTCGATGAATACCTCAAGGTTCAAACCGAGGTGTTGCTCAAGTTCCTCGAAGCCGGCCGCCTGCACGGTGTCGGCCTCTCCGTTCCGGTTGCCGAATCGGTCGCCATTAATCCTCCGGCCTCAAGCCCGCTAGCGGACTCGAATTCCCGTCCAGCCGCAGCGCCTCCAGCACCGCCCCCGCTGCCGGGCTGAACCGCGGTCCTTCCACCGGACAGGCAATCGTCTGCTCAATGTTTTGCTTTAGGTATCGCCGTACTAAATCACTTTGAAAAACACCGCCAACATAAACAATCGGAACGACTTCTCCGCGTGAAAACAGATTCTCGTAAACCCCCTTTACGTAACCCGCCAAACTGTTTGCCGCCCTCTCTAATACTTCAAGTGCTACTTGATCGCCAGTCTCCGCCGCCGCCGAAACCAGCTTGGCATAGCGCGCGATGGCCGTCCGGTCAAACTGATTGTAAAGCTGGTGCATCAGCGCGTTCGCGCTCGCCGCGCCCGCTACCTCAAGTAAAACTTTATGCAGAACGCTGGCCGTTCCCCATCCTTCTTCATATTGCAAAGCGCGCCGCAAGGCCTGTCGTGCGATGTCGAACCCGCCGCCCTCATCGCCGAAAATATACCCCCATCCACCGGCGCGCGCCGTTTTCATCCGCGCGTTCCGCCCAAAGGCAATCGAGCCCGTCCCGGCAATGATGATGATCCCCGGTTCCCCCGCTGTGCCGCCCAGCAACGCGATCTCGGCATCGTTCGTGAACTTATAGTGGTCGCTCGCAATCAGCTCGCGCGTATAGGCTTCCTTGTCTTCGCTCCCGCCGCTCAAGCCGAGGCAAACCCCGGCGAAACGCGTATCGCTTTCCAAGCCTGCCTCATGGTACGCCTGTCTCAAACAATCGCCAACGGCACTCAGGAACTTTGCTCTTCCCTCCGCTGTGCCCACATGATTGCACGCGCCGCCGCGTCCCCTCCCAATCACCTTGCCCGTCTCATCGGCCAGCAAAGCTTTGGTGCTCGATTGCCCGCCGTCTATGCCAAGGTAAAACCGTGCCATTCTCTATACCTAGGCCAGCGCTTTATCCTTCGCATAACAAATCTGATCCAGCGGGCACTCTCCGCACTTCGGCTTCCGCGCCACGCAAATACCTCGCCCGAAATGAATCACCTGATGCGAAAACTGAATCCAGCGATCCGGCGGCAAAAGCTTCATCAAATCCTGCTCAATCTTTACCGGCTCTTCATTCTTCGTCAGATCCAGCCGCTGCGTGATCCGCTGCACATGCGTATCCACCACCACCCCGGACGCGATCCCATAAGCGACTCCCAAAACCACGTTTGACGTCTTGCGCGCCGCTCCCGGAACCTGCAGCAGCTCCTCAATCGTGCGCGGCACTTCTCCTTTGTGATCAGCCATGAGCTTGCGCGCCGCGCCAATCAGTGATCGTGCCTTGTTGTTAAAGAATCCGGTCGAGCGAATATCCAGCGCCAGTTCATCCTGCGAAGCCGCTGCCATCGCCGCCACGCTGGGGTACTTCCTAAATAATCCCGGCGTCACTTTATTCACCCGCTCGTCCGTGCATTGCGCCGAAAGAATAGTCGCCGCCAGCAATTCCCACGCGTTTCGGTGATTCAGCGCGCACGTTACGTCCGGGTAAAGCTCATCCAATTCCGCCAAAATCCGCTCCAGCCTTTCTTTCCTCGCCGCGGCCGTTTTCGGCTTGGGCACTCTCTTCGCCGGTGTTACCGGATGTATTTTATTTGCGCTTACCGCTTCGGCCATGGAATACCGATACCATAACGCACGCATACTTTGTTCCATTCCCCGTAACCCGGCATCTAACGAATGAGCATGCCAACCTATCATCTCCGCTGCGAACTCATCACCGAGTGTCCTCTGCTCGAAACCTTTGATGTTTTCAAAGATCCATCGAATCTAGCCAAAATAACCCCCAGCTGGCTCAACTTCCAGGTGCTCACCAAGGATGTTGTTATGCGCCAAGGCGCTGAGATTGAATACAACATTCGCTGGCTCGGTCTGCCCATGCATTGGAAAACCCTGATCACCGAATATCAGCCCCCTTACCTTTTCGTCGACGAGCAGGCCGAAGGTCCTTACTCGCTATGGCGTCACCGTCACACTTTCGAATCCACTCCCGCCGGCACCAAGGTAGGAGACCACGTCGAGTACGCTTTGCCGCTCGGCGTGCTGGGCCGCATCGCCCACGCCGTCATGGTCGAACGCCAGCTCCAGGCGATCTTCAACTTTCGCCAGCGCGAAATTGCCAACCTCCTCGGAGGCAAGACTGTTGAAGTCGCCGCACCGGTCATCACCGAAAGTTAACTCTCTCTGCGAACCATCGCTAACCTCTGCGCCGCGAAAATTTCTCTTTGCTTGTTGATACGCCTTAGCACCTCGCTTCACTAGACAACAGCGATCTGCGTTCAGGATCCAACAATAAAAGGAAATCAATGCGACACTCAATCACCTTCATCACTATTGCTGTCTGTTTTTCGTCCCTTGCCCAGGCCCAACAAATGAGCCGTGCGGCAGCCGTCAAGGCTCACCCAAACTGGGTTCAAGTTCCAGGTGCCTATATCCGTCCCGATTGCGTACATGAAATTCCGCTCGGGGCAAACGTCGAGGTCAATGGCGATATCACGCTCGCTGGCTCGGTAATCGCTCATTACGATGCCTGCCCGGAAGCGCCCATCCTCACTCGCGGGCTGGCCAAGGAGACTCCTAAGTTTGGCGAAGCTCCCAGTCCCGGCAACGGCTGGGTCGAAGACATCGAGATGGTTGTTCCTCTCAAGAGCGGCGATAGCGTCGACGAAATCACCGGCACCTGGACCGTGCCCGCCCCGCCTCTCGAAAACGGCGCGTTGATCTACATCTTTAACGGGCTAGAACCCACCAGCGGTGGCGTCATCATTCAACCTGTCCTGCAATACGGCGCAACCACCGCCGGCGGCTTGATCGGCGGCAATTACTGGACCATCGCCGGTTGGCTCGTCAACAGCAATGCATATCACAGCCCGGGCGTTAAAGTTTCAACCGGCGATACCATTCGCGGCACCACCTATGTCACCAGCGAATCCGCCGGCAAACTGAATTGGGAAATTTTCGCGCAAGATACCACCTCCGGCGCATACTCCTGGCTTTCCGCATGGTCCGAAGGGATTGAGTGGAACTGGGCCTTCTCAGGAGTCCTTGAAACGTATGGTATGACATCGTGCTCGGAATTCCCCGCGAGTCTTATCACAGCTTTCGCCAACACAACGGTCTATCATGGCTATCCTTCCTTCGAAAAGGTCACCCCCGGTTGGTACGGCGTGTTCGATAACTACTTCGGCAGCGGCGGCCCTTCCTGCGGTTTCGCCCAAATCCCCGACGGTACCGTAAACTTCCTCTTCTACTAAAACGTAACGGGGATGGACTTCTTCCATCCCCATCCTCCCTTCTTGGCCCTTCTCGTATCCTAAAGAGGAATGACTTCCGACTTCGCCATCGAAACCGACGGCCTCGAAAAGGTATACCGCGCACGCTTCCGCGGCAGGGAAGTGAAAGCGGTATCCAACCTGAGCCTACGCGTTCCCGCCGGCGTAAAATTTGGTCTCCTCGGTCCGAATGGCGCAGGCAAAACCACCTTCGTCAAAATGTTGCTCTCGGCCGTTCATCCTTCCGCCGGTTCCGCTTGGATCTATGGCAAAGATGCCCGTCTCCCCCAGTCCCGCCGCCCGGTTGGCTATTTGCCGGAAAATCACCGATTCCCTATTTACCTCACTGGCTACGGCATGCTCGATTTCTACGGCTCGCTCTCCGGCCTGCCCTCCAACGAACTCCGCAAGCGCATCCCGGGCGTTCTCGATTTAGTCGGCCTTTCCGATTGGGGCCCTGTCCGCATCAAGAAATATTCCAAAGGCATGCTTCAGCGCCTCGGCCTCGCGCAAGCCCTGATCCACCGCCCTCGCCTCCTGATTCTCGACGAGCCTACCGACGGCGTCGATCCTGCCGGCCGCCGCGAAATTCGCGACATTCTCAACCGGCTCACCGGTAAGGGCGTTACCATCTTCATCAATTCCCACTTGCTCAGCGAAGTCGAATCGTTCTGCGAATACGTCGCCATCATGCGCAAAGGCGAACTGGTTTTGGAAGGAAAGATGAGCAACCTCTTGGCCGGCAGCGGCTACACTCTCGTCGTCTCGAATCTTCCCTCCGCCGCCCTCACTGATCTGCGCGAGATGGGTGCAACCCCTCAACCGGCCGCTAATGGCATTGCTCTCCAATCCCCCACCCGCGAGCACGCCAACCTGCTCATCGATAAAATTCGCGCCGCCGGCGGCTTGCTCGACAGTCTCAAACCTTCGGGCGCTACCCTCGAAGATCTCTTCCTCAAAGCCACCGCATCCGACGACGCTATCTCCGAGAGAGCCGCTTGACCGATCAACCTCGCAAGTCTTCCAACGTTTTCTTCTCTCTCATCGCGGACACGTTTCAGGAAGCCCGCGCTCGCTGGCTCTTCTGGGGCCTCTTCGCGCTTTCCAGTCTTTTGGTGATCATCTTCTTATTCGCCCTGCAAATCGACCTCAGCGCCGGCGCCATTTCTCTCCTCGGTGTGCAGTCCACCTCCCGCCGCATTTTCAATATTCAAAAATTCGTCAACGTTTCTTACTCCTGGGTTGCCATCGTCCTCTACGTTTGGGGAACTTTTCTCGCCACCTTCGCCTCCGCCGGCCTCATACCCAGCGTCCTCGAAGCCGGCCGCATCGCTTTGCTCCTTTCTAAACCCATCAGCCGCACCACCCTTTTACTCGGCCGCTTTTTCGGTAACCTTCTCGTGGTCTCGCTCAATCACATTTATCTCGTCGGCGCAGTTTGGCTGATTCTCGCCGTCAAAACGAATATTTGGGAGTACCGCTTCCTCTACGCCATCCCCATCAGCATTTTCATCTTCGCGGTGCTTCTCTGCGTTGTGGTTTTCGTTGGTGTCATTTCCGAAAGCGCCGCTCTCTCCGTCATGGCGCCGGTCGCTCTTGGCCTAATCAGCGCGCTCTTGGCTCAATACCCAATCATCATCAAGCTGCTCGATTCAGAATGGGCGCGACGCCTTTGGATGATCCTCTACTGGATTGTTCCCAAAGTCTTCGATCTGGGCAGCGCCCTCAAGCAACTGATCCAATTGGATAAACAATTAGATTGGTTCACTCCCGTTTGGACATCGGCTGCCTTCGGTTTCACCGTGCTCATCGGCGCGGTCTACATTTTTCGCAAGAGAGACTTTTAGTGAAAATTTATCTTCTTCTTCCGCTCGCTGCCCTTCTTACTGCCGCAGCTTGCTCAAAATCGCCAACCGGCGCACAGGTGGACAAAGCTTTCCGCTCCGCCATCTCGCCCGACGCGCAAACCTTGATCGCCCTAAAGCTCGATCAACTTAAAGCCAGCGATCTCTATCGCCGCCATCAACAAGAACTCCAACTGCCCCTGCTCGACTCGATGTCGCAGCGCCTCGGTCTCGATCCCCGCCGCGACCTTTCCGACGTTCTCATCGTCTGGGATGGCAAGTCTTTGCTCCTTCTCGCGCAAGGCGCACTCAACGCCGCCCAGCTACAGAGCAAGTTAGCCGCCGGCGGCGCTCAGCCCGTCCCCTATAAGAATTTCGCCCTCTTCACTCACGAGGCCAATTCTGTCTCATTCCCCGGCCAGAACCTCGCCGTCGCCGGCCCCACTGCTGTCGTTCAGTCAGCGCTCGATCTTCTCTCCTCGCACTCCGGTGCGGTTCCCGATGAGTTGCAGGATCGCCTCGCCGAAGTCCCGGCCGACTCTCAAATCTGGGAAGTCAGTCGCGGCGGTTTGCCCATCGCGAATTTTCCCTTAAGCTCCGAAATGCAATCCAATCTCTCCAACATTGCCGCCTACGTCAGTGCCACCTCGCTCGGCCTGCGTTTCGATAGCGGCTCTCACCTCCAGGTTCACCTAATCTGCAAGTCTCCCGAAGGCGCCCAGCGCATTCACGACTCTCTTCGCGGCCTCATCGGTCTCGCCCGTCTCAGCACTCACGATAACGAGCTCGACCTCCTTCGTTTGTGGGATGCCATCAACATTTCCAAAGATCAGCAAGTGGTCAGCGTCAAAGCCGACCTCCCCGCCGATCTTTCAGATAAACTGATCGCCCAGCTTTCCAATTTCCGCGGCCGCGCCGGCGCGCTGCTGAATCCCCGTTAGCATGTCTACTTGGTACAACCGCATCGCCGGCCAAAACCTCGAGCGCCTCGCCGCCTTGAGCGACGGTATCTTTGCCGTTGCCATGACCCTCCTGGTCTTGGACATTCACGCCCCCGCCGCTCATTCCATTCACAGCGAATCCGAGCTTTGGCTCGCCCTTTATCAACTCGCCCCGCGGTTTCTCGTTTACCTTCTCAGCTTCATGACTCTCGGCATCTTCTGGACCGGCCAGCAAACCCAGTTCAACTATCTCTCTCAATCCGACCGCCACCTCTCCTGGATTCATTTGGCATTCCTTGCTCTTGTAACGCTCATGCCGTTTTCCACCGGTCTGCTTGCCGAATTTATCGTCTACCGCCCTGCCTTGCTTCTCTATTGGGCCAACATTCTTTTGCTCGGTGTCGTCCTATATGTGAGTTGGCGCTATGCCCGTCATGCGGGCTTGGTAGAGAACGCCTCGGTCGAGTTAAGCTGCGCTATCGAACGCCGTATCTTGATTGCTCAATCGCTTTATGGTTGTGGTGCGCTGCTCTGTGTCGTCAACACGTACTGGAGCATCGGCTTCATCATTCTTGTGCAACTGAATTACGCCATTGCGCCGCGCATCCGCCCGTTCTCCCGTCTTTAGACGCTATGTGGGGTGGGTCGCCAGACCATTCTCATAAGCGCTAACATAAGGCCGCACAAGTTTCCGCCCGCGTGATGCCATCGCGCTTTACTCCACGTTTCGGACCTGGATTGGTAAAGCATTTGCGACTACACGTGGGTAATCAGCACGGGAGACTATTTCGGTGAGCCCCGGTGCGATCTCCCACGCATGGTAACTTCCGCCAACTCTTGCACGGGTTGTAAGAAAGAAAAGGCTATCGTTAGTAGACATGGGCATAGTAAGGTTCGCTATCGAGTGTCCGGGATGCTCTAGTGCGATCGTCCTTCGACTTGGAGTTGGCCGTGATGAGCGACAACCATTTTCTATGTGTGTCCGACTTGTCTTGCGGCTACGAAAGGTGCGCTTCTTTGGGATCGCAGTATCGGAACGACGCTTGAACTTTCCGACGGCCGTCAGCTCGACTCTGAATCCAACTGCACCGCGGCAGTAAGCATAAATCCCGAAGTGCCCTCGATGCCAACCGCCGCGTCGATGGCAAACCCTGGGGGTTCACCTTGGATCACTTTCTCCTGTTGGCTAGGGTTCGAAAGGCTACAAGCTTACCAGAAAGTCTTTTACGAAACACGACACCTCATCGCCGCAGACTGGCAGAAGCTATCGCGTCTGACGACCTACTATCTCAACAGGGACTGGCGGCACTTTGATAAAGCGCTTGAAGATCTGCTGCCATTGGAGCATCGCGACTTAAGCGTGAAGTTGAAGCGCGATCACCATCTTCACTTCTTGTATGAGCTGCTGTTTGGACGGCTGTGGGCAGTTAGCAGTCCACCTTACTACCTGAAGATGAAGGTCGCCTTCAACACGCTCTGGTCCCCTTCAAATCCAAATCTTGGCGCACTCGTGCAGTTTGCAAGTACAGAGTCAGAAACGGATTTCTTCAAGGCAGTCCAGCGCGACCTTTTCGATCAAATCGCGGTTACGTGCGTCCAATTAGCGCGATGTTTCCCGGGGTGCTCTCCGACTTGCTACCCAATGAGCACCAAGCCGAAGTCGACCGGTTGCGGCTCTTCAGAGACGAATACGAGTTGCTGCGAGATCTCTACATCCAGAGTTTTGAGACTTGCCACAAGGCGCTTCGGTGGGTAGTTGGTTCAGCAAACGCTAGTGATTCTGCCGATCCGAACGTTTTCACTCCAGTAGCTGGGATGAAGCCCGAGGTATCGGCTCGCCCTCCCAGAGATCTGGACGCGTTTAGCAAGCTCGTTAGCCGAAGTTCGTCACGGTTGGGTCGTTTCGAGGGATTTTTGAGCTTACGAGTGAGGCAAAGCCTTTTGGCCTCAATGGCGGCGGTCGGAAAGCCGATGTAGTGTAGACCTACCCCCTTGAAGAG
>Ga0302319_10002261_pt1 | contig 41972 bp, 26 predicted proteins | sample Bog_T0_2_FD_203319 | JGI IMG/M metagenome (GOLD analysis project Ga0302319, IMG submission 203319) | Peat permafrost microbial communities from Stordalen Mire near Abisko, Sweden - Bog_T0_2 | ecosystem: Environmental > Terrestrial > Soil > Wetlands > Peat | place: Sweden: Abisko, Stordalen Mire...
GTGTTGCGCCATGATGACCCACCCCGAGAGAACCAGCTCGGCATCCTTCCTGGCACAGGTGGCGCAATTGTACAACCCCCTGTTTTCATTGCAATAAATTATTGGTGGCGGCTGCTACATGATGCCGTATTTATTTCAGCAGGTTGCGGACGCTTCCGGTAAGCGTCCGCCGATAACCGCGGTTTGATTTGCGGCGCGGGCCCTGGCGCTGGGCTATTTTTTCCAGCGCCAGGGGAGCAGTTCGTCGATCCAATGGATGGGATGATCAGCGACCGGACGACACGCCAGATAAACCTTCGTTCCTGGCGCTACCGAAATCACGATGCCATCTTCAAAACCGCCGGGACACGCCGCAAGGCCCGCTCATTGACAAAGGCATCCACCCGCAGTCGCACACCGTCCGCCAGATCGATTTCGATCACACCGGGCCGCGCCTCCATCCCAGGGTGCGGCAGAGTGATCCTGCGCGAAGTGGCTCCACCCACCATCGCCGGCGATGACCCGGCGGCCAATGCCGGTTCCCCATTCTCCGCACGGCCAGACACGCCGATCGGAATGAACGTGCGGGCCTCGGTGGCGGCCGGTGATGCATCGCCATGCGCCGTCACGGCTGGTGCGCCCACCTCAGCAGCCGCCGACGCACCCGCCTGAGCAGCCCGACGCCAGATGAACACCAGATTGGCGTTCATCCCATGGCGTCGGGCAATCGCCGCCATCGATGCGCCAGAGACAACCCCGCTTCGGCGACGATCCGCCGCTTCTCCTCGTCCAACCACAAACAGCGCGACCGTTTGCCTTTCGTCCCATTCAACGTCGAACCCGGCGCTTCAAGCAATGAGATCAATGACTCGTGTCCCGCTGTCCAAGGATAATGTCCATCAGCCGTCCATGGACATTAGCCCGCTCTCAGCAGGCGGACCGAAGCATCCTTCGCCAGGAGCCACGCCGATAGGTGGCCATCAGCGGACGCTTACACCAGCCCGGAGCCGCCCCTCCCCCACATTCTCGACGGTCTCATCGGCCATTATGTCGCTCCAAGCTGATTTACCCCGAAGTGTGGCAATCCGGACTCACCCGGTCAGCCCCCCGTCAATTTGACGACACGGCCGAGCCCTGCCGCGCGATCGCCGGGCGGCAAGGCCGGGCTGTGGCAAGCGTTACCGGGCGGCGGCGTCGCGCAGCTTCTCGCCCCAGCGGCTGAGGCCGCTACCGTCGGTGGCGGGAAGAGGGCAGTTCTCGCGCGGCAGCCTTGCCTTCGCGGTGACGAAGCAGCCGCAGGCCGAGCAGGTCCGGTTGTCCGCCGTCATCAGCCCCGCGACCTTGTAGAGCAGACCCTTCGGCGGGGCGGAGAGCCGGTCGCAGGACAGGCAGGCGCCGAGGCGGCGGTCGCGCATCGCGTCGTCCACCCGGGTGAATCCGCCCTTGCTCCAGGAGGCGAAGGCATTCGCCGCCTTGCCGAGCAGCGCGGTGGACGAATGCGTCTCGGCGCTGGCGACCGGCGCCGGCAGGTCCGGAGACTCCGGCCCGGCGTCGTCGCCGGCCGAGTCGAGCAGATGCCAGAGCATGGCCGGCGCGGCGCGGGTGGCGATCAGGTGATGGAAATATTCGTCGTCCTCGATCATGCGCCGCAGCGCGGCCATCGGGATCGGGCGGTCGAGGCCGAGCGCCTGCTCGACACGGCGGCGGATGTCGTCGACGCGGTCGTCCTCGCGCACCTGCAGCAAGGCTTCGAGCTCGGCGGGTGTCAGCGCGGGGGGCGGGTGGCTGGTGTCCATGTCGTCGTTCCCAGGAGCAATGAGCGAGCAGGCTACGTCAATGTCACGTCGGCGCGCGATCCCGATGGCACCAGGGGGTGCCCGGTCGCCGAGATCACGTCGAAGACCTGCAGCGCATAGTCCGTGCCTTTCTCGATGCGCGGATGCAGCACGACGGCCGCCGGGTTCCTGGCATCGACGGCGGCATCGTCGACCGCCACCGGCGGATCGAACTGGTAGTTCGCCGGATGGCCGGCGGAAGCCGGATCGATGGGTGCGCTGAACGTCACCGTGACCTCCGGCTTGCCGCCCGCACCCATCGCCGCCGTGGCGCCGGTGACGGTGAGCGTAGCGTCCTTCGGGCCGCCGGCGCATTCCGGCAGCGGCATGCCCCGCATCGACGCGTTCAGCGCCGACAGCCGGCAGGCCAGGCTCGCCTGCATGCAAGTGTCGCCGGCCACGCCGCCGGCGGGCTTGTCCGAAACCATGGCATACAGCGCCTGGAGCTCCGCCACCGCGCCGCTGATCACGGTGCCGTACAGCTCGCCGAGGAACACGTAGCCGAGCACCGCGGGCACGGCATAGTCGGCGTTGGTGCGGCAGGTGAAGCCGTCCTGATTGAGCGGCTTGAGCTTCTGCAGGCGGGCCACGCAATGCGCCATGATCGCCGCCAGCCCCGCCATCGTAAGCGCGTTGACCCGGACCAGGCCGCTGGCGACCACGACGTACTTGTCGTCGAAGAACTCGAACGCATAGGCGTTCGGCGAATCGTCGCGCTCGTCCAGTTCGAAGCGGATGTTCGGATACATGCCGCCGAACAGGCGGTTCAGGTAGCGCGCGACATCCGAGCCGACCGACGAGCCGACCGGCGCGCGGTCGGGACTGCACTGGATGTCCCAGGCCCGGTCGTCGGTGAAATAGCTCTGCGTGCCTGGCGGATGGCTGGGCGCGTAGCCCGCCACCGCATGGAAACCCTGCGGATGCGGATAGCCGGCGCCACCGGCGGCGGCGAGCGCGGAGACGTGGTTGACCGCCCGCGCCGTGGCCGGATGCGCCGCCGCGGGGGCGAGCATCGGCGCGGCCGCGCCGGCCACCCGGACGGCCACGGCGCGATAGGCCTCGGTGCCGAACACGGGCAGCTTGTCGTGGTTGGGGGCCATCAAGGCGTGACTGTCGCGGGTGGTGATGCCGGAGATCTGCAACGCGTAGTCGCCGGTGACAACGCCGTTTGAATTGAGCAGATGCCCGGCGATGCCCGTCGCCGGCCCGACCGAGGTGGCGATGTGGTGCACGCCCTTGTCGAATACCCCGGCGGTGATGGCCTGCACGGGCGTGGTGCCGCCGGCGGCCAGCACCAGCGGGTCCTGCGGCATCAGGCGGTCGGCGCGGATCAGCTTGCCGTCCGGGCGCAGGAAAAGGTGCGACCGGGTCACCAGCAGGCTTTTCACCGCCCCGCCGTCCATGTAGTCGATCTTGATCAGCGCGGAGCGCTTGGCCGGCGCGCCCGAGGAGAACTGCAGCGGCACTTCCTGCCAGTTCAGCTTCGCGTCCGCCGCCAGCACCTTGTCGCCCACCGCGAAGTCCTGTACCGCCCGGAATTCGGGGCTGCCCGCCGCGCCGGCATAAGCGATCGGCGTGTCGTAGGAGAAACAGGAGCAGCAGCAATAGCACATGCCTTGCTTGTCATAGGACGGAATGGGCGAGTCCGCGGTGTTATGGCAGCAGCCCTGCGGCAAAGGCGGCGGCGAGGACGTGCAGCCGCCGAGGAACGGATCCTCGCAATCGCATTGCTTGTGTGTGTAATCCTGCGTGTCCCAGCAATGTGTCTGCGGATCGCTGCAGATGCGGCCCTTGAACTTGGCGACGTTCGCGAGGCAGCCCGGTGTCGGTTGCCATCCCGGATAAGGCATCGGCGTTCCCCTTCAGTTGGATGCGGTGACGTTTCGTGCGACCGGCGTCCTCACCAGCTCACCTGGCCCTGGTAGTCCAGGATCAGGATCAGGTTGCTGACCTTGGCCCGATCGATGAACCCGCCGCTCTTCAGCTCGTCGGGCACGGCGGACAGCGTGAAGACCGCCGTGTGGTCGCCGGTCACGTCGGTCATGGCCGGCTGCTGCGGCGCGGGCACCGGCAGCACGGCGAGCCAGCTGTCGTTGAAGACGAGCCCCGGCTTGCCGCCGACGGTGATCTGGCTGGTCGAGAATGCCGAGGTGATCTGGTAGTCGATGCATGCCACGGCCGGTGGGCTGGTGGACCCCGCGATCCGCAGGATGGCGGCCACGCTCGACAGCTTCGCGCCGGTGACATGCGGCGGCACCGCGCGCGGCGGGATGGTGAAACGCAAGGTCTGCCTGGCGGTATCGTTGTTGTCCTGCAGGAACGCACGCCAGGCGTCGGGCTGCAGGTCGGCGATCGACACCAGCACCTGGCCGGTGAAGGGCTTCATGGCCGGCAACGCGGTCACCAGCGACCGCAGGGTCGGGCCACCGTCCAGCGCCGTGTAGCTGACCTCGACGATGACGTCGCCGATGCTGTCGAAGTCGATCCGGTTCGTTGCCGGCGGCATGTCCAGCCGCCAGCGGGAAACCGCGCCGGTGCCCTCGAACGGCAGATAGCGCTCGTCGCGGAAGTCGAGCTGGAACAGGCCGCTGTCCGACAGCCCGCTGGACAGGGCGATCTGCTGATAGGCGCTCCAGTTCGACCGCAGCACGTCCGCGGCGGGCGCGGGCACGTCGCCGCCCAGCAGGAAGTCGATGGCGTCGGCCATGGTCTTGTTGCCGGCGGGGCGGTTGGGCCTGATGACGACATGATTGGACAGCTGGGTAAGCGTGGCGCTGATCGTCTGCAACGGCCCGACCACGGCCGGAATGGAAACGGAAATCGTCTTGATCTTGCGGCAGTAATGCCCGGGGTAGTCGTCGTCGAACAGTTTCTCGGTGAGGGCGAACTCGCAGGTGCCGGTGGCGCGGAACCGCACCAGCGCCAGCGGGTCGAGCCGCGACAGCGCCACCGTGCGGCGGATTTCCAGCGTGCGGCTGTTGCCGTCGAGCCAGGCACGCTCCATGCGGTTGAGCGCGAGTTGCAGGCCCTCGCCCGCTGTCAGGCCCTTGTGGATATTGTCCCAGTACCCGAATTGCAGAAAGGTCTGGTCGGTGTTGAGTTCGTACTGCAGCGCCCGCTCCACCGAGCGCGCCAGGTCATAGGCCAGCGCATAGGTCTGGTAGTGCATCGCGCCGACCCTGCCGAGCAGCCACTGGTAGAGTTCCCGGCTGGTGAACTTGCCCTGCAGCCAGGCCGCCATGTCGCCGGCCTGGGCCAGGGTCTGCTGGTGCACCCGGAGCTCCTGCCTCGCGCCGGCGATCTGCGTCGCGCTGGCGTCGATCTGCTGCTGGATCTGCTTGCGCTCGTAATCGGCCTGGCTGCGCTGCTGGGTCCATTCCTCGGCGCGCCGCTCGTAGCCGGCCGAGATCTGCGCCACGTTGCCGACGAACGACGCCTGGCTCGCCATCAGGTCGAAGAAGGCGCTGACGGAATCCAGGCTGGAGCCGATCTGCTTGCCGCCATAGGTCATGGCGAAGGGCGATCCCACGTTGGGGACCAGATGCGCGATTCCGGCCATCGTCTTCAGCGTGCCCCCAACCGTCGAGAGCACCTGGGCGATGATCATCATGGACAGATGCAGCTTTTCGGTCTCCGACAGGCCCTTCTGCAGCAGCGTGTCGTAGGCGGTGTAGCGGGCGTTCGCGCTGGCAAGCGTGGTCTGCAGGCTTTGATGGGTCTCGTCGAGCTCCTGGACGCGCAGCTTGCGGATCTCCGAGGTCAGGTCGAGCAGCGCCTTCTCCTGGCTGTTGCGCAACAGCTCGAGTGCCTCCGCGTCCTGGTGTTCGAGCGCGGACTGCGCCTGCGCACCGAGCTGCGCCGCCTCGCCGGCGAGCGACCTGGCGCGCGCGAGCAGGGCCTCGAACCGATAGACCGGAATCGGCACGGCGGTGCCCGGATCGATCGGCAGACCGCCCTCCGCCGCCGCCGCCGCCGCGATCACCGCGCGCACATCGAGCGGCGGCGAGAACAGCGGCAGCGAGCGCACCTCGCCGTCGATGTTCATGCAGTGGCGGATTTTGTAGAGCTGGTCGGCGACCCGGTCCCAGTAGGCGGCGAACTCATCATTCTCCGGGATGCAGAAATAGGAGTTGATGTCGTTGAACGGCACGGCGCGCATCAACGGGGCGCCCGGCCGGGGGCCCGGCAGCAGGTTCTCGACATCGATCAGGAACTCCGGCACGAGGCCGCCGGGTGCCACCTTTTTCATCTGCGCGTACGACATCGGCGCCGGCCTGGCGCGGCCAACGACTTCGCGCGGCCGGGGACCGAGCAGATCGGACGCCATGACATACAGGTTCGTTGCCTCGTTGACCGTCTCACGGGTGAACTGGCGGAACAGCTGGTCGGCCCAGTCCAGCAGGTTGGAGATGTATTTCATCGCGGTGGCCTTGGCGTAGGCCGGTGCCCGCAGGCCCGCGATCGCGTTGGGGTCGAACGGCGCGTTGTTGTAGGCATCGACGGCCTTGTCGTCGGTCAGATCCGCCGCCAGGTCGCTGACCGAGAGATTGCGGAACGGCAGGTAGTTCCAGAACCGGTCGGTTGCCTGGGCCAGGCCCGGCTGGTACGGGGCCATCGGATTGAAGATGTAGTGCATCCATTGGCGGGCCTGCTCGAACCGGCGGCTGGCATTCAGCGCGCAGGCGACGAGGGAGGGCGCGTGGAAGAATATCTCGGAAAAGTAGTCGCCCATGGCCCCCTTGAAGTCGAGCGTGGCGCTGGGCGGCGCGACCGTATGCTCGGTCGGGCCGAGCCGCGCGAAGTCAAGCTCGGGCGTGCCCTGTGCGTCGATGTTGAGCAGGCCCGGCAGGCCGGCGACGGCGAGGCGCTGCGCCAGCACCGGGATCGTCTGGGTGGTCAGGCGGGTGAAGGCATAGGTGCTCTTGGTCAGGTCGCCGCCCGAGGTGATCGGGCTGCTCGTCAGGTAGGTTTCGCCGGCCGGCAAGGGTGTGTCCGCCCATTTGCCGACGATGGTCACCAGCTCGGTCATGGTCGGGAACGAGACCTTGCTCGGCTGGATCAGGAAGGCCTCGTCGGCGTTGTCGAGCAGGAACCAGCCGAGCTGGTTCTTGACGTTGACGATGCTGGCGAGTTGGCCGTTGACGCGGTTGAGCAGGATGGTCTCGGGCGGGCGCGTGCTGGCGGGCGGCTGGGCGGCATAGTTGTCGAAACTGATGGTCGCCGCCAGTTCGTTGTTGGTGACCAGATAGCCGAACGTGCCGGCGGCGCGGTCGATGGCCGGGGCGACGGGCGTCGCGCTGGAGACGTTGGTGTCGTGCAGCAGGGTGAGATGGCTGGCCGCCTTGTTGGCCATCGCGTCGTTGATCTGCAGCGTGCCGAACTGCATGCGTCCCGCCGTGGTGGAAGGCACGACGGCAGAGACGGCCTTGAGCCGGTTGGCCAGGGCAGAGATTTCGTTGTTATAGGCGCGCTGGTCCGGGACGACGGCGGGGGACGTTCCGGCGCCCCCGAACGGGGCGGCGCCGACGAATTCCAGACTGAAGCCGAGCGCGGTCATGAGGCGGTCGACTTTCGGCAGGCTGGGGTCCATCGTCTGGGCCGCCGGCACGAACAGGGCGATCGGCTTGTGCCAGACCGACTGCGCCAGATCGAAATTCGGCTGGTAGAGGCCCTGGACAACGGTCGCCGCCCAGGTGTCGAATGTGTAGTCAACCTGATAGCCGATGACTTGGTCGTTGATCAGCGCCTGCGGCGGCGACCATGATCCGTCCGGCCGCCGGCGGATGAACTTCATCGTCGACTTGTGGCTGGTCAGAACCGTCGAGGCGGCTTCCTTGATGCTCGAGCCCTGTGTCGTCGAGTACTCGGTCCAGAACAGGTAGGGTGTGTCGAACGCGTGCACCGGCGTGGCCAGCGGCGCGGGCACCGCATGCTCGATCTTCGCCCAGGGCGTCCAGGTGACGTTGTTGTGCAGGATGCGGAAGTAATAGGTGTACGGCTCGGTGCCGGTGCGGGCGAACAGCCAGAGATCGGATACGCGGTTCGCGGTGCCGGGGTCGATGCGGCCGACATTGTAGGCATCGACCAGGCGCAGCGTGCCGAGCGTGTCGACCTCGTTGAAGTATTCGCGATAGGCGTCCTCGACCGCCGTGTCGGTCAGGTCGGATTGCCGCAGCCGCTGCTTCAGCGTGGCGAAAGGCGGGGTGATCTTCTGCCGCAACGACGGATCGACGTAGTTTTCCGGCCAGAGGAAGATCTTGCGGTTGACCTCCCAGATCCGGTAGCTCGACATCCACTCCCACCAGATCGGGTCGAACGGAAACTGGGTGACGCCGTTCTCCAGCCCCATGCGGCAACGCTGCATGTAGAGCTGCACCGCGGCCGTGGCCTGGATGACCTTGGAGGTCGTCATGCAGCCGCTCATTTCGACGTCGAGCAGCAGGAACTGGTACAGGTCTGACGGCGTCTTGATGGCCAGCGAGGTCGGCGAGCCGCTGAGCTTGCAGATCACCGCGCCCAGCAGCGCGTCGCGGCGCGCCACCAGCAGCCTGCCCTCGATCTGACCGGACACCTGTACAAAGGCGGAGTCGCGGAAGCGCCCGTTCACCGCATCGAGCGTCGCATCGGCGAGCGTGGTCAGGCCGGTCCAGGCCTTGTCGTCCAGCACGCCGATCGCCGTTCCGCCCGGCGCGTCCGCCGGCAGCGTCATCACCGAAGCGCCGATCGCCGCATTGAGCCGCAGCAGGAACCAGGCATCGCCGCTGAGCTGGGTGGCGAGATCGAAGCAGCGCCGCAGCGCCGCGACCGTGGTGACCGTCCAGCCCGGGGCCGCGGATGGCCAGAGCGCCGCGACCAGCGCATTGACCTGATCCACCGGCCAGGTGGTGATCGCCGTCAGCGCGGCCACGCCGGTCTGCCTGCCGGTTCCGGTGGCCGAGAAGACGCAACCGGCCAGCACCAGTCCGCTGTCCTGGAAATGCGTGGCGAGATCCTTGTAGACCGACAGGGCGTGGATGTCCGCGAGCGTCAGGGCATGCGGATCGCCGACCGAGAACCCGGACGGATTGGCGGCGACTGCGGTCAGTTCGCCCGGCGTGAGGTTGAGGCGCGAGGCGATCAGGCCGGTTCGCGCCAGCGTCAGGACCAGCGTGTTCAGCCCGTCCGGCGCCGCCGCGCCGTCGAGTGGCGTCAGCACCAGCGGCACGAGCGCGCTGTCCTTGGGCGCGGATGGCACGAAGGGCAGCAATGCCCGCGTCACCTCGGGCGTCAGCCCGAGCCGCGTGGCCAGGCCGCCGATCGCCGCGCTGGCCTGGCGCTTTTCGGCCGCGGCGATGAGATCGACGGCCGCTGAGACGTTCGTGCCGGCGCGCAGCAGGGCCGCCAGGACGGCGGCCCGCTGCCGCGGGGCGGTGGCCGAGCCGGGGAACAGGAAATCGAGCTTGGTGCCCTGCGTCACCGGTGCCGGCAGAAAGGCGGCCGGCTTGCCATCGAAAGCGGTTGTGGCGGTGAGGAGATTCTGGTTGACCAGCGCGGTCAGCGCCGCCGCGGCATCGTCCGCCGCGATGTCGGGTCCGGCGAACGAGTCGGCGGTCAAGGGGAACGCGGGCGACACGTCGACAAAGGCGGCGGCCGCGTTGGAGACGAGGCCGATCGGCGTGAGGATCTTGCTCGCGGCGAGCATCTCGAAGGCCGCCGTGGCCTGCTCCGGCGTCACCGTGCCCACGGCGAGGCCGCGCGGCTGCAGCCGCAGCGACTCCGACTGCGCCGCCAGGCTGTCGATATAGGCGCCCAGGCCGGTGACCGGATCGGGCGCGCTGAACCACGGGCCGGTCCGCTTCGTCAGGCTCCATTCCAGCTCGCAGACCGAGAAGGGCTGGGCCTGCAACCAGACGGCCGCGTCGGCGATCGCCCCGAGGCGCGTCAGATCGGCGTTGACCGTCTTGTCGCCGGGGGCCAGGGGATTCGGCCCGGTCGGGAACATCAGCTTCAGCAGACACAGGAATTCGGCAACCGCGAGACCGGTCAGCCGCGCCATCCGTGCCACGCGGTAGAACAGACTGAGCGTCGGCAGGTCCATCGTCAGGGTGGGCAGGCCGCCGAAGCCGCGGATCCAATCGCTGATCAGGGTGAGATCGTCGTCGCCGACCTGCAGGGCGCCACCGAGGCGCGAGCGGATTTCGTTGTTGATGCCCGAGCGGCTGGCGGGGTCCCAGGGGGCTTTCGCCGCCGGATTGAACGGGACCGCCGAGCCATCGGCGTACGGGTCGCGTCCCGCGAGGATGGAGGGATTGTTGAATATCTGGTCAAAGAAGTCCGCACGGACCGGACCGGGGCCCTGGCCCGATGTCTTCAGCGGGGAGAACAGCGCCGCCATGGCGATGGGCGCGGTCTCGCCCAGGGCGGCACCGACCTGGCGCATCTGTGCGATCGTCTGGATCAGCGCCGCATCGATGACGCCGCCGCAGCGGCCGATGATCCAGTCCAGCTTCGCGAAGCTCCAGCCCAGGGCGCGCGACAGGCGGACGAAGCGGCTGATGCGCTCCAACCGCAGGTTGGTCAGGTTGGCCAGCGTTTCGTTCAGGCTGCCGCTGGTCCGGGTGACGCAGATCGGCGCCGGCGTTCCGGTCTCGCCGGTGTTGTTGATGTAGAAGCCCGAGGCGCCGTTGGCGGCGATTTCCGCGGGGCTGAGATCCTCGCCGAGTAGCGTGTCCAGCTCGCCGCGCGCGAGCCCGGTGCGTTCCAGGAACAGCGGCACGCCCGACATCGCCGGCAGCCTGTCGTCGTGGTGGCCGTCGACGCCGTAGCACCGCTCGAGCAGCCAGGTCGGCAACGGGCTGGGCGCGGTGAGCAGCATGCAGGTGCTGGCGCCGAGGCCGAGGATTTCGGTGGCGAGCGGCAGCGGCGGCAGTGGCCAGGGCGCGTCCCATGGCGTGGGCCGCAGCGCGCTGCCGACGGCGCCGAGCGAGGTGCCGAGCTGATCGAGGTTCACCCGGATGCGCGCATGCGGCAGGGTGAACGGCAGGTTGAACGGAAACCCGCTGACGGCGAGCGTGCGATAGGCCGCGTCGGCGGTCTTCGCCAGGTTGCGTTCCAGCACATCGTCCACGATGGCGAGGAACGGGACTTCCGTGTCGACATTTTCCGCCGTGACCGGCATGTCGAACAGATCGGACCGCCGGTCCTCCAGCCGCTGACCGGACGGGATCGTCTTGGCGTTCGGACCGGTGATGTAGTTGTCGGTGATGCGCATCAGATCGACGAAATAGGCGCCGGGGCCGATGAGCGACGCCGAATGGCCGCAGGGGCAGTAGCCGAGCGATCCGAACAGCTTGTCGTAGCCGGGCACCTGCTGGATCGCGGCCTGTGTGGCGACCGAGGTGGTGCGGAACAGCGTGGCGCGGGTGAACGGCGAGGCGACCTGATCGCGCACCAGCGCGAACATGTGCGCCGACTGGGTCTTGATGTGTTCCGCATGGATGTGCAGCGTGCGCGCCTGCGCCGCGCCGCCCGGCAGGATGGGAGCGGCCGTGGCGACGAACGCATGCGCTGGCAGTGCCGCCACCTTGTGGGCGGAATCGTAGCCGTGATCGAGCAGCGCGGCGGCGGCGGGATGCAGTTCGCCGGCAGGCGCGGCGTGCGCCTGACCGGCCGGGCCCGCGACCATCCGCAAGACCCGTTGATAGCCCAGCAGCGCCGTGTTGGTCTCAGCATTGCTGGCCGGCGCGAGGCGTGGCGCCGACAGCGTGGCCGCCCCCCTCGCCGCCAGTGGGTGGACCCGGGCGGCCGCAAGCGCGGTGGCTGCCGGCAGCACGTGATCCCGCAGCGGGTCGAACCCGGGATTGGCCTTCAGATACGCCGCAACAAGACTGCTCGGCGATTCGCTCATGGTTTCCTCTCTCTGCCGGGCGTTCCGAATCGCGCGCTGGTCATCCTCGGAGCTCGATCGTGTGCTTGGTATTCTTGAAGGTGAAGGCGCTGATGATGGTGCCGTTGATCGCCGCGAGGTGGAGGATCGCCTTCGGGCGCGTGCGCAGGCTCTCGGCAGCCCCCTTGGAGGAGGTGTAGATCGGCACGTGGATCGTCATCACGTGCAGCGTCGGATTCTGCGCGGCGAACTCCTTCACGCCCTGCTCGAAGGCCGTCTTGTAGCGCTGGTTGATCACCCAGTTCTCGGCCACGACGTTGTCGGGGCTGTTGACCCGGACCGCGTTGGTATCGGAAACGCCTTTTTCCGGAACGAGATGGCCGCGATCGTCGATCTTCGTGTTGATGCCGCCATAGGGATCGGACGCGCCGATCTTGGCGCCGGAGCCATCGCGCGGCACGATCTTGCCGACGGAGAATTTCGGGCGCGTCAGGGCCAGTTTCGTGTTCGGAATAGGGACCGTCTCGGCCACCGCGTCCAGGAAATCGTTGCGTTTCCAATTATTGGCGGCGAAATCCGACAGATCCTTCGGAACGCCGCTCAGCGCCGTGCTCGACTTCAGGTCCTTGTAGAGCTTGTTGAGGATGTCATCGCGCAGCGCCGTGGTGGAGCCGAACAGCGCCTTGCCCTTGGCGCTGTCGACGTGCTCGAATCCGCTGTAATAATGACCAAGCGTGCCTGAAGGTGCGGCGAACTGCGCTGCCTTCTGTTCGCGGACCTTCAGCAGTCGGCTGGACTGGCGTCCGGGTGTCATCATCCTGCGCTGGCGCCGCAGCGCCGCCGGCGACATGGCCGCCGTGGTCTTGCCCCCGCCGCGCTTGAAGCCGCGCGAGGACTTGGTTGCGATGCCGATGCCCTTCTTCTTTGGTCCCTGGCGTTTCGTAGGGCGCGTGTTTTGCTTGACGCGCCCGAAGCCGCCGGCGTCTTCCCAGGTCACCGGGTTACCGCCGACGAAGGCGTAAAGATTGAGCCCGTCCACCGGGCCGGCCGGATCGGGACTGAGCCAGCGCCCGAGCCAGGGCATGTAACGGCGCGCGCCATAGTCATAGAGGCCGGTGTCGCGGTCGCGCTCCTTGCGGCTGAAGCGGTACCGCTTCAGCGAGACCTGCGCGAGGCTCGGGCCGGTTGCATATACCGTGCCGCCATAGGGCGCGTATTCCTCGTAGGAAACGAGCCTGCCCTGGTCGTCCAGCTCAAGCGAGGACGAGCCCTGGCGGTCGTCGATCTGGAAGCGCCATTGCGGGCCGGTGACGCCGGCCGGCGGAGTGCCCACCGTCCAGACCAGCCACTCGGCGACGGCGGCTTCCTCGTCCATCAGGCGCAGGCGATGGCATTCCTCGACGACGGTCTTGTCCAGACGCTCGCGGGTGATCTCAAAGCCACCGAAATAGAACGTATCGGTGACCCGCCACGTGCCAGCCGAGACCAGCCGGCGGGTGGTTTTGCGCACGCGCTGGCCGCTGCCGTCATGGGCGAGGAACTGCGCGTCCGGTTCACCGCCGTCGCGCGCGACCAGCACCACCTGGCGGAGCCGGTTGCGGTAGTCCCAGACCAGCGCGGACCGCCCATCCAGCAATGTCTGGTTGCCGGCGGCATCGAAGGACGCGGCGATCGGCTTGCCGTCCAGCGGGTCGGCGCCGACCGCGCGATTGGATGTGGCGTCGACGACCATCGTGCGCGTCCAGCTTGCGGCCGGAAGCGCGGGCGGCGCGGTAAAGCGGATGCGGGTGAGATTGGTGCCGTGGTCGTAGCAGTAGCCGGCGGTGTAGCGGTACAGCGAGGCCGGGTCGCTGAGCGGGCCGCCGGCGCCGAAGAACGCATCGTAGCCGCCGCTGCTGTCGTTGGTCCGGGTCAACGCGCTGTGCGCGCGCCCGGTGGCGCCGATCAGACGGTAGAGCGCGTCATAGGTGAAGTCGCGCGCCGCCGTGACCAGCTGGCCGCCGGCGATCATCGATACGCCGGGGGCGGCGGCGTCATCGACATGCATGACGTTTCCGGCCGGATCGTAGACGTAGCGAATATCCTGAACGACCTGGGCGTCGCCGCGCCGCCGCGTGGTGATGCCGGTCAGGCGGCGGTTGTCGGGATCGTGCACGAAGCTCCGGTCCAGGACGGCGCCCCCTGGTCCCGATGCGCGTTCCGCCGTGCGCCTGCCGTCGGCATCGTAGACGATCTGGTCGAGATAGGTGAAGCCCTGGGCGCCGTTCGGGGCGACGGCGAGGGCGGTGATGTGTCCGCCGGGGCCGAAGGTGATATCGGTGCGGTTCAGGTCCGGGTCGGTTCCGCCGACCGGGCGGCCCAGGGCGTCGTAGACGCGGGTGATCGCGAAGGGCGGCGCGGTGTCCAGCGCCGCGCCCAGCGTCGTCGCCTGGTCCTTCCAGGTCCAGCCGGACGCCGGCGTGTGCGACCAGTCGACCTCGGCCGCGAAGTCGGCGAGGAAGGCGCGCGAGACGGCGAGCGGTTCGTCGCACAGTGCGTAGGCGGATGTCTCGGTGAAACCGGCGGGGTCGTAGTGCTGCACGACCTGCCCGGACAGGTTGCGTCCGGCGCCGTCGGGAAAGACCGTCTGGCCGATGCCGTCCAGGCTGTCGCCGTAGACCAGCCGTTCGACGGTGCGCGTCGTGCCGTCGGGGTTGCGCAGCACGATGGTTGTCAGGCGCGCGAAACTGTCATGCCGCGTGAGGATCGTTCGTCCCAGCGCATCGAAGGCGAGGATGGGGTTGCCCACGGCGTCGGTGAGACCGCTGGCTTTCCCGCCGTCGACGGACGTGACGACGAAGGGGTCGCCCGCCAGGGTGAAGTGCCGTTCCAGGTTCCACAGCGCCTTGGCGCCCAGGCGCGGATCGGCCTCCCCGTCGACGCGCCCGGCGGCATCCAGGCGGTGGCGGGTCACCAGCGCGTTGGCCTCGGCGGCGGTCGGGCGGGCGATCTGCCGCACCGGAATGCCGCTGCTGCCCAGCACCGTGGTGGACGGGGTGCCGTGGAACCGCGCCGCCTGGATCAGCGCATCCCGTTCCGCCGGCGGCAGGGGCGGTACCTTCGGGTCGCCTGGCTCGACGTGGCGCCGGTACCAGGCGGAGTCCTTCACCGTGTCGTCGGGATCGCTCTCGGTCACCTGCCAGGCGTCGTAGGCGGTGGTCGAGAAAAACGCCTCCCACAGGTCGGCGCGTGGAATCGCGGTGCGCACCGGCCGGCCGAGCGGATCGTAGAAATGCGTGGTGGCGATCCTGAGCGTGGCCAGCGCGGCGGCGGCGATGAAATCCGATGTCGCGGCGTAGGCGGGATGGAAATGCCGCCAGATCTGGCCGTCGGTCAGCAGGATGGCCCGGCCGCTGATCCGCCATTGTCCCGGCCCGGCGTATTCGGACGTCTGGACGGTGCGGCCGTGCCCATCGGTCCAGGTGACGCCAAGGTCCACCAGCCCGCCCGGCAGGTCCGGCGCGGCTGCTGTCGGATAGGATGTGGCGTACACCGCGATGTCCGCGATCGGTGCCGCGGGACCCGAGGGATCGGGAAACTCGGTGTAGAAGATCGCTTCCGCGCCGCCGAGAAAGCGCGCCGGGTCGGCCAGCAACGCCGCCGCCGAGGGCGGGACGGGCCAGGACGCCGGATCCTCGACCGGCAACGGCGCGAAGCCGACCGGCACGGACGCGGTGCCGTTCCATTCCTGTCCTCGCTTCGACCTGGCGAGCACGTGGCCGAGCGGATCGAGCAGAACTTCAGTGACCGTGCCGTTCGAATCCGTGATCTGCAGGGGCGACAGCGTGTGGTGGTCGATGCGCGTGGCGGTGACGCGGTGCGGCAGCACGTCGGCGTCGCGGCCGCTGGTTGTCACGTCCGTCACCAGCAGGTCGTAGGCGTCATGCGTGCAGGCGACGATCGTGCCGGACGGCCCGTCGGCGCGGCGCGCGAAGGCGTCGCGCGTGCCGGCGAGAACGTGAAAATGCCGCGCGGGCGCGTAGGACGCCTCGGCGCCAGGCTGCCACCACATGCCGTCATCGCGGAGGTAGCCGCCGGCGCCGGCGAGAAACGCATCCAGGCCGCCGGGAACCGGCACGCCGTCCATTGCCGCCGCGACCGCGTCCGCCGTGAACACCGCCTCGTCAGTACGCAGAACCAGCGCCTGCGGCGTGACCACGCCGCCGTCGGTGACCCAGAGATGCCGGGTGCGGCCGAGCAGTTCGGTCGCCGGCGCGCCCGGCGCGCCGGCCAGGGCAGCGGCCGCCAGCGCGGTCATGCGGACGAGGCTGACATAGAGTCCGGCGTCGGGTGCCGGCAGGCCGGACAGCGCGAAGTTCCGCTCCTCCTGGGCGAGGCCGAACAGCAGCGTGTCCGGGCCGCACTGGCGCGGCACCGGCGTGAACACGCCCAGCGCCGCGCGTGTTTCGCCCTGCTGCGGATCCTGCCGTTTCTGCTTGTCGCGGCGCGGATAGTCGATGCTGGCGGACTGGCGGATAGTGCCGTCGTCGTCGACCGCGAGCGTGTAGTCGTGGCTGACGCGCGGGTCGGTGGGATCGCCTTCGTACTCGTACTCGATGTTTTCCGCTTCGCCCACCAGGAACACCGCTTCATGCGCGCCGGGCGCCTGCAGCATGCGGGCGCGATAGCGGGTACGGGTGGCCGAGAAGGGCACCGGTTCGCCCGCGCCGATGGCGTGCACTTCCTCGCGCAGGATGTTGCCGACGAGCGCGGCGGCGGCCTGGCGCAGCGTCTCGGCGTCCGGCGCGAAACCATCCGGCCATTCGCACAGCATGCCGGGCATGGCGTAGGCGGCGCCGTCGCCGGCGAAGGCCTGGTCGGCGGGGTCGCTGCCCGGCGCAAGGCCGGTGTGGTACCAGACGCGCGTCAGCAGCGTCGTCGCCGGCGTCGAGACGCCGGGCGCGGGATCGGGCAGCGCCTCGGTCTCCCGCCGCTCGATCAGACCGAAGCCGCGGAACGCGCGCTCCACGCCGTCCATCACCCCGTTGCGATAGCGGTATTCGGTGACCCTGCACTGGCCGCTGATGAGCTCGTGGTCTTCGACCCGGGCGACCACCTGCACCGGAAAGGGCAGGCTGGTGGACCACGGCCGCCCGGCTTCGCGGTCTTCGAGCTGGAACCGGGTCGAGCTGGCGTACTGGATGCGCGTCTCGGCACCGAGGCCGTTGCTGATCCGGTTCAGCAGCCAGGGCTTCACGCCGCCACACAGGTCCAGGATCCATTGCTGCGGCTCGGGCGAATCGACGCCGAGGATCAGGCAGTCCCAGCCATTGCCGCGCGCGTCGGCGACCCGGATCTGATCCGGATCGGTGCAGCGCGAGGGCAACGGGATGACCAGCGGCAGGCCGGCGAACCCGTTGCCCGACTGGTTTTGCCAGATCAGCAGCCTGGTCGCCTCGACATAGATCAGGTCGCTGGCGCCGGTGCCATCCAGATCGGCCAGGAAGACGCGGCGCACGTCGAATGCGTCGCCGAACAGCGGCACGCGAGCGAGGTCGACCGGTGGCGCGAAGGATCCGTGGCCGAGGCTTGGCCAGCAGGTGACGCGGCCGTCGGCGATGCGGATGCGCTGCGGGCCGCCAGTGCCGCACAGATCAGCGAAGCGAACCAGCGCATGTGGCTCGAAGGCCAGCACCGGCGGCGGCGGGTCGACGGCGCGGCGCTCCACCGGCGCGCCATAGCCGGCCACGCCGGCGGAGGGATAGTAGCGCACGCCGGTCGCGCCCACAAGTACGACACCGGGAGCGCCGCCGCCGGACAGATCGGCATGCTCGGCCGCCGGGGCGTGATATTCGGTGGGGATGGCCTCGAACGGACGAAAGGGCGACCAGGTGCCGTCCGGCAAGATCCGGTAGCTGCCGGCCCGGTCGGCGCCGGCGACGGCGAGTTCAAGCCGGCCGTCGCCGTCGAGGTCGGCGAGAGCCAGGTCCGGACCCGAAATGCGGCGCTCCATCGCGAACTGGGGGCATTCGTGCGGCGCCTGGTAGGACAGCGTGCCGGAGGGACCGCAATTGGCGGCGCGCGGCGCGCGGTAGAACGTGCTTTGCCCGTCGGCGTAGAGGATGCCCGGCGCGCCATGGCCATAGAGATCGACCAGCGAATAGCCGAACGGGGCATCGACGCCGGGAAGCGGCGATCCGTCGCCACGCGCGATCGGTACGAAGCGGGCGGCGTCCGGCGAAAATGGCGTGTAGTCCAGCCGTAGCGGCGGCAGCGAGCGACTCTGGTAGCGCTGGCCGGCCGGGCGATTCGCGTTGTGGCGAAAGCCGGTGATGGTGGCGCCGGTCAGGCGGGCGAGCGTCGGGTTCTCGTAGTACTGGAAGGTGAGCGCCCGGACCAGGACGGGGTCGGGACCAAGCTCATCGAACCGATGGAACTGCAGCAACGACCGGCACAGCCGCGCGGTGCGCCGCTCGAAGCCGACGCCGTAGGTCGAGAACGGGTCCCGGCGCGCCGGCCAGGCGCGCACCGGCCGGCAGGGCAGGTCGTTGCCAGTGGAGATGTCGTATTCGCCGTAATCGGCGACCACTTCGATGAGCCAGGTGAGCGCGTCGGGATTGTCGATGCCGACCGGTGCCGTGCCGGCCGGAACGGCGTTCGCATAGCGAATGCGCTGAAGGTAGCGGTTGGCACCATGGACGCGGTTGATCTCGCCGGGACGTCCGGCCAGGCCCTGATCATCTTCGGTCTTGTAGTTGTAGGCGATGGCGTTGCCGCGCGCATCGGCTTCCCATTCGATCAGCCATTCGAACACGCGGTCCGGATCGGCCGGGTCGGCGATGCGCGCGGACGGCGTGCGGCCGTAGACGGTGATGTGATTGCCGGCATCAATCGTACGCCAGAAGCTTCCCGATCCGTCGCTGGCCGACCATTGTTCGATCCGCGTCTCCTGCGTGAAGGAGCGTGGGCGATAGGTCGTAACGTGATAGGTGCGGCCTTCGACAATGCGCGCCGGTGGCGCATCCGGCAGGGGAACGAGGGCCGGGCCGCCGTTCAGCGAAAACCGGTCGCTGTGGTCGTAGCGCGGAATGCCCTTGTTGGTCATGCGCGCGATCGAGGACTGGGACAGCGAGAAGCCGACGCCGAACGGGCCGTTGCCGCCGCTGGATGCGTAGGTGAGCGTCAGGTCCGGCGCGAGACCCCGCGCGGTCGGGAGCTCGAACGGAATGTGCAGTTGCGCGGTGCCTGACGACTCGTCGAGCGCGAACTGCTCCGTCAGGCCGGTGATGGCCCCGCCGCTTTTCGGTAACTGAACAGGCTCGATGCGCAGGCCTGGCGCGCGGGGTGCCGCGGAACTGCGCGCAAGCCTTCCCTTGCCGAAACGTGCGTCAGCCACGTCGGTTTCCTCCGCGCATTTTTTTTGCGGTCTGTCACGCAAGTTGTCTTGGTCGCGTCCGATGCAATCGTAGACGGCGCTCTCATGCCGCGCAAGCGAGGCGTCTGCGGCGCGCCCAAGTAATTACGAGAACATAACGTCGTTCCGGAAGGTGAAACGGCGCAGGGTTTCGGACCATCGCGGCTCGCGCAGGCCGCACCGGAGTCACGAAAGATTGAATGCACGGAGCGGGCGTGCGGCGGGCACGGCGCGTGCGAATGGTCGTGGCCCACGGCGGTCATCGGGAGGCCTCTTCCAGCGGGCGCGCCAAGTGGTTTTCGCTGAGGACAGTGGTCATGGCGAACAGCCCCGGCCCCAGTGACAGCCACGGGGCGGTGAGCCGCAAATTGCCACCATTGGCGATCAGGGTCACCGTCCATGCCAGCGCCACCAAGCGGAGCAGCGATTTCGCGGCGCATCTCGAGCAACTCGACCATCTCTACGGTCCCGTGCCCGGAAAGCCGACCAAGCTGGTCGAGGACAATGGGCCGATCCACACCAGCAAGCTTTCGCTCGCAGCTCTCGCTGCTCGCGCGCACTGGCTCACCGTCGAGTGGTTGCCCAAGCATGCGCCCGAACTCAATGACATCGAAGCCGTCTGGCAGGACCTCAAGGCACATCACCTCGCCCATCAGACCTTCCCCGCCGCCGCCCCCTCTGAAAAGCCGCGCAGGCGCGTGGCGATGACCTCGCCCACGGCCTCCACGGCCGCGCGCCGCGGGAAGTGCGTGCGCCAAGCGATGCGCACCATCCGCCCCGCCCGCGCCGCCAGCGGCCGCAGCACGATCCCCGCATCCTGCGCCGCCCCGGCCGCGAGCCCCGGGACCAGCGTCGTCCCGTAGCCGGCGGCCACCATGTTAAGCAGCGTCGAGAGGCTCGCCGCGCGCAGCGCGCCGCCCGGCGCCCCGCTGTGCCCGCAGGCCGCCAGTGCCTGGTCGCGCAGGCAATGCCCGTCCGCCAGGACCAGGATGTCCCGCGCCAAGTCCGCCTCCGCCACCACCTCGCGCCCGGCGAGCGGATGCTCGGGCGACAGCGCAGCGAGGAACGGCTCGGCGAAGAGCGGCCGGCTCGCGAGGTCCGGCCCGTCCACCTCGGTCGCGAGCAGGACGGCATCCAGCTCATGCGCGCGCAGCCGCTCGAGCAGCGCCGTGGTCTGGTCCTCCCACGGCTCCACCTCGAGCGCGGGCAGCGCCTCGCGCAGCGGCGCGAAGACCACCGGCAGCAGGTAGGGCGCCAGCGTCGGGATGATGCCGAGCCGAAAGCGCCCAGCCAGCGGGTCGCGCAGGTTGCGCGCCACGGCGAGGATCGCCTCCACCTCCGCCACCGCGGCGCGGGCATGGCCAATGAGCTGCTCGCAGGCGGCCGTCGGCGCCACCTTCTTGCTGGTACGCTCGAACAGCGCGACGCCCAGCAGTTCCTCGAGCTTGCGGACCTGCACCGAAAGCGTCGGCTGGCTGATGCCGCAGGCCTTGGCGGCGCGGCCGAAATGCTCATGCTCAGCCACGGCCAGCAGGTAGCGGAGGTCCCGGAGGTTCATCGAGTCAGTCTGGCTGTCATCATAGGCGGTGTCTATCGTATCTATTGAAGCAAGGGGCTTCCCTTTATCATCGGGATGCAGCTACACTTCGGCAAGACCACCCACCCAAGGGAGCAACGGCGGGACACAACACCTTACCACGAGCGTCGGCGCGCCTGTCGCCGGCAACCAGAACAGCCGCACCGTCGGCCCGCGCGACTTGGCGCGGCTTGTCTGGCATTTATTCATCGTGCCGGCCCGAAAAGCGGATGATCCTCCAACGTAGTCACGGTCTTGACTTACGGACCAGGTCAATAAACGCGACCAAGATCGGAGAGAAACATGGACGAGAATGGTGACCAAAGCGCTGGCAAGTGCCCCGTAGTTCACGGAGCGCCCAAACACACGACTTTCGCGGGCAGGTCGAACCGGGACTGGTGGCCGAACCAGTTGAACCTCAAGATTCTGCACCAGAACTCTTCCCTGTCCAATCCCATGGGCAGGGACTTCAACTACGCCGAGGCGTTCAAAAAACTCGACCTCGAGGCCCTGAAGAAGGACCTCCATGCGCTGATGACCGACTCGCAGGACTGGTGGCCCGCCGACTACGGTCATTACGGGCCGCTTTTCATCCGGATGGCGTGGCACAGCGCGGGCACCTACCGCATCGGTGACGGCCGCGGTGGCGCGTCCTCGGGCACGCAACGTTTCGCGCCGCTCAACAGCTGGCCGGACAACGCCAACCTCGACAAGGCGCGCCGGCTGCTTTGGCCGATCAAGCAGAAATACGGCAACAAGATATCCTGGGCCGATCTGATGGTCCTCGCGGGCAACAGCGCGCTGGAGTCGATGGGATTCAAGACTTTCGGCTTCGGCGGCGGGCGTGCGGATGTCTGGGAGCCCGAAGAGGACATCGACTGGGGGAACGAGGACACCTGGCTCGGCAACAAGCGCTACAGCGGCGACCGGGCACTCGAGAATCCCCTCGCCGCGGTGCAAATGGGCCTGATCTATGTGAACCCGCAAGGGCCTGACGGCAATCCCGATCCGCTTACGGCGGCCCGCGACATCCGCGAGACCTTCGCGCGCATGGCCATGGACGACGAAGAGACCGTGGCACTCATTGCCGGCGGCCACACGTTCGGCAAGACCCACGGCGCGGGCGATGCGGCGCTTGTCGGTCCTGAACCCGAGGGCGCCAGCATCGAAGAGCAAGGCCTCGGCTGGAAAAGCAGCTTCGGCAGCGGCAAAGGCGACGACGCGATCACCAGCGGATTGGAAGGGGCATGGACCCCCAACCCGGTGCAATGGGACAATGGGTATTTCGACACCCTGCTCGGCTACGAGTGGGAACTGGGGAAAAGCCCCGCCGGTGCCTGGCAATGGACTCCGAAGGATGCGGCCGCGGCGGGCACCGTCCCGGATGCCCACGATCCTTCGAAACGGCATGCGCCCGTCATGCTCACGACCGACATCTCGCTGAAGCTGGACCCCATCTATGCGCCGATTTCGAAGCGTTTTCACGAGAATCCGGATCAGTTGGCCGACGCGTTCGCCCGGGCGTGGTTCAAGCTGACCCACCGCGACATGGGCCCGCGCTCGCGCTATCTCGGCCCCGAGGTCCCTGCGGAGGAGCTTCTGTGGCAGGACCCCGTTCCGGCGGTCGATCACGAACTGATCGACGCGCAGGACATTCGATCCCTCAAGGCCAGGATCATTGCATCGGGGCTGTCCATCTCCGAACTGGTTTCGACCGCCTGGGCCTCGGCGGCAACCTTCCGCGGTTCGGACAAGCGCGGTGGGGCGAACGGGGCGCGCATCCGCCTCTCGCCGCAGAAGGATTGGGAAGTCAACCAGCCGGCCCAACTGGCGACGGTGCTCGAAACCCTCGAGCGCGTCCAGAATGAGTTCAACGCCGCGCAGACCGGAGGGAAGCGAGTGTCGCTCGCAGACCTGATCGTCATCGGTGGCTCCGCCGCCATCGAGCAGGCCGCGAAGAACGCCGGGCATGACGTGGAAGTTCCCTTCACGCCGGGTCGCACGGATGCGTCGCAGGAGCAGACTGATGTCGGGTCCTTCGCGGTGCTCGAACCGACCGCGGACGGGTTCCGCAACTACCTCAAGGCCGAATACGCCGTTTCTGCAGAGGAGAAGCTGGTCGATCGGGCGCAATTGCTGACGCTGACCGCGCCGGAGATGACGGTTCTCGTTGGCGGCATGCGCGTATTGAATGCAAACTTCGGACAGTCCAACCACGGTGTTTTCACGAAGCGACCAGCGACTCTGACCAACGACTTCTTCGTAAACCTGCTCGACATGAGCACGACGTGGAAGCCGGTCTCGGACTCCAAGGGTGTGTTCGAGGGCCGCGATCGCGCAACGGGCGAACTGAAGTGGACCGGAACCCGTGTGGACCTTGTCTTCGGTTCGAACTCCCAACTCCGAGCCCTCGCGGAAGTCTATGCATGTGACGATTCACAAGAGGCGTTCGTGCGTGACTTCGTGGCTGCGTGGACCAAGGTGATGAACCTGGACCGCTTCGACATCGCCTGAGTTCGGCGGAAAGGCGCTTGGACGCAGCTAAAGCTCGGCTGCGTCCGGGCGTCAGGTCCCGGTCAGATCGCGGCCACGCACACCTGCGGTCACCCAGGACGCCGGGGGGTGGATTGCATGCCAATTGCAATGGAAGCCTCCTGTCGTGAGAATTCGCCGCAGGATTGTTCTACCGACGGAATCGCGGCGATGCGTCGCGCCACGTCCGGCATCCCGGCGAACCGGGGTGTCGTCGGCACCACGCGATGATGCCCGGAGCTCCCGGGGCGTTCCCGCCCGGTCAGCAGCCGCATATCCGGGCCGCCCAGTGCGGGGCATAGGGCTATAGCGTAGACTTATTACAAATCATCGTCGGCCACGGCCCGCCAACCTTTCCAAACACATCATCTCCAGCCATAATTCGTATAATGACCTTTCGATGATCGATGCAGTACGCGCCATGCGGGGGCATGGCTTCCTGGCTTGGCCGTTTCAGACCGACGCGGTGTTGGCGGACTGCCCAAAAATCCTTCCGGAACCGATTTGCCGTCAGGCGCGCGGGTGTTGCGTTCCCGCCTCGCCCAGGTCCATCCGGCGGCATGCACGGAACTGTCCATGCCGGGTCCACGCCAGCGCCCGGCCGCACTTTCACCCACCACAAAAATTCACCCGCTACAGGAAACTCACCGGGTCCACGTCCACGTCCACCCGCGCGCCGCCGCGCACCGGCACCGCCGCCAGCCAGTCGCGCAGCAGCGGTTGCACCGCGATGTCGCGCCGGGTTTTCAGCAGCAGCCGCCGCCGGTGCCGGCCGCGCAGAATCGACAATGGCGCCGGCGCCGGGCCGAGCACCAGAATCCCCTCGCCATGCGGCGCCGCGTGGCCCAGGTCGCGCGCCACCGTGTCGGCCGCCGCCGCGGTTTCGGCCGAGACGATCAGCGCGGCGAGCCGCCCATAGGGCGGCCAGTTGCCCGGCCGGCGCTGCGCCGCCTCGCGCGCCATGAACTCCTCCAGCCGGCCGGACAGCAGCGCCTGCATCACCGGGTGCTCCGGCGAGAAGGTTTGCAGCAGCACCCGCCCCGGCGCTTCGGCGCGACCGGCGCGGCCGGCCACCTGATGCAGCAACTGCACGGTCCGCTCGGCCGCCCGCAGGTCGCCGCCGGCCAGGCCCAGATCGGCATCCACCACCCCCACCAGCGTCAGATGCGGAAAATGCCAGCCCTTGGCGACAATCTGGGTGCCAATGATCAGATCCACCTCGCGCGCGGTGATCGCCCGCGCGGCCTCGGCGCTGGCATGCGGGCCGGGCAGTGTGTCGGAGGCCATGACCAGCCGGCGCGCCTCGGGAAACAGCGCCTGGGCCTCCTCGGTAATGCGCTCCACCCCGGGGCCGACCGGCACCAGGCTGTGCTCGGCGCCGCAGGCGGGGCAGGCGGGCGGGATCGGCACGGCGTGGCCGCAATGGTGGCATTGCAGTTGCGCCCGCGCCCGGTGCTCCACCAGCCAGGACGTGCAGTTCGGGCACTGCATCCGGTGGCCGCAGGACCGGCACAGCGTCAGCGGCGCATAGCCGCGGCGGTTGAGGAACAGCATGGCCTGCTCGCCGCGCGCGAAGGCGGCATGCACTTCGGCCACCACCGCGGGGCTGAGGAAACGGCCGCGCTCCGGCGGCGTGGCGCGCAGATCGACCAGCACGATCTCCGGCAGGCTGGCGCCGCCATGCCGGTCGGGCAGATGCAGGCGGCGGTAGCGACCGGCCTGGACATTCGCCACCGTCTCCAGGCTGGGCGTGGCGGAAACCAGCACCGCCGCGGCCTCGCACAGCCGGGCGCGCACCACCGCCATGTCGCGGGCGTGGTACACCACCCCCTCCTCCTGCTTGAAGGCGGTCTCGTGCTCCTCGTCGACGATGACCAGACCGAGGTCGGGGAACGGCAGGAACAGCGCCGACCGGGCGCCCACCACCACCGGCGCCACCCCCGCGTCCACCGCGCGCCAGGTGGTGCGGCGCAGGCGGGCGGACAGGTCGGAATGCCACACCGCCGGCGCCACCCCGAAGCGATGCCCGAATCGCTCCAGCCACTGGGCGGACAGGGCGATTTCCGGCAGCAGCACCAGCGTCTGGCGGCCGGCGCGCAGACACTCGGCCACCGCCTCGAAATACACTTCGGTCTTGCCCGACCCAGTGACGCCGTCCAGCAGCGTCACGGAAAATCCACCGGCGCGAACCGTCTGGCGCAATACCGCCGCGGCCTGTGCCTGTTCGGGCGACAAACTCGGGCCGGGGTGCTCCGGGTCGGGGCGGTCGAAGGCCAAGCGCATCGGCAGCAGGGCGGGAACCAGCAGCCCCGCCTCGGCCATGCCGCGCAGCACCCCGGCCGAAACCCCGGCGGCGCGCGCCAGTTCGGCGCCGGACCGCGCCTGCCCGTCGGCCAGCACCGCCAGCACCCGCTGGCGTGCCTCGGTGCCGCGCATGTCGGGCGGCTTGTCGGCCAGCCGCCAGCCGGTGGCGGGCGTCTCCGGCTGCCTGGCGTTCACCCGCAGCGCCATGGCCAGCACCTCGCCCGGCGGGGCGAGGGTATAGGCGGCGATCCAGTCGATCAGCCGGCGCAGGTCGGCGCGCATGGGGGAGCCGTCGATAGCACCGGTGATCGCCCGGAGGCGGTTGTCCCCCACCGCCGAATCGGGCGGGCCGTCCCAGACCACGCCGGTTTCGGTGCGGCGGTTCAGCGGCACCAGCACCAGATCGCCGGGGGCCACCCGCATGCCGGCCGGCACCCGGTAGTCGAACGGTCCGGCGAACGGGTATGGCAGCAGCACGGGCACCCGAGCCGGCGCCGCGCATGGCTCCGCTGCGTGGTCGTCGAACAGCCTGTCCTGGCTGCGCTTTCGGTCGGTGCCGGGCATCGGCTATGGTCTGCCTGATTTGCCACCGTCGTGACAGACCCCCCACCATGGGACGCCTCAGATGAAATTCTTCGTGGACACCGCCGACATCGCGGAAATCCGGGCGCTGGCCGCCTCCGGCCTGCTGGACGGGGTGACCACCAACCCCTCGCTCATCGCCAAGTCGGGCCGCCGCATCCTGGATGTGGTGGCGGAAATCTGCGCCGTCGTGCCGGGTCCGGTGAGCGCCGAGGTGGCGGCCACCGAATACGGCCAGATACTGCGCGAGGCCGACGTGCTGCGCCGCATCGCCGCCAACGTGACGGTGAAGCTGCCGCTGACGCCGGACGGGCTGCGCGCCTGCCGGACGCTGACCGAACAGGGGGTGATGACCAACGTGACGCTGTGCTTCTCGGCCGCCCAGGCGCTGCTGGCGGCCAAGGCGGGGGCCACTTTCGTCAGCCCCTTCGTCGGCCGGCTGGACGATGTCGGCCAGGACGGCATGCTGCTGATCGCCGACATCGTGCAGATTTTCCGCAACTATCCGGCGCTGCGGACGGAAGTGCTGGTGGCCAGCGTCCGCCACCCGATCCATGTGGTCCAGGCCGCCAGGCTGGGCGCCCATGTGGCGACCCTGCCGCCTTCGGTGCTGCGCTCGCTGTATCACCACCCGCTCACCGACAAGGGCCTGGCCACGTTCCTGGCCGACTGGGCGAAGACCGGACAGCAGATCGTCGAAGTGGAATCCGCCTGATGGGCGAGGCGGCCTCGGCCGGGGAACCGGTCGACCCGGAGGCGGTCGCCGCCTATCTCCTCGCCCATCCGCGCTTCCTGGCCGACCGGCCGGAACTGTATCGCACCCTGGCCCCGCCGCTGCGGGTGCATGGCGAAGTGCTGGCCGACCACATGGCGGCCATGCTGCGGACCGAGCGGGCGCATGCCGCGGCCATGGCCGAGCGGGCCGACGGCGTGCTGGCGGCCGGCCGGGCCGCGGCCGGGCTGACCGGGCGGGTGCATGAGGCGGTGTTGGCGCTGATCGGCGCCGGCGACGTGGCGGAGTGCATCGCCGTCATGTTCCCGGCCCTGCTGGCGGTGGACGGCGCCGCCCTGTGCGCCGAAACGCAACTGCCCGGGGTGGCGACGGCGGGCCTGCGCCAGCTGCCGGCGGGCACGGTGGCGCGGCTGCTCGGCGGGCGGTCGGTCACCCATCGCAGCGACGCCGCCGAGGCCCGCTTGCTGCACGGCGAGGCGGCGGCGCTGGCCCGGCACGACGCGCTGGTGCTGATCCCCGGCAACCCGCCGGCGCTGCTGGCGCTGTCGGCGCGCGAGCACTGGACCCTGGACCCGGCGCAGGGAGCCGGTGCGCTGTCGTTCCTCGGCCGGGCGGTGGCCGCTGCCCTGGGACGATGACCCTGGCGCCAAAGACTTTGGCGGAAACGGCGCGCGGGGAGTTCCTGGACTGGCTGGCGCATGAGCGGCGCGCCGCGAAGCTGACCGTCGAGGCGTATGGGCACGACATCGCCGCCCTGCTGGGGTTTCTGACCGTGCATCTGGGCGGCGAGCCGGATCTGGCGGCGCTGGCCGGGCTGCGCCTGGCCGATTTCCGCGCCTGGCTGGCGGCCAAGGCGGGCGAGGGCGCCGGGGCGGCGACGCGGGCGCGGCATGTGTCGGCGGCGCGCAGTTTTTTCCGCTTCCTGGCACGGCGGCACGGCGTGACCAACCCGCACCTCCGCCTGCTCGACACTCCCAGGGCAAGCCGGCCATTGCCGCGGGCACTGTCCAAACCGCAGGCACGGGCGGTCGCCGAGGACATTGGCGAGGAATCCGCCAGCGCCGCCATACAAGCGCGCGACGTCGCCCTGTTCACCCTGCTGTATGGCTGCGGCCTGCGCATTGCCGAGGCGCTGACCCTGGATGTGCGCGACGCGCCGGCGGCCGATGGCGCGGACATGCTGCGGGTGCTGGGCAAGGGGGCGAAGCAACGGGAGGTGCCGGTGCTGCCGGTGGTGCGCGCGGCCATCGGCGCCTGGCTGCGCCACCACCCCTCCCCCGCCCCGGAATCGCCGCTGTTCACCGGCGCGCGCGGGGCGCGGCTGAATCCCGGCGTGGCGCAGCGGACGATGCGCCAGTTCCGCCGCCACCACGGCCTGCCCGAGCACGCCACCCCGCACGCGCTGCGCCACTCCTTCGCCACCCATCTGCTGGCCGGCGGCGCCGATCTGCGCGCCATCCAGGACCTGCTGGGCCATGCCAGCCTGTCCACCACCCAGCGTTACACCTCGGTGGACGAGGCCGGGTTGCTGGAGGTGTGGCGGCGGACGCATCCGCGGGGGTGATGCCGGAAGTCGCCCGGCGGCTTTCCTGCTTGTTGCCGCCCGCCCCCATGGGCAACATGCCGCAACGGCCCGTCCCGCGGTCGCCGGGGCAACGGAGAGCCAGCCGATGAACGATTCGACGGCCGCCTTGCAAAAGGCAACCGGCAGATTCGGCCCGTTCCAGTGGGACGACGCCCTGCTGCTCGACGATCAACTGACCGGCGATGAGCGCGCCATCCGCGACGCCGCCCACGCCTTCTGCCAGGACAAGCTGTTTCCGCGCATCCTCATGGCCCACCGGCATGAGCGTTTCGACCGTGCCATCATGACCGAGTTCGGCGCGCTGGGCTTCCTCGGCGCGACCCTGGACAGCCACGGCTGCGCCGGCGTGTCCCATGTCGCCTACGGCCTGATTGCCCGCGAGATCGAACGGGTCGATTCCGGGTATCGCAGCGCCTTTTCGGTGCAATCCTCGCTGGTCATGTACCCGATCCATGCCTTTGGGTCGGACGCGCAGAAGGACAAATACCTGCCGAGGCTGCGGACCGGCGAGTGGATCGGCTGCTTCGGCCTGACCGAACCCGATGGCGGCTCCGACCCCGGCAGCATGCGCACGCGCGCCCGCCGCAGCGGCGATGGCTATGTGCTGAACGGCGCGAAAACCTGGATATCGAATTCGCCGATCGCCGACGTGTATCTGGTCTGGGCCAAGGACGACGAGGGCGACATCCGCGGCTTCCTGATCGACCGGGGCACCGCCGGCGTCACCGCACCGAAGATCGAAGGCAAGTTCAGCCTGCGGGCCTCGGTCACCGGCATGATCATGCTTGCCGACGTGCTGGTGCCGGCCGAGTCCGTGCTGCCCAGGGTGAAGGGATTGCGCGGGCCGTTCTCCTGCCTCAACAACGCCCGCTATGGCATATCCTGGGGTGCGCTGGGGGCGGCCGAGTTCTGCTGGCACGCGGCACGCCAGTACACGCTGGACCGCCACGTGTTCGGCCGGCCGCTGGCGGCGACGCAACTGGTGCAGAAGAAGCTCGCCGACATGCAGACCGAAATAACCCTGGCGCTGCAATCGGTGCTGCGCGTCGGCCGGCTGCTGGACCAGGGCCGCGCCGCCCCCGAGATGATCAGCCTGGTGAAGCGCAATTCCTGCGGCAAGTCGCTGGACATCGCCCGGATGGCGCGGGACATGCACGGCGGCAACGGCATCGTGGACGAATACCACGTGATCCGGCACATGATGAACCTGGAGACCGTGAACACCTACGAGGGCACGCATGACGTGCATGCGCTGATCCTCGGCCGCGCCCAGACCGGCATCGCCGCGTTCGCGTAGAGAGAGTCAGGCAAGCGCCCGAACCCGGCTTTCTTCCACTTGCCCGAATCGGGGCGCTTGACCCGGCCGTAACGCCGGCGCTACGACTTAGTGGCTGGTGCAGGAAGGTCCCCATGCGTGCCGCGCTCGTGCCGATTCTGCTCAGCCTGCTGCTGGGGAGTTGCACCACCGAGGAGGTGGAGCGGTCCGCCTACGCCGTCGCCAAGGGCGCCTGCCGCGGCAACCCGCAGCAATGCACGGTCTTCCCGGACGCGCAGTAGATGGGCGGGGACGTTCTGGGTGCTGCCGTTGGTTGCGGGGGCGAGCGGGGATACGGCGCCCGCGTCACGGGCGTGAGCCAGACGATGGCGTCTCGGCTATTGAATGTCGGCGAGGGTGGGAAGTGGCTGTTACGCCTACCTCCCGAGCCAACCGTGGGGTCGCGTGACTAAGGAAACGTTTATCGGTTTTTGTTGCCACTAACCTGCTTCGTCTATCTCGCGCTTAAGCGCATCCCACTCTCGCTTCAAAATACGTTGACAGACATCAACATATTGTGGGTTTGCAGCAAATTTTTCCATCTCATCTTGTGCCGATAAGAACCGATAAAGACAGTTCTGAAGGACTGGGTAATCCGGATCGCTCGGATTCATGAGAAGTTCAATCCGGGTGCCGTACTCATAAAAATCGCGTTCTGCCGTATGATTTAAGCTTGGGGTCACGCCGTAAGACTGAAACTTACTCATTGCGTCCCGCAGCGTGTTGATCCATGATTGCCGCATCTCGGCAATCTTGAGTGCATGAGCCGATCTAAGCTGCTTTTTGAAGTTGCGCCATTGGAGCAAGATGGTGATCGCCACTCCGACAAACGCTATTGTTGAAGCGATTAGAGGCACTGCCCAAGTCCAGGTCGGAACAGCAGTCGTCGTCTGCGCATCCACCAATCGGATCCTTCAACTTATGATTCGATGCACAATCCCATATGATCCGCCATCGGTGAAGGTCCGATTTGTGTCGTCGGCCAACACCCCCCACAACCCACACCAACCGAGCGCAACATCCCCCCCGGCACCCCCCTCCCCCCCACAAACCCCGCCACCCTTCCCGCCCCCGATCGGACCTTGACGCTGCCCGCCCCCGGCCGCACCTGTGCGCCAGGCGCCTGCAACGTCCGCGCACCGCCGTTGCATCCGCCCCCACCGGTTCGAGGTCCTGCCATGAACACCCTCACGGCCATCGCGCTCGCCGTCGCTGCCTTCGTGGGCATGGAGGTCGCCGCCTGGGCCATCCACCGCTGGATCATGCACGGATCGGGGTGGAACTGGCACGAATCGCACCACCGGCCGCGCACCGGGCGGTTCGAGCGGAACGACCGCTACGTGCTCATTTTCTCGCTGATCGCGGTGGCGCTGTTCGCCATCGGCACCGCCGTGCCGGGATTCACCGCCGTCGCCATCGGCGTCACCGCGTACGGCGTGGCCTATTTCACCATGCACGAAGTGCTGGTGCACAAGCGGCTGCCGCCGCCGTTCACCCCGCGCAGCGGCAGCTACCTCGCGCATCTGGTGGCCGCCCATCACCTGCACCATGCCGTGCATACCCGGCAAGGCGCGGTGTCGTTCGGGTTTCTCTACGCGCCGCCGCTGCAACGGCTGCGCGCGCAGCTGCGCGGCGTCAACCGTCCGCCCGCGCGCCCCGGCTGAGCAGCCCGGCCAGCACCGGCGCCGGCCGCGGCAGAATGGATTCGCCCTGGCGTGACGAGGGAATGCAGCGCAGCGCCGAGAAGAACGGCACCGGCGGCCGCCCGGTCACCAGCCGCATGCGGTCGAGCGCGGAAGTCCGGCCGGCGAAAAATCGCTCGATCAGCGGCTGCGGCAGGGCAAAGAAGCGGGCAAAGACGCGCCAGCGCTGGTCGGCGTTGCCGGCCAGGAACAGCATGCGGTTCAGCACCCGGTAGAACCCCTGGGCCTGCCAGGTGGCACGGGCGCGTTCCTCGATCATGCGGCGCAGCGCCTCCGGCCGGGCCGGCAGGCACAGCGCCAGCGCATCGGCCAGCGCCACCGCGGAAGGCAGCGAGTAGCCGGTCACCGGGTGAAACAGCCCGGCCCGCATGCCCAGCGGCGGCACCGGCCCCACCTCGGACCAGAAGGCGTCGATGTCGCCGTCCAGCACCACCGGCAGCACCCCCCGCTCCTCGGAGAACTGCTCGGCCACCCGCCAGCCCTGGGCGGCGATGTAGGCGGTGATCTCGTCGCGCGCCAGGCGTAGCGAAAGGTCGGGGGTGTCGCTGTAGCGGGTGTCCTCCACCAGCAGCCGGTCGGGGCCGTATGGCAGAATGTAGATGAAGCGGAACCCGTCGAGCTGCTCGACCGCGGCGTCCATCAGGATCGGGTGACGCAACCCGTGCGGGGCGGTCAGCCGAAGCTCCTGGCCGAGGAATTTCTGCCAGCCGCAGCGAAACGCCGCCGATGGCCGGGCGCCGCGCCCGTCCAGCACCACCCGCGCCGCCACCGAACCGCCGTCGGCCAGGGTCAGCCGGTCAGGGGCAACCTCGCTGATATCGGCGGCGCGGGTCAGGCCGGTCAGAGCGCGGCCTAGAGCCGGGCCGGAGAGCGTGCACATCGATGTATGCACCACCCGCCGGAAGCCGGGGAAGCGCACCTCGTAGGCCGGCCATTCGCGGCGCAGCAACGGCCGCAGCCAGTCCAGTTGCGCCGGCGTTACGTCCGGGCCGAAGAACGACCAGGTGCGGCCCGCGCCCACCGCGGCATGCGTGTCGAAACCGGCAATGTGCAGTTCCGGCCGGGTGGTGGCGATCCGCACGGCGGCCAGCGCATTCGCCAACCCCATGCCGGCAAACGCCACATCAAGCCCGGGCGCCCGGTCTCCCACCCTGAATGTCGCCTGGTTCACTGCTTTTCCGATGCTGACGTTGCCGTAAACGTGAGACGCAACGGCAGCATGTCAACCGGAGGCGGCGCTTCGTTCGCCACAATATGGTGATCAGGGAACGTACCGCCGGCGGCGGCGGCGTCAGCCGATGCCCTCCACATAGGTCATCACCAGGTACATCAGGGCCGGCACGGGGGCGGGATTGTGATAGATGTGCGGCACATCGGCGGTGAACAGAATGGCGTCGTCGGCATACAGACGGTGGGATTGGCCGGCCACCTCGATGTCCACCTGCCCGGACACCACCGTCAGGTTCTCCAGCGTGCCGGGGGCATGCGGCTCGGCCAGTTCGGCGGCGCCGGCGGCCAAAGTGAGCTTGTAGAACTCCACCCGCCGGCCGGGCTGGAAGGGGAACAGGGCACGCGAGGTGAAGCTGCCGTCGGCGGAGGTCAGCACCTTGCAGCGGGCGGCGCGGAGCACCACGGTGCTGTCGGCCGGCCCCTCGGCGGTCAGCGCCGAGAACGGCACCTCCAGCGCGCGCGACACCTTCCACAGCAAGGCGATGGTGGGCACGCTGCGGCCGAGTTCGATCTGGCTCAGCATCGCCCGGCTGACCCCCGAGAGGCCGGCCAGACGCTCCAGCGAATGGCCGCGGCGCCGCCGCAGGCGCCGGAGGTTGCGGCCGACGGTCAAAGCGAGGTCGGCGGCGTCGCGGTCACGCTCCTCCGCCTGGGTCGGTTCGCCCGGACTCAGATGGGGCGGGGCACCACCGCTGTCGCTTGCCATGCCAGGGGCACCGCCCGGAGGGGCCTCGATCATCGCGGAATTCGGTGGGGTAGCGGCACCGCGCATCGGCCCACCTGCACGTGCGGACGCCTTTGCCCGGATCGGTCGGTGGCCGTGTCCATACGATATTCCATCGAAGATACGTGAAATTAAAGCTGTACGTTTGATTCCTGGTTTATATGTGGCGGACAGCCCTGTCCATCCCTGCATCCGGCCGGATGCAGGGATGGAATGCGCGAAACACATGCGTAGATTATAGAAACCACTTGTCCGGCAAGCAGAACCGTGGTGTTGTTTGTGCGGCGCAGCGCCCGCCGTCCCGCGGGCCTGAGCGGTTTCCTCCCCTAACTTCGGCGGCGCCCGGACCGGCGCCGCCGCTTTTTTTGCTCCAGCCGCGTTCAGGGGGGCGCGTTCAGCTTGCGACGTTCAGATCGTGTAGGCAAACGCCTCGTAGGACAGATCGCTGAGTATCTGGTCCATGGTGCGCGAGGGCTCGTCAGGCGTGGCGGTGCGCACCACCCTCGCCGGCACGCCGGCCACCGTTGTATGCGCCGGCACCGACCGCAGCACCACCGACCCCGAGGCGATGCGGGAATTCTCGCCCACCTCGATATTGCCCAGCACCTTCGCCCCGGCGCCGATCATCGCACCGCGGCGCACCTTCGGGTGGCGGTCGCCGGCTTCCTTGCCGGTGCCGCCGAGGGTCACGTCCTGCAGCATCGACACGTCGTCCTCGATCACCGCCGTCTCGCCGACGACGAGGCCGGTGGCGTGGTCGAGGAACAGACCGCGGCCGAGTTGCGCCGCCGGATGGATGTCGGTCTGGAACACTTCCGAGGAGCGGCTTTGCAGATAGAGGGCAAAATCGCGGTTGCCGCTGTGCCACAGCCAGTGCGTCAGCCGGTGCGCCTGGATGGCGTGGAAGCCCTTGAAGTACAGAAACGGTTCGATGAACCGGTCGCAGGCCGGGTCGCGCTCATACACGGCGGTGATGTCGGCGCGCAGCGCCAGCGAAATATCCGGCTCCGCCTCCAGTGCCTGCTGAAAGGCGCGGATGATCAGCGGCAGCGAAATCACGTCGTTCTTCAGACGCGCGCCGACGCGATGGAACACCGCCGATTCGAAGGTGGGTTGGTTGATGACCGAATCAAGAAACAGCGGTGCCAGCATCGGCGCACGTTCGTATGCCTCGTCCGCCTCACGCCGCAGCCGCTGCCACAGCGAGTCGGTGAACTCCCGCACCTGATCGTCGTCACGCGGAACGACGGTCAGGTGGCCCAGCTTCGATCGCGGCATTTTCGTCCCCTTGCGCGGTCGTTAAGCCGATGCCGGCCGGGCGTAACGGATACGCCGGAGGGCAGCGGCAAGTGCATCGATATCGGCATGCGTGTTGTAGAGCGCAAGGGAGGCACGCACCGACCCCTCGACGCCGAAGCGGCGCAGGATCGGCTGGGCGCAGTGATGACCGGAACGCACGGCGATACCCTCGGCATCGAGCGCACGCCCCAGATCCTCGGTCGGCACGCCTTCCATGACGAACGACAGCACCCCCGCCTTGTCGCGCGCCCGGCCGAGCAGGCGCAGGCCGGGGATGGCATCCAGCAGCCGCGTCGCATGACCGAGCAGGTCATGCTCGTGCCGGGCGATGGCATCCAGCCCGATGGCCTGCACGTAGTCGAGCGCGGTGGCAAGCCCGACCGCATCGGCGATGTTGCCGGTGCCGGCCTCGAACAGGGTCGGTGGCGGGTTGTACTCGGTATGCTCGAAGGTCACGTCGCGGATCATGTTGCCGCCGCCCTGCCAGGGTGGCGACTCCGCCAGCACCGCGCGCTTGCCATAGACGGCACCGATGCCGGTCGGCCCGAACACCTTGTGGCCGGAAAACACGAACCAGTCGCAATCCAGCGCCTGCACGTCGATGGCCATGTGCGGCACCGACTGCGCGCCGTCCAGCAGCACCCGCGCGCCGACGCGATGGGCCATCTCGATCATCGTCCGCGCCGGGGTGATGGTGCCGAGCGCGTTGGAGACCTGGGTGAACGCCACCAGCTTGGTGCGCGGCCCCAGCAGGGCGCCGAATTCCTCCAGGATCACCTGCCCGTCATCGTCCACCGGGGCCACCCGCAGCTTCGCCCCGGTCTCGGCCGCCAGCATTTGCCAGGGCACGATGTTGGCATGGTGCTCCAGCCAGGTGATGACGATCTCATCGCCCGAGCCGATGAAGCGCTTGCCCCAGCTCTGCGCCACCAGGTTGATGCCCTCGGTGGTGCCACGCACGAACACGATTTCCTCGGCCGAGTTGGCGTTGAGGAAACGGCGCACCGAGTCGCGCGCGGCCTCATAGGCGTCGGTCGCCCGCGCCGCCAGCGCATGGGCGCCGCGGTGGATGTTGGAGTTCTCGTGCTCGTAGAAATACGACAGCCGGTCGATGACCGCGCGCGGCTTCTGCGTGGTGGCGCCGTTGTCGAGCCATATCAGCGGCTTGCCATGCACCAACTCGGCCAGCAGCGGAAAGTCCCGCCGCACCGCCTGCACGTCGTAATCCGCCGGCGGGTAGAAGGCCGGCACGGCGGCGTCAGGCCGGCCGGCCTCCGCTTCCTGGAAGAAATAGGGCAATCCGCCGAGCGGTGCCGGCGGCACCGTCCGCGGAGCGGACACGCCCGCCACCGTCCGCGGAGCGGACACGCCCGCCACCGTCCGCGGAGCGGACACGCCCGCCACCGTCCGCGGAGCGGATGCCCCCGCCACCGGGGCCAGCAATGCCAGCAGCTCCGCCTCGTTCGGCAGGCCGACGCCGAGGGGGGGCACTTGCGGCAGTGGCAGGCTCGGCAGTGGCAGGCTCGGCAGTGCCAGGCCGTGCAGCGGCAGGCCGGGGGGAGTCGGCGCCGCCGGCAGGCCGGCGGGCAGCAGACCCGGGGGAAGTTCCAGCGCGATCGCGGCCGGGGCGATCCCGGCTGGCGCGATCGCGACGGGTGCGATCCCGGCCGGCACGACTCCGCTCGCCTGCGCCGGCAGCGATGCCGGCGCCAGGGCCGTGGCTGGCGTGGGCACCGCGGCGGGCGCCATCGCTGGCGCCCCCGGCAGTGCCCGGAACAGCTCGTTGGCCAGCCGGCTCAGCGCGGCGAGGTCGCCGGGATCGGGCACCGCCGGCTCAGGCGTAGACATGGTAATGCGTCACATCGACGTCCTCGAGCACGCCGAGCGCGTCATCGGTCAGCACCGCCAGCGAGCAGTACAGCGAAACCAGGTAGGAGGCGATCGCCTTGCGGTTGATGCCCATGAAGCGCACCGACAGGCCGAGGCTCTGCTCGCCCGGCAGGTTGGGCTGATACAGGCCCACCACGCCCTGGCGCGCTTCCCCGGTGCGCAGCAGCAGGATGCTGGTGCGGCCGTCACGCAGCGGCACCTTGTCCGAGGGGATCAGCGGCAGGCCGCGCCAGGTCAGGAACGGCGAGCCATAAAGGGTAAGCGTGGGCGGCGGCACGCCACGGCGGGTGCACTCGCGGCCGAACGCGGCGATGGCGGCGGGATGGGCGAGGAAGAAAGCCGGCTCCTTCCAGACGCGGGAGATCAGCTCATCCAGGTCGTCCGGGGTCGGCGGCCCCTTGCGGGTGGGCAGGCGCTGCGCCGGGGCGGCGTTGGCCAACAGCCCGTATTCGGGATTGTTGATCAGCTCGCTTTCCTGCCGCTCCTTGATCGCCTCGATGCTCAGGCGGAGCTGCTGGGTGATCTGGTTGTGCGGCACGCTGTACAGGTCGGAGATGCGGGTGTGGATGTCCACCACGGTGGACACCGCGTTGAGCATGTACTCACGCGGCTTTTCCTCGTAGTCCGCGAAGGTTTCCGGCAGGTCACGCTCGTCCTGGCCGGAGCAGTCCACCCTGACCTTGGAGGTGTCCTTCACCTTGTTGAGGCGGAAGATGCCGGCCTCCACCGGTGTCCATTGCAGGCAGTGCGTCAGCCAGCGCGGTGTGATGCTGGAAAACTGCGGCACCGTCTTGGTGGCGTTCGCCAGTTGCCGCGCGGCCACATCGCCAAGGGCCGTGGGAAGCAGGATATCGTCGCTCATGTTCTGTTTGACCTCGTCGCTCGTCGTCTGCGAGGCCGCACCATCCGCGCCCGGGACCGATCCCGCAAGCGCGCGGGCGGGGCGGCGGTCGCTTTAATTCGCTATGTTGGAGGCGCCTCCATTCCCCCAAATGCGGGGAACGGCCGCGCGGAGCCGGTTTCAGGCCCCGCTTCACCCGGGTTCCGCCGCGGAAATCCTGCCGTCAAGCCCGCCTGTCAGCAGCGGTGGCCGGCCTCAAGGTACAGCGGATCGCGCTGCTGGAGCTCGGCGATGCGCTCGACGACGGCGATCACCGCCATGCCGGCCAGCAAAAGCGCCACCGCCGTCCAACCGGCGCCGGACAACAGCGCGAACATGGCGAAGAGTGAGAGCACCAGTGCCACCGCATAGCCGTTGCGACGGATGCTGTCGGTTTGTTGCATGGTGGCGATCTCCTGTTCGTATGGGCACAATCTGGCGGTCGCTTCGGGCGCAACTTGGGCCGGATCGTGGCCGGAACATGGCGGTCGGTTTCCAATTGCTTAATGGAACATTACCGGCGGCCACCTCGGGCGCCTCGGTGCTGGCGCCTGGCGCGCGGCCTCGCTAGAATCGATATCCGAAGGAGGCACGGATGCCCACACCTGCCGATGAGTGAGGTGGCCGATGAGTGAGGTGGCCGATGAGTGAGGTGGCCGATGAGTGAGGTAATCGCGCTCAGCCGCGCCCGCGACGACAGGATGTGGGCGGTGGTGGCCAATATCGGCAAGACCAGCCGGGTCGCCGAGATCTTTCCCACCCGCGTGGCAGCCCTGGCCGACCGCGCCTGGCGGGAACAACAGGTGCGTGCCTATGCCGGCTTTCTGGAAAGCGCCCGGCAGGCGATGCCGCGATACAGCATTGTGCCGATGCGGCGCGCGGACCTTCCGCGCAAATGGCAGCCGTTACCCGCCCTGGGGTTCCTCAACCGGCACTGGGCCTGACCCTGCTGCCCTGGCCCGCACCGGAAGCCCGGTCCGGTGCAGGATTTCGCTGGCATGGCGGCGGCTGCCGGCCGGGGTCAGTTCATAGCACCCGTCGCTGCGGGCACGCGCCAGACCCAAGGCGGCCAGACGCTCCAGGCAAGGACCGTCCTTGAGGCCGGGGGGGCGGCCCGCCACGCCGCAAAGCGACACACGATGCAGCGCCGAGCGGCAGCAGGTTTCCAGATAGGGCTGGTTCCACATGCCTCGCCATGTCGGGTCGGAGATGCGCCGGCGCAAGCTTTCCTTCCGGGCGGCTTTGCCGCAGGGTGGCGCCATGTTTCCCCCCCTCGCCTCCGCCCTGATGCCGCTGCTCCGCGCGGCCGGCCCCGAACGCGCGCATGCCCTGGCCCTGCGGGCGCTGCGCTGGGGCCTGGCCGGGCAGGATGGTGGCGCCGACGCCCCCCGGCTGGAAATGCGCGCCCTCGGGCTGCGATTCGCCAACCCGATCGGGCTGGCGGCCGGCTTCGACAAGGATGCAATAGCGGTGGCGCCGCTGACCCGGCTCGGTTTCGGCTTCGTCGAAACCGGCACGGTCACGCCGCGCCCGCAGCCGGGCAACCCGCGGCCACGCCTGTTCCGCCTCGATGAGGACCGGGCGGTGATCAACCGCATGGGGTTCAACAATCGCGGCCTGGACGTGACCCTGCGCAATCTGGCGGCCGGGCGGGCAGCGGCGCGGCCCGGCGTGCCGGTCGGCGCCAATGTGGGCATCAACAAGGAAGGTGCCGACCCCGAGCGCGACTACCCGGCTTTGGTGGCCGCAGTGGCGCCGCTGGCCGATTACGTGGTGATCAACGTCTCCTCGCCGAACACGCCGGGACTGCGCGACCTGCAAAGCGAGGCGCGGCTGCGCGCCATCCTCCAGGCGGTGCGGGCAAAAGTGCCGCATCGCCCGCCGCTGCTGGTCAAGGTGGCGCCGGACCTCTCGGAGGCCGGGCTGGAAGCGGTGGTGGCGGCCTGCGTCGAAAGCGGGGCCGAGGGGCTGATCGTTTCCAACACCACCATTTCGCGTCCGCCCGGTCTGCGCTCGCGCTGGGCAGGCGAGGCCGGCGGGCTGTCGGGGGCGCCGTTGCTGGCGCTGTCCACCGATATGCTGCGGCGGGCGGCGCGGCTGGCGGCCGGGCGGCTGCTGCTGGTGGGGGTCGGCGGCGTCGCCAGCGGGCGGGATGCGCTGGCCAAAATCCGCGCCGGCGCCTCGCTGGTGCAACTCTATTCGGCGCTGATCTATGCCGGGCCGGCTTTGGTCGGCCGCCTGCGGCGGGAACTGACGGCGGCGCTGGACGAACAGGGGTTCGCCAGCATCACCGAGGCGGTCGGGGCCGATCTGCGATGACCCCATGCGAATACTGACCGGCTTCGCGGCGCTCGCCGGTCGCTACGACGGCTTCATCGTGGATTTATGGGGCGTCATCCATGACGGCGTGTCGCCGTATCCCGGCGCGGTGGAGGTGCTGCGGCGGCTGCGCGCGGCGGGCAAGCCGGTGGTGCTGCTGTCCAACGCGCCCCGCCGGGCGCAGGTGGCGCAGGCGGGCATGCGCCGCATGGGCATCGCGGACTCGCTCTACACCGGCATCCTGACCAGCGGCGAGGTGACCTACCGGATGCTGCGCGACCGCACCGACCCGTTCTTCGCCACCCTGGGCCGGCGCGTTTACCACCTGGGGCCGGAGCGCGACCGCAACGTCATCGAAGGGCTCGACCTGGAACCGGTGGCCCGGCCGGAGGATGCCGGCTTCGTGCTCAACACCGGACCCGACGACGAGCGCAGCCCGACCGACCCGGCGGCGTTCGACGACGTGTTGCGCGCCTGCTTCGCGGCCGGGCTGCCGATGCTGTGCGCCAACCCCGACCTGGTGGTGATCCGCAGCGGCGAGCGGGTGATCTGCGCCGGGCTGCTGACCCAGCGCTATGAGGCGCTCGGCGGCATCGCCCGCTGGGTGGGCAAGCCCGACCCGGCGGTGTACGGGCCGGTGCTGGACATGCTCGGGGTGGCGCCGTCGCGCGTGCTGGCGGTGGGCGACTCGCTGCGTACCGACATTGCCGGCGCGGCGGGGGTGGGAATTGATGCCTGCTGGGTGCTGGGCGGCATTCACGCGGCCGAACTGGGCGGCGACACCGCGGCGGCGGAACGCGCGGCGCGGCTGGCCGGGCTGGCGCCGGTGGCCGCCATGCCGGCTTTCGTCTGGTAGAAGCCGCCGCCCCATTTGAAGGCAAGCATGCCCACGACCATCGCGCCGACAAAAATCCAGGCGCGGCCGTCGAGCACCAGGGCTTCGATGGCCGGCCCCGGGCAGAAGCCGACCGCCCCCCAGCCCACGCCGAATAGCAGCGCCCCGGCCAGCAGATTCCGGTCGATCCGCCGCGACGGCGGCGGCGGCAACGGGCTGCCGGTCAGCGACGCCGGGCGCCGGCCGGCCAGACGGTAGAACAGCGCGGTCACCGGAATGGCGGTGGCCATCACCCCGGCCAGACTGGGGTCCCAGTGCCCGAAAATGTCGAGAAACCCCAGAACCTTGGCCGGGTTCACCATGCCGGACACCGCCAGCCCGAGGCCGAACAGCAGGCCGGCGGCGAAGGCAATTCCCTGCCTCGGCGCGCTCACAGCAACTTCCCGGCGGCAACGGTGGCCATGGCGGCGGCCATGAACAGGGCGGTGGCCACGATCGAGCGCGGCGACAGCCGGGCCAGGCCGCACACCGCATGGCCGCTGGTGCAACCGCCGCCCAGGCGGGTGCCGAACCCCACCAGCAGCCCGCCGCCCAGCAACAGCCATGGCGAGGAAGTCAGCACGAGATGCGTCTCGCCGCCCAGCAAGCGGAACAGCAGCGCCCCCAGCGGCAAGCCGGCGAGGAACAGCAGGTCCTCCCGCCACGCCGCCGATCGCTTGCCGAGCAGGCCGGCGAACAGGCCGCTGATGCCGGCGATGCGGCCGTTGCCCAGAAACAGCAGCCCGGCGGCAAGCCCGATCAGCACGCCGCCCAGCGCGCCCCACCCCAGCCCGGGCAGAACGGGCGAAGCCGTCAGGTCCCTGAGCGCTTCCATGTGCGGCATCCCCCGGGTTGGGCTGAAGATGATTGGTGGCGCGATGCTGCCCTTGTTCGCCTGCCCGCGCAACCTGACGCGGCTTGCCGCTACGCCCTGGCATAGATGAAATCCCGCGTTTTCGGGTAATCGCCCTTGCCCTTGGTGAAGGTGATGTGGTGCAGGTTGAGGTTGCCGCCGCCGGGACGAAACCCCTCGATGACGCCGGACAGATAATAGGTCCAGATACGCCGGAAACGCTCGGTGAAAATCAGGGGATCGACCGCCTGGATTTCCGGCCAGTGCAATTCAAAATTGTCCAGCCAGTGCTCGGCGGTGCGCTGGTAGTGCCAGCTCAGTTCCTCGACATCGACGACATGCAGCCCGTTTTTGTCCAGCAATTCAAGCGCGAGCGGCAAAGCGGGGACACTGCCGCCGGGGACGCTTATGTAGATGTGTCAGGCGACCACAACATCTAGCTCATTGGGTCCGGCTGCTGCGCCGGGGCATCAATCTAGAAATCACGTGGTTTAGACAGAG
>Ga0302319_10002263_pt1 | contig 41924 bp, 27 predicted proteins | sample Bog_T0_2_FD_203319 | JGI IMG/M metagenome (GOLD analysis project Ga0302319, IMG submission 203319) | Peat permafrost microbial communities from Stordalen Mire near Abisko, Sweden - Bog_T0_2 | ecosystem: Environmental > Terrestrial > Soil > Wetlands > Peat | place: Sweden: Abisko, Stordalen Mire...
GCAAGACTGCTTTGCCTTTGGCCTTCGACGAACGTAGGAAGTAGATTGCTCCGTAGATGCCCCAGACGGCGGAGATGCCCAGCGCCAGCAGCGGTTCCTTGAATGTGCCCAGTCCGAAGATGGGTCCGGCCACATAGAAGCCCATGCAGACCAGGTTGGCGATAAGCCCGAAGCCTGGGATCAGCGTGTGCCTGAGGAAGCTGTAGTCGGGGCGTCCCTGGAACGCCACGATGCACAGGAAGCAACTGAGCGCGTAAAGAATGAACGTGCCGAAGTTGGAGGTGAGGGTGATGGTGAGCAGAGAGTTGGGCAGCGCGGCCAACTGGTCATGCGAGAGGTAACCAAAGCTGGAGAAGAAGCCGTGGGGCAGTGCGGCAATGGTTGCATCGGAGGGTGCGCCGGCGTCGCCAAAGAGCAGCGAGACGGCGATGACGCCGATGACTGCCGAGATCCAGGCCAGCGTCCAGATGGCCTTGCGGGGCGAAAGGGACCCGGCGTGCAGGATTCCGAAGTGCTCGGGAGCCTCATCGTCCTTGCCCATGGCGTAGGTGACGCGGGCGCCGGTGTTCATGCAGCTGAGCGTGGTGCCGATGAGCGCGAAGAAGACGGTGACCGCCTCGGCCAGCATGAAGTATTTGCCGTGGCCCTGGCCCAGCAGCGCATCGCCGACGATGATCATCATGTCGCCGATGGGCGCGGCAGACTGGCCTGCGTTTGCCATGGAATAACCGGAGTTTAGAAGGTAGTTGGCCGCGAAGTACTCAAACAAGTAGCAAATAAGGCCTTGTATGAGCAGCGAAGCGATGACGGCGATGGGAATATGCTTGGTGGGATTCTTAGCCTCGCCTCCCATCGAGGTCACCGATTCAAAGCCGACCAGGATCAGGATGGCGACCGTGGCCTGGATGAACATGTAACTCAACTTGTGCGGGACGATGACCGAGGCGGCCGATGTGTGGGTGAGGAAGTTGCCGGTCGCGTCTGTCTCGGGATAGGTGATGACGTAGGGAACCGGCTTGCCGGCGGGGTCAAGCAGGGGCAGAGGAGTGCCGCTGGCGTCGCGAACGGTGGACCCGTCCTTGGCGGTCTGAAACTGATAGGTGTAAGTGGCCAGCGATTGGCTGTCGTACTGGAAGGAGGTTGGGCCGGTGGAACCGGAGGGGTGGTTGGCGCGGTAGCCGAGAGCCAATACGCTGAAGACGACCAGTGCCGAGATCTGGATTACGTTGATGGCCAGGTTGACGGCGGTCGAAGCGCCGGCGCCCTTGGAGGCGATCCATGCGACGAAGAAGGAGAACAGGACCGCGATGAGCGCCATGAACACGGGTCCAGGATTCGAGCCGCTCATGACGTTGGGATAGAGGAAGCCGACGACGTAGCCGCAGAAGATGCCGGTGGTGGCTACCATGACTCCGGGATAGACCCAGTAGTAAAGGTGCGAGCCCCATCCGACGATGAATTTAGCAACGCGGGCGTACTTGAAGGCCTTATCCCTGGAGAGCATGGCCTGTTCGGCGTAGTAGTAGCTGGAGCCGGTGCCGGGATAGAGCTTGGAAATCTCAGCGTAGGCGACCGCAGTGGCTAAACAGAGCAACAGTGCGGCGAAGATGCCGATCCACATGGCTGGAGCAGTGGATGGTTGTCCCGCGACACCCGTGTTTGCCTGGATTGCGAAGGTGAGCCAAAGGAAGGCGCCGGGGGCGATGAGAGCCATTGCATTGCTGGTCAACCCTGTAAGGCCGAGGGTGGCCTGCATCTGAGGTGCGTTTTGATCTGCCATGAACATTCTCCTGGATCGTGAAGTTGGTATGGCTGGTCCCGGCGGCTGTACTCCGGGAAATGCGTGAGATTCGCCGGACTCTTAGCTCCCATTGAGGCGGATGCGGGGCTTCTGCATGAGTAAGGTGAATCCTAGAGTTGGCGCGATAAAGATGAAATGAGGAATCTGAAAAGAGCATTTGACGCCCGGAGTGAGAGCGGAAATGCCTTGAAACAAACCGGATATGCGGTTCCGGCCGGGAACACGCCGACCGGAACCGCAGGCAGGCCGTGACGCTAGCGCTTGGGACCGAAGAACGCGATGAAGGCGATGGTTAAAGTGGACTGCGAGTCCACAAGACTGGATGCGTCTTTGTGGAAGTAGGCCACGTTGGAGAAGTCGCCGCGGTATTCAATGCGAGTCAGCAAGCCTTCGACCCACTTGTACTCATAGGTCCCGGTGAACTCATAGAGATGCTGATCCATTCCGGTTGGGCCGGTGCCGTTTGGATTCGGATCGTTGAAGTACTCAAACCTTCCGCTCAGAGCCTGCTTTGCCGATGCCTGTCCGTGGGCGGCGAAAGCGACACCCTGCCAGTGAATCAGGTTGGTGTCGCCAGAGGCCCCTTCGCCTGTTCCGACGATTGCATCGCGGTTCTGGCCGTAGTCGTAGTTGATGTAGGCGTTGAACTTTGCGTTGGGCGTGAACAGGATCGTGCTATCGATGAGGCTGCGGAAGCCCGATGTGGTGTTGGGGTTTTCAGGGCCGCCGTAGTAGTTCAGGCTCCAGGTGTACTTGGGCTTGGTAAGCACGTTGGTAAGGCCGACGGTTGCGCCGCCGTTGGACTTGGAGACGTTGTTCCAGCCGTTCACCACCTGCACGCCGATGGTATCGGTCTTGGAGACAGGCATCGAGGTGCGTGCTCCGAAGTGCCAGTACGGAATGGCGTTCACAAAAAGCAAGGAGCGCGAGTAGTTCCAGTTGTCCTTGGCTTCAATCACTTCGGCTCCGGCCGAGGTAACGAATTTGCCGAAGTCGAGTTCGAAGCCCTTGGCCTTGGGCGGCTTCAGGCTGAGGAATGCCTGCTCGATGTAGTTGAGCTGATCGGCCGAAGTGCCGTTTGGCGGAGGAGAATTGATTAGATCGTTGGTGCGGCCGTAGATGAAGTCGACGTGCGCGCCCACCGGATCCGGATCGTGATTCAGGGTGAGCTTGGCGGCGCTCAGGTTGAACTGGTCCGTCTTGTCATTGAAGTTGTAGAGCTGGTTCAGCTGGTCAAATCCGTCCTGCGTGTTGGGGCGGTTGAAATTCACGCTGTAATAGCCGTCGATGTAGCCGCTGAGGTCCATGGGACCGACGCTCCATGTGGGAGCGGCGGGCGCGGCTGCAGGCGCTGGAGCCTGGTCAGCCGGGGCGGGAGCTGGCGCGGGCGCGGGCGCGGCTGCCGGCGCAGGCGTTGCCGCGGGTGCTGGCGCAGCCGGTGTTTGCGCGCCAGCCATCAGGGCGGTTGCCATGATGGCTGCGGCCGTCGATTGCAGTATGCGAATGGTATTTAAATGCATCGGCACTATTCCTCCAAAAAATTCTGGTTGTATGAAACCAAGCGAATTGAGCCCATGAATGATGCCGAACGGAGCACCTTGTCGCACACAGGCTCTATATCGGCCAAACTTTCAAGGCATCCCAGGCGAACTGAATGTGGGGAAATCCAGGAAGAGGGTTGAGACGCTTCCTGGAAGATCAGTTGCTGCGGATTGACTCTAGTAATGCAAAGATTTAATAAGGAACACATGATGATTATGAAAAGATGTGCGGAAACACAGAACGGGATTTTCGAGCTTATTTTTGATGTATTGATCTAATTCTAAAGAAGATTCAGATAGTTCAGGGCGTGGTATGGATGCGAGTTATATAAGGAAAAAATGAAGATTACATATAAATTCTATTACTAACTTGACGAAGAGCAGCCTTTGCGGGGCTCTTGAAGCTGTGTCAACAATTTCGGCAGCTCGATGCGGGAAACGAGCCCGTCGCAACGTTGCCGTGAACCAGAAGCAAGGAGCGAAGACGCACGGTGATCGAGTCGAAGTGCGGCTGCATTGGAGCGGGCAAAGCTGGGCCAAGTTTTGAGCGGGAAGAGACGCGCTACGCCGTGGAATTGCGCATGGTTTCGAGCGCGGAGGTGAGGTCGGTGGTGAGGACCTGCTGGGCTTCAGGAGTGAGTTTGGCTTCAAGGCTGGTGAGGTAGAAGACGTCGATTGCGGTTTCGCCCTCGGTGTCAATGAGGGCCACCTTGATGTTGCACTTGTTCTTGCTGAGGGTGAGGGCAATCTCGCGGAGGAGGCCGGGGACATCCTGCGCGACGACCTGCAGCAGGGTGGAGTGGGTGGAGGATTCGGAGTCGAACTCGAGGCGGGTGGCTACCTCAACTTTGAGGCTGGCGGGATGGTTGAGATGGCTGCGTGCCGCGAGCAACTGCTGGACGGAGAGCTTTTGCGCGACGACGTCGTGGAGGTTGGCGAGGAAGCGATCTTTCTCACTGGGGTTGAGCTCGAGGGTGTGAAAGACATCGCTGAAGTGGAAGCTGTCTACGATGACGCCTGCCTCGTTGGAGAAAGCTCCGGCCTTGACGATGTTCATGCCCCAGGCTGCGAGGGTACCGGCTACATCGGCGAAGAGGCGGGTGCGGTCGCGGGTGATGACCGTGAGGTCGAAGAGCTGGCGGTTAGGACGCAGGTCGAGCTGTACTGGATCGTTGTCGAGGTTGAGCGACATCTGGAAGTGGTGGCGGATCTGCTCGGGCAGGCGGGTTTGCAGATAGCGCTGGGGCAGGCCCTCAAGAAACTGCCCCAGGGACTCGTACTGCGCGGGTGGAACCATGGAGCGCAGGCGGTTGAGCAGCGTGGGATCGATGGCGGCCCGGTAGCGGACCTCGTCGACGGAGCGGTCCATGAAGTTGGCTGTGGCCATGTAGAACTGCCAGAGATTTTCGGCCTTCCAGGGGGTAAGCGCGTCCGGATTCACGGCCTTGATGTCGGCAAAGGTCATGAGGGTAAGCATTTTCAGGAGCTGAGGTGTGCCGATCTTCTCAGCAAAGTCGCGCACGTTTTCCTGGTCGAAGATGTCGCGGCGCAAGGCGGCAGACATTTCCAGATGAAGGCGGATGAGGTTGAGGATGGACTCGCGTTCCTCGGAGTCGAAGTCGAGACGGGCGAGGAAGGCGTCTGCCAACTCGACGCTTTGGCCCGCGTGCGCGCCGGTGCGACGGGCTTTGCCGGTGTCGTGGAGCAGGAGGGCAAGGAGAAAGAGGTCGAGGCGGTCAATTTCAGGGAGCAACTGGGCGAGCCGCTGTTCGTAGTCGTGTGCGGGCTGGCGCAGGCCGTGGACATTGTCGATGGTGAGGAAGGTGTGCTCGTCAACGGTGTAACGGTGGTAGCTGTCGCGGATGACCAGGGCGTCAATGCCGTGGAACTCGGGGATGAGCATTTCAAGAACGCCGAGGGCGTGCATGGTGCGCAGGGCGTGGGCGGCGTGCGGGCCGAGCAACACCTCGCGCAGGGCGTTCCACAGATAGGGCCCCTCGGGGATGTGGATGGCGAGGGCGGGCAGCGCGTCGGTGATGCGGTCTTCGGCGGCTTGCGAAAGTGTGTAGCCGTGGGTGGCCATCATGGAAAAGATGCGGAGGATGGCGGAAGTGTCGTTGAACTGCGCGCCGGGTGTGATATCGATGCGGCCCTGGTCGAGGAGGAAGTCGGTTCCAGCGATGGGCGTGCGTCGGCGGCGGAACTGCTTGTAGAAACTGACCGGGGCGGGCAGGTGCTCCATCAGCAGGGCGGCGCGCCGGTACACAATACGGGCGTGGCGATAGTAGGTCCGCATCCAGTAGGCAGGATCGGCGGTGCCGCGGGTTTCAAGGCCGATGGAGTTGGCGGCGGCCTCGTCTTGAGACTGCCAGTCGAGGATATTGTCGTCGCGGCCGTGGCGGAAGTGGAGAAAACAGCGTGCAGCGGCGAGGAAGTCGAAGGCAGCCTCGGCGTCGCCGCGGGCGCTCTGGAAAACGCCGCCGCGCTGGCGGGGCCACTCCTTGGTTTCCTTCAGGTGAAAGAGCAGGGCGAACCAGACGGCGAGATGGTAGTCGCGCAGGCCGCCGGGACAGTCCTTGAGGTTGGGCTCGAGATGAAAGATGGTGTTGCCGAAGCGGGCGTGGCGGGCGCGCGCTATCTCGCCAAGCTTTTGAGAGATGGTGTTCCACTCGCTGAGCACAAGGCCGGGAAAGGTGACCTGGTGGAGTTGCTGGTAGAGCGGGAACTGCCCGGCGAGGAAGCGGCGGTCGAGCGTGGCCAGGGTGAATTCGAGGTTGTCGGGATCGAAGCGGCCGGCTTCCTTCACGGTGCGGGAACTGGGGCTGGCGCGCAAGCCGATGTCCCACATGCCCTGGATCATGGAGCGGACCGCGTCAATGGACTGCTCCTCGGTTTTTTCGTCGGCAAAGGCGAAGAGCACGTCGATGTCGGAGTAGGGAAAGAGATCTTTGCGGCCGTAGCCTCCGAGCGCGAGCAGGGCGGTGTTGTGCGGAGGCTGGCCGGCGAAGGCTCGACGCCACATCTCAATGAGGATTCGGTCGACGACAGCGGAGCGGCGGCGTATGGCTGCGGTGCCGTCACCGGTGCGCTCACAGGTTTGGCGGACGAGCGCCATCTCCCGCAGATACTGCTCCCGAAGGTCGTCAACCGCAAAAGCGACTGGATTCATAAATATTGTGAGTGGCTCGCCGAAGCAAGTAAGGAATTGTTAACAGAATAAGCGAAGTTGGAGGGTAAGGTGAATTTTTGTGTTCGGCGATGACCGGAAACTGCGTTGAACGATTCAGGTTCACCGGATTCTCAGGCCGATCCAGTGCGACTTGCAGGTGCGGGACGGCGTCAGGATTCGCGGTGGAAGAGCAGGGAGTTGGCCTGATGAATGGAGGTCAGGACGACTTTCGCAATGTTCACGTGCGCCGGGCGGCCGACCACCCAGACGATGGTGTCGGCGACATCTTCCGGGGTGAGCGGGGTTACGCCTTTGTAAACCTTGGCTGCGCGCTCGGCGTCGCCGCGAAAGCGCACCAGGCTGAAATCGGTCTCGACCATTCCGGGGTCGACGGACGAGACGCGGACCGGGGTTCCGAGCAGATCCTCGCGGAGGCCGTCGTTGATGGCGCGCTCGGCTGCCTTGGTGCCGCAGTAAACCGCTCCGTTGGGGTAGGCGATTTCGCCGGCGGTTGACCCCAGGTTGACGATGTGGCCGCGGCCACGCACCACCATGCCGGGAACGACGGCGCGCGTAACGTAGAGCAGCCCCTTCACGTTGGTGTCGATCATCTCGTCCCAGTCTTCGATTTTGCCCATGTAGAGCTTGTCGAGGCCGCGGCTGAGGCCGGCGTTGTTCACCAGGACATCGATCTCCGCCCACTCGGGCGCAAGGCCGTCGATGGCGTTTTGCACGGCGCGGTAATCGCGCACGTCGAGATCGATGGAGTGGACCGCTGCTGCTCCACGCTCGAGGGCAAGTGAGGCAACCTGGGCGAGCTTTGCTGCGCGCCGCGCCGCCAGCAGGAGCCGTGCGCCCTGGTCTGCGAATGCGAGTGCCGTGGCCGCGCCAATGCCGGCGCTGGCCCCGGTGATGAAGACGATCTTTCCCTTGAGGCTCATGGTTCCATCTTAACCAAAGGATCGGCGAAGCTGACGTGTCGATGAACACGCAACGATCGATCAGTTTTCGAGCGGGCCGCGCTGCTGGGCCATGCGGTACTGGCCGACGGCCCAATCCTCATCACCGAGTCCGGATTGCCGGGCCTGGGCAAAGATCTCGGCCAGGTTGTCGGCCAGGCTGAGGCGCGTGTGCCGGCTGGCGGCGGCTTCGCGGAGCAGGCGCAGGTCCTTGGCGCCCAATTCGATGGTTGCGCCCGGCTGCTCCGGCGGGTTGAGCATCACCTTGCCGTAGGCAGCATAAAACGGGGACTGGAAGAGGGCGCTGTTGACTGTGTCGAGAAAGGCTGCCGGATTGATGCCCTGGGCTTCGGCGTAGACGAAGGACTCGCTGAGGGAGTGGATCATGGCGCTGATGAGGAAGTTGCCTCCGAGCTTGAGTGCGTGGGCCTGGCGTGGTTCCGGGCCGATGACGGAGATGCCGCGGGCGAGAGGCTCAAGGAGCGGGCGCGCCCTGGCGATGGCGGCGTCAGCTCCGGCGGCGACGATCCACAGGCGGCCCTCTTCGGCGACATTGGGGCGGCCGAAGACGGGAGCGGCGACGAAGAGCTGGTCGCGGCGGGCGTGCTCTGCGGTCAGGCGCTCAGAGAGCGCCACGCTGATGGTGCTGAGCGAAATGTGCAGGGAGCCGGGACGAAGGGCTTCCAGAACTCCATCCGACGGCGCACTTTGGGGCCCGAAGAGAATCTCTTCGCTGGCTGCATCGTCGAAGAGCATGGTGAGCACGGCGTCGGCGTTGCGGGCGGCCTCAGCGGGGGTGGCGGCAATCGTGGCTCCCGCGGCGGCCAGCGCTTCGGCGCGGGAGTGGGTGCGGTTCCACACGGTTAACTTGTGGCCGGCGGTGAGCAGGCGGCGGGCCATGGGCAGGCCCATCTTGCCCAGGCCTAAAAAAGCGATCTTCATTACGAAATCCCCTCTTCAGGGAAATCCTACCTTGTTTGTGGGGAGGGGATTTTGAGGCAAGCGCGCGCTGACGTTCGCAGATTGCCCGCCGCGCAGGCACAGAAATGGCGCATCCCGTTACACAGGGGTCTTGCGCAGGGCGTCTTCCAGCTTCCTGCGGTCGTCAACGTCTTCCACGCTGCCATACCAGCGAACGATCTGGCCCGTAGGTCCCACGCGCGGCGATCCGCGAGAGCGCATCCACCGCCATCCCCGGTTGAGGCTCATGACCCTGTACTCGACGTCGATCTGCATGCCGCTGTGAAGCCCATCCTGCAGTGCCTTCATGGTGGGCTGCACATCGTCCGGATGCAATGCTTCGAGCCATCCCAGGTTGCGCGTGCGCTCTTTCGACAGGCCTGTAATCTTCTCCCAGCGCGAGCTCACGTCAAGGTTGTTGCCCTCTGAATCCATGACCCATGGAATCTCAGGATTCAGCTCGATCATATTCCGGAGATGATCTTCACTTTCGCGCAGCGCTTCCTCGGTTCGTTTCCGCTGGGTAATATCCACTACCGCGATCGAAACGCCAATCACTTCTCCCGCCTCGTCGAAAGCCGGCTGATACGACAGCAGGACGGTATTGTCCGGTTCCCCTGGGTCGTTGGCCGGCCGCGATACCTCCACTTCGGGGATTGCCTCACCACGCAAGGCGCGCAGGAGGAACGGTTCGACCGTTGGGTAAAGCTTGGGAATCATCTCCTTTGCCGACCTGCCAAAGTGGTCACTCACCGGAGCGCCGTTCATAGCCGCAAGCCTCTGGTTGATGCTCACGTATCGAAGGTCGCAATCGAGCAGGCATAAACCCACCGGCGCGCCGTCATAAATCGCCTGCAACTGCGCCAGGCGCTGCGTCGGCATGGCCTCAAGATTGGAAATGGCCGAATCGATTCCATTGTCAGAAGATTTAACTGCCGGCGTGCGGGGGGCGGCGGCGACCATCTCAGGAATGCGATCGGCCGTCAAAGGCCGTCCATAGAGCCATCCCTGCCCCATCTGGCAGCCGATCCGCAGAAGCATCTCCGCTTGCTCTTCAGTCTCGACTCCCTCCGCTACGGTGGTGAGCCCGAGGCTGTGTCCCAGGCCAACGACCGCAGCCACAATCTTTCGGCTGGCACGCGTGTTGGTCATGGATCCGACGAAACTGCGGTCGACCTTCAATACATCGAATGGGAGCGCCTGAAGATGCCGCAGGCTCGAATATCCCGTGCCAAAGTCATCGAGCGCCAGCCTGCAGCCCATGGTTTTCAACTCGCGGGCAATCGTCCGCGCCAGGTCAAGGTTGTCGACGAGGCCACTCTCCGTGATCTCAACCAGTAACCGCTCCAGCGGGAACCCTCCCGCCTCCGCGGCTTCGCGAATCTGCCCCGGCAGGCGTGAGTCACGCAACTGGGAAGGGGATATGTTGATTCCCAGAATCAACGGCGCAGGCAAAGCGGGAGCGGAAAGGAAAGCCATTCGCAGCATCTGCTGCATGAGACGCCCCACCAGGCCCGCCTTTTCGGCCAGCGAGATGAAGTTGTCCGGCAAAACCAGGCCAAGCCTGGGGTGCTTCCAGCGCGCTAAGACTTCAAGACCGGCCAATCGGCCGGTGCGAAGCTCCACTACCGGTTGGAAGCAGGGCTCCAGCTCATCGTTATCGAGGGCACGACGCACCGCCGCCAAGTCTACCGGCATGCGAACGACTCTATGACTAAATGCGGGAAATGTCTATCCTGTTGGGCACACAAAGCGGCCAGCGCGAGCTGCATTCTGCAGTCCGCGGGGGGTGGAACGCGGAGAGCGGCGCTATTGCACGGGTGCGACGAGCTGGTGAGCGATGGCGAACAGAGCCAGTTCGAGCCGGGTGGAAACACCGGTCTTGTCGAAGATGTTGGAGAGATGGCGTTTGACGGTCTCTTCGCTGAGTGAGAATTGCTTGGCGATGTCGCGGTTGCTGCAACCTTCCACGATGGCGCCAACCACTTCAAGCTCGCGAGGGGTCAGTCCATAGGTTTTGCGTTGCGGAACCTGGGCCTGCTGCATCAGGTCGTGGAGCGCGGAGACCAGGTTGACAACGCGCTTTCCGCCGATCCAGTAGTCGCCGCTGAAGACGGTTCGAATGGCAGTTTGCAGATGACCGGCAAGGGCGTCTTTGAGGACAATGCCGCGGGCGCCGATGTGCAGGGCCTCGATAATCTGCTGGGTGGTGATGGTGGAGGTGAGCAGGAGGATCTTCACCGTGGGTGTTCCGGCCATGATGGCGCGCATGGCCTCAAGACCGGGCAGACGGGGCATCTGCACGTCAAGCAGAAGAATGTCCGGTTCCAGCTCCAGCGTCTGGGTGATGGCTTCGTCGCCGTCGGAGGCTTCGCCTACTACTTCAAAACCGTCATCTTCGGTGAGCATGTTGCGCACACCGATGCACACCACCGGGTGGTCGTCTGCCAGCACAATGCGGATGGGTCGATCCATTTGAGCTCTAAAACCTCCAGATGCTGAACCAGCCCCGGAACCCGATGAATCAGGGACTTGGCAGCGCATTCCCCAGGGCTGGGAACTCCTTATCCAGCATACTCTCAAGGGCGCGGGTGGCAGCCAGCAAATCGCGGAGGACGGGGGCGTGTTCACCCAGTTGGTTACTCCCTGGCTCAAGGTCCTCGGTCTCGAGGATGGCGCCGATGCGGGCGGCCTGCCGGGCTCCGGCCATGCCGCACCCTCCCTTGATGGCGTGACCGATGCGGTGGATTTCAGCCGTGTTGCCGTTGGCGATGGCAAGCTGAAGAGCGGAGCGACGCTTGCGCAGATCGGCGACGATGGCCTCGTAGATTTGTTTCACGGCGGACTCGGGCATGATTTGACGAAGCTGGGCGAGAGTTTCGGCATGGACAACGGGCTCGTCAGAGACCCATGTGGGCGGGCGGGGAGGGACGGCCGGGACGGCGGGCGCAGCGCGGCCTGCGTGGTCTTCAAGCAGCTTGTTCAGGGCCTCGGCGCCAAAGGGTTTCAGCAGGAATCCATCGCAGGCGTCGACTACGGCGTCTGGCGCGTTGCTGCCGCTGATGGCGTAGATGCTGGCCTGACTGTGGGCTCGGAGTTCCTGTATGAGCTCGGTTCCACTGAGGCCCGGCATCTGCGCATCCATCAGGATCACGTCGGGACTGCACGCGCCAGCAGCGAGCATCTCCAGGGACGACGTGCCGCCCGCCGCAGTGTGGACGGTGTAGCCGCTCATGGTGAGCACCGTCGCCATCACCTCACGACTGACGAGGTCGTCGTCAATCAGCAGCACCGTGGGCCGGTTCCGCTGATCCTGAAAGGAGAGCATACGTCTAGTGTGCCACCGACAGGGCATTACCGGGCTGAAAAATTGGCATAAACATACTTCGCACACCAGCCTAGTATCGCCCCAAATGGTATTAAGCGGCATTACCTTTCTGGACTTAACATGTGTTTCGTGAGGAGAATGGCTTATGGGGAATGAACTTCCAAAGAACCTGCTAGGGGCAATGCGCTACTTCGGCGATCCAGACGTGTGCGTGGAATTCGTTGCGTCCATGCGCTGGCCGAACGGGGTAGTCTGTCCGCATTGCCAGTGTGACCGGGTTTCGTATCTGAGTTCCCGTCGTATCTGGAAATGTATGAAGGGCGAATGCCACAAACAATTCAGCGTCAAGACTCAATCGGTTTTTGAAGACTCGCCGATTGCTCTCGATAAGTGGATGGTCGCCGTTTGGATGGTCGTGAATTGCCGGAATGGAGTAAGCAGCTACGAGATTTCAAGGACCGTCAAGGTCACTCAGAAATCCGCATGGTTCATGCTGCATCGAATCCGGCTGGCGCTGAGACAGGGCAATTGGGAGAAGATGGGAGGCCAAGGCGGCAACATTGAGGCCGATGAATGCTTCATTGGGGGAACTCCGAAGAACAGGCACAAGAGCAACCGGGAACCACGGTTCGTTCTGACCCAGTGGGATACCGTGATCGAGAATCCGAAGTGGAAATTCGAAACCGGCAATGGCACTAAAAAGGTACCAGTGTTCGGGTTGCTCGACAGAGAGGCTAGAAAGGTTAGAGCCAAGGTTATTCCCAAGGTCAACAGGCAGGTTCTACAGAATGAGATTCTGAACAACGTGTCTAAGGGAAGCCGGATTCTCACCGATGAACAGGGAGGGTATCAAAGCCTCCCTAAGCTGGATTTCGTCCACGAGGCCGTTAACCACGTCAAGGAGTATGTGCGAGGGGATGTGCACACCAACGGCCTCGAAAACTTCTGGAGCCTGCTTAAAAGGGGATTGCGAGGCACCTACATCGCCGTCGAACCGTTCCACCTTGACAGGTACTTGGACGAACAGATTTTCCGCTATAACAACAGACCGACCAAAGACAATCCCTTGGACGATAGAGACCGTTTCATGCTGGCAGTGTCGCAGATTTGGGGTAAGCGTATGACCTATGCAGAACTGACTGGCAAGGTGGGAGAAACGAGCGAAGAACCGTTCTAATTTACCCTCTTGGGTGGAGTTGCCGAAACGCGGGAAGCGGAGGCCTTAGGCTTCCGCTTTTCTCTTTTCAATGCCCCTTGAATGTCCGCCTTTGGGACCGTCATGATTGTCCGCATGGCTTCCGTGAACTTGGCGAATTCGGGATTGTTCGGCGGTCGCTTCATGAAAATAGGATACTCTACGCCACGAAACCTAATCAGCGAGTGAAAAACAAATCCTCCAGGACCAATTTGCGTAACTGCCATTGGTCTAAGACCTCCCCGTCATTCACGCGCAGTTTGCATTTTCCATCGTTGTCGAGTGTTAGGGAAATAGCGAAGGTTTGGCTTGGAGTTGCAACTTCTATGCGGTCAGCGAACAGCACGAACTTCACGAGCAGACTGGAATCGATGTTCCCAAACACCCAGAATTGAGTTTTGGCATCGTTAGACTGCGAGAGAAAACGCGCTTGCGATCCGTTGGCTTCTGATCGCTTATTCATTGCGGCTACATCGTCACCGCAATCTAACTCTAGTTTGCGGAACACGGGCAGTAGCGAGCAGTCAGCTCTAGCATTTACCCAATCGAAGTTTTGCAGCACGCCGTTACTAGACATGCCACCTATGTACCACAAGTCGGACGTTAGCACAATGAAATCTGTTTTCCCAATCGCCTCAATTCCACTGATACGTCTACGAAGACCCGGTACAATCTGAGCCATGAATATCGGTTGCCATGCCTTCATCATGGCGTTAGGATGAGGGTTCATTGTGTCTTATGGGACACCACTTTACGGCCATAAAAGGGGGAACAATGCTGTTCCACAAGCCCAAAGATAAATGGGAACCAGTCAACGGAACTAGGCAATTCGAAGAGGCTATAAAAACCGCAGGGGCTGGCCTTTTCTTATCCTGCTTACCTGTCGCTGCCGCCGTAGTAATAACCCTTATTGTTTTTATCTCCCTTCACGTAGCCAATCCGATCATGTCTACAGTTGGCCTAGCTGTTCAATATTGGCATTTAGTCGTCTTTCTCCCCGTAATGGGTGCGGTGATCGGACTCCAGTTTGGATGGCATACATCGGGGAGTAAATCGTTCGAGGTGCTAACCGTCGATCTGCTTTCCTCGATTGAGGCGCGTCTTGAATCTATAGAGGAACAAATTCGATCCAGCCAAGATTGAGAAAGAGTCCTATAAGCCTAAGCGCTGAAGTGCCGCTTGCCATTCGCTGTGCATCTGGGCTCCCACTACGCCGCTCGGACCAAAAGCGCCTCCAAAACAAAGTGCATTAAGCCGCGCATAAAGCCAGTCCCATTCGGAGTAATCAACTTTCGGCTCGTAGTGTGCCCGCAGGTTCCAGACCAGCATATCCGCCGCCTGCAATGGAAGTATCTGCTTATCGTCTCGCATCATCGGAAGTGCCCCAAACATCTTTCGAAGCAATTCCGGCATAGTCTTCTTCACTTCAGGAAAAACCGCGTGGATCGCATTGCCGATCTTGTCGCCTTGCTCATCAAAAATGAAATCGACAGGTTTAGGGAATATCTCAAGTTGCTCTTGCCAAGCCATGACCGCATCGAAAAGCCAAGGTACAAGGCAATGGTACGGGTCCTTTGCTGCCCCTTCCACATAAGGGGTCTGTTGAACCCTAAACTCCTCCCAGTTGACAGTGCTATAGATGCCGACAGGCTTAAAGGTCTCAATCACCTCAAGCAAGTCTCTTACCTTGCGGTCTCTGATTTCTGATCGCTTGAAAGCGAATTGAGCGAATTCGCCTGACCGAGCGCAAGCCTCGTGCATCTTGAAATAACCGATGGCTGGCGAACGGTGAAGTTGAGCCTGCCAAGCATCGGCAAACTCCGCCCACTGCTCGGATTCCATGAGGAAACCGCCAAAGAAATACGGCGCACGCTGGCCGTCGCTCCCGCTATCGTCAGCGTAACCTTGCAGCATAAGCATCAACCTCGCAAGCCGGATGGGTTTCGAGTACCCACATACTAACGCACGAACATACGAGGATGGCTTTTCTACTGCCTTTTCTGCTAAAGTGCATGACATAACCTGTTCATTATAAAAGTGGTTACAGTAGAATTATTACTTCACACACCATTCCCCTTGGTGCGCCTAGTATATTTATGCCGAAAAATTTGGGCCTGAAGCGTGGAACTGGATGAGCCTGGCCGCTGGTTTTCTTCAGTTTCCGATGACCAGGACCTGGAAGCTGCCATTTACCGGAGCGGTCTGAAGAGTGCCGACGGTCCCCATCTGCGCCAGATTGACTCCCAGAAGATCCGTGACCAGGTAGACCTCGCCCGTGGCTGCGTTCACGGCCAGCGTACGGGCGCGCTGGCGCGTGGGCAGAACCTGAACCACCGCATAGGTGTCCGTCACGTCCTGGCGAACGATGGTGATGCTTCCGTTGGCGCCTCCGTTGGCGGTGTAGATGAGGCCGCGGTCAGCGTCGTAGGCGACGGCGTCAGTGCCGGGGCCGGTGTTAAGGGACGCCAGTTGTTCTCCGGTGGCCGCGTTCAGCACAACCATCTTCATGTTGTTGCAGGCGGCAAACAGGCGCAGGTGGCTACTGTCAGTGGCCAGGCCGCTGGGCTCGGTGCAATCGGCGCCAAGGGAAAAGATGCTCATGCTCTGGGCTGAGTCAGGCTGGCGGGACTCCCGGCTCCAGTCGAGAATATGGGCAGGAGCGGGCTGCCTGGCCGCGCCGGCGGGCGATGGACTTGCTGCTGCGGGAGTGGCCGCAGCGGGAGCGGGATGGTTGCGCAACAGGCCTGCGACCGCCTGCGCATCGATGCGGGCAATCTGGTTGCGGTTGACGATATTGATATACAACTGACCATTGCTGTCAGCTTGCGCGAAGCCCAGCCTGCCGGGCATGAGGATTTGAGCGAGAGGCTCGCGGGTTTGTACGTCGATGACCGTGATGGACGTCTTGACTTCGCTGTCGCGGACAGGCTGCGCGTTCCTGTTCTGCGAAGGAGAGCGGGGCGTTGCGCTGGAGGGGCGTGCGGCCTGGTTGGAGGCGGGTTGCGGATTGGAAGTTTCAGCGATGGGGTTGGTGCAGATGGCGAACAGCAGCCTGCTCTGGGGTTCAAATACGAGAGCGCGGGGACTTGGGCCGGTGGGAATGGCGGCGACCACTTTGAACGAGCGGCGGTCAAAGACTTTGACCTCGGCGGCGGGCCCATCGCTGATGTAGCCGAACTCACCGGTATCGTCGAGGGCGATGGCGTGGGCACCGCGCAGGCCGGTAACCTGGCCGGCAACCGTGCCTGTGTCCAGGTCGACCACCTGCACCACCGGGCCGTGCGCGATGAAGAGCCTGCGGGCCGCGGGGTCCACCGTGAGGTAATCCCAGTTGGTGCCGCCGCCAATGATCCAGGTCTTCTTGATAGAGAAGGGGTGGTCTGGGAGTTGGGTTGCGCCGGGGACCTGCTGCGCGGAGAGAGCAGCGCAGGCCAGCAACCAGAGGGCGAAGACAATCTTCATCGTTGACAGCTCCTTATGAGTAGATGCGGGAGCCGGGGTTGGCGCTCGGAACCTGTCCGGTTCGCGCAGTTTTGAACTGGTTTGCCAGGGCACTTCTTTCTGCCGGTATACTGCACCCAATGGCGAAATTCAGTCAGAAGATCAAGGACCTGTTAAAGATCGCTGGCCCCGGAATCATTACCGGGGCGGCGGATGACGACCCATCGGGCATAGCCACTTACACCCAGACCGGGGCGCAGTTCGGCTACGGTCAACTGTGGACGGCGCTGCTTATATTGCCGCTTCTTGTTTCCGTGCAGGAGGCTTGCGCCAGGATTGGCGCCGTGACCGGAAAAGGGATCGCCGCCGTCGTCAAGGAGCGCTACAGCAAGAAAGTGCTCTATGGAATGCTGTTCCTGATCCTTGTTGCAAACACGATTAATCTCGGAGCTGATCTTGGTGCGATGGGCGCGGCTGCGCAGCTTATTGTTCCTGTAAATTTCACCGTCCTGGTGCTTTTCTTTACGGTTCTCATTCTCATTCTTGAGATATTCACGACTTACAAGGCTTACGCAACGATTCTCAAGTGGCTTTGTGTCACGCTCTTTTCTTATGTAATCACGGTGTTTCTCGTCCATGAACCATGGGGCACGATTCTGCGGGCAACGTTCATCCCGCACATAGAGTTCAGCTCCGCCTTCTTCTTTATCATCACCGGCGTAATCGGTACCACAATCTCGCCGTACATGTTCTTCTGGGAAGCTTCAGAGGAGGTGGAAGAAGAGCGGAGCAAGGGCATGATACACCGCGGAGTACCGAAAGTTACCAAGCCGTTCATGAAGCGTATGCGGCTCGACAATTTCCTGGGTATGCTGTCATCGCAGATCGCGGCGTGGTGCATTATTGTGGTTGCCGCCACCGTGCTCAACCACAATGGCATAACTCATGTTACAAGCGCCGCGCAAGCTGCCAAGGCTCTGGAGCCATTGGTTCATACATTCCCGCACGCCGGGTTCCTGGCGGAATTGATCTTCGCCATCGGCATTATCGGATTGGGGTTTCTCGCCGTGCCGGTCTTCTCAGGGTCAGCGTCTTACGCGCTCTCTGAGGCGCTCAACTGGAAAGCGGGACTCAACCTGAAGCTGAAGCGTGCGCATGGGTTCTACGGCGTCATCACCATTGCAACGCTGGTCGGCCTCATGATCAACTTTATCGGCATCAATCCGATTCAGGCGCTGGTGGTGACCGCTGTAATCAACGGCGTCGTCGCCGTGCCATTGATCTTCCTCATCGCCCGGATTGCGCGTAACCCGGACATCATGGGCGAGCATCGAAGCGGGTGGCTGTCGAATGTCCTGGTGTGGGCGACATTTGTCTTTATGGGCGCGGCCGCGGTTGCCATGTTTGCGACGCTGGGGCGGTGAAGACAGACCATGCAATGAGATAGCGGATGGGATAGCTTCACCAGCGGGCTTCTTGTTAGTCGTTGACCGCCGTGACTTCGTGCAGCCAGCCTGGCGCCTTGAGTAACTCGCGTGGACGGGAGCCGTCGGCAGGACCGACTAACCCATCGCGCTCCATTAGATCGATGAGATGGGCGGCGCGTCCATAGCCTATGCGCAGGCGGCGCTGCAAAAGCGATGTGCTCGCCTTGCCGAACTCGAAGACCAGGCGGACGGCGTCGTCGAACATGGTATCGTTTTCGTCCGGGTCGGGATTGGACCCGTCGACCGCAACGCGCTCGTCTTTGGGCGATTCAAGGAAGCCTTCCACATACTCGGCCTGGCCCTGATCTTTCCAGAAAGCCACGATGGCCGCGGTCTCTTTCTCACTTACATAGGGCGCGTGCAGGCGCATCAGGCGGCTGGTGCCTGGCGGCAGGAACAGCATGTCGCCGCGGCCCAGCAGGGCCTCGGCGCCATTGGTGTCGAGGATAGTGCGCGAGTCGACCTTGGTGGCGAGGCGGAAACTGATCCTGGTGGGTACATTGGCCTTGATCAGGCCGGTGATGACGTCGACCGACGGGCGCTGCGTGGCCAGGATGAGATGGATGCCGACGGCACGGGCCATCTGCGCCAGGCGCGTGATGGATTCTTCAACATTGGCGCGGTCCAGCATCATCAGGTCGGCCAGCTCGTCGATGATGATGACGATGTACGGGAGCGGCTCGTTGTCGTCGGTGTCGTCGAACAGCGACGGCATGGTTGAGTCGAAAAGCTTGTTGTACTGGTCGATGTTGCGCACGCTGCGGCTGGCAAGCAGCTTGAGGCGGCGCTCCATCTCGCGAACGGCATTGCGCAGGGCGTTGGCGGCCAGCTTGGGCTCCGTGATGATGGGCGTGAAAAGATGCGGGACGCCCTCGTACATGCCGAGTTCCACGCGCTTGGGATCGACGAGGATGAGGCGCACCTGCGACGGCGTGGTGCGGAACAACAAGCTCATGATCATGGCGTTGATGGCCACGGATTTGCCGGAGCCCGTGGAGCCGGCGATGAGCACGTGGGGCATCGAGGCCAGGTCGGCCGTGACGATGCGGCCGTTGATGTCCTTGCCCATGGCCAGCGTGAGGCGCGATTTGGATTTGGCGAAGGTCTCGCTCTCAATCACGTCGCGGAGGTGGATGGTTTCGCGCTCGTGGTTGGGGACCTGGATGCCGACAGTGCTTTTGCCGGCCATGCGCTCAATGAGGATGCTTTCGGCGCGCATGGCGAGGCACAGGTCGTCGGCGAGGCCGGTGACGCGCGAGTATTTCACGCCGGCTTCCGGCTTGAACTCGTAGGTTGTGACCATCGGCCCGGGATTGATTTGGACCACCTGGCCGCGCACGTCGAACTCCGCGCACTTCTCGACCAAAACCTTGGCTTCCTCGCGCAGGTCGTCTTCACGGACAGCTTGCGGACCGTCGCCCGCGTTGAGCAGGGTGCTGGGCGGCAGCTTGAAGCCGCTGAGGGATTTGGGGGCGACGGTGGCATGGCGCGCATCGGATTCAGCGCGATTGTGAATGGCGATTTCGCCGCTGGGTTGCGGGTCCGGAACCGCCGTTGGGGCCGGAATTGGGTCCGGTTCCCACGGAGCGGCAACCGGGCGCAGGGGGACGGGCCGCGCGGCCATGGTTAGAAGGGCCGACTTGGGTGGAAGGGGTGGAGTGACTTCCGCGACAGCAGGCGGAGTTGCCGCAGACTCCGCGGCGCGCTCCCAGATGCTGGTGCGCCGTGGTTGATCTTCAATCGGAATCTGGGTTTCCGCGGGAGCGGCACGCTGGTAGGCAGGGATGTCCTCGACCGGGTCGGTTTGCGGCTCCTGGCGGCGACCCCGGAAGAGAAAGCCAAAAAAGCTGGGGCGATGCTCGGCGTCGGCCGGTTCCGCGGGTTCGAAGTACTCGGCTTCCTCGGCGGCAACTTGCTCGGCCTTGCGCTCGGCGCGCTCTTCACGCCAGTTGCGCCAGCGGTCATGCAATGAGACGGCGTGTATCCAGCGATTCTGGGCGTTTTCAATCAGGACCCAGAAGCTGACTGCGGAGGCGAAGTAGAGGCCTGCGCCGGCCAGAACGGCGGCGACAAGCCATGCGCCCTGAATGTTGAGATAGGTGACGAGCACGCCTGCCATAAGGCGGCCAACTACGCCCTCCACCGGCAGGGCGTGCATCCAGCGCCAGTGCCACGGCAGCAGGCCAAAGGCGGCTGGGATGAAAAGGATGGCCAGCAGAGTGCCGGTCCAGCGGAGCAGGGGCGAGCCGCCTGGACGGGAGTGCATCCATGTCCAGCCAAGGCCGGCGAGCCACAAGGGGAGGAAAAAGGCGGTCAAGCCAAGGACTTGCAGCAATAGGTCGCTGAGCCACGCGCCGAACAGGCCAATCCAGTTATGGACGGCGTGGGGCGTTACCGGGTCAGTCGCCGTGTTGAGCGAGGGGTCGGTGGCGTGCCAGGTGACGAGCGCGAGGAGAAGGAGGAGCGAGACCAGCAACAGCACGAGGCCCAGGAACACGTTCAGCGGGCGGCTTCGCGTGGGGGATAGAACAATGCGAATGGGTTTCATGACAGGGGCGCTCCCGCTCAGTTGACCGCTCAGGAACCTGCCGCGAGCGAGCCAAAGGAGCGGACGAAGAGTCCCAGAGCAGCTTTCATTATCCCTGCAGGGGAGGGGGAATTCCTGGGAAAACGACTGGGGGGAACCATGGTGTGGACCCCCGGCGGCTGGAGCGGCCGGCCTGACCCTTTTCAGCACTCAGCGTGCGGAGGCGGGGTTTCTTCGCTTGCCGGGGAAGGACAGGGTTCCGCGCCAACTATCTGGGAGCGGACGGAACGTGGAAGTCGACTCCCGCGTCCTGGTTCACTTTCTCCGTTGCAGCCACGTCCAGTTGGTCAAGGGAGATAACCCGGCGATGCGCGTCGTCAACGTAGAGCACGGCCCTGGTGAGTACGTAGTTGTGAATCTGTTCCTGGGGGCGGCCATCTTTGAAGACGAGCGTGACGGCATCGTCGCTGTCCAGGGCCAGCGCCGGGTGCGCCTGGATCGGAGCGGGCTGGTTGGGATACGGCGGCAACGGCTGATCCGCACCCTGCGCATCGTAGGCCTGGGTTGCATCGCTGGGGGGCGCCGACGAATCGTCGTTGCCGCTGTCGTCAGAATTTCCAAGATAGCCGGGAATGTAACCTGGATACAGGTAGGGACCTGCGACTCCGTATGGAGAAATGTAGGGCCGCCGATAGCGCCAGGAGCGATTATTGCCTGGCCGGGCGCCCAGGCCGGGGCCTCCGCTTCGCTGACCACCGCGCTGCACGCTGAAAGACCGGTTGCCGGAATAATGGGGAGCGCTTGCGAATCGACCGGTGCCGGAACCGCCGAAACTTCCGTGAGATGACGCCGCGGAATGGCCGGAAAAGCCGCCGTGCGATCCGCCTCGCTGGGCACACACCGGGAGCGCGAGCCCAACCACCACCAGCGCAACCGCCGCGAAACGCCTCATGAGTGCATATTACGCCTTATTCAATCAAACAGACCAATTTTGCGCCCTGAATTTGCTGCTCCGGCGCGCCAGGTAATACGCCAACGCGATCCCGTTACTCACCAGCACCGTTCCTACAATCTTCGCGGCGTACGCGGCAGGGTTCTCGACGTCCACAAATGGATACGCAGAGATGAGCAAACTGAACAGCGTGGAACAAAACCCAAGCAGCCCAATCCATTTGAGCCAGGGCCGGAATTGCTTCCTCAGCACGGCTGCGCCAAACATCGGAATCCCGAACATGGCCAGATAAGTAAGCTCATAATGCGTGAGGCTGGCGTTGGTAAGCACCTGAAACGCCTCCTGCGCATGAACGCCAACCGAGGCCATGCCCACCAGCACCAATACCAGGCTCGCGGCGCAGAGAATCGAATTGACCGGGGTGCGCCGCTGTGGATGCAGGCGCGTAAACCACGCGGGCACCAGCATGTCCCACCCCACGGCCATTGGCAGCCGTGTGGCCCCGGTGAAGATATAGCTTGCCGCGCCCAGCAATCGGAGTTGCAGCAGCAAAATGGCTGCAATGGCCATAACATTGCCGATCCCTGAATTCCCCAGCGCAATCCGCAGCGTCTGCGGAATGGGGGCAATGAAATCGATATGCCCCGGCCGAGCAAAGGCGACCACGGAGCTGGTGCCGAGAATGAACATCAAGCAGATTGCAGGCGTGGCAATCCGTACCGACTGCGCAATGCTGCTGGCCGGCCGGCGGCTTTCTCCAGCAAAGATTGCGATATATTCCAGGCCGCAGTAAGCCCCAAACAGCATTTGCCCGAACAGCGCCAGCGAATGCATGTTGAGCGGGGGCAGAACAGGAGCAAAGGCCATGCCGTCGCGAATGGAGCCGTGCCAAACTCCCCACGCCGGCAGCAGAATCAGGCCCAGAAACACGGTGAGCATCGCCACGCCGCCCACGTTGTGAATCCACTTCCCCACGTCCAGTCCGTGGATGGCCGCCACTGTGATGGCGCCAAGGATGGTGGCGACAATGGCCAGAGAAACCAGGTGATTCTCAGGCAGCCACGCAGCGGAGGGCCCAATAAGGTAAGAGAGCTCGGTAGGAATTGCGTAGAGAATCGTAGCCGTGACGGCAATTCCGTACACCCACAGGTTCCACGCCGTCAGATATCCCAGCAGATTTCCAAACGCCTTGTGCGCCCAGATATAGAGCCCGCCTTCAAGCGGCATGGCTGAATTGAGGCCGATGACCACCGCAGCCATGGGCAGATAAAACAGGACCGTGGCCGCCACCCACATCAGTGTCTGCGCGCGCCCCAACCCCGCCGCCACGCCCACCCAACTGCTGCCCACCACGCAGAGAATCTGTGCCAGCACGAGGTCCCAAACACCAAGCTGCCGGCGCAGATGGTGCTCATCGGCCGGTGCATCAGAGCCAGAAGTGAATGGAGAGGGAAGCTCGCCCACGGTACGCATAGCATTGCATACCTCCCAAAGTTCGCTTCGGGAAAATTGCGAGGCGGGGAATGACCGGGCGCCGATCGAAGGCCAGGACGCACGGTCTAAGGGGTAAGCAACAAAAAGGCCCAGACCCTGACCGCTGTTTAGCTTCCGAACAGTTTAGAGCCCCAGATCAGCAACGCCCCGCCAAGCAGGATGCGATAGACGGCGAAGACGGTGAAGCCGTGCTTGCGGACCCAGAAAAGGAACCACTCGACCACCCCGAGGGCGACGATAAACGAGACGGCGAGCCCGATAAGGAGAACGATCCAACGATCGGAGGTCATAACGACGTGCGCCGCGGCCACTCCGGCGGCTTGCGCGGATTTGCTGGGGTGAATCTCCTTGAGTAGGTCCCAGACGGTGGCGGCGAACATGGTGGGGATGGAGAGCAGGAAGCTGAACTCGAGGGCCGTGGGACGGTCAAGGCCAACCAACTGGCCGCTGGCAATCGTGGACATGGAGCGCGAAGTGCCGGGAAAGACGGCTGAGAGGGTTTGGCAAAGGCCGATCCAGACGGCCTGCCACAGAGTCATCTGCTCCACATGGAGAGTGGTGGACTCGTAGCGTTCCGACCAGATGTCGACGGCCCACATGACGATGCCGCCCAGCAGCAGGGCGAGGGCCATAACGGTGATGCTGCCCAGGTGCTGGTCGCTCCATTTGTGCAGCAGCAGCGAAGGAACCGAAGTGACGGCAAAGGCGATGAGGGTGAGCGAGATGGGGTGGTTCAACCAGGTGCGGTCGCCGTTTTCGCCGCTGGGGAAGGTGCGCAGGAAGCCGACGATCCGGCTCAGGAACAGCAGACACAGCGCGAGGATGGCTCCCAGCTGGATGACGATGGTGTACATCTTCCAGTAAGCGTCATCGAGCGGGATGTGCATGAGTGCTTCAGTAATGCGCAGGTGAGCGGTGGAGCTGACGGGCAGAAATTCTGTCAGGCCTTCGACAATGCCCAAGAGAACAGACTGAAGATAGGGGTTCAAGAAGCCTCCGGAATGAAGTGCAAACAGGCCAGCAGGAAAGCAAGAACAGGTGAATACGGCTATTCCTGGTCGATGCCGTACACCGGAACGCCTTCATCCAATTTGTACACCAGGGCCCCGGCGCGCCAGGCGTAATCCGTCTGCGGAAACTTGTCTTTCAGGCGGCCGGCCAGATCTTTGGCGTGGTTGTGGGCTTCGTCCGATTTTTTGTCGTTGCCGTCGGCAGAGTACATGTTGGTGAGCACCGCCTGGCGGTAAACGGCCTGGTAAAGGGCCTGCGCGGTGCGGGGACCGTCAGGAAATTCGGTCGCGTATTTCTCGTAGTCTTCCGACTCCTTCTCAGGGCATTTGGGCGAGCCTTGCCAGTCTCCGCAAAGCTTGTTTTCAATTAGCTCGAAGGCTGCGAGGTCGGCCTGGCGCGTGTGGGGATAGAGCTTGAGGATCTTCTTGAGCTCGTCCTCGTCCATCTGGTCGCGCATGTAGGGGTCGCGCTCCTTGGACGAGGAGCGGGTGGCGGCGTCGGCTTTCTCGATCTGCCATTGATCGTCGGCGGCGCGCCAGGCGGCCTCGGGTACGAGGGGCGAGTTGGGGAACATTTCCGTCAGGCGACGGTAGAGCAGGCGTGCGCTCTGGGCGGCCTTCGCGGGGCCGCGCGGGTCAGAGGCAAGCGACTCCTGGTTGGCAGCCTCGCCCATCAGCACCTGGTCGCCATTGGGGGTCGTTTCAATCAGCACGCCCTTGGACTGCATCCAGCCGGAGATGGGCGGCGGCGTGTCGTCTGTTCCGAACACGGGGGCATCTTTGCCGCGTACCTCCTCAATGTCGGTGTTGGCGTAGACGCGGAGCCAGGGGCCGCTTTTTTCCGCGACCACCATCTCGCGGCCGATCTGCACGCGGTCGACTTTTTGGGAGCTGGGGTCGGGGGCCACGTACAGGATGGTGATGCGGAGAGCCGTGGCGCGAGGGCCGGCCAGGGGCTTTTCAAGCTGTTTGGGCTTCTTCTGGGCGGGCGCGGGGAGGACGAGGCAGAGGAAGGCCAGGGCGAAGGCGAGCGGCGCGAAATGGCGGCGAGGGTTCACGGAGACCATGATAGTGGAACGACGTCCCGATGTGGGTGAGGTGAGCGTGAGGAGTGAAAGGGTGAACGAGTCAGGATGTTTCGGTCAGTATTTCCGCCAGCAACGCGGGGTCCACGTTGCCGCCGCTGACTACGGCTACGGCGGTTGTGTAGGCGGGCAGCTCGGCCGCGTGGAACAGCAGCGCGGCCGTGGCTACGGCTCCGCTGGGTTCGGGCACAAGGCGCGCGGCAGCCACGATGGCGCGCATCGCGGCGCGAATTTCAGCTTCGGTCACGGTGATGATGCCATCGACAAAGGCCTGGATGTGAGCGAAGTTGCGCTGGCCTACCGATTGGGTGCGAAGGCCGTCGGCGATGGTGCGCGAGGTAAGCTCGGCGCCCCAGGTGACGATGGAGCCGGTGCGGAAGCTTTCCGCAGTGTCGCCGGCCAGCTCGGGCTCGACGCCGTAGACCTTTGTGCGCGGGCTCAATTGCTTGACGGCTGCGGCAACTCCCGAGAGCAGGCCACCGCCGCTGACGGGGGCGAGGACGAGATCGACCGTGGGTATCCCTTCGATGATTTCGAGGCCGCAGGTGGCCTGGCCGGCGATGATCTGTTCATCATCGTAGGGCGGGATGACGATGTAGCCGTGCTCGCGAACCAGCTCGTCAGACTTGGCCAGGCGCTCGCTTGAGGCGACTCCGACATCGACGATCTCAGCGCCCATGGCGAGCGTGGCGGCGCGCTTGATGGCGGGCGCGTTCGAGGGCATCACGATGACGGCTTTCGCGCCCACTTCGCGAGCCGCGTAAGCCACGCCCTGCGCATGGTTGCCGCTGGAATAGGTGATGACCCCGCGTGCGATCTGATCGGGCGTGAGCTGGAGAATTTTGTTGGCCGCGCCGCGTATTTTGAATGCGCCGATGGGCTGGAGGCTTTCAGCTTTGAGATAGATTTCTTTCGTGGTGCCGTGGCCGCTGAGGCCGGGAAACGGGGCGCGAATGAGTGGAGTGCGAATAGCGACGTGCGCGATGCGGGCTGCGGCGGCGCGGATGGTTTCGATGGAGACGAGAGACTCAGTCAGCGTGGTCATGGCAGGTATTTCTCCGGGAGTGGCTCGGTAGGTGTTTCGGCTTGCCAGGTGATCTGGATGACCCGCCACAGCTTGCCATCGAAGACGGCCTGGATGCTGTTGATGCCACGATCTAATACCTTACCTTCGGGCACTGTGCCTTCCGGCGGCTTGCTGTCGGGAGCGGTGCGGGTCTCGTAGGTGCTCCAGAGATGGGCGATGTGGGCCCAGCTTTCAGTGCGGACCTTGATCTGGCGCTCGTAGAAGATCTGGCTGCCGCGCGCGCGGACGGCGTCAATCCACCCATCGACAGTGAGGATACGGGTTGTCGATGTGCCGTCTGCGGCAACGCGGATGGGAATCAGGCGGGCGTCGGGTGCAAAAAGCGCGCGAAAACAAGTCCGGTCCTTGTCGGCTGGGCCGCTGATGGCGGCGTCGATGGCGGGCATGAGCTGGTCGAGCGTGGCAGTGGTGGGGCAGGTGGGGACGGTGGCCTGAGGCTCCTGCGCGTTGCCGGCAAGGGGAAATTCCGGGGCGAGCACAGCTGCAACAAGAGCCAGGAAAAATACGAAGCGGCGCATAGGGGGATTTTACAGAACAGGGATCAAAGGCCAGGGAACTGGGACTGGGCTCAGTGGGACAGAATCAGCTCAAAATACACGAGCGGGTCCTTTTTGTAGGTCACGCGCGCAACCTCGCGGAAGCCGCATTTTGCATAAAAGGCTCCGGCTCCCGCGGCAGCGTCGAAGGCATCGAGACGAATGGCGTCGGCGGGCCACGCGCGCGCGGCGGCCTCTGCCTCTTTCAGCAGCAGACCGCCAATTCCCTGGTTCTGCAGTTCGGGATGGACGGCCATACCGACCAGATACAGAGGTCTCGCTACCGGGGTGAAATACGCGGTATCGATGGCCCATGGTTTTTTGGTGGCCAGGCGCAGGGTGCCGACGATGCGACGGTTGGCGCGCGCAGTCAAGACTCGTGAGAATTTGGGCTTGCGCATGTTGGCCAGCACGCCGCGTTCCGACGTCGCCGACGACCAGAAACCATGACCGAACCGGCGGGTCAGGTCCTCAGCAACCGCAGTGTGGAGCGCTGCAAGCTCGAGGGCGTCTGAGTTGGTAGCAGTTGCAAAGAGTAGTTTCATCGCGTTCGCACCGGACGGCGTTCGGTCAGGATGATACCAGTTGTTCGGGGCGCCGGGTGGGGCAGGGACGCCCAGCCGGGTTCAGTCTAGACTGAAGTAGGGATTGCAGCGATGGATAAACCCGAACCACTTCGACCGCTTACGGCAGAGGAACTCGAACTGCTCCGCTGGATGTTCGAGCACGGTTCGGACGATCTCCGAAGCTTTCGCCCACAGATCGACGGAATCCGTGCGGCCCGGGGCTGTAAGTGTGGATGTCCTTCGATCCGGCTTGACGTCGCGGAGACCGCGCCCTTGGGCTTGGACCGCGGCGATAAGGTCGTCGGCGACTTTGGGGGGGAAACTGCGCGAGGAGAACTCGTTGGAATTCTTCTGTTCCAGCGCGCAGGGAAGCTGACTGAGCTTGAGGTCTATTCCGTAGACGGTCAAATCAAGGAAAAATCCGGGAAGTTCAGTCTGCCGACCATCGACAGCATGCACGTTCTGCTATGGGAGCCCGTGCCGGGCCACCCGAATTTTAAGGTGGCCGCTAAATCTCCAAAATCACCGGCATAATCATCGGCCGTCGCCCGGTGGTCTTCTGGATGAGGCGCTTCAACTCCGTGCGCACTTTTTCCTTCACCATGCCGTAGTCGGATTTTTGCTCGGTGCTCAGGCTTTCGAGAGTCTTGAGAACCAGCTCTTTGGCCTGCTCGGTGATGTCTGAGCCGCCAAAGCCGCGCATGATAACTTCAGGCTGCTGCTCCACCTTGCCGGTGCGCTTGTTGATAGCAAGCACGGCCAGCACGATGCCGTCTTCCGACAGAATGCGCCGATCCTTGATGACCAGGTCTTCAACCACATCGATCGAAGAGCCGGAGTCAATGAGGATGCGCCCTGCAGTGACTTTGTCCTTCTTGCGTGCGTCCGTCTTGTCCAACTCCAGCACGTCGCCGTCTTCAATCACAATTGCGTGTTCAACGGCGCCGGTCTCCATCGCCAGTCCGGCGTGGCGCACCAGGTTGCGATAGTCGCCATGCACGGGGATGAAGTACTTGGGGCGGACCAGGTTGATGAGCAGGCGCTGCTCTTCCTGCGCGCCGTGTCCGCTGACGTGGATGAGGCCGTTGGAGCCGTCGTCGCAGATCACGTTGGCGTTGCGGCGGTAGAGATGGTCGATGACGCGGAAGATACTTTTCTCGTTGCCGGGAATGATGCGGGAGCTGAGGATGACGGTGTCGCCGGCGTCAATGTGCGCGTGGCGATGGTTATCCACGGCGGCGCGGCTCAGGGCGCTCATCGGCTCGCCCTGCGTGCCGCTGATCAGGATCATCAGCTGCTCCGGGGCGAAGTCGCGCATCTGGCCCGGATTGATTACCAGGCCCTGCGGAATGTCGATGTAGCCCAGGTCCTGCGCAATCTCAGTGCTTTCCATCATGGAGCGGCCCACGATGGCAACCTTGCGCGCGTGCTTGCGGGCCAGTTCCAGCGCGATGCGGATGCGATAGATGGACGATGAGAAGCAGGTGAAGAAGAGCTTCTTCTTGGTCTGCGAAAAGACCTCGTCGAGACGAGGGATGACGGCGCGTTCGCTGGGCGTATAACCGGTGCGCTCAACATTGGTCGAATCCTGCAGCAGCGCCAGTACGCCGCGCTTGCCGTATTCGGCGAAGGTGTGCAGGTCAAAGGCGTGGCCGTCAATGGGCGAGAGATCGATCTTGAAGTCGCCGGTGTGGATGACGACGCCGACCGGCGTTTCGATGGCCAGGGCTACGCAATCGACCAATGAGTGCGTGACGCGAATGGGCTCGATGGTGAAGGGCCCGAGCGTGAATTTGTGCCTGGGCTCAATCTCGATGAGGGTGGTTTCGTCCAGCAGGTGATGCTCTTCGAGCTTGCCTTCGACGTAGGCCAGGGTGAACTCGGTGGCGTAGACGGGGACTTTCAGCTCGGAGAGGATCCAGGGTAGCCCGCCGATGTGGTCCTCATGGCCGTGGGTGAGGATGATGGCGCGTACATGCTTCTTGTTTTCAATGAGATAGGAGATATCTGGTACAACGATATCTACGCCTAGCAACTCCGACTCGGGGAACATCAGCCCGGCGTCGATCACGATAATGTCGTCTTCCCAGCGCAGGGCGAGGCAGTTCATGCCGAATTCGCCAAGACCGCCGAGAGGGATAATTTTCAGTTTTTTTGTTTGCATCTGTCATCTTTGATGCTAACACTCGCAGGCTCGCGGAAAGTGATCCGAACTGGTCAGTCGCGGTTGCACCTTTGTGCGGTGAAACTCATCCAAGGCGACAGGAGGGGGTATGCCTACAATTGTTCGTTTTCATCAGTTGGGCGGACCGGAAATTCTGAAATTGGAGGAGCTGCCAACACAAGAGCCGGGCAAGGGCGAGGTGAGGCTGCGCGTGAAAGCAGTGGGCCTGAACCGGGCGGAGTCGATGTTCTATCGCGGTGTGTACCTGGAACAGCCGTCGTTTCCTTCGCGACTGGGGTATGAGGCTGCGGGCGTGGTGGAGGCGGTGGGCGAGGGCGTGGACGCGCAGTGGATTGGGAAGCCTGTGGCTACGATTCCGAACTTCCTGCTGACGCGCCATGGGACGCTGGGTGAAGAGACGGTTGTGCCGGTGGGGGCACTGGGCGAGTATCCGGCGAATTTGACCCCGACGCAGGCGGCAGCCATCTGGATGCAATACCTGACTGCCTATGGTGCGCTGGTGCGTTACGGCGGTGTGAAGGCGGGGGATTTTGTATCGATTCCGGCGGCGTCCTCAAGCGTGGGATTGGCGGCGATCCAGATTGTGCGGGATGCGGGCGGGACGGCGATTGCGGTGACCAGGAAAGCGGACAAGCGCGCGGCGTTGCTCGATCTTGGGGCGCAGCACGTGATTGTGAGCGAAGAGGAAGATTACGTTGCGCGGGTGCAGGAGATTACTGGGGGCCAGGGCGTGCGGTTGACGTTCGATCCCGTGGCAGGGTCGTTTGTGGAGAAGCTGGCTGCCGCGGCGGCTCAGGGCGGGACTGTGTTTGTGTATGGGGCGCTTTCGCTTGAGCCAACACCATTTCCGCTGTTTCCGGCGCTGGGGAAGGGCTTGAGCGTGCGTGGTTACACGTTGCGCGAGATTACGCGGGATGCCGGGCAGCGCGAGGTTGCCATGAAGTATGTCTTCGATCGCGTGGCCGATGGGCGGTTTGTGCCGAAGATTGCGAAGACGTTTCCGTTCAAGGAGACGGTGCAGGCTTATCGCTACCTTGAGTCAAACCAGCAGGTTGGCAAGGTCGTGATTACCGTTCCCTGAGAGAGCAGGAAGCCGAATACAGGTATCATTCGCCGGGGAAGCGGACGCCGAGAGCGGTGCGGGCGGATTCGAGCAGGCGCGCCATGCCGAGCGACATCTTGTGTGAGATGACCGGGCTTTCGCGGAGGCCTTCGCGGATGAGCCTGCAGAAGTGGGCGGTTTCATAGTTGAATCCGCCGGCGATGTAGGGCTCGTGGAGTTCCACAGTGCGGTGGTCCGTGTAGTGGATGGTGGCGCGGGCGGGGTTCCACCAGTTTGCGTGGATAAGGACATATCCGCGAGGAGCACTGAGCAATGCGTCGCCGCGGCTGAGCAGGTCGAGCCCGGTGTGCAGTTGGGCCATGCCGTGTTCGTGTTCGGTTTGGAAGACGGCGAATGAGTCGACGCCGAACGCATTGAGGCGGCCCATGGTCTGGACGCGCTTGAGCTCGCCGAGCCAGTCGATGGCGAGAAAGGCTTCATACGGGCCGATGCCCATGATGCCGCCGCCGCCCAGTTCGGGAAAATGGAGCGGGTAGACGGGTGCGATGGTTGAGTCGCAGTGGCCCGCGCGGACAAAGCCCACTGGGCCGATGGGATCTGCGGCCAGATGCTCGCGGAGGCGCCGGTAGAGTGGGAAAAACGGTGGCTTCATGGCTTCCATGAACAGGCGATCATGGCGGCTGGCGGCGGCCAGGATTTGCGCCGTCTGGGCTTCGTTGAGAGCGGCAGGTTTCTCGCAGAGCACGTGCTTACCGGCAGCGAGAGCTTTGAAGCAGATTTCCGCGTGGCTGTCAGGATGTGTGGCGACATAGACGGCATCGATGTCCGCGGCCAGAAGCTGGCCTAACGAAGCAAATGTCTGGACCTGGGACGGAGCGACACTGAACTGCTGCGCGAACGATTGCGCACGCTCGGGATTGCGGCTCCAGACCGCGTCGAGGGAGGCTGCTTCCACGGCTTTGAGGCCCGCGGCGAAACGCGCACCGGCGCGGCCAGGGCCAATGATGCCGAATCGAATATTTTGGAGCGGCGTTCCAGCTTGCGGCAGTTCCATCGCTAAAGGCTAACTCGCGGAGCTGTCCCCTGGTTTTCTTCGGCATTCAAGAAATCAAGCTCGCATCGATATTTCCGAATGGATGAAAAGGATCAGTCAGTGGATGCGAGGGCGCGGCAGAGTGTGGAAGGATGCACGTCATGAATGCGCGCGATCAATCTCGGCGGCATTACCATTGCCGCTAATGTGCAAAGAATAACATTTGCCGATCGCCTGTTTCTCCACCACGAGAAATTAGTGGATTATTCTCCGATTTTTTGCCGGATTTCAAACCCAAGTTGACTTAGGTGTGCGACGAATTTTGCCGCGCCAATTGCGGTTTTCGTTGAACTTCATTTCGTCGCTCTTCACTTACCCACTAACTTACTCGGGCGTATTTCCGCAGGCCTCCAAATGAGAACGCATCTTGTTTGCGATAAGCATAAGTGAACGTTAGATCCGCAGCGCACAGGCGCACTCCCCTGTTGAGCGAAGGCGCGCCTGCGGTTCTTTCGCTTGGGTTATGGTGCGCTTGGATTCACGCTTGCTAGATTGGGCATTATGCGCAACATGCGCAAGCAAAAATGACTCGCCAGACGCGCAGGTAAGCACCAAAGGAGGATTTCATCATGGGACGTCAACGAATGGGAATGCAAAGGAACTCCGCAGCGTGGATGGCTGCGATGCTTTTGGTAGTGTGCGGCTCAGCTTTCTGCGTCGCTCAGGACGCGACTCAATCCAAGCCGGAGAGCAATCCGCTTCCAACGCTCGCACCGCACAACCCTGCCACGCCCGTTCCATGCGCGGCGAGAGAGGACGCGGTGATCGCCAATACCGGCGCGGTTTTTTCCATCGAGCATTCCCTCGTTGACTCCTACCAGTCGTCGCTGGGCGAGTACGGCGAAAATAATATGGGCGACGATGGAACCGTGCGGGCGGGAGAGTCGGTTGTGCGACACGGCGGCATCATTCGCGGTCACACGATCGAGAATTCTCCGGCTGGACTTGCGGACATACCCGTTCCCGCAAATGCGACACCGCTTCCCTTTGGCTCAAGCCATCCTGGACACCTGGATATCCGCGACGAGCACCAAAGCATTACGCTGCGGCCGGGCAACTATGTGGCAGAGGATGTGGACGTGTGGTTTACGGGCGCGATTCATGTGATCCCTGCCGGGCTGGTGAGCATCTTTGTCACGGGTCACCTGCGCCTCGACGGTCATGAAAATCTCTACGGAGTTCCCGCCAACCTTCAGTTCATCGTGACCAGTCCGGCCGAGGTTCATGTCGGTCATCAGGGCACGCTGGTGGGCCTGATTTATGCGCCGAAGTCCGACATCGACCTGGACTCGAAGGTCTTCGGATCGGTCATTGGAAAAACGGTGAACATCGGCCCGTGGTCCGCCGTGCACTTTGATCAAAGCCTTGCATGTCACACGCCTCCGCCCACGTCCCCGGCGGTTCCTCCAAAGCATCTGCCGCCTCCTCCTCCGCCAGTTGAGGGCTGCTATGTGTACACGCGCAACGGATGGCAGAGCACTCCCTGCGCGACCGATGCTTTTATCAACGCCAATTTTCCGCGTCCAGACGCTCAAATCACCGTGTCTACGCCGGCCACTCCTTCGCTCGTGTTTGGCCAGGTTGCGGTCACAATTCCTGAAGTGAGCTCGGAGCAAAACGCGTTTCTTGCTTCCACCGCTTCCCTCAATCCACTTTGCACGTCTTCCGGAAGTCCCGTTGCGAACCAGTGGAGCGTTCAAAACAATACCAACCCCTGGACCATTGCCAGCGGCACATACGCCGGAGACAGTGCGGCAACTCAATTCACGATTCAAAACAACGGATCCACCAGCGCTGTCTGCATCTGGAATGTGGAGACCACGGCGCCGCAGCACTACACCAGTAAGTGCGTGGTTCCCGCGCCGCAACAACGTGCAGGGGGCTTGCAGGCATTTGACCAGGGAAATATAGCCGCCTATACCAATTCCAACGGCACGTTGACCATCGAAGCATTGCTCACCTGGGTGCCTCCTGGACAACCTAACGTGTATTCGACAGTTTCCGCGGATTCATATGGGCTTGCGGGCAACTGGAATCAGGTGAGCGGCGGATTCCTGGGGCTGGGTAACTGTTCGCAAGCGCAACTTACCAACGCTGAGGCGATCACGCAGGTACTCGCGTCCACCTGCACGGGCGACACGGACGCGGGGAGCCCGGTTTGCGCGCCTCCCGTACTGCAGCCGAATGCAACCGTGGCGACCGGCGGAAACGGGACCATCGAGACAAGCAACCTGATCGCCACAGGGCCACCGACTCTCAGCTATCTCAACTCCGATCTGGTTGTATCGAATCAGACCTCGACGACATCGGGCAATTGCCTTGGGCCGAGCCACGCCTATGTGCAAGACAGCGCGGAAGACTTTGGCGCCACGCCCTCGACGATTGGGGACCAGGTCTTCTGGGAGAGCCCCGACATTTTCCTGGTGCCGCACGGCACGCCGGTGGATCTTACCGCTGTGTCGACAGAAACGGCCATCACGCCTGGCGGCAGCTTCGACGTGTGGGTGCGCGTACACAACGATCTTGGCTGTTCCGACGTAACCGGCGTGAAGACGCTTGCCTACCTGGCGGATCCATCCGCGCTCTCAGTCCAATGGTCCCCGATTACGGGCGGGGCCTACGTGGGAGACAACCTCAGCTCGACGGGCGTCACGGTCCCATCAGGGGGTGAAGCCCTCATCGGTCCGCTTCCGTTTACGGCGCCGTCATCCGGCATCGGCAATGGCCACAAATGCATTCTGGCGGCCATTGAAGGGGACAGCGAGGCCGCGCCTGCCAACAGCTCGGATGCGCCGGATTCAAACCAGGTTGCGCAGCGCAATATGCAGTTCGTCGGCCCTTGCGCATACCCGCTTACCAACGCCACCACATCGGCCGGGAACGCTCAAATCACGCTCAGCGTAACGCCCATCACAGGCACGGCGCCCTCGCTTACCGCGCTGCCCGATGTTGAGGCTACCTTCGACGATGCGGATTCAAGCTGGTATAACGTGTGGCAAAGCCAAGCCGGAGTGGGCACAACCTTCAGTGTCACCCACAACTCCGGCGCAAATTCCACCACTGTGCGGCTTGGCGCGTTCAGCGTCGCACTCAACCCGGTTCCTCTTGGGGCCAGCCAAACGCGAAATATGACGGGCGTTATCAATCCTGGCAGCGGATCGCTCACGCTTCAGATTCAGGGGACGCTGACGGGTCCAGCGAACCAGGTGCTGGTTACAAACGGCGGCTCTTGTGTTGCTTCCACTCCCGTGATTCAGTGATGCGGATATTTGCGCAAGGCGGTTGCGGGAGCGCCGCATATGGAGCGGTGAAGTTGGCTCGAAGCGGTGCTCCCGGTCGAGATGGAAGCCGGCATCGTCGAGGTAGAGCTCGCGGGTCTTCTCGATGGAGAAGATGCGCAGGATGGGGATGAATTTCAGGGTGCGTAAGCTCATGGCACCCGGTTACCAGGAGACGATTCGGGGCAGGACTCGGTTTCTTGCGTGTGCGAGTCTTCCGTCGCGGTGGCTGAGAGATGCAGCTTCCCGGCCACCACGCCAGGTCAGGCGTCGAACCGCTCATCGCATTCGATTGATCGACCTATCGCCTAAGTGACGGTCACGCTGACGCTGGCGGACGCAATCCCCATCGCCGCGACGAAGACAGAGTACTTCCCCGGCTGAAACGTCGCCGGTATATCCACCAGGACCGTGCCTGCCTGATTCGGGGCGATGCTCCGCGCACTCACGTCGTGTGCCCGCATGTAGTGAACACCTCCCAGAGCGTCGACGAATCGAACGCTCGGATAATTTTCCGCTTGCTGATTGTCATCGCCGTAGCCGTAGCACTCGGAAAGTCCGCAGAGCTGCGTTCCGGCGAGCGTCACCGTGGAGTTGCGTGCCGCGATTGCCGGAAACGATGTGATGGTGGGCGCCCATGATGGCGATCCGCTTGGAGCGCACGCCAGATCGTACCAGGAATTCGGCTGAAACGAGATCAGGCAGTGACCATTGGGCGCCATCAGAAATCGCGCATTCTCCGGATTGCCAATGCTGAACGGATAGCTGCCGGCCGGAGACGGACCCAGAACCGCGAAGGTACTGGACGCCGGGTCGAACTCCACCAGTACGGCTGGTGTCTGGGTCCCCTGCGTCATCACCAGTACTTTGCCGTCCGGTTGCAGGATGGCGGGAACGTCAGCCGAGGCCAACTGATCGCCGTTCGTCAGCGTGGGGAAATCAGGCCCCTGAACCCAGGTGCCCGTCTGACCACTGGAGGGGGTATAGATGCATGTATGACCCGAGGCGCCGAACCAGACGACCCGCCCATCCATCAGAGCGATCCCCGGACCGATCTCACTGCTTTCGCCCAGCATGACCGGAAGGCCAGCATCAAGAACGAATGCATTGACGCTGGTCATATAGCGCATGCTGATTTGTTGATAGACCTTCGCCGTCAGGATATCGCCGGTCTGCATCAACACGTAGCCCTGCTCGTTATCGGAGTCGCCGCCACCGAAGGTCCACGTCAGGTTGGAGGAATTCAGCAGCGCAACCTGTGTGCCTATGCCCTGCGTGTTGCCGAGCACGAGGGTGCCGTCGTTGCGGGTGGCGGTGGGGCCGTCGCCGATGTTCGTCCACCCCGTCGGCGCTTGGAACTGCGTCGGGGTGTTTGTCACGGGATCGTAGATCTCGCAGAAATTTGTCTCACTTTGGGTAAGCTTGGGCCCGCTGTATTCGCCGCCGCAGGTTACGAGTTTTCCATTCGATAACACCGCTGAGGAGTAGTCGGTCTTTTGCAATAGAAGGTTTCCGACAGCAGACCAATTGCCGGTCGCATAGTTGCCCTGTGGATCGGGTACCAACTTTGACAGGCCCGTGCCGCCGGAAGGGTTGGCAAGCACGCTGCCATCCAGCATGAGCCACATGGCTGTGGCATAAGCGCCGGGGCTAGGCATCACGTTGAGCGCACCTGGTGGCGGCCAGGCAACGGGGCCTCCGGACTGGGTGTTCAGGCCTGCCGCGCTGGATGCAATCCCTCCAAGCGAATCCCATCCGGCCTGCCAGGAACTCCCGTCCCAGGAGTTGTGCCATATCGCGTTGTCGAGGCCGCGGCCGAAAAGATCAAGCCGGTTCGCCCCCCACGCAACGGCGACAGGGTTTCCGTTGAACGTACCACCAAGATCCTCCCAATTGGCTTGCCACTGGGTGCCGATCAGCGCGCGGTGCAATAGCGAGTTATGGCCGGAGAGCGCGAACAAGTCAAGTCGATCCGGGCCCCATGAAACCAGCGTAGGACTGCTGTTGACCAAGGTGTTCGCGTCGAACTCATTCCAGGTGACTGGGCCTACTTCGCCGCTGTAGATGGCCTGCCACAAAGTCAGATTGATGCCGACGGCGAAGAGGTTGATCGGGTCCGTTCCATAAGGAACCATCCCCGGCGGCTCAACAATCGTGCCCCCGAAGTCATCCCAATTTGACTGCCACTCCGACCAGTTTTGGAAGGCCTTGTGGTAAAGCTTCTGATCGAAGCCGAGCGTAAAGACGTCGAGGGCGCCGACAGACCAGCAGACGAGCGGCGGACAGGCGCAACTGCCGCCGAGACTCGTCCAGTTGGCGTCCCAGGTGTTATTGACAAAGGCCTTGTACTGGATGGTGTTGTCAGTGCCCAGAACGAACAGATCGATACGGCCATTGCCTGACCCGATTGCCACCGGCGCAGTGGTCGCGCTGCCACCCAACGACTCCCAGTTTGCGTCCCAGCCCGCGCCGGTTTGAAAGGCCTTGTGATAAACCGCCTTGTCCGTGCCGATGCCGAAAACGTCGAGCCGATTGGGTCCCCACGTCGTGACCGCAGGCACGCTGATGAAGTTGCCTCCGAGGCCCTCCCAGGCTTCCCACTGCGTCCCGTCATAGGCGCGGTGATGGATGCCCAGCGTGATGATCTCGATCCCGCGGGGATGGCTCGGCTCTGGGAACGTGATGTCCATCTGAACGATGAACACGTCAAGCCGGTTGGCTCCCCAGGAAACGGCGGCAACTGATGGACTTTGCATTGCGGCCCCCTGTCGATTTGCACGAGCGAGTCTATAGCACATGGAAGGAACTGGCAAGAAATCTCGGCGACGAAGACAATTGCAGTTCGCAGCGTTGGTTTCGCATGCGGGATTCCGATATTTCCGAGTTGCCGAAAGCCTCAAAAACCCCTGTAGGGCTACATGGACATCGCTCCGCAACCACCACCTGCCCACTACTGGACTCAGCTTTCAGCATTTTTCCGGACTTCACCCTTCTCGTTGTCCGACCCTGCATTTCCCATTCCTGACTCCACCATAGCCTCCTGAAAATGCGGTGGTATGGTTGAGTCGGCTTATGCTCGCGTTGACTTTCGACCGGGTATTTCTTACAGTCAAGTAATTCAACGCAGCGCACTCGATGCAAGAGCTACCTCAACCGATTTCTCAAAAAGGGGTTTGACTATGAAATGCACGATGCTTAGCGCCAGGTGTCAGTGTCCGTGTTCAGGATCAGTGGAAAACTCAGCCGAAACAATGCCCCGCAGAATACTTCTTCTCTTCATTGCCTGCGTTTTCGCACTCATCCTTTCTCCTGTTATGCAGGGCCAGGCAACGGGAAGTTTCTCCGGCAATGTCCTCGATAAATCCGGATCGGGCCTGCCTGGGGCAACTGTCATTGCGACCTCCCAGGCAACCGGGCTGGCTCGCAACGTGAAGTCCGACAATGCCGGACACTATCTCATCCCTTTGCTTCCCGTGGCTACCTACACCATCCACGTCGATGCGGCTGGCTTTCAGAGCGCTGAATCCAGGGATGTGCGTCTTCAGGTTGATGAAGCCCGCGAGCTGGATTTCTCGCTGGTGCCTGCGACCGTGGTGACGACGGTGGCAGTTACCGGTGAAGCCGTGGCCGTCGAGACAGGCAATCCGTCTCTTGGCCAGGTGATCACCTCGCAGGAGGTGTCGCAGTTGCCGTTGAATGGCCGCGATTTTGTTCAACTGGCCACGCTCACTTCCGGCGCGACGGCAGAGACCAACCCCAACAGCTTTTTCACCTCCGGCAGCGACAGCGAGGTGGCAGCGCGCGGTTCCTTCTCTCTGTCCGTCGGCGGTTCGCGCCCCAACAGCACGGATTGGCTGCTGGACGGCGTCGACAATAACGAGCTGACCGCGGGCGGCATCGGCGTCTTTTCTTCGATCGACGATATTGCGGAGTTCAAGGTTCTCACCTACACCTACTCCGCTGAATACGGGACACGTGCGGGACCGACGGTGCTCGTGACCTCCAAGTCCGGGTCCAACGACATTCACGGTTCCCTGTTCGAGTTTGTGCGCAATACCGATCTGGATGCCAAGAGCTACTTTGCGACCTCGCCGGAAAAGTTCAACCTGAATCAGTTTGGCGGCTCCGTCGGCGGACCTATTCGTAAGAACAAGACCTTCTTCTTCGTCGATGGCGAGCAGAAATATCAACTCCATGCACTCACCTTCACCGGGCTGGTTCCTTCGCTGGCCATGCGCGGCCAAGACCCGAACGAACCCGGCGTCTACGATTTCTCCGCCGACCCTTATGGCAACCCTCTTCCCGGTCTGCAAATTGCCAACCCCAACATGAGTGGCGCGTCCACAGATCCGAATACCTATCCGAATGTCTATTTCCAGTGCGCCGGTTCAGCAGCAGGGCCTGCTATACCGGCCAATGCCGATGGAAGCCAGGCGCAAGGGGTCCCGTGCAACAAGATTCCATCCAACCTGGTCGACCCCATTGGGCAGAAGATGTTGAACATTTACCCCACGAATCTTGTCAACCACCTCAACTCCGGCGCCGGCTACAACTACGTCAACGAGCCCGTACGCAGCCTGGACGATACCAAGTTCGATGTGCGCCTGGACCACACGCTCTCCAGCGAGGACAATCTCTTCGGCCGTTTCAGCTACGAACAGGCTTTCTCCTATGTGCCCGGCGGCGCTTCGGGGCGTGGCGTGGCGGGACTTGCCGAAGCCAACGCCTTCGGCAGCAATGAGAACATCATCAACCACGCGCGCAACATCGCTCTCGGCGAGACCCATGTCTTCTCCCCCAATATTGTCAACCAGGCCACCGTTGGCTACAACCGCATCTTCGACTACATCGCTTCGCTGGGTAATTACACCTGCGCCTCCGCCGTCTTCGGAATCCCGGGTGCCGATCTGGGCTGTAGCGGGATTGGCTCCGGCAGTACCCCCAACTCCACTGCTCCATACAGCGAAGGCTTGGTTTCCACTGAATTCACGAGCGGCTATTGGGCTCTCGGTGATCGAGGCTACTCTCCCTTCCAGGGTGGAACGAACATCTACTCGTTCAAAGACGATCTAGACCTGATTCGCGGCAAGCATGAAATTCACGCCGGCCTCGATCTCCGTGCCAATCAGATGAACGTCGGCACAGCGGCCTTTGGATCTGGCTTCTGGCTCACGGGTACATTAGGAAACTTCACCGGACAAGGTTCCGCCCCCGGCAATCCCGAGGCGGACATGCTGATGGGAATTGTCGGGGGGGCCATCCACGACCAGACATACAACGGCGCCACCACCGGCCGCCGCTGGAATATCTACCGGCCCTTCGTCGAGGACGATTGGCGCGTTACCCCGTCGCTCACGCTCAACCTGGGCTTGGCCTGGGACTTGACCACTCCCATCACCGAGGCCCATGACCGCATGGCAGACTATATCCCCTCATTAACGGGAGGAACACTGCTGATTGCGGGCAAGAACGGTGTGAGCAGATCGGCGGGCATCAACATGTTCTGGGGCGGATACGAACCCCGCCTTGGCGCCACTTGGAAGATCGCCGGCAGCGATAAGACCGTCCTTCGCCTGGGCTTTGGCATCTATCACGATTCGTCCTGGAACCAGGGCGCGCAGGGCCTGTGGCAAAATCCACCCAACCTCGGCGAGTCCGATCAATTCATCGGTAGCTTTAGCTGCGTCTCCGCGTCTTCATACTGCGCCTCCACGCTTGGGGGGCCAGTTTATGGTGTCGCTACCACCTCCGGTGGCTTTCCGCTCCTCAACACGCCGCAAGATGTGACCAGCTTCACTGGTACGTACGCCTACCAGCCGACCAACTTCCAGCCCGGCAGGGTTCACCAATACAACGCGAACGTTGAACGCCAGTTGCCGGGAAATGTTCTGCTCACCGCGGGCTACGCCGGTTCGACCGGCGGCCATCTGCTGGTAGTCGGCAACGCCCTCAACACCAGCAGTCCCTCGGGCTGCGGAACCATATCCGGCTACACGCTCGGCTGCCTGCCCGGCGGCGCTCCCTACTCGTATACCAACACCTTTACCTTTTACAACAACGACCAGAACTTCAACAGCGTCCTGCTCTATGGCGATGTGGGCAAGACCCACTACAACTCCATGCAGGTCAAGGCGGAGACCAAAACGCCCAAGTACGGTCTTTACGCGCTGGTTGCATACACCTATTCCAAGACCTATGACAACGGCCTTTCCGATGGCCTGGGCTCGGAGCTAAGCGCCCCTTACTTCCCGCTGCCCAACTGGGAGAATCTCGATTGGTCTCTGTCCCAGATTAATCTCGATCAAAGCTTCATCGGCAGCGTCATCTACGACCTGCCAATCGGCAGAGGCAAGATGCTTGGAGGCGACTGGAACCCTCTAACCGACGCGTTCCTCGGCGGCTGGCAGGTCACTGTGATCGAAAGGGGCTCTTCCGGGTTCCCCGTTCCCCTGATCGACAGCAGTAACCAGTCGGGCACCGCCTTCAATACAGGCGGCGACAGCTTCAACTACAACCGGCCCAATCAGGTTTCCGGCTGCAACCCGTATAGCGCGGACCACAGCAAGCACCAGTGGATCAACCAGGCCTGCTTTACCGCGCCCGGTTTGGTGGTCAACGGCGTGAACATGGGTGAAGAGTTGGGGAATGCCCCGCGTGTTCCGGTGGTCGGACCCGATTTTGTCAACACCGACTTCTCGCTCGTCAAGCAGTTCGCGCTGCCACGCAGAGAGATGGGCTTGAACTTCCGCGCCGAGTTCTTCAACCTGTTCAATCATGCGCAATACGGCATGCCGGTCAACGATATCAACGCCAGTGGATTTGGCGTTGTCAACTCAACCGTCAACAATCCGCGATTGATTCAACTGGCGCTCAAGCTGTCTTTCTGAAGACTGGCAAAGCGGGACCAGCAGCTATGTTGCCGCTGGTCCCGCGCCATCCTTCAGATGTTCAACGTCATTCCAGGCAATAGCGTGCCGTTCCCGAATTGTGCAAGGCCGCTTTCTCGCGCGAAATCTCAGCGCACCTGCTCCGGAATCATCCCGATCGATCCCAGCCACGCCTCCACCAATTCAGGCCATCCCGTGATCGGAAACCTGGTGCGCCGCAGCCCAAACGCGTGCCCGCCCTGCGCATACAAATGCATCTCCACCGGAGCCCCGGCCTTCT